>Ga0209777_10002572_pt1 | contig 23606 bp, 23 predicted proteins | sample FrelakmetHBP12HB_FD_187147 | JGI IMG/M metagenome (GOLD analysis project Ga0209777, IMG submission 187147) | Freshwater lake sediment microbial communities from the University of Notre Dame, USA, for methane emissions studies -HBP12 HB (SPAdes)... | ecosystem: Environmental > Aquatic >... | reverse complement strand
CTTGAGACCGTAAAAGAGAGTGAACGTAAAATGGAAATTGATGAGATCGTCAGAAAAACACTTTCCGATCTTCGGTTTGTGACTGCATTAAATTGCGAGATCATCAAAGAAGCCTGATATCGTATTTTTGTCACCGCAAAAAAATACGGTACGGTGTGGATCTTTCATAAGTTACTCTGTGATGCCGTCAAATGGTTATCCGTCATAGTAAGCGTTCAGGAGTCAGGTTACCTGCCAGAAAGGATTAACTGTGCCAATTCTTATCGGGAATTCTGCACAATCTGTATCAGAAAATTCATGCGATATTGGTTTAAAAATGAGCGTGTTTTTACAGGATGGGGCTCTGAAATTTGGGAAAAGGTACATGAATGACATTAATTTTGAATTTATTTATTTATTTATTTATTTTTGGTTTCCGACACAGCCACTATATCGAAATTCCCGCAGCAATCAAGATCTCCCCAAGATATGCGAAGACGATCCGGACATCTTATTTTTTTCGTTGAAGTGCGATTTCCCGATTCTCCCGTGCCTCAGTGAAATCCGGGTTGATGCTAAGTGCCTTGTCATACGAAGCAATAGCATCGGTACACTCTCCGATCTTAAATTGTCCGAACCCACGGGAGTACCACGCGTTGGCATCATTTGGATTTATGGCAATCGCCTTTTCAAAAGAGTCAATACCATTATTATACTGTCCCATCGAATAAAGCACGAATCCACGGGAGTACCACGCGTTGGCATCAATCGGGTTTATGGCAATCGCCTTGTCAAAAGAGTGAAGGGCATCTGAATACTTTCCGAGGTTACCTGAAGCATATCCGAGGTTATTCCACGCATCGGCAGAAAACGGATTGATGGCGATCGCCTTGTCATGAGCGGTAATTGCTTCGGAATACCATCCGAGATGAGAAAGGGTGACTCCGCGCTTATTCCATGCATCGGCAGAAACCGGGTTGATGGCAATCGCCTTATCATACGAGGCAACAGCATCTAAATACCGTCCGAGTTTGTCCAGAGTATTTCCGCGGTTGATCCACACCCCGGGGTTATTTGGGTTGATGGTAATCGCCTTATAATATGAGGCAACTGCTTCGGAATACCGACCGAGATTATTCAGTGCAACCCCGCGGTTGTTCCATACCACCGCATCATCCGGTTTAAGGGCGATCGCTTTATCAAAAGAGTCGACTGCTTCGGAATACAGATAGAGATTAACGAGTGTGTTTCCACGGTTGATCCAAACGTCGGTGAAATTCGGGCTCAGGGTAATTGCCTTGTTATAAGATACAACCGCATCAGAATACCTGCCAAGGTTATCGAGCGCAACTCCACGGTTGTTCCATGCCTCAGAGTAATCCGGGTTGATAGTAATTGCTTTGTCGTAGGAGGTAACTGCTTCGAAAAAATTACCGAGATTATCCAGTGCGACTCCGCGGTTGTTCCACGCCACCGCATCATCCGGGTTAAGAGCAATCGCCTTATCAAATGAGCTGGCTGCTTCGGAATACTGATCGAGTCCGGCAAAATCATTACCTTCATTGAGAAACTGACTAGCTCGATCTCGCATGAAATAGAATACGTTATTCAGCTAATCACTGTTGTGATCCATTCCTGCACGAAACAACCCCGCAATGAATATTCTTGTCAAACAATGAAGACTTTTTTTAACCGTTCAATCCTATTTTAACCCCCGGGTCTGTTACACAATGTTGTTCATTGAATGAGAATCGGAATTAAACCAGCGTAGATGCGGAAAGAATTCATTCATTGACTAAAAAGTGTTCAGAGCAGTTTCTCCGTATACCGGATGACTTCTTTGAGGGCCTTGACCCGGGCGTACCATTTATTGTCCGACTCAATGACAATCCATGGGGCATATGGTGTGTTGGTCCGTGCCAGCATCTCGTCCACCGCAGTATCATAGAGATCCCATTTCTCACGGTTTCTCCAGTCTTCTTCGGTTATCTTGTATTGCTTGAGCGGATCCTTCTCCCGCTGGTTAAACCGTTTGAGTTGTTCATCCTTGCTTATCTCAAGCCAGAACTTGACGATCCCTCCACCACTGCTCTCGACATAGTCCTGTTCCATTTCATTGATTTCCTGGAATGCTCGTTGCCATTCCATTTCTGAACAGAATCCTTCCACACGTTCAACAAGTACTCTCCCATACCAGCTCCGGTCATAAATTGCAAAATGCCCGGCTTTCGGGTAGTAACGGATAAACCTCCAGAGATAGTGGTGTTCTTTCTCAAAGTCATTCGGTACTGCAACTGGTACAACATCATATCCCAGCGGGTTGATATAACGGGCAAGACGGGTGATGTTCCCGCCTTTTCCGGCAGCATCCCATCCCTCATAGACAATGATGAACGGGATCTTCCGTTTGAAGAGGAGGTAATTGATCTCAAGCATCTCGATCTGCAGGTTGTTGAGCATATTCTGACAGTCTTCTTTTGAGTACGATAAACTGGCAGAAGATCTTCTCTGGATGGAGTTTTTCGGAGGCTTGGAAATGTTTTTCTGTCTTCCTTTTTTTGACCGCTCATCTGCTTCAGAAGCAACTCTTTTTTCGAGAGTTTTTACGAGGTATGAATACACCTTGAAAATGGTGTACTTCCGGTCTGTTGCTTCAACAACATACCAGGGAGCATATTCTGTATCAGTCTTTTCTATGAACTCATCAATAATCGGAAGATAGGTACCATAATTGTGATGGAAATCCCAAATACTGGGAGTTACCAGCCATGCAGTAAGGGGGTTCCTCTCCCGCTCCAAAAGCCTGAGTTTCTGTTCGTCCTTACTGATGTGTAAAAAGAATTTGATGATAATTGCACCGCTGTCGCTCAGCTGACGTTCAAAAATGGTTATTGAATTAATCTCATCTTTGAGCGATTTTTTCCAGCCGATACTGGATAGTTTTTCTGCGAGTGCCCTGCTATACCAGCTACGGGCAAACAGTGCAATTCGCCCTTTTGAAGGAGTTTTAACCCAGAATCTCCACATGAACGGACGTGCCCGTTCTTCATCAGTGGCTTTATCTGTTGCATGAAGGGTAAACCCACGGGGATCAAGAGACTGGATAATCTCCTTGGTGGACATGGTAATGCCTGCCGCATTCCAGCCTTCGATGACAATTATGGTGGGGATCTTTAGATCGCGAAGTGTCCGCTGAAGGATACTGAGGCGCTCTTTCAAGGGGGGCAGGGATTCTTCAAATGTCTCATCGTCAATAGTCTTTGTTAAATCATATTTTTCGAACATCCGTCCCCCTCAGGCTCTCGAAAGAATAAGAATTCCTTCGATTAACAATCGAATCGTAGGGCATGACAGGTAATAAACCCTACCTGAATGATATCAGGAAGGGTTTTTTTATCCTGAAAATTATGTAGTGAGAGGAAGACCATTCTCAGTAGCGATAGTGACAAAGGCATCGGCAAGGACTGCAGCCTGTTTTGTTGTTGCCCCATAGGTGTTGAATTTCCAGACTTTCGTTGCTCCGGGGATTACACCGACAATACCTTTTTCTTCAAGGGCACTTGAGAAATAAAATCCCCTCTTTTTGTGGGATTCTGCCACAGTATCAAAAGATGCAATGGTATCTACCCGCGTCAGAGTGTGGTTTCTTGGGTATTCCGAAAGGACCTTTGTACCAGAAACGGAAAGAAGGGCTTCAAGAACCATTCGGTTGTTTTCCAGTTCCCGGTCAAAGTGCTTCACCCGTTCCTTTACCTGAGGGAACGAAGCCATCATGCCGACAAGAGTCGCGCCCATCAGCGTGCAGCCCATCATTTCCGGTTCCTTAATCCCGAATTTACGTTTTGTCACATCGCCTTCAATTGCCGTAGTGCGGAAAACTTCCGCAGCTCGTTCCTGGGTTGCGGCAAGAACACCGGACGGAGCCGGGGCTGCCATACTCTTATGCCCGGAACCGACAACGAAATCAACACCAAGATCTTTGCCATCAACCGGTAGGATACCGACCGTGTATGCCCCATTGTACAGGATGGGGATATCGTAGTGGTGGGCCACTTTTGCGATCGCCTTCACATCATGCATGTTGCCATACTGGTAATCGATGTGATCGATGAAGGATAGAACGGGTACTTTCCCGAACTCCTGCAGGACCTCTTCGATCTTCATTGCTGTTGCATCTGCAGTGACCTTATTGTCTGAACCAACAGGAATCTCACGGGCAACTCCCCCGGTTTCTTCGATTGCGAGAAATTCGGTATAGTGAGAAAGCGAAGTGAGAAGCACCGGGTCTCCCTTCATGACGTAAGTGTTAGCGACAGCCTGGAACCCTCGGCGGGCACCGGGTACTGTACGAACTGCATCCATATTCAGCCATGCAGCGACATCCCTGTGGAACTCGGCAATCGGGGGTTTGCTGATGTAATCGAGGCGGTTAGGTTTTCGGCAGTTATCGCAGACAGAATATCCATCCCCGTAGGCGATGACGGCTTTCATTGCATCAGCAGTGAGCCTTCCCCCGGCCTGGATGGGATCAATATTTATGAAAAGCTCATTGACCTGCCGTGCCTCTATTCCGATCCCGCACCTCATTTCAGCATCTCCTGTTTTAAGGAAGCTACCTGACGTTCGAGATTATCCAGCAGACGCTGGGCCTGTGCCCGCTGGATTTCATCCAGCGAATGCTGTGGTGCGGTTTCCCGGAAGATCACCCGCAAGTCCGTCAGGGTATAAAGTGCCTGGAATGTCATGTCAACTGCCCTTTTTGACAACGAATCACCTTACTAGTATTGGGAAGGCAATGAAATAAGTAACCGCTATTTTTTTTACTAACTAAATTCCGGGTTTATCTACTCCCTAATCGCATTTATTTTTGTGGAAAACCAACAATATCTATCAGCCTGGGGTTCATTTCCGCCATCACACAGTTTTCCTGAACTGCGACAAATTTTTCTCATCAGTTTTTAATGTTCTATTAACTAAACAATAACAGAATATTCTTAAAAAAAGAACATATAATTCGGGGGTCTGGAGTGGAATATAATAATAAGGTTTTGATTATTGGATATGGCGCGGTAGCCAAGTGTACGCTCCCAATCCTGCTTCGGCATGTAACTATACCGCTTGAAAATATCACAATTATTGATTTTAAAGATAAAGCGCAGGATCTTAAAGCGTGGACAACCGGGGGGCTCCGGTTTTTCAAGAGAAAAGTCACACCGGACAACCTTGACCAGATCCTGTCTGATTATCTTTCAGCGGGGGGTCTGTTGATAGATCTTGCCTGGAACATAGACTGCTGCGAGTTGGTACAGTGGTGCCATGATCATAACGTCCTGTACGTGAATACATCAGTGGAAGCATGGGATCCTGATGCGGAAAAGTTTACCGCAGGCCCCTACGAAAAAACCCTGTATTACCGCCAGATGAAACTCCATGAACTGACAAAAGACTGGCATAATGGCGCCACTTCTGTTGTTGACCATGGTGCAAATCCCGGCCTGATCTCACACTTTGCAAGGCAGGGGCTCGTTGATATCGCGCGCCGGATGATTGCAGATGGAATCGCACCGGAACCGGACCTGATGGAAGACCAGATCCGGGAGAAAAATTTTGCTGCACTTGCCATGGAGACCGGTATAAAAGTTATTCACTGTTCAGAGAGGGACACCCAGATCTCCCGGTCACCTAAAAATGTCGATGAGTTTGTGGGAACATGGTGTATTGAAGGCCTCAGAGAAGAAGGTACCGCTCCAGCGGAGATTGGGTGGGGGACTCACGAAAAAAAACTGCCAGATCAAGCTTATGTACCTCCAGTCGGGCCAAAAAACGAGATTCTGCTCGCCCGGATGGGGATCAATACGTGGGTCCGGTCCTGGCTTCCCCACCATGAGATCGTGGGAATGGTCATCCGGCACGGTGAAGCATTTGGCATATCAGACCGCTGGACAGTGTGGAAGGATGGGAAGGCAATCTACCGCCCTACCGTTCATTATGCATATTTACCCTGTGATGCAACGATTGCATCACTCCATGAGCTGCGAGGCAGAAATTACGAATTGCAACCAAAATTACGGATACTGAATGACAGGGAGATCATTTCCGGAGCAGATATTTTAGGAGCCCTCCTTATGGGTCATCCCTATAATTCATGGTGGACCGGCAGTATCCTTTCCATTGAGGAAGCAAAGACCCTTGCTCCCGGCCAGAATGCAACCACGGTCCAGGTCGGATTGGGAGTAGTAACTGCCCTGATGTGGATGATTGAAAACCCGAAGAAGGGTTTCTGCCTTCCTGATGATCTGCCCCATGAGTGTGTGCTGGACATTGCGCGGCCATATCTGGGTGAATTCTATTCCGGTCCTTCCGACTGGACCCCTTTGAAAAACAGGAAGATATACTTCAAAGAGAACCCGGAGAATGATTATGACTATGATGATGTCTGGCAATTCAAAAACTTCTTATTTGTACAATGAATCACTCTTGTACTGACAAAGGTGGGAGAAACAGTGAAAAAGGAAACGAAAATAAAAGAGCATGATGACGGGGTTCCTCATATTGGGAAAGCAAGGAAGGAACTGCTGCAAAAACTGGCACGCGGGCAGGGAACCCCTATCTTTGTGATTGATCATGAAAAAATCCGCTCGAATTACCGGGAATTTAAAAAAGTCCTGCCCAAAATCCAGGTATATTACGCGGTTAAGGCAAATTCAAATCCCGAGATAGTAAAGACGCTTTATGAGATGGGATCCAGTTTTGATGTTGCATCCATGCCTGAATTCATGATCGTCTATGAAAATATCAGGAAGATGCCAAAAAAAGAGCGCCAGGCCTGGATTTGGGATAAAATCATCTATGCAAATACTATCAAACCGATTGAAACCCTTGAAGCCCTCGATCAGTACAACCCGCTTGTCACATTTGATAACAGCGAAGAACTCAAAAAACTCAAACGGTATGCGCCCCATGCCGGTCTGGTCTTACGGATTCGGGTTCCCAATACCGGTTCCATGGTAGAACTCTCCTCAAAGTTCGGGGCTCACCCGGGTGAAGCAGTCGATTTGATTGCCGACGCATTTGACATGGGCCTTGTCGTAGAAGGAATAAGCTTCCACGTCGGCAGTCAGTGCACCAATTTTGAGAATTATGTCCAGGCTTTACAGCTGTCTGCTGATATAATCAAAGAGACAGAAACACGGACAGGCCGGAAAATCAGGATTCTTGATATTGGCGGAGGTTTTCCGGTGAAGTATCACCCGGAAGTAAAATCCGTAAGAACGCTTGCGAAAAAACTGGATGCTGAGATTAAACGGTTGTTTCCCCCGGATATGGAGATTCTTGCAGAACCAGGAAGGTATCTCGTGGCAAATGCCTGTATGCTGGTCGCCAAAGTGGTCGGGAAAGCATTCCGCGACGGGAAGCCCTGTTATTATATCAATGACGGGGTCTATCACACGTACTCAGGACAGGTTTTTGACCATGTTACTTATCCGGTCATGGCTTTTCATGATGGCGATACCCAGATTTCAGCCGTGTTCGGACCTACCTGCGATGCCTTTGATACTATTACCCTCTCCGCAGACCTGCCGGATCTTGAAATCGGGGATTTTGTCTATTCAGAAAATATCGGTGCCTATTCCCATGCCTCATCTACCTACTTTAACGGGTTCCCCCCGGCAAAAGTGGTACATATCAACCGGTAATTTTTTTGCAGATCTAAAGATCCCTTGGGAATTTTCGCAGGCGATATCTATCGCAAAGTCACAAAACCGGCAAAGAAAAACACTTCCAAAGATCCTCTTTTTACGGGGCAGTGTTCCGGCAAGCCGGACAGTTCAGCGCATAATCACGAATTTCCTCGTTCCATGGTTTGAACCCGATGCAGATTTTCGGTTTGGTATCATGAATTTTACAATATATTTTTCCGTCATCTGCCTTCCGGAAGAACGGGCAGTAAGTTAATTCTCTTCCGTCCTGATCTACCCAGTAGTCGATACGCTTAACATCGGGCAGATCTTTTTTGGAAATATCCCTCCCATTGCACCGTTTTTTGTTGGTGAGCGTTATGGAAATGTGCTGCAGGATATCCTGCCGTCTTTCCTGCATCCACGGGATGATATCTTCAATAACGCCCTCCTGGCCCCATCCCCACTTCTCACAGCAACGGCCGCATTGGGCACAGGCCTGGTCTGAAGACAAGAGTCGCTCCGGTTAAATATAGGATGTACTACTTGTTAGTCATTCTTTTCGCCGACCATGTCTTCATTTCCCAGGAACAGAAAGGAAATGATTGTAGAGTAGAGGACAAGAGTTTAATAAGATCTTTCATCTGGTTCGCTAAGCGTTTTATCCCAAAACCCATTACATTTGACATCCCGGATTTTTTATTCCTGATACTGGCATCGGAACAATGAGGCAGGCAGGAAAAAAGACCTTTGGCGTACTATACCTTATGAGCTTCAATAATCATTTACTATAAAGATTTAAGAAAAACGCCATGAGGTATCCCATGAATCACATTTATCTTTTTGGCCACCGGCAACCCGATTCAGACAGCGTAGCAAGTGTTATAGGGTATGCAGAATTTAAAAACCGGTCCGAACCGGGCAGGTACATTCCGGCCCGTTGTGGTGAACTGAATCCGGAATCCCGGTACATGCTCGAACGGTTCGGTATCCCCGAACCTGTATTAATACCTTCAGTAAAACCCAGGCTTTCTGATATAACCTATAAGCCGGTCTTTTCGCTTCCACAGGAGGTCCCGGCCGTTGATGTGGCAACTCTGATGGTAAAGGAAGGGATCAGGAACGTTGTCATAACCGATGCCACAGGAAAACCTGTCGGAATGGTAGGAGAACATGCCCTGGTCGACTCATATATCAAGAAAATTCATCTTGCAGAGATTGTTGTAACCCCGCTTCCGGTTGAATCTCTTGCCCGGATTTTGGATGCGACCATAATCGTATCAGCCCGCCAGATTCTTGAAGGGCGTGTTTATATAGCAGTTGATGCCCTTCATGTCACGCTTGGCAAGATGACCGCAAAAGACATCGCTGTTGTCGGTGATGACGAACCAACACAGCTCGCGCTCGTTTCCGCGGGAATTGCCTGCCTGATTATTGCACAAGGGGGCCCGGTCGGAAAACATGTTGCTACAGTGGCAGCTCAATGCGGGGTATGTGTCCTGTCGACTGAGCTCGATGCCTTCGGGGTTGGCAAGATGATCAACCTCTCCCTGCCAGCCCGGGAAGTGATGGAGACCAATGTCCCGGTCCTCATGTTTGCCGATACTATCGCTCACGCCCGACAGGTTGTCTCTGCTTCGAAATTCCGGGCAGCGTGTGTCGTCACCCCAGACGGGACACTTGCCGGGATCCTGACACGGACAACCCTTCTTGACGATGTGCGGAGATCGGTGATCCTCCTTGACCATAACGAAGCTTCCCAAGCAGTGGATGGAATAGAAGAGGCGGACATTGTAGAGATTATCGACCACCACCGGCTAGGGGCTATCACTACCTTAAGGCCGATACGGTTCTTAAACGACCCAGTCGGGGCGACATCGACCATAATAGCCATGAAATTCTTGGAATCCGGACTGACACCTTCACGGCAGGTTGCAGGGATACTCCTTTCCGGTATCCTGTCAGATACCCTTTCCCTTCGTATGTCAACCACCACACACCGTGATATAAAAGCAGTGAAGTACTTAGTCCCTATTGCCGGTGAAGATCCGGGCAAACTTGGAATCGCCCTTCTCGAACAGGCAATGGACCTTTCAGGAACTTCGCTGGAAATAATCCTCGCCCGTGACATCAAGGAGTATATCCTCTCCGAAAAAAAAGTAGTGATCTCTCAGGTTATGGTGCCGTCATTTGCCTGGAACCAAGAGCGGGATGATGCTATCCGTGCAGAGCTTGCACGGATGAGAGCTGTATCCGGATCTGATATGATCCTGGTGCTTTTTACCAATGTGCTGGAAAAATCAAGTGACCTCTATGGGATAGCAGATCCAGATCTCATTCAGGATATCTTTAAAGAAGCCCTGCCAGTCAGGCTTGAAGGTGTAATGTCGAGGAAATTAGACTTCCTTCCCTGGCTTGGGGCACGGCTCCGCGGGCAGGCCCGTCCATAACCGTGACGCCGAATTTTCAGATGTGACTTTAGGATCTCTGGTGATAGCAGACATTGAGTTGTTATCTCCAAGCTGAAATCTGATTGTGTCAAACTTAATTGATGAAGACGACAAAAAACATAATTGAATCTGGGGGAGGAATATTGCGTTTCCCTTTTTTTTGGATTACGGTAATATCATGCAGATCGGTAAAAAATATTAGAATTCTCGCCCTTTACGGCGTTCGGCAAAGGATATTTCACTGCTTTTTTTCTGCCTTGGCTCATCCTTTGGAGTTTTCCCTAAAGAGGCGTCCCCGTCCGGGGTGGTATCTATCCGGAAATCTTCTTTGGTATCTGAAGGCGAATCTGATGAGGTGTGCCTTTTTCCGGTAAATGCAAACCTGCTGTGGGTCACCTTGACTTCGTCACCACGTGTGAGATCAGCAACTCTATCTTTATCCGTACTATCCACTTCTCCTTCACGCCATTCAGTAAACATAAGGAACTGCAGGAAGGCTTCCGGTTCACGGAAAACCGACGCATTAATCCCTTCATACACGAGAGTCCGGTCCACGGTTCCGAACCATCCGCCTTTTCGTTCCGTAATGGCGTCATCACCGGCTTCAAAAATGTAGACCCTCTCAATCTCGCCATGACGCCCCCATGCGGTCTCCGCGACACCATTGCGATCGAATGTGAATATCTTGCCGACAGCCCCGTATTGTCCACCCTCCCGTACGGCAATCTGCTGGCCGCCGTTTTCATACCGGAATGTCCGCGGACGCTGGCCAAACGAGAAGGTCTCTTCAAGCATCCCGTTTTGATCAAAGACGAACCTCCTGAGTATCTTTTCCCTGCGGGAGGGGTCGCGTTCCGTCATCATGTCCAAAGAAGGATCGAAGAGATAGAGCCTTTGCAGGTTTTTTCTTGTATCCAGGACTCGTACACCCTCCCGCCCGTACTGGTAGAACCGGGCGATCGGTCCCAGCCGTGTTCCTGCATATTCAGTGATGACTGCATCTGCCACGTCAACCATTTCCCTAAAATCCACCGGTTCTCTAACGGTTTTTCCTTAATCAAGAAATACTTTGTCCTCCATTATATACCAGACAGCCCGTAAAAATGCCCATGACGTCACATTTCCCGGACTATAAAAACAATCTGTATAGGGTCAACAGTGGATTAATCTGTCAATCAGATATATCGCCCCATCTTCCTTTAAAAAAAAGTTCCTATAACTATTAAAAAAAAAGGGAACGATGTTGTATGATAGCCGGGAGAATGGACTGCTGGAAAAAAGAGTTCAGCGTATAAAGATTTCCGCAATGCCCGGTCTTCGGACATAACAGAATCAGGGAAGTATATGAGAATTGTTATCGCCCTTGGGGGAAATGCCCTGTTAAAGAGGGGTGAACCGATGACGGCTGATATACAGCGTAGTAATATCAGGGCCGCAGCACGGGCACTCTCACCACTTGTACTTGAGCATGAACTTGTCCTTTCCCACGGGAACGGACCGCAGGTTGGCCTGCTCGCTTTACAGGCAGCGGCTTATACCCGGGTTGAACCCTATCCCCTTGATGTTCTCGACGCCCAGACCGAAGGCATGATCGGGTATATGATTGAACAGGAACTTCGGAATCTGCTCCCCCGGGATGTCCCGTTTGCCACTATTCTTACCATGATTGAGGTTGACCCTGCTGATCTAGCCTTTACCAATCCCACCAAGTTTGTCGGACCCCAGTATACAAAAACTGAGGCTGACCGGATTGTTGCTGAAAAAGGCTGGCATTTCCGGCAGGACGGGTATGGATGTCGGCGGGTCGTCCATCACCCAGGCCGAAACGGATCTTCGAAATCCGACCGATCCGCTGGCTCCTGGAGCAGGGAGCAATTGTTATTTGTACTGGAGGCGGGGGTATTCCGGTCATGTACCAGCCAGATAACGAGCGGCACCTGATTGGCGTGGAAGCGGTCATAGACAAGGACTTTGCAAGCGGCCTTCTCGCGCAGGAACTCAACGCCGACCTCTTCGTGATGGCGACGGATGTAAACGGGGTGTATCTTGATTGGGGGATGCCATCTGCCCGCCTCATCAGAAAGGCCACGCCGGAGGAACTGAAACGTTCAAACTTTCCGTCAGGCTCAATGGGGCCGAAAGTGGAGGCTGCCTGCACATTCGTGGAGGAGACAGGTAAGATTGCCGCTATCGGGGCACTTGCTGACATTCAGGCAATCGTTGCCGGTGATGCAGGAACAAAAGTTTGTACCGGGTAAGGGGATAAGAAGGAAAATGACAGGATTTGGCGTAGATTCGGAAGCGGGAAAACTTCGTAAGGTCATGGTACACCAACCTGACCTCAGTCTACGGCGACTTACACCTGCCAACCACACCAGCTTCCTTTTTGATGATGTCCTGTGGGTTGATCAGGCACTCCGCGAGCATAACGCGTTTGTACGCCTCATTCGGAATGAGGGTGTGAAAGTCTATTACCTGCAGGAACTTTTGGCCGAGACACTATCCACCGGGGATGAGATACGCCGGCAGATGATTGAAGGAGTGTCAGCCGAAATGTCCGTTGGGATCTCAGCGTTCGATGCAGTGCAAATCTGCTTAATGGACATGGAAGGTGCTGATCTGGCCAGACATCTTATCGGGGGGCTTACTGTCAGCGAACTCGAATGCGTGTATATGGAAGGTCTCGCCCGGTTCTCGCTCACCGCTGCTGTGGCCGGGCCGGATGCCTTTATTCTCCCGCCACTCCCTAACACTTTCTTTACCCGCGATTCTTCAAGCTGGATTTATAATGGGGTCTCCATCAACCCTATGTACTGGCCTGCGCGCCGTCCAGAGGCTTTTAATGCAGCAACGATATACCACCATCATCCGATGTTCCGGGATGCAGATTTCAGGTTCTGGTTCCCGCTGCCGGGGAATGAAAAAAGGTTCAGTATCATGAGTAATACCCGTTCCTCCCTTGAAGGTGGTGATGTAATGCCCATCGGAAAAAGGACAGTCCTTATTGGTATGAGCGAGCGGACGCAGAGCCAGATGATCGAGCAGCTGGCTCATTCCCTTTTTTTAAGGAACGCAGCAGACCGGATCATTGTTGCCCGGATGACCCAGGACCGGGCACATATGCATCTTGACACGGTCTTTACCATGCTTGATATTGATACGGTTACCATATTTCCGGATGTAGTGAACAAAATGCAGACATACAGCATACGGCCAGGAGACGAACGGTCACTGTTCACTATAACAAAGGAAGAGAATTTTCTTGGCGCAGTTACTGACGCACTGGACATCGATCATCTGGAAGTCATTCCCACCGGTGGCGATACGTATGAAGCTGCCCGTGAGCAGTGGGATGACGGAAATAATGTGCTCGCTCTCCGACCTGGTGTCGTGATAGCGACAGACCGGAACACGTGTACCAACCGGAATTTTCGTAAGGCCGGTATCGACGTACTGGAATTTGAGGGATCAGAGCTGAGCCGCGGGCGTGGGGGAGGGCACTGTATGACCTGTCCTCTGCTCCGGGATCCGGTCTGATAAGGTAACGGACAGCTCATGGTCCGCTCCTGCCTGTTGTGCTTCCTATTCCGTAACGATGCGACGAGGGTGCGAGTTAAAATCTCTCAAAGGGTGATGAGAATTTTATCTCCTTTGACCAGGACCGGGTAATGTTTCAGGGAATGTGGCGGGCGTTGTCGTGAAGCAAAGGTTAACCTGATACCGGTCTGGTCAGTCCACCGGATGACATGCCCGTCACGCAGGTCAAACTGGGAGTGGTGCATCGGGCAGGTAAGCGTCGTCTCATGGAGGATTCCTTCCGAAAGATCTCCCGCAAGATGCGGACAGAGTGCATCAACCGCATAATAGTGTCCTTTTACCCTTGCCAGAAGAATTGCATGACCCCGGACCATGACTTTTTTCATGGTCCCTTCGTTGAGTTCGGTGACACTGGCCGCTTCGGAATATTCGCTCACGTGAGATACATCCCTTTTAAAGGGGGATAGACTTTTGGAACTGATAACCGTTCCTACAGTAACCGATGGAATCTGCCGGACCCGTGTTTTGACCCTCACAGTACTGTCCCCGGATCAAAAATCCTGAGGGAATTTAAAAAAAAGAATCCGGGGTGCATCCCAATCAGGCTCTGTTCCAGGTTTGCATCCCTCATTTCGGAAAAGCACCCACCCTTCACAGGAAGTTCCGTTCTTGAAAGTACACACACCGTACTCATTGCCGGATGCATATTTTTTAATCTCAAGAGTGCCTCCAGCCTGGGCCACAATAAACGGATGCCGGATTCGGCATTGCTATGATTGTCTGTGTGATGCTTGGAGTTTTCGTGCCGGGAGGGGGTACTGTCTGCTGGGTGCAGCCGCAGATCCGTATCACCAGTACCAGCATGATCCCCAGTCCGATAACCCCGGATATGAATTGTCCATGACTCCTCGATGCCTTCATAATTACCCCTTATAATCCCGTATTTTAATAAAATACTGTTCATTACGAAAATTATTGCAGTTATGCTGCCTGGCGGATATTATGAGTGGATAGCAGGGGTGTGCATAAAATCACACGGGAAACACAGGGACAAGATACGGTAGTGTGGAGAGAGTATCGCTATCGGTTCTTATCCCAGAGTACCGGGCTTTTTAAAACCAGCATACCAGGAAAAGTATCTATGAATAGAAGAACAGAGAAAATTATCATGGCGGAAAAAATGATATGTGAGTACTGTGAAAAGGACGCCATAGGATACCAGGGATTCGGGTGCTGTTCGGCATATGTGTGCCTGGACCATGCCGATAATTTCGTTCTTGCACTCAAGCCCGGGGAAAAACTGACCTCTGGTGAATGTTACTTTGAGCGGTTTGGTATCACGGATTAAAAAAACCTCACCAAAAATCATACCTGGATGTATGAGACACGAAAAGAAGAGAAATTTTTTTGAAGGTATTTTTGTACTTTGGATCGGACCTTCAAAGATTGTGCACCGGTGCACAATGGTTTTCTGAATATGACACAACCGGTCTGGGCAGGTCAATGTCCAATGCCGCTTTTAAGACCTCTTCAATAGTCTCCACCGTTACAAAGATAAGTTCATTTCTGACATCTTCAGGTACATCTTCCAGGTCTCGCTCATTTTCTTTTGGCAGAAGTACCTTTTTTATCCCTGCCCGGTGTGCTGCAAGAATTTTCTCCTTTATGCCGCCAACAGGTAATACAGCACCGCTTAACGTGATCTCCCCGGTCATGGCAGTTTTTGGGTCTACGGTTTTGCCGGTAATTAAGGATGTGAGGGCAGTGAAGAGCGTCACACCCGCTGACGGGCCGTCCTTTGGCGTTGCACCTGATGGCACATGGATATGAACATCACTTGCAATAAAGTCAAAACTATTGGCAGTGTGTGCAAGCCGCGATCTGATAAGACTCAGTGATATCTTTGCTGACTCTTTCATCACATCCCCCAGCTGGCCGGTTAACGTAAGCTTTCCGGTTCCGGGCATGAATGTACATTCGATGAAGAGAATATCGCCTCCGACAGGTGTCCATGCAAGTCCGGTGACTACACCAGGTACGTGTTCTTTCCGGGCCTCTTCCTGTCGGATTACCTCTTTTCCAAGAATCCCGGTGAGCATATCCGCCTTCACTATGTAAGGCAGGTCAGCGTTCCCTGACACTATCTTTTCGGACACAAACCGGGCAATACAGGCAAGCTGTTTTTTCAGCCACCTGACACCTGCCTCGCGGGTGTATTTTTCGATGATTACCTTAAGGGCTTCGTCTTCAATTATGAGTTTATCTGCATCAAGACCATGTTCTTCCAGGGTCTTTGGCAGCAGATGATCTTTTGCAATGGCAAACTTCTCATTTTTCGTATAGCCCGAGATCTCGATATGCTCCATCCGGTCAAGAAGCGGGGCCGGGATAGTTACAAGGGAATTGCCCGTTGCGATGAACAATACATCAGACAGGTCATAGGGGACTTCCAGATAATGGTCTGAGAATGTGCTGTTCTGTTCGGGGTCAAGGACCTCGAGCAGAGCGCTCGCCGGATCTCCTGCGTACGAGACTGCAAGCTTGTCGATTTCATCGAGAATGAAGACAGGATTTTTCGTGCCTGCCCGCTTTATGCCCTGAATAATTCTTCCGGGAAGAGCCCCGACATAGGTCCTCCGGTGCCCGCGGATTTCTGCTTCATCCCTGACTCCTCCAAGGCTGATCCGGACATATTTTCGGCCAAGGGCATCCGCAATGCTCTTCCCGAGACTTGTTTTTCCCGTACCAGGCGGTCCTGACAGGAGCAGGATCGAGCCCTGTTTTTCCTGTTTTAATTTCATTACCGCCAGGTGCTGGATGATCCGTTCCTTGACCTTTTCCAGACCGTTATGATTATTCTCTAGTACACGGCGGGCCTCTGCGATATCGACACTCTTTTTCTCTTCTGTTACCCAGGGGAGATCGAGCATGAGGTCGAGGTAATTTCTGATAACCGAACTTTCATGATTCTGGCTTCCTCCCGTTTCAAGTTTCTTGAGCTCCGAGAGTGCCTTTTTTCTCACCTCATCCGGCATCTTTGCATTTTCAATTCGTTCCCGGTATCCTGCGTCTCCTGAACCAGAGCCATCACTTTCATGGAGTTCTTCCTGGATCACTTTGAGTTGTTCCCGCAGCATTGCCTCCCGGTTCGACTTGCTTACCTTATCAGATATTTTTCTCGCCATTTCTATCCGGAAGGTGATATTCTCTTTTGCCTTAATGAGAATCTCGAGGAACGTAATGAACCGCTGCCGGACCGAGACAATCTCAAGAAGCGCCTGCTTCTCAGCAAGGTTAACCGGCAGGAAGGGCATGACAAAACCCATGATCTGGTCAACCGAATCCATCCGGTCGATCGGTTGGGTGAACTGTTCGGAGCCCTGGAACCGGTTGCTTATCTCGTGAATAGTGCTTTTGATGTCAGCGAGGATCCGGGCCTTGAGATCTTCCTCGAGATCCTGCTGGTCCGGGACCGGCTCGTATACGGCATAGAACTGCCCGTCCTTTTCAGACAGTGAGACAACTTTTACTCGTTGCACGACCTGAACACAGATCAGGTACCCATCATCCGCAGGCTGCACGTGCGAGATCCGGAACAGGTTGCCGGTTTTATACAGCGATTCGCTTGTCACTTCTGAAGGCCGTGTGCCGCTTTTCACCGTCAGGCCGATAGCATACGCAGCTTCGGGATCCTCTATGCCGGCCAGCAGGAGGTCTCCGGTGGACCGGTCAACCTGGAATTTTGTCCGGCTGTTCGGGTAGACAATAATCTCAAAGAGCGGTATGACAATTTTTTCCTGTGTATCATCAGTTTTTTCTGATTGCATGATTTCCTCAATAATTTAGTTCGAATTTACCTAACTAAAGTGCAGGAAAAAAAATTACCTGACTTTTTGCAGGATCCCAATCAGGAGATCCATCTCGTGTTCATCCAGTGAATTCATCATCTGTTCAATCACCCTGCGCTGGGCGTACTGTTCGGCTTGTGCAATTCTTTTTCCTTTGTCGGTAAGGCGAATGTACAGGATCCTCCCGTCATCGGGGCAGTGTTCGCGGTACACGCACTCCATCCGGACAAATTTATTGATCATCTCGGTGATTGTGGGTTTTGAGTTTCTGGTAATCTCAGCAAGCCTGCTGAAGGTGACTTCTCCTTGTTCATCAATGGTTTTCAGATAGGCGATCTGTTTGACCGTCATATCTGATAATCCGCACTCGGAGAAGACTGCGCAGGAGCATTCGTTTTTGACCCTGATCAGGTTTTCAAAGACTTCGCACAGATGCTTCTCCCTGTCTCTCATACTCCGATCTCTCGTTAGTTAGGTTTTACCTAATTATAAAGATGATGATTGGGGTATCACAGTCCAGGTACACTCCCGGGCGGAAAACGACGATATAAAGATGTAAGGGGAGAAGGAAAGCGGAGGTATCCCGGTGATTTTTCCGTTACGTCGGGGACATCCTTCCCGGATTGTTGAAGGTAACCCTCACAAAGGGAAACGGGTAGATGAAGGAATGTTGGAAAAATTTTAAGATGCCGGGAATGTTCTTTGCAAAAAATTATAGTAACAGGATATCACCTCCACCGTTTGATGCAATATGGATAAGTTCGAACAGATGGCCCAAATGTGGGCAGAAATGACTCCGGAAGAGCAGAAGAAAGGTTTGGAAATGGAAAAAGGGAAATCTCTATGCCCAAAACTGTACAACTTATACCAACTTTGCAAAGAATGCTAAAGATCTGCTTTTTTTTCGCACCCGGGAAGAGCATCATGTGTTTCATTGAGGAGAGAGGGTGCAACTGTCCGACCTGCCCAATCACAACAGAATATGGCATGAAATACCAGAAGTTCTGTCTTCGCGGTTCCGAGATGACCCAGCGGTGCGAGAACACTCTCTGGGAACCTCCCTGAACAGGTAACACACTCTCTTGACAGATACTAATCAGAGCTAGAGCGCGTTCGCGTACTCCAACAGCGGCACAGATGGCATCCCGCTTTTTCTGCACTACTAACTTTTCTAGCTGTGCACGGATTGCTTATCCTCAACTTATAGAACCCATGGATGAACTGTTGGATGGAGAGATGCCGAAACTATTGCTTCGAGCAGGATCATTCTGTCATCATATAATTGGAGACCTGTTTTTTTTTCACACAACTCCTCAGTAGGATACCTTTTCCCCGCAAAGATACCCTTAAACATCTACCATCACAAACATTAAACCGGAGAGAGAAACCATGGAAAAGATCACACTCGGCCCGATACCGTACATGAGTGTCATGCCGGCCCTGCTCGTGGGTGCAAACATCAAGGGTAAGCCAAACTACATGACTGCTGCATGGGCCACAGTTGCCTGCATGGTGCCGCCGATGGTCTGCGTGGCGATCAACAAGGCACGTTATACTGCAAAGGGGATCGATGAAAACAAAACCTTCAGCCTGAACGTGCCGTCAGCACAACAGGCGATCGAGACCGACCACTGCGGTCTCGTTTCCGGTGCCCTGGAGGACAAGTCCGGGGTCTTCCGCTCGTTTTACGGGAAACTGAAGACCGCCCCCTTGGCGGAAGAGTGCCCGGTAAACATCGAGTGCAAACTCTTCAAAGCCATTGACTGCGGGAGCCACCTGCTGTACATCGGCGAAGTTGTAGAGATCCATGCCGACACGTCATGTGTGACGGACAGGAAACCGGATCTCGCCAAGATCAACCCAATCGTATACGCCCAGTTCACGTATTTTGCCGTAGGAAAACAGGTCGACAAGGCATTCTCGGCCGGAAAGAAGTTCAGGAAAAAGTAATACCGGGGTATTTCCTGGAAATTTTTTTAAAATCAGGAAACCTATGAGAAGAGTGCCTTCCGCATATCTTTTAAAAGAATAAAAAATAGTGTTCTGAACCGGAAAGAGCTTGACACCTTCCGGCACTTTGGCTGATGGTCATGTTACTGTTCACTCATTTTTTTGTTGTATTGAATAATTGCTCAGCCGGATAACCGATCTCCCGTAGTTTACAATACCTGCAGGCCAGTTGTCCTCGCACAAGAGTATTGCCAAGGAAACCCAGGAGGAAGAGGGCGATGACAAGAATGAGAATAATCCACGTGAACTCCAGTATCAGGAGCAGTATGCCTTCAATAATGGGGATAATAACTCCAAAAAATCAGGGACAATATCTTTCCATGTGATTTTTTTTGATTAAACTGCTCTGGTTGACCCTTGGGAAAAAACAGTGAGATTAACCAATCTTTCCCAAAAGCACAGGTTTTGCCATAATAACAACTATTCACACAGTGTCTGCTCAACGGGTGGAATTTGAAGAAAATAATGAAAAGCACGTAACAGAAGACCCAGATGAGACCGAACTTATAGAGGATAAATACTCCACTTCCGTAGATCAGGACCGATACAAGATTTGAAACAATAACACTATGGGTTGGATACTTCTCATAACAGCCCGGTTCCTGTATAACGCAATAGACCAAGTTAAAAATATAATAATATTCCCGCACACCTTTCTGAGATTGTGCTTGAAGGGATTACCTAAACACTCCGGAGTAGAGAACCGGCTTTTCGTCCCTGGATTAGAGGCAAGTCTGCGTATCGGCAAAACATTATCCCGATGCCGGATGAATAGGAATCCATGGATGACCTGACAACAGAAGACGACCTTTGTGAGCAGTGCGGACTTTGCTGCCGGATCTTCGGGCCCGGTGTTATGCCAACCGTAGCGAATGTGTATATCTGGATCGGGCAGGGGCGGACCGATATCCTGCGCTGGTTTATTGCGTTCATGGAGAAAAGCACTCCGGTAAACTGTGCCGACCTCCAGACCGAAGACTTAGGTAATATTGTCTCTATCGACATGCGCCATCCAGACACCAATGAGTATGTCACGGTCTGCCCGTTCCTGCGCCGTACAGCAAAAGAACGGTACCTCTGCGGGATCCATCAGGTAAAACCCGATATGTGTTGCACCTACCAGCCGTGGATCTGGGGCGAGACCTACTTCAACCGCTGCAAGGCTCTGGGAAAAAGCGACCGTAACCGCAGATGTCCCCTCTAGTCCGGAAACATACTCCCGCTGACAAGATGCTGCGAATCTTCCATAAATATAACAAATAATAGCAGCAATCAGGAATTTGAGTCACATTATGGAATTTATTTCTCTGCTTCGGCCCAAACGTCCGGATTTTCTCACCACCATGACGCGTAAAGAGCGAGCGGCAATAGGACTGCATGATGGCTTATATCAAGAATCTGTTCGATCAGGGAAAAATTATCTTAGCCGGCGCAGCCACTGATGGAGCAGTCGGAATTCTTGTATATCAAATAGATTCGGCTGAAGAGGCTCAGCAGCTTCTTGATAATGACCCGGCAATCCTGGCAGGTATCGGGTATCCCGAACTTCACCCGTTTCTTATTGGACATCCAGCGGTCGATAAGAAATAAAAACAGGAATTTTCTGAGGTTTGGATCCCGGGTCAAATGACCCGGGCTTTTTTTCATTGCACCGGCGTTCCAGTGCAGTGTTGTCCGTGGTACTGATCGGGTAGCCGATTAGCAATTTAAAAAAATTTTTTATTACTAAAACTTCGACAGCATACAATCCCAAAATACCCAATTCGTACGCATTATCTCAAACCCCCGCCTTTTTCTCCCATCATATCCTACAACAAATCTAAGGATGTATCCCATCGAATACCACACAACAGATATCAAAGACATTGACCTTATCCGACCTCTCTGGAGTCAGCTCAATGAATATATGCATACCATGGCGAAGACATTCCGGAGCCATTTCGGGCATATGACCTTTGACAATCGAAAGGTGTACTTCGAAATGGTCGCAGCGAGCGGCTGCCTGCGGCTTGAACTTGCCTTCTATCCGAAGGAAGGCGGGCAATACGTCGGATATTGCGTGAGTTCCCTTTCGCAGGAAAAGACGGGAGAGATCGAATCGATCTTTGTTGAGGAGTCATACCGTTCGCGTGGCATCGGTTCGACTCTGGTGACCAGGGCGCTCGCATGGCTTGATGAAAACGACTCGATCAGGAACAGGGTCTCGGTCAGTGACGGGAATAAAGGGGCATGGGAATTCTATAAAAAATTCGGGTTTTATCCCCGCATGACGGTTCTGGAGCAGAAGAAAGTGTGAGGGAAGCAGAGAGAAATAAGTCCGATTTAGTCCCATTTTCCGAAACAGGTAATTTCGAACCACTCCTGAATTGATCAGGTCGCGAAAAATGGCGAATTATAATTCGTGGTTTTTTGGACAGCGCTCAATTTGGGGAATTCTCGTAAAAATACGGCAGATGCATGCTTGAAAAATTACCCTTACAGATCCCTTTGGATGGCCGATCTCCTGTTTCATCGACCAGGACTGCTGCCAGGTAAAGTTGCTTTCATTGTTCACTGTCCCCATTTTTCCAAAAGTGTTATCCCTCTTCGGTCCCGTATCGCAAATCCACGTTCCACCAATTCATTAAGAGCGTGATTGAAATCAGTATCATTCTTAAGAGAGGTAATTTTAATGACTTCCTGCATCGGAATCGGGTATTCTTTTCCGTAGATATCATGCAATTCAGTATAAAGTTTACGGGTGTTATCTGAAAACTCATAGTATTTTGAAATCGATAAGGAATCACCCATCCGGTATCGTACTCTCCGGTGCATCTCCTTCCATAATGTAATGACTTTTTTCACGTAGTCAGGTTTTACTTCAGCGTCAAGATTAAGACGGGCAATCGACGCGGATAGTTTTGGGATTGCATCTCCCAGATTCTGGCGATAGGGAGAAATTCCGGATCTCAGGTATTCATCACGGATTTCATATACCGCATCAGTTACCTGTCTGACCACAGTTTCCATCGGATTTGGTTTGATCATTAATGAATCAATCAGATAGGCTGTGATGAATTTCCGGTTATCCTCAATATCGTCTTTCTGAACCCCGTAAATCCTGTTAATTGAAATATCTTCTATAACGATAGGAATATCAGCTACCAGTTTTTCCGGGTTCAAAAATGCAAGATTGATTTCTTCACTCTTATTCTGATGGAGTAATTTTTCTTTCGCAGATATACAGTAAAAATATTTTGAGTCAGCCTGGAAAAACTCTCGCGGAATAATATTCATTGGTCTTTTAAATGCTTCCCATTGTGTTTTCTTTGAAAGAATTGCAGCATTTACTCCTCCTACAGCATCTGTGACCGGTGGAGAGGAGAATGCATACAGCGCCGCACACGTTGATATGCTTTCAGTTATATCGTCATGACGTCGAAACGGATGCGAAAAGAACTGAATAATTTGATCATGCGCGATTAATTTCTGTCGTTGGGCAACCTGACGGGGATCGAAACGTTTCCACCCACATATTTTCTTTAGTACATCTTTGCGGAAACCATCCTGAGTCTGGGTATATGTCAGGTCGGCTGAGGAGACTTCAACTTCGACAAATGAATTATTTGGGGGTGGATCGCATGATTCAGCAAAAAAATGTTCATTTTTCATAGATTCGAAAAATAACGAGGGATTCAGGGAAAATAATTTTCCATCTTTGGAAATATGCTGAACAATGCCGGTATTCTCCCTCCGGAAAATGAGTTCCTTCTCAAACTCTGAAAACTCATATCCCCTTGAACGATCCTGAAGTGACATATGTTCCTGAGATAATTTTGAATTTCATTTGACCATAATTTCATCATAAAATGCTGGATTGTTATCAGACTAGTTGCTTGTTTATCTAAAATGTCATATTGTTTGTCATAAGGGTTTTGAAATTACTTTTCATGCAATAGAAAATATATTCACTTGTTTCCTTTTTCGATTCTATGTCACTCTCGACCCTTACTTCCTGTGAACACGGTGGTGAACGGGAAATGATGAGCAGGGAAGGGCGAACAGCTAAAGTAGGTCTGACCGGAGATCCGGTGAAAATACTTTTGGTCTTACAATGTTTTTTA
>Ga0209777_10002571_pt1 | contig 23628 bp, 20 predicted proteins | sample FrelakmetHBP12HB_FD_187147 | JGI IMG/M metagenome (GOLD analysis project Ga0209777, IMG submission 187147) | Freshwater lake sediment microbial communities from the University of Notre Dame, USA, for methane emissions studies -HBP12 HB (SPAdes)... | ecosystem: Environmental > Aquatic >... | reverse complement strand
CGACGCCTTCCGAATCCTGGTCCTGCTCGCCCTGGTGCCGGGCCTGCTCGCCATCGCCACGATCGTGGTGGGGGTCCGGGATGTGCCGAAGGCACCCGCCGCGGTTCCGGGCGCAGCCGCCTCGGGCGCAGCCGCCTCGACGGCCCCGGCCGGCCTCGTCCGGCGCACCGTCGGCAGCGTCTCCGAGTGGCGGCGATTTCCCCGTCCCTTCTGGCTCTTCATGCTCGCCAACGCGCTCTTCACCCTCGGCAACTCCAGCGATGCGTTCCTGGCGCTGCGCTCGCAGAACCTGGGCCTGACGTTGCTCGCCCTGCTGCTGACGATCGTCGCCTTCAACGCTACCAACGCAATCGTTGCCTGGCCGGCCGGCGCGCTCTCGGATCGGATAGGCCGTCGCGGCCTGATCGCCGCGGCCTGGCTGGTCTACGCCGCCTGCTACGCCGGGTTCGCGGTGGCGACCGCGGCCGTCTGGGTCGTGCCGCTGTGGATCGCATACGGCACCTATTACGCCCTGAGCGAAGGCGTCGGCAAGGCGCTGGTGGCGGACCTCGCCCCAAAGGATCTGCGCGCCACCGCCTTCGGGATCCTTAACGCCACGCAGGGTCTGATGATCCTGCCGGCCTCGGTGATCGCCGGCGTGCTGTGGAGCCTGATCGCCCCGCCGGCCCCGTTCTGGTTCGGGGCGGCCTGCGCGGGTGCGGCCACGGTCCTCCTCCTGGCCACAGTTCGGCCGAGCGCGAGGGCGTAGAGGGGCCGGACGGCCCCCGTCAGGCCCAGCAGAGGACCGCCCGGCACGCCTGCGGTAGTCCGTTTGGGTGGGGCCGTTCCCTCACGTGCGACCCGACGGCCGCAGGGTGGCCGAAGCGCTAACGTGGCCGTGCTTCGCCCGGCTGATGGGGCAGATGGCCGGAGCCGGGTCCCGTCCAATACGCACATTCGCGGCCACGGGGAAGGCCGACGTTCTTGGAGAGGTGATCATGCGGCCGCTCGACGTGCTCATCGAAGCCGCCCTCGGCACCTACGACGACGACTGTCGGTGGGAGCTGATCGGGGGCATCCTTCGAGAGTGCTCAGACGACGTGCTGGAAGTGGCCACCGGTCTGCTGGAGAGCCCGATCGAGCGCGAGCGGACCCTCGGCGCGGACATCCTCGGGCGCGTCGTCGGCGTCGAGCCGAAGAGCCGAGGGGCCGTTCAGAAGGCGATCATGGCCGCGCTCGCGTTTGAAATGGGAGCCGCTCCCCTGGCCTCGATCGTCGCCGCGCTCGGGCATGTCGGCGATCCGGGCACTCTCGGGCTCGTCTTCCCGCTGGCCGACAGCCCCAGCGCCGAAGTCCGGCTGGCGGTCGCGTTCGCCGTCGCCACGATCAGCCCCCAGCCTCTCGCACCCGAGGCTCGCAGGGCCCTGATCAGCCTTTCTCGCGACGTCAACCCGGAAGTCCGCGACTGGGCCATCTTTGGTCTCGGGACGCTCTCGGACGCCGACGGTCCCGATGTCCGGGCCGCGCTGCTGGCACGAGCCGAGGACGCCCACCACGAAGCGCGAGCGGAGGCGCTGTTCGGGCTGGCGGTCCGTCACGATCCCCGTGCCGTGCCGCACCTGATCAGGGAGTTGCAGTCTCCGCTCGTGGGCGGGCTGGAGGTCGACGCCGCCGCCGCCGCCGCGGACCCGCGGTTGCTGCCGGCTCTCTGGGCTCTTCAGCGGGCGGGCGTAGCGGACGAGGTTCGCGTCCGCCGGGCCATCGACCGTTGCTCGGGACGCGATCGGCCGGCCCTGCCCTCCTGACGGTCCGCTCGGACCGGGGCCCGCGTGGCTGCTTGGTCGCCACTGCCCGGACTCCGCGTAGATCGCTTCGCGACTAGAGCGCTGCGCCAGGGCGGCGGCTCCCGTCATCGCGCCGGTGTGGCGGCGCCCATCGCACCCCACGTCGTCGCAGGGTGCACGCCCCGATTGGAGTATGAGACGAGGCGCGCGCGGCTCGGGTATCCTGCGCAGGACTTGCGGGCGCCCTCGGCGCCGCGGCGTCTACCCCACCCACGAGGGCCCGGTGCTCAGCTTCATCGATACAGCGGTCATCCCGTTCCTGGACCACCTCTACGCCGCCGTGGGCTACCTCGGCGTCTTCCTGGCGATGGTCGCCGAGTCGACGATCGTGCCGATCCCTTCGGAGCTGATACTGCCGTTCGCCGGCTTCCTGGTCAGCGATTCGAGCAAGATCGAGCCGCTGACGCACGGCCCCTGGAACTTCTGGGTCGTCGTCATCGTCGGCGTCGCCGCCAACACGACGGGCTCGCTGTTCGGCTACGCCCTGGGGGCGAAGCTCGGCCGGCCCTTCCTCGACCGCTGGGGCCGGTACCTGCTGGTTCGTCACCATGAGGTCGAACTAGCGGAGCAATTCTTCGCCCGGTGGGGCTCGCCGACCGCCTTCATCAGCCGTCTTCTGCCGGGCATTCGAACGGTCATCAGTTTCGTCGCCGGCGTCTCGCACATGCCGATCGGCCGCTTCACGGTCTACTCGACCCTCGGCGCCATCCCGTGGACGATCACGCTGGTCTATGCCGGCACCGTCCTCGGGACCAACTGGACCCGGATCCGCGACGACCTCAAGCCATTCGACACCGCGATCGTCCTGGCCTGTGTGGCCGCCGTCGTCCTCTTCGTGGTCTGGCGCGTCACCCGGTCGGGCTCCGATCGCGATCAGGCCGGGGCATAACCCAGGCGGTCGGGCTTTCGCTTCGATCGGTGTTCGGTTCTGTCGTGGCCAAACCAAGCGCGAGTCGCCCATCTGGTGGCAGACTTAGGTCGCGGCATGGGGACGCACCGGTAGCCGCTGAACAGGGAAACGCTGATGCGCGGTAACCCTTCTCGCGTCCAGTTGCAGGCGCTGAGCATCGACGATACCGACCGGCGGGGATTGCTCATCGCACCCCGGCAGGCATGAGCACGCTCGGCCACCGCTCGAAACCCGTGCGCGGGATGGAGCCCGGGGGAGCGGGGTACGCACCTATGGCGCGCCCAGACCTGCGGGTCGCTCACTCCGGCCGTCGCATGGCCCATCCGGTTCGTCGCGGGCCTCTCGGCTGGCTCCAGCGCACCTTCGCGGCGCTCACGACCGGCTCCGGTCCTGCCGGCCTCGAGGGCGGCGACCCGAGCCTGCTCGACCGGCTTCCGCCAAAGAACGGCCGCCGGAGGGAGCTGGCCGTCGTGCTGGCCCTGCTGCTGGCGGCAACGGCCATCTCGGCGAGCCTGCCCGGGGGCTGGGCCGCTGCCACCGCCACACCGAGCCCCTCGCCGTTGACGGTGGCCGAGGCGGTGACCTCGGAGCCGACTCCGACCGACACGGGGACGCCCGAGCCCATCACGCCCGATCCGACCGCAACGCCGACGCCCGATCCAACCGCAACGCCGACGCCTACCCCGACCCCGAGCCCGACGAAGGCGCCCGTCAAGACCCCACGGGTCTACACGTTTGTCGCCCTTGGCGACTCGCTCACCTCCGGGTACAAGGACCCGGGCCCGGCGTGGCCTGCCCGTCTCGACACACTGGACTCAAACCTTCGCCTGGTGAACAACGCGGGGAAGCCCGGCGACCTGACCTCCGGCATGCTCTCCCGGCTGAGCGGCTACGTCTTCTCGTACTCCCCGAACGTGCTCTTCGTCCTCGGCGGGACGAACGACCTCGGCACCGGCGTCAGTGAGACGACGACCATCGCGAACCTCAAAGCCATCGTCGTCAACGCCCAGGCCCGGGGGATCAAGGTCTTTCTGATCACCGTTCCGCCGAACGACAGTTCCTCGATGGTCGGGCCGATCGACTCGCTCAATGCGGCGATCCAGCATCTAGCCAACGTCTACAAGATCGTCTTGATCGACATCCACACGCCGCTCTCGGGATCGAACGGGCTGATCCAGCCCAGGTACACCGTGGACGGCCTCCACCTCAACAGCTCGGGTGCCCAGCTGGTCGCCTACACGATCTACAACCGGATCCACCGGCTGGGGTACTAGCCGGCGCGCCGGCCGGCGCGCCCCGCGGCGGAGCGGATCAGCCCCGAGCAGGCGGGCCGGCCGAGGGCGCCGCGGCCTCCGATCGACGGGCCGCCGGCAGGACCGCCAGGGCGAACAGGACGATGGCGAGAGCGCCCAGCCCGCCCGTGATCGCGTACAGCCCGCGGATCGTCACCAGGCCGGCGATCTGACCGCCCAGGCCCGATCCGACGATAGAGGACAGGCTGAAGGTGACCGCGTTGAGAATCCCCTGGGCGGTCGCGGCCGTGCCCTTTGGCGCCTGCCTCGAGACGAAGGCGATGCCGCCGATCAGGACCAGGCCGTAGCCGGCTCCCTGGATCACGGAGGCCGCGATCAGGATCGTGGGCGAGACGAAGAGGGCGTTGATGATGAGGCGCGAGGTCATGATCGCCATCCCCAGGACGATCAGCCGCTCAGTGCCGAATCTTCGCGAGAGCTGCGGAAAGAAGAACATGGAGGGGATCTCGAGCGACGCCTGGATGGACCAGGCCAGGCCGATCTGGTCGGCCGAGGCCCCGATCTGGCGAAGGTAGATCGAGAAGAAGGCGTACTGCGAGTACACCGCCGTCCAGCCCACGAAAGCGGCGATCAGGAAGAGCGCGATCGGCCGGTGACCGAGGACTCGACCGGGGGCGCGGCGCAGGCTCGCCCCGTGGACGCCGCCCGTCCGCCCCGGCAGCAGCATCGCGGCCAGACCGCCCATCAGGATCATCGGCACGGCGACGAAGAACAGGCCTCGGAAGTTGTCGCCGATGGCGAGCCCGATGATCGGGGTGCAGACCATGAAGCTGATCGAGCCCCAGACCCTCACTCGCGCGTAGCGCGTCCGATCCGACCCGGCCATGTCCAGCACCCTGACGTCCATCATCGGGCCGAGGCCGGCCATGCCCGCGGCGAAGGCCGCGGCGGACGGGATCAGCAACAACGAGGCCCCAACGGTGGCCAGACCCACGGCGCCAAGTGCGCCGATACCGGCGGCCAGCGGCAGGAAGAAGCGAGAAGTTGGGTAGCGGTCGTGGATCGCGCCCCAGGTGGGAGAGCTGATCAGGGCCACGGCCGAGGTGAACGCCGCCAGGGCGCCGATCGTCCCAAGCGAGATCCCGAGGCTCTTGTAGTACTGCTGCAGATATGGGGAGTAGGCGGCGACCGCGACGTAGAGAGTTATGTAGGCAAGTACGGCGCGGCGCAAGGAGGGCTCCCGTAGACCCTGGGCGGTACCGCGGCCGCGGCCCGGCGGGTCCGGTCAGTCTGCCACCCGGAGCGCGTTTGCGCAGTCCGAACCCGGCACCGGAGAGCTAGCCCCAGGGCGCCACGCCCGGCGCGCGCAGGTGGCCGACGTCGTTGGCGAGGATCAGCTGGGCGTCGTCGGGGGCATCGCCCGGCTCGTAGCGGAGGACCGTCAGGTTCAGCCAATCCTGCACGAAGCGGCGCCGGTAATCGCGGACCGGCACGCCAAGTGCCACGCACATCAGGATCCGGTTGTAGGTCCCGTGGGCGACCACCAGGACACGGCGTTCGCCCTCGGCCTCGGCCTGCGTTTCGGTCGGGATCGCGCGCGAACCGCCGGCGTCGGGCGATCCATGGTGGGCATGCGAGCCGCCGGGGCCGCCCAGCTCGGCTGCGACAAGGTCTACGAGGAAGCTAAGCGCCCGAGCCGCGACGTCGTCGCCGCACTCGCCGCCCGGAGAGTGAGTGGTGGCCGGGTCGCGCTCCCAGCGGGCCCGCAGCTCCGGATCGCGGGCATCGGCCTCGGCGTGCGTCAGGCCTTCCCAGCGGCCGTAGTCGAGCTCCCGCAGGCGCTCGTCGACCTCGATCGGCCGCCCGGAAGCGACCACCTGGGCGGTCTCCACCGCCCGGGCCATCGGGCTGGCGATGATGCGGTCGATCCGGACGCCGACCAGCCGGCCACGCAGCGACTCGGCCTGGGCGCGGCCCTTCGGCGCCAGCGGCACGTCCAGCTGCCCGCCGAGCAGGACGTTGCCGGCGGGGGTCAGGCCGTGGCGGGTCAGGACCAGGGTCAGCATCGGCCCTAGAAGAGCCCGACGATGTTGCCGTCCGAGTCAATGTCGATCGATTCGCCGGCCGGGTGCGACGGCAGGCCCGGCATCGTGCGCATCTCGCCGAGGAGCGGCGTGATGAAGCCGGCCCCGGCCGAGAGCCTGACCTCGCGGATCGGGACGCGGAAGCCGGTCGGGCGGCCCTTGAGGCTCGGATCGTGGCTGAGCGAGAGGTGCGTCTTGGCCATGCAGACCGGCAGGTTGCCGAAGCCCAGGTCCTCGTAGAGCTTCAGGGCCTTGGAGGCGGCGGGGAGCTCGTCCACGCCGCGGGCGCCGTAGATGCGAACCGCCACGGTCTCGATCTTCTCGCGAAGTGGCAGGTCGTCCGGGTAGAGGAGCCGGAAGTCTGGGGCGCCTTCTTCGGCGGCAGCCCAGACGGCGTGCGCCAGGTCCTCGGCCCCCGCGCCGCCCTCGGCGAAGTGGCGGCTCACGACCACGTCGCGCGCGCCCGCTGCCAGCGCCACTTCGCGAATGGCGGCCACCTCCGCGTCCGTGTCGCCGGGGTAGTGGTTCACTGCCACCACCACGGGCACATTGAAGACGCGCACGTTCTCGATCTGGGCGGCCAGGTTGGCCGAGCCCTTGCGGACCGCATCCACGTTCTCTTCGGCGAGGGCGGGATCCAGCGGCTTGCCGGCGACGATGCGACCGACGCCACCGTGCATCTTGAGGGCGCGGACGGTCGCGACCATGACCGCGGCATCGGGCCGCAAACCGCTCTGGCGGCACTTGATGTCGAAAAACTTCTCGGCGCCCATGTCCGCGCCGAAGCCGGCCTCGGTGCAGGCAATCTCGCAGGTGGCGAGCGCCAGGCGGTCGGCCAGGATGCTGTTGTTCCCGTGGGCAATGTTGGCGAAGGGTCCACAGTGGACGAAGGCCGGCCCGCCTTCGAGGGTCTGGAGCAGGTTCGGCTTGATGGCGTCGATGAGCAGCACGGTCATCGAGCCGGCGCACTTGAGGTCCTCGGCCGTGATCCGCCGCCCGTCGAAGGTAGTCGCCACGACCATTCGGCCGAGGCGCCGGCGCAGGTCCTGCAGGTCGGAGGCCAGCGCGAGAACCGCCATCACCTCCGAGGCGACGGTGATCTGCCACTCGGTCTCGCGCGGGTAGCCGTTCTCGCGACCGCCCAGGCCGATGATCGCCTTGCGAACCGCGCGGTCCGAGATGTCCACGACTCTCGGCCAGAGGACGCCGAGCGGGTCGATGCCGAGCGGATTGCCGTGGGTCAGCGAGTTGTCGACGAATGCCGCGAGCAGGTTGTGCGCCGCGCCGACGGCGTGGTTGTCGCCGGTGAGGTGGAGGTTGAAGTCCTCCATCGGGATCACCTGGCTGTAGCCGCCGCCTGCGGCGCCGCCCTTGATCCCGAACACCGGCCCGAGCGAAGGCTGGCGGATGCAGACCGCCGCCCGATGACCGATCCGGTTGAGCCCCTGGACGAGACCGATGTTGGTGGTCGTCTTGCCTTCGCCGAGCGGAGTGGGTGTGATCGCCGTGACGACGACGTACTTGCCGCGCCGCCCCGCGGTGGCCGCCTCGGCCTCCAGGCGGGTAATCCCCTCAAGGCGAACCTTGGCCTTGTACGGACCGTACAGCTCGACCTCGTCGTCGTGGAGACCGAGCTCACGGGCCAACTCGACGATCGGCCGCGGCGTGACGGAGCGGGCAATCTCGAGGCTGCTTGGTATGACGACGCCGCTCATGGAGCAGCCTTTGGGCTCGATGGCATGGGTCCGGCGGCGGTCATGAGGCCGATCCCGCGGCGGCCGGCCGGCCGGAGCGCTCCGCCTGGTCCGTGGCGGCCCGCAGCAAGTGGCTCAACAACAGCGCGTTCGTCAGCGGCCCCACACCGCCCGGGACCGGAGTGATGGCGCTCACCACGTCCTTCGCCGACTCGAAGTCCACGTCGCCGACCAGCTTCTCGCCGCCCTCTCCATCCGGCACGACGTTGATGCCGACGTCCACGACCACCACCCCCGGCGAGAGCATCTCGCCGGTTACCAGGCCGGGCCGGCCCGCCGCCACGATCAGGATCTCCGCATCGCGGGTGTGGCGGGCCAGGTCGCGGGTCTTCGAGTGAAGGACCGTGACCGTGCCGTGCTCGCGGATCAGCAGCAGGGCGGCCGGCTTGCCGACCACGTTCGACCGGCCGATCACGACCACGCGCTTGCCGGCGATCTCGAGGCCCGAACGCTTGAGGATCTCGACGGCAGCCTGGGCCGTGGCCGGCAGGAAGCCCTCGTAGCCGAGCGACAGCAGGCCCGCATTGCGGGGGTGGATTCCGTCGATGTCCTTGGCCGGATCGATCGAGTCGATGACCGTGTGCAAGGGGATGTGCGCCGGCAGCGGCATCTGGACGATGATCCCGGCCACGTCAGGATCGGCGTTGAGCTTCTCGATCTCGTCGCAGAGCGCGTCCGAGGTCACATTTGAACCGATCTCCACCAGGCGACCCCGAACCCCGACCTTGTCACAGGTCCGCAGGATCTGCGTGAGGTAGACGGCCGACGGCGCGTCCGCGCCGACCAGCACGACGGCCAGTGTGGGCGCATAGCCCCAGCGCTCCTTGAACCGGCTGAAGTCGTCGATCAGGCTGGTCCGAATCTCCGCCGCGATGGGACTGCCGGCGAGCAGGCGCGGACCGGCGGCCGCCGTCTCGAGCCCGTGCTCGTCGTTCACGCCGGCTCCGGCTCTTGCGATTGCCCCGACAGGACGATCTCCCGAGTTCGGGCGGCCGTCGCGGCGACGTCATGGAGAAGGCGGTCCAGCCGCCAGCGCATCGAGTCGGCGTATTGCTCGTCGCCGGTGGAGGGCAGGTTGATAAGCACGTTTTCGGCCGCGCCGCGTGCCGCGGCCTCGCCCAGGAGCGCAGCCACGAGGACGTCGCTGGCCGCATTCACGTTGCTTCGCCCGGCCAGCGCCTCCGCCGCCGTGGCCAGCCGCGCACACGCCTTGACGCATTCGAACGGGGCTTCCGATGCGGCCCGAGCCGCCGATCGGATGGCCGACTGCCGGGCGAGCTTCTGCTCCTCGGTCTCGCGGGGCATCTTCAGCGCCGCCGAGTAGCCGGCGTATGCCTCGGCGTCCCGGTCGGCCAGCCCCAGGAACTCCGCCCCGAGTTCGTGACCGACGGCCTCGCACCTGGCGAGCGTCCACTCGTAGATCGCGTACTTGGGCTTGCCGATCGAGAGGGCCGCGACCATGGAGACGAGGGACGCCCCCAGTGCCGCCGCCATCGCCGAGGCGGATCCTCCTCCGGGAACCGGCTCGGCCGAGGAAAGCCGTCCTACGAATTGAGCGATGGTCAGGTCCGAGAACGAGACGTTGCCTGTTGGTTCGTCCATAAGTTGATTGTAGGAACGCTTTGCCGATGGCGTTCGATGTGATCAACGACCGAGCCATCTCGGCCGGCGCGACGCGCGGGCGGCCGTGAGACGGCGCCCGAGGCCGGCCGCATCCTGAGCCGATGGACCTCATCCCGGAACCCGTTCGCATCGTCATGGCCGAGCTGGAGGCTCGCAACCTCGCCGACAGTGTCGAGGGCACGCGACAGGAGGCCCGCCTGCGCTCGATCTCGCCGGAAGTCGGCCAGTTCCTGTTCACGCTCAGCCTGTCGATCCGCGCGTCGAAGGTCGTCGAGGTGGGCACGAGCGGCGGCTACTCGACTCTCTGGCTGGCGGTCGCGGCATCCGTCACCGGCGGCCGGGTGACCACGTTCGAGATGGACGGGGCCAAGGCCGCACTCGCTCGGAGGACCTTCGCGAGGGCCGGCGTCGGCGCGAATGTTGACTTGCGCGAGGGCGACGCACGCGCTGGTCTCGCCGCGCTGGACGGCCCTGCCGACCTGGTCTTCATCGACGCCGAGAAGCGCGACTACGTCACGTACCTGGAGCTGGCACTCAGGATCCTGCGGCCGGGCGGCCTGCTCGTCGCTGACAACCTGATCTCCCACGCCGCCGAGCTCGTGGAGTTTCGCGCCCGCGCCCTCGCCGACCCGCGACTCACCGGCCTGGTGGTCCCGATCGGCTCCGGCGAGCTCGTCGCGGTACGCCTGCCCTGACCTCGCCCGCCCGAGGACTTCCACGCCGCCGTTCTGGCGAGGCGAGGCCTAGGCGCGACCGAGCACGAGCCAAGTAAGCTTGGCTTTGGAGCGAGCGGGCTCAGACGCCCGTGAGACCGGCAGGGCGTGTCGGTTCGGTAGTGGTCCAAGCACAACCCCGTTGAGGCGCACGCAGTAACAAGGGTTGCGGACGACCGTCCTAGCGCCCCTTGACGTAGGTGACGAGAACGGGCGACGGTTGTCTCCTCACCACGAGGCTTCCGGGTGGGTGCCCACCGCGTGAGGGAGGCGAAGGATGGATCACGAACCCGGCTGGATGACGCTGAGCGAAGAAGACCGCCGCCTTGTCGGGCTCTGGGCTGCCGATTGCGCTGAGCGGGTGCTGTCGCTGTTCGAGGCGAAGGCTCCCGCTGACACCCGGCCGCGCGAGGCGATCGAGGGCATCCGGGCCTTCGCGCGCGGGGGGAAGCGAACAGCGCGACTGCGCGCCCTTGCCTTGGCGGCTCTCGCAGCCGCACGCGAGGTCGACGATCCGGTTGCTACAGCCGCCGCTCGCGCCGCGGGCCTCGCAGCGGCAACCGCTTACACGCACGCCTTGGCAACCCTTGACCAGGCGAAGCACGTCCTTGGGCCTGCCGTGTATGGGGCGCGGGCCCGCGAATTCGCGGCGGCCGACGACCCCAGCGTCGGTGACGAGGAGATCCGATGGGCGATCGAGCACGCCTCGCCGGCAGTTCGCGAGGTTGTGCGGCGGTTTCCGGTTCGCGGCCTTGGTCGCAGTCGGCTGGACGCGCTCCTTCATCAGCTCGACGCAGGCCTTCGCCGCTGACCAGCGATCCGCGCCGCCGCCGAGCTCGCCCGAACCCAGACAGCGCCCGCATGGTTGTCGACGCCACCTACGCGCCAGTATCGTGCGATCCGCCCATCATGCAGCAACGCTTCGAGCGCGCGTTGGCTCCATCGTCCTCCGAGCCGATCTCGTGTGCATGTGAGCGTCCTGCGGAGCAGAAGTCCCGCTACGACCACGACTTCCCAACACGCCCTGCCGGTCTCAAACGCCCGTGAGCGAGGAGCACAGGGAGCAACAACGAGATCGCCCGCCTGAACGGTGGCCCTACGAAAGACCGACCTCGTCGTCCACGCCGTCTACAGACCAGCGGCGGGATCGGTGGTCGAAGCAGAGGGCCAGCCGGGCGCCGGGCGTCTCGACCTCGAAGATCGTCCGGGGGCCGACTTCGACCTTGTACGCGGAATCCTCGCGCCGAACGGCGGTTAGCCGGGTGACTGGCAGCCGGATCGCGTTCCAGGTGATCTCACGAGGAGTGCCGTTGAACCAGTCGGTTCGAACGCTGACATTCACGGGCTCCATGCGCACGATGGCCATCGCGGACGCTCCTCTTCGCTCTGGCTTGGCCGTCGTTCGCTCGGGCACTGAGCTAAGAACGGACGTTCTATTGCTTTCACTCAGGCTAAGCGAACAGGCGTTCGATGTCAAGACTGCCGGGGAGTTCGTCCAGCCGTGCCGCGAGAATGCCGCCGGCTCGTGACAGCTAGCGTGTCACGGCGTACGGACGTTCCGAAACCACCTCGGATGGCCGGTCAGTCCGCCGCGATCTCCGGCTCGGGCCGCCGAAACCGCCGAGCGACGAGCCCGGCCGCCGCGCGCACCCGGCCCTGGGAAATCGCGACCCCCAGCAGTACCACGAGGCCGCCGGCAGGCTCGTGCCAGACGACGGTCTCTCCCAGGAAGGCGACTCCAACCGCGATCGCGAAGAGCGGCGTCAGGTAAGTAACCGTGCTGGCGGTCGATGGCCCGGCCGCGCGAACGACCTGGTAGTTCAGCGCGAAGGCGATACCGGACCCGAGCGCGCCGAGACCCAGCATGCCCAGGACCGGCTCGACCGTGATCGGTCCGTGCAGCGGCCCGGCGGCGATGCCGAGCGGCAGCAGAACGGCCGCGCCGCAGATCGCCTGGCCGGCGGCGAGAGCGACGCCGCTCTCGGGCAGCCCGGCAAGGTGGCGGCGCGCGTATGGGAATCCGATGCCGTAGCACGTGACGGCACCGAAGCACGCGGCGACGCCGGTCCACTCGCCCGACCCGAGACCCTCCCAGACGCCTACGACGATGAGGATCCCAAGAAAGCCGACGATCAGCCCGAGCACTCGCTCGGCGGTTGGCTTCTCCTCGGGAAACGCGAGCATGATGACGGCCAGCGTGGTGAGAGGCGTCGAGGCGTTGATGATCCCGGCCAGGACCGATGAGATATGCGTCTCGCCGTACGCGAAGAGGGTGAATGGAAGGCTGTTGACGAGCATGCCCATGACGAAGAGGTGGCGCCACGCCGACAGCGTGCGGGGCAGCCGCGCGCCCGTCACGGCCAGGACGACGAGGAGGGCAGCGGCTCCGATCGCAACGCGGACGAACGCCACCTGGACGGGCGCCAGCACCTCGAGCCCGAGCTTGATCCACCAGAACGAGCAGCCCCACGTCGCGGCCATCACCAGGAAGGAGGCCTGCCAGGGAAGTCGCGGCGTGCGTGCTCGCGGGGGCGGGGTCGATGTCATGGTGAGCGGAAGGTACAGCCCGTCGCCGATTCCTTCTTCCGGAGTTGCGTTTTGGCAGGATCGAAGATCGAGCGCGGCGTCCTCGGGCCCCGGGCCAAAGCCGAAGGCCGGAAGTCGGGCCCGCGGCCGGCGGCTATCCTCGCGGCATGAGTGAGTCGAAGCGCCTGGGCGCAATCGGTCGGCCGGCCACCGACACGGAGTGGACGGCCATCTCCAACCGGCGAGGTTTGGCCAGACCCTTCCTATTCGTGGTCACCAGCACGGGCATCATCTGCACGCCGGGCTGCCCGGCCCGGACGCCGGGCCGGGATCGGGTTCGAGTCATCGACGGGCTCGAACAGGGCCTGACGGCCGGGGCGCGGGCCTGCCTGCGCTGCCGGCCCGACCGAATGTTCGACGCGCCCTCCGCCCACGCTGCCGGGAGTCTTCCGCCGGCCGACCCGGTCCGAGCGGCGATCCAGCGGCTGACTGCCGCGTTGGCCGCCGGCGACGACACCCCCAGTGAGCGCGAGCTTGCGAGCGAGTTCCAGATCCCCGAGCGAAGGCTGCGCGAGTTGTTCCGGCGCTCGCTGGGCGTGACGCCCCGTGCCTGGCTCTCGGCACGGCGCGCGGAGACGCTCCGCTCGCGGCTGGCCGGCGGGCAGGGTGTGACCGACGCCCTATACGACGCAGGCTACGGCTCGTCGAGCGCGGCCTACGAAGCCGCCAACGGAGCCCTCGGGATGGCCCCGGGCCGCTACCGGACCGGCGCGGCGGGCGAGTCGATCCGCTGGACGGTGGCGCCCATCCCGGAGGGAGTGGCCCTGGTCGCGGCCACGGCGCGCGGCCTGTGCAGCGTCCGGTTAGGCCACGAGACCGAGGCGCTCGCCTCGGATCTTCGGGCCGAGTTCCCTCACGCGGCCGTGACCCGCGACGACGCCGCTCTCTCCGACGTGGCCTCGATCGTCTCCGACCTGGCCTCCGGCCGGCCCCGGCCCGAGGCGGATGCATTGCCGCTCGACGTTCACGCCACGGCCTTCCGGCGGCGAGTCTGGGAGGCGCTGCGCCGGATTCCGTTCGGGGAGACGCGCTCCTACGGCGAGATTGCCGCGGCGGTCGGCGCGCGGGGCGCGGCCCGGGCGGTCGGCACGGCCTGCGCCGAGAACCCGATCCCGGTGGTAGTGCCGTGCCACCGGGTCATCGGCTCGGACGGGTCGCTCCACGGCTACGCCTACGGCCTGGCCCGCAAACGCCAGTTACTCGGTGCGGAGGCTTCGGGGGCCGCGCGGGGCGGCGTCCCGAGCGATAAGGCGGCGCGAGCCGAGGCAGTAGCGATCGGCGCCGAGCGCTAGAGGGCCGCGGCCGCCCGCGCCACGAAGTCGTCCAGCCGGTCGAATTCGGGCCGGGTCTCCGGGCTCAGCTCCGGCAGGAAGTCGACGGCCACGCGCAGGTCCCACCGAGGGTCGTGGTCGTAGGCTGGTGCGGCGGCCCGGAAAGCCTCGAGGAACCCGTCCGCGGCCGCGACGCCGAACGACATCGCCAGGTTGGCCCGCATGTGCGCGACGTCGACCGACGGCGGCCCCCAGCTGGCGGTCGTCCAGTCGACGACGGCCGTCAACCTGCCCGAGACCCAGAGCGTGTTGCCGGGGTGGTAGTCCCGGTGAATGAAGGCGGGCGCGCCGGCCGGCAGAGGAGCCACAGCAAACTCGATGGCGCTTTGCCAGGCAGCCGGCGCGCTCGTCCAAGCCGGGACTCGAAGCTCCTGGGCCGAGTAATACGGTCGGTACGGGGGAACGGTCCGCGCCACCCGATCGGGGTCGACAGAGTGGATCGCGGGCAATGCCGCCGCGAGCTGGGCCAGGAAGCTGCCCATGTCCTCCGGCCGGGTCGGGGCCGTTCCGGGCGCGCGGGTCAGCAGCAGCGCGGGGACGTCGCATTCCCGGGCGTCCAAATCCGCTGCGAGGAGGCGCGGCGCGGCCACCGCCGAAGAAGCCAGCAACCCGTAGGTGGCGGCCTCCTGCTCGGCCGAGAACCCCGTGTCGTCCCCCTGCGGGCAGTCCCTGACCCATCGCCTCAGCACGACCTCGTGGATCGCGCCGCCGGCCTCGATCCGGATGACATGGTTCGCGTGCGAAATCCCGCCCTCGAGCGGCTCGACCGCCAGTATTCGGCCGCCTGGGTCGATCGACCGAAGCGCCCAGTGGACGGCCGCGGGCGGCGGGCCCTCCTTGAGCATCGCGGAATGGTCGTGGTGGGCCGAGAAGACGGGGTCGATCATGTCGGCAGCATGCGCCCGACGGCGATTCCGTCAACCCCGCTGCGGGGACCGGAACGGCCGCACCTCCACACCTCCGAACCTGCTATTCGATCTCGTCCTCGATCTTCGGGACGCCGACGCGGCCCTCGACGGCCGAGTTGGGGTCGCGTTCGAACGGGGCGGGCAATCCCCGGTGGAGCAGGCTGGCCCGCGTGACGGCGCGATCGCCGAAGCGCCGCCGGACGGCGTCCGTGGCATCCACCACGCGGCGCCGCTTCTCGTCGACGACGTCGAACATGCTGGTCTGCTCCGGCGCCCCGAGCTGAGTGGCGGCCACTCCGAGCAGGCGGATCTTCTTGCCCCGGACCTCGGGCCGGACCAGCTCCAGAGCCGCCCGCCAGATAGTGTCCGTGAGGTCGCTCGGCTCCGGTAACGTCTTTTGTCGCGTGATCGTCCGGAACTGCGAGTCGCGGATCTTGACCGCAACCGTACCGGCGCGGATGCCGGCCGACCGAAGTCGGGCAGAAACCCCTTCGGTCAGGGCGAGCAGCGTGCGCTCGATTTCGGTCGGGTCCGTGACGTCCACCGCGAACGTCGTCTCGTGGCTGACGGATTTCGCCGCCTCGCCGCCGCCGACGACCGGGTCTGAGTCGATGCCCAGAGCCCGGTCGTGGAGCGTTCCACCGTGGTCACCCAGGGCGCGCGTGAGCGTTTCCGGGGGCAGAGCCGCCAGTTCGCCGATGGTCGACACGCCGAGGCCGTGCAGCCGTTCGGCCGTCTTGGGCCCGATGCCCCACAGCCGCCTGATCTCGAGCGGCGCCAGGAAGGCGGCTTCCTGCCCGGGCTCGACGACGACCAGGCCGTCGGGCTTGCGCAGGTCGCTGGCCACCTTGGCGATCAGCTTGTTTGTAGCTACGCCAACCGAAACGGTCAGTTGCGTGGCCTCCACCACTTCGCGCTTGATCCGGCGGGCGATCTCCGGCGCCGGCCCGAATAGCGCCTCCGAACCGGCGACATCGAGGAAGGCCTCGTCGATCGAGACCTGCTCGACCGCCGGCGTGAAACGTCGCAGGACGGTCATGACCTCGCGGCTCACGCGCTGGTACTTGGCCCCATCTACCGGCACGAAGATGCCCTGCGGGCACAGGCGAAGCGCCGTCGCCAGCGGCATGGCCGAATGGACGCCGAACTTGCGGGCCTCGTAGCTGCACGTGCTCACCACGCCGCGCGAGCGCGGATCGCCGCCGACGATCACCGGCTTGCCGCGCAACTCCGGGTGGTCGCGCTGCTCCACGGCCGCGAAGAACGCATCGAGATCGACGTGGATGATGTGGAGATAGCCGCGCGTCATGGTCGAATGATGGCGCGGCCCGCAGTCCGTGGCGATAGGCTCGGAGGCGGCGCCCAAGAGGTCGCGCGCCCACGCCGAATACCGGCCGCAGCCGGTACGCTTCACCCATGAAGTACGCAATCGATATCCCGAACTTCGGCGACTTTGCCGATCCGCGGCTCACCCAGCAGGTAGCGCGGGACGCCGAGGAGGCCGGCTGGGACGCCGTCTGGGTGTGGGACCACGTCTGGCGAGACGAAGGCGTGCCCTACGCGGACCCGTGGATCCTGCTCGCGTCGATCGCCCTCGCGACGACGCGCGTCCGCCTCGGGCCGATGGTGACCCCGTTGCCCAGGCGCCGCCCGTGGATCGTCGCCCGCGAAGCCGTCACCCTCGATCACCTCTCGGACGGGCGGTTCGTGCTCGGTGTCGGGCTCGGAGCGCCGGCCAAGGAATTCGCGGCGTTCGGCGAGGTGGAGGACCTCAAGGTCCGCGCGGCCAAGCTCGACGAAGGCCTGGAAATCATCGGCCGGTGCTGGTCCGGCGATCGATTCAGCTTCCACGGCGAGCACTACAGCCTGGACGACGTGCAATTCCTGCCGGTCCCGGTCCAGCCCCGGATCCCCGTTTGGGCGGCCACCACCTGGCCCATCCGCGCTCCGTTCCGAAGGGCAGCCCGGCTCGACGGCATCTGGCCGGTCCGCCGGGACGAGGCCGGCAAAGCCTCCGCCCTCGGCCCGGCCGATATCCGGGAAGTGGCCGCCCTCATCGGGGAGCTGCGCACCTCGCCCGATCCGTACGACATCCTCGTCCACGGGATCACGCCCGCCGACGACCCGGCCGCCGCGGCCGAGACCGTCGCCGCAGTCGCCGAAGCGGGCGCCACGTGGTGGACGGAGCGGATCAACACCGCCCGCGGCGACCTGAGCGAGATGCGCCGCCGCATCGACGCGGGCCCGCCAAGCGGGTAGCCGACCCGGCAGGCGTCGCGCCCGTCGGGACGGGCGGCCAGGTACGCCTCGCCCAGTCCCACCGGCCGGCACATGTGGAGCGCCGCCGTTCCGGGCGCGGTCCGGCCCTTCAGGATCATGCCGCCCGACAGGATCTGCCCGGCGGGCTGTTGAGGAGAAGGCGAGCGGTCGGCGGAGCCCTCGGGGTATCCCGCGCAGAGGCTCGTACGGATCGACCGCCGCAAATGATCGGACAAGAGGAGAGATCTATGAAGGTGCGTTTGCCATTCATCGCCATGAGTGTGGCGGGCATCCTCGCCGTGTCGGCGGGGAGCGCCCTGGCCGTGATCCCGGGAACGCTCGACGCAGAACAGACCGCCACCACGCAGAGCCTGCTACCAGAGCCTCTGCTGGCGCAGACGTTCGTGCCCACGATTTCCGGGACTCTAAGCGCCGTCGAGGTCTACACCTCGATCTACGTTCCTCCGTCGGTCGTCCCGGCTGTGCCGCCGAGCGTCACGGTCCAGATCACCGGCACGGCCAGCAACGTCCCGACGCCGACGATCCTCGACGCGGTGACGATCACCCCGGCGAGCGGCGGCTGGAACGCCGTGCTCTTCTCACCTGGTATCCAGGTCACGGCCGGTACCAAGTACGCGATCCTGCTCAATGCCGGTCCCTCAGGCACGGCCGAATGGAACGGCGCCTGCAGCGACCCATACGGCCCAGGCGCGGCGCTGATCTCCGACGCCGGCACCTGGAAGACCATTCCGAACTGGAACGATCAGTACTGCCTCACGGACTTCGCGTTCAGGACCTATGTCACGGCCCCCGCCGCGACCCCTGGCCTGACGCCGCCACCGACGAGCACGAGCCGCGGTAACGACGGCGACGGCTCGGGCTATCCAGGCTACCTGCTCCTCTTCGCCGGCCTCGCAGCGGCAGCCTCGGCCGCCGTCCTCTTCTCGATCTCGCGACGCCGAGTGACCCAGCATTAGCACCTCGCCTTTCCCCACGACAACGCGAACCGGCGCCCAAAGCGGGCGCCGGTTCTAGTTCGGGCGGCTCCTCCTGACCGACGGCCGTGTTCTGATTGCCGGCGGCGTGAACAGCTCCGGGGTGATCGGAATCTTCGAGTGTTGGGCCGGGCCGTTGCAGATGTAGGATGGGTCGTCCGCGGGCATCGGTGCCCATGGAGGGGCGCCGAGCGTCATAGGCGCAGGCCAGGGGCGAGACATGCTCCACAAGAGCGCGTTCTCTTGGACTTCCGGCAATCTGCCGGCTCCTGGGCGGGGCCGGCTCCTCGGCCGCGGCGATTCGCTCGTGACCTGCGTCCGAGCCGTGGTTGCCGGCTTCCTGGTGTCCGCCACGCTGGCCGGTTGCGGCGGCGGATCTGCCACGCCGGGGGAGACGCCGGCGGCTGGATCGCCATCCGGTCCCCAGAGTGCAACGCCGGCGATCACAGCGTCGATCGCGCCGGAGACCGCGTCGCCGGCGACGACGGCAGGGGTCTCGCCGACCGTCAGCGCGAAGGCTCCAACGCCCACGCCCGCGCCCTCTGTCAAAGCGACGCCGGCGAATGGCATCTTCACCGGCACCGGGTCGATGGCGCACGCCCGCGCCTCACCCACGGCGAGCGGGCTGGCCGGCGGGAAGATTCTGATCGCCGGAGGCCATGACAGCTCCGGCGCACCGTACTCCTCGGCTGAGCTGTACGACCCAACCACCGGTCAGTTCACGCCCACCGGGTCGATGGCACACGCCCGCGCTTCGCATACGGCCACCAAGCTGCCCAACGAGCGGATCCTCATCACGGGCGGCTACGGCGGATCCGGAGCGATCGCCTCGGCGGAGATCTACAACCCGGCGACCGGCACCTTCAGCTCGACCGGATCCATGTTGCACGCCCGGATGAACCACACGGCCACGCTTCTGGACGACGGCACAGTCCTAATCACCGGAGGCAGCGGCGGTTCAGGCGTGCTCGCCTCGGCGGAGATCTACAACCCGGCGACGGGACACTTCACCGCCACAGGATCGATGCTGCGAGCCAGGACATGGCATTCGGCGACACTTCTGAAGAATGGCTGGGTCCTGATCGCGGGCGGCCTCGGCACCTCGGGGACAGTCGCCCTGGCGGAGCTCTACAGGCCGGCGACGGGGGCGTTCGGCGCCACTGGCTCGCTGGCCCAGGCTCGCCAGTACCCGGCGGCCATCCTCCTGTCCAATGGACTGGTCCTGGTGGCGGGTGGTGACGCCAGCTCGGGATCGTCGCTGGCCTCCGCGCAGACATACAACTCGGCGACCGGCGGGTTCGGCTCGACGGGCTCGATGGCCGACGCCCGATACTTCCACACCGCGACGCTGCTCCCGACCTGGCTCATCCTGTTTGCCGGAGGACAGGGCGTCTCGGGTCCGCTTGCCTCGGCCGAGATCTACGACAGCGCGACGGGCAAATTCAGCGTGACCGGATCGATGGCCCAGGCGCGTATCGGGCATGCCGCCGCACTGCTGCCGTACGGTCGGGTTCTGGTCTGCGGCGGCTACGTCAACGACACCGCCCTGGCATCGGCGGAGGTGTACCAGCCGTAGCCGCAGCGGGGGCGGGCGCGCTCAGCCCTTCGGCTCGACGACCACCGTCACCTCGGGCGTCATGCCCGGGAAGACCTTGACGGCGACCTTGTACGTGCCCAGCGACTTGAGCGGTTCGGGCAGCTCGATCTTGTGGCGGTCGACGGTGATGCCGCGCCGCCCGAGGGCTTCCGCGATCTCCTTCGCCGTGATCGAGCCGTAGAGCTTGCCGCCCTCGCCCACCTTCACGCCCATGGTCAGCGTCGTGCTGCCGATGCGGGTGGCCGCGATCTCGGCCTCCTCGCGCTCGCGCTTGCGCTTTTCCTCGCGGCTGGCGATGTCGTGCTGCCAGGCTCGATAGGCGCCGCCGGCGGCGGGCACGGCCACTTTTCGAGGGATCAGGAAGTTGCGGGCGTAACCCTCGGCAACTTCCTTCATCTCACCGCTCTTGCCGAGCTTGTCGACGTCGGCGGTCAGGATGACCTTCACGCGAAAGATTCCTCCTATGACGGTCGGCCCGGCCGAGCGTCCGTTGTCCAGGCCCGGACCCGCGGCCCGATACCGGATTGCTTGACGAGCCGGCCTGCCGCTTCGATTGCGTCCGGCAGCCGGCGAATGATCCTCCGCACCGGAGCGGGAGTCAGGCGGCGCACCTGATCCATGTCGCGCCGAAAGGCTTCGCGGTCGATCTCCAGCTCGTCGATCTTCTCTTCCAGGATCGCGTCCGGAATTCCGTCGAAGAAGATCTCGACCGCCAGGACCACTACGGCCAGGTCGTCGATGCCCCCGAGAACCGGGATGTCGTCGGGGATGATGTCACGACCGAAGAGAACGTACCCCGCGGCCCCCACCAGTACCGCCTTGCGGCTGGCTGGGACCCGCGCATCTGCGGCGAGCGCCCAGACAAGACGCGCGTAGGTGGGCACCCGGCTGGCGACGGGCACGAAGGCGAGCCAGCGGAGGGCCCGCAAGGCACTTCCCTTGCGCCGCCGCCGGCTCTTCGAAACCACCCGACTCGTGCTCGCCATCCTCGGATTGGCCACCTCTGGCTCTCACCGCCGGACAGCCCAACGTGCTGGTCCTCTCCGGGGAATCGAGAGTCTATCAGGCGCGACTCGCAACTACGAGGCCGGCCGATGGAAAGCGTGCGGTCGCCGGCCGGTGCCAATCCGGCCGCATCGGGCTGCTGGCCGCCGACGCCGCTGGATCCGCCTTTGGATCCGCCTGTTGCATCCGATCGGGCTATCAGTGGCCAGTACTTTAGTAAGCGACCAGGCCGGGCAATCGGATGACTGCCGACGTAGCATCGACCCAGCCGTGAGTGCATACGGAATGGGGTAGATGAGCGGGCGGACCGGAACCGGCTCGGGGGGCACAACGCGTCATCGAATCGGCCGAATCTGAGCCGCGGGACGATGGCACCCGTCGCGCCCGGGCAGGCCGGTCCAGCGCAGTCCGAGCTGGACATGCGCCGCGACCCGATGGCGTGGGCCATCGCGATTCTCGCGACTGTCGTGGCCATCATTGCCGTCTGGTGGGCAAGCGGGCTCGGCGACAGATCCCTGAGCAGCCGGGCGCTCGGCGAACTGTCGCCTCCCGGCGGCCTGATAGTGATCCTGATGGCGCTGCGCCTGAGGCGGACAGGGCGGCTGGACGCGCGTGTCCGCCGGGCCTGGTCTTTCATCGGCATCGGGCTCGCCGTGTACGGCCTCGGCTTCGGCGCCCATTTCATCGCCGGCTCTGCGCCGTCCGCGGGCCTGCTGGACCCCCTGAGCATCGGTCTCAAGGCGGCCTGCTATCCGCTCATCTCGATCGGGTTCTCGTGTCTGCCGCGGCCGGCACGGACGAGGTACGACCTCATCCTGTTCAGCCTCGACGTCACGATCGCGGCTGCGAGCGCCGCGATACTCCTCTGGTATTTCTCGATCTACCCGGCGACCCAGGTTGCCCACAGGGATATGATCTTCGCTGTCCAGACGGCGTTCTTCCCCGTCTACGACGCTGCCCTCGTCTTCTCGATAGTTGCTCTCGTGATCAGGGGCCTTCCTCGGAGCACCCGGACGGCGATGACCATCGCCGGCGTCGCGATCACGTCCATCTTCGCTGCCGACCTGATCGCGGGCCTGGAGATCGTCGCTGGGACCTACACGCCCGGAGGGATCTCAGGCTTCTTCTACTCCACGGCCTGGGTTTGGCTCGCCATAGCCGCGTACGCACATTTGAAGATCAGGGATCCCGACGGGGCGACCGGAGGGTTGGCCGACTACGCTGGGTCGTCCTTCCCGTGGCTGCCATACGCGGCAGTGGCCGCGGCCCTGTTCGCCCCGGCGATACGCGACTGGGACGACATCAACATGCTTCGGCAACTCGTGCCTGCGACTGGAGTGCTGATCGCCCTGGTCATCGCGCGGCTCGGCGTCACGGCGCGCCACAACGCCAGCCTGGCCATAGAGGAACGAGAGCGCCTGGCCGCGGCCGTCGACCAGGCGGCGGAGGCGATCCTCACGACGGACCGCCACGAGAACGTCACCTACGTCAACCCGGCGTTCACTCGGATCATCGGATACTCCGCCGCCGAGGTCCTGGGAAAGAGCGTTCACAACCTCGACGAGTCAGCCGATCCGACCCGCCTGGCGGAGATGGGGGCGGCCCTGGCTCGCGGCGAATCATGGGAGGGCAGACTACAGCAGTGCCGGCGCGACGGAACAATCGTGGAGCTGGACATGGCGATCGCGCCGCTGCGCGACGCGGCCGGCGCGGTGGTCGGTTCCGTCTCGGTCTCAAGAGACGTGTCGCGCGAGAGAGCGCTCGAGTCGCAGCTCGCCCAGATGCAGCGGATGGAGGCCATCGGACGCCTGGCCGGCGGAGTGGCCCACGACTTCAACAACATCCTGACGGTGATCGGAGGGTTCGGCGAGCTGGCCGCCGCGGAGCTAGGTAGCGACCATCCCGTGACCGGCCACGTCGACCAGATCCTGCGTGCCTCCGACCGGGCCGCGGCCCTGACCAGGTCACTCCTGACCTTCGCCAACAGGCAGGCCACCCAGTCGCGGATCACCGACCTGAACGAGGCAGTGACCGGGCTTACGCCGATGCTGGGCCGCCTTATCGGCGAGGACGTGCATCTCGTCGTAAGAGTCGACCCGGCGCTCGGGCTGGTCATGGCCGACGGTGCCCAGATCGAGCAGGTGGTCCTGAACCTGGCCGTCAACGCCCGCGACGCGATGCCGGACGGCGGCACCCTGACCATCTCCACCGCCAACGCCGATCTCGACGCCGGTTTCGCCCGGAGCCACGTCGGGGCTGGCCCGGGCAAGTACGTGGTCCTGGTCGTCTCGGACACCGGCGTCGGCATGACGCCCGAGGTGATGGAGCACGCATTCGAGCCGTTCTACACGACCAAGCAGCGCGGCAAGGGCACGGGCCTGGGACTCTCGACCGTGTTCGCCATCGCCCAGCAGTTCGGCGGCTTCGTGCGCGTCGAGAGCCGGCCGGGCGCCGGCAGCGCCTTCTCCGTCTACTTGCCGCGTCTCGAAGGAGCAACTCGCCCCACGGAAATCGCCGGCGTTGCCGATCGGCCGCGCGGAGGCCGCGAGACGATTCTCGTGGCGGAAGATGAGAACGAGGTCCGCCATTTCGTCGAGCGGGTGCTTGCCGGAGCGGGGTACGAGGTGAGATCGGCCGCCAACGGGGCGGAGGCGATCGACCTGGCCGGACAGATGCCCAACCTGCACCTGCTGGTCACCGACGTGGTGATGCCCGGCATGAGCGGCGTCCAGCTCGCCGCACACCTCACCAAGGCCCGGCCGGACCTGCCGGCTATCTACGCCTCCG
>Ga0209777_10002570_pt1 | contig 23642 bp, 21 predicted proteins | sample FrelakmetHBP12HB_FD_187147 | JGI IMG/M metagenome (GOLD analysis project Ga0209777, IMG submission 187147) | Freshwater lake sediment microbial communities from the University of Notre Dame, USA, for methane emissions studies -HBP12 HB (SPAdes)... | ecosystem: Environmental > Aquatic >... | reverse complement strand
ATCATATTTTCCAGGAGCCTCACGAGCTCCCCATTCGTTCATTAGATCTTGCACTGCTGATGTTGGTTTCCACTTGTCTCGATTGGCAGGTTGCAAACCGTTACGTATGTTTTCTGCATCTGCAGCAGATATGATGCCTCGATCTACCGCTAGATCCAAAGGACCGTCTCGTTGATTCTTCTCAACCAAGGCAGTGACGATGCTCTTGAACTCTTGTACCTTAGGCTGCGACATGAATCCGTCAGTGAACAGATGCGCATTTTTGGTCAAGGTGTCGTACAATCCTGCTACACTAGCCGCTGCACCCTTGCCTTGTGCTTTGGTGCTGACGCCTATCTTCCAAGTTAAGCCCTCTACAAAGCTATCGATCAGCTTCTCACTGGTGCTACGGTTGAAGATTATACCGCCTTCGCTGATATTCTCGCCTCCTGACAGAGCTTGCTCTAATTCTCTCTTGCTCGTTTGGCCGCTGAACTGATCAGTCACCAACGCTATCGGACTGCCATATTCACCAAGATAGTTTTGGAAAGCCGCTGCATACACTGCACCGCCTTTGATCACATATCCGTTGCCGGTACCCGCAATCAACGCACGCAAATAGTCTTGCATCATGGTAGCAGGGACAGCCGTCTGAGGATCATTCTTAGCCGAATCCAAGCTGTCGGCGATCTCGCTCGGTGTCATAGGACTGGTGCTAGTAATCACATCACTGGGTTTGAGCTTCAACGCTTCGCCCTGTGCACTGCGACTCCTGTACTTGTATCCACCATGATCCGGAATCACACCAGCTGGAATGTCGGTTATCTTTCCTGATGGCCTACCATTATCCTTGCTGTAGTAGATATAATTCTCAGTACCCCTAGGAGTGTCCATGGTCACGATCATTGCTGATCGCATGCCATTGTTCATGCGATTGATATCATAGTGTGCACCATCGTGGCCAGACAACCACTTGTCTATCGCATTTGTTAGATCAGCCGATGTAGCGTAGGCTAGGCTGCCATCGTCTGGCAAATATGTCAGCGTCTTGAATGTGGCAATGTCATCTGGCGATGCAGGGTTGTAGAATTTCTCACCTGCACGACGATTAGGCATGCCCACGCTTTCAACGAGACTGTCATCTGGGAAATCATAGATCATCATGCAGGCCTCAATGCACTGTCTAGATCCAATCCGCGAGCAGCGAAATTATCTCTGGCATCTGCTGTCTTTGCCTGCATGTCTGGATCATGGCTAAGCGCAGACATTATGGTTTCAACAGTGTTGAGATCAGATGCCATGGCATGTGGGCCGAGGAAAATGCGTGCTATCTCATCTGGATCACGGGTGATGAACTTACCAGTTTCTCGCGTCACCAATCCAGTGTCTGGACTCATCTTAAGTCCCTGTGACTTAGCTATGCTGTTCATCAGTATGATGCGATCGGCATTCTTAAACTTGGTATTTGGATCATAATTGCCCATCCATTTGGCGAAATCCACATCATTATAGAACATGAAATCTGTCTGCACAAACCCATTTGATGGATCACCAGAGATAGGGGTCTTTAGGTGTATGCTGATACCACTCTTGCGAATCCAGTCTTTGGGAGACCCAGACTGTGTAGCAGCCCATGCCATCAATTTGTTGTATAGATCATCTTTCTTGGTTAACTCTGCATCAACTGCGACATCTATGTCGCCGCTGGTTGGTTTCCTACCAGTGCTACCTATAGTGTTGCCTCTCACTGGTATCTTGGTTATCTTTTCTAGCCAATTGAGAGTGGAAGGCACTTCATCCCTAGAGATTGATCGAGTCGTGACCTGTCCCTTGTCATCCTTGAAGATATTGCCGCCTTCGTTGAGTAGCTGTTGATATCGCACGTTAACCTCAGAAGTTGAATTGTTTCACGCTAGGTGTTTGAGATGCTGCGTAATCAGATGACAGCTGATTCTGTATTGCTGTGGCGTCTACACGTGCATAGACAAGGCTCTCTATCTGAGATCTAGTCATCTGAGAGAAAGGTGTGAAATTATCAGGGTCTGGCGAACCAAGTTGCACAGCTCCGCTGGATTTGAAGGTGCTGCCATTGGGCGCAGTTCCCACGCAAGACCAATGGATCTGCGATACGATATCTGTTAGTTTGGATGTGCTGTATACATCAGCTGGCCCAAGATGCCATTCGTAAATCATATCATGCTCCTTGACGTGTGATATTTATGGTGAAAGTGACAGGGTAGGCTGCATAGGTCGTTGACAATGTATGCCGTCACGAAGGTCAAAGATGTAGCTAAGTTGACATGTCAGCTTATTACCAAATATATATATGCATGAAAGATATCATATCGAACCTAGTGGCATCTAAACCAAAACACTACGCGAAGATCATCAAAAACCATCCACAGATGATGGAATGGGTCAGAGCTAATTCGAGATTCATCAGCGATAGCGTACCGGAGATGGTGCACAGCGCACTGCATGGATCAGATGATCACTGCCAACACGGTCACAAGAAAAAATTCGTCAACATCACAAACGGATTCAGCGGCTGCGGACCCGCAGCATCATGCAAGTGCACGCGCGAGAACATAAGCAAATCTGTGTCATTGACCAAGGCCGCCTATTCCTCAGAACAACGGCAGGCCATAAATGACAAGCGCAGCGAGACCATGCTGTCTAGATTTGGCGTCATGTATAACAGCCAGCGAGAGGACATACATCATCTATGGAAGAGACCAAAGATCAAACCAGAGGTGTATGTCAAGCTGTCAGATCATACCTGGATGCATGACCAATACATGATCAAAAAGAGATCAGCTGTGGATATCGCAGACGAACTCGGCGTCTACTACAGCACTGTGATAGACCATTGTTTGAAGCATGGATTCCAGATAAGGCAACGCAGCAATTACAGCCTAGTTGAACTGTCCGTGGCTAGATGGTTGGACGAGCTAGGCATATCATATATCCAGGGCGACTGGAAGACCATAGGCAAGGAGCTGGATATCTACATCCCATCTGCACAGTTGGCCATAGAGATCGATGGATTGTATTGGCATAGCTGGCATCCAAATTCGCTCAAGATAGAAGACAAGACACGCCATCTAGACAAGACCAGATTAGCAGCACAACAGGGCATAGATCTGATACACATCACTGACTTGGAGTGGACTGATAAGACTAACATAATCAAGTCAATGCTGAGATCAAGATTGAGATTGAACAAACGCATCAATGCTCGAGATTGTTCCGTGCGCACGGTAGACAGCCGGTCAGAGAGGCGGTTCCTAAATGAGCATCACATCCAAGGTTATGTGCCAAGCAAGCTAGCGATTGGCTTGTTTTATGGTGATGATCTGCTGTCGATGATGTCAGTGGGCAAGAGCAGATTCAACGGCATAGCAGAGAATGAACTCTTGCGTTTTTGCTCTAAGCCTGGCATCACGGTAGTCGGTGGCGGCAGCAGATTGATCCACACCATAAGGCAAACGCATCAATCGCTCATGACCTATTGCGATCTTGCCAAAGGCAATGGTAGAAGTTATCAACAAATGGGATTCGCTCATCTTCGTGACACCGATCCTGGATACTTTTGGACAAATGGCGACTTAGTGATATCTAGATTCAAAGCTCAGCGTTCACAGCTGAGCAAATGGCTGCAGGGATATGATCCTAACAAGAGCGAATCTGAGAACATGTTCGCTGCTGGTTACCGACGATTCCACGATTGCGGGAATAGGATATTCCTGTTGGCATGACAAAAAACCCGGGATTTCTCCCGGGTTTTTGTTTCTCGTAACTCTGAAATGGATCAGAGGAACTTGAGGTGCGCTGTGTTGATCGAGATACCAGCGAGGTAGTCAGCTGCGTTACCCAAGCTGCTTGCCGTGTTGGTAAGCTCTAGGTAGCCATAACGTGACATGAAGCTGACCACTGGCTCGAAGGTATTCGGATCAATGATAACGCCTGAAGACGTTAGCGGAACGTATGGGCAGTAATAAGCTGCCGCATCAATTTCGCCTGGACCCTTGTAACCAACAAGCACATTGGTGTTGTCAGCTGCATACTGGTTGACGTAAACGCGCATGCTGTTGTTCAAAGTACCAACGAACTTGGTGTTTGTTGGAGCTTCGAACGTACCTTCTGTGGTACGAGCGAACGCTGAAGTCGTTGCTGACTGGAGGATCGTTAGAGCCGTTGGGCTAACGACGACCCAGTTACCAGCGCCACGACGTGTCCTCGAAGCAATCAAGTTTGCACCGCGGTTGATGAGGATCGCCAAAGCAGCGTGCTCGTCACCAACGAACGTTGCAGTACCCGAAACCGCAGCCTGATCGTAGGTCAGTGTTGTACCAGCGAGAGCGAGCAAGGAGGTCAAGATCTCCTGATCGATTTCAGCGGTAATTTCCTGTGCCAACGCAGCCATGATTTCAGCTTCGATGTCAATGCCTTGCTGTGCTTGGGCATCCTGAGCCGCTTCAAAGGTCCAGCGAGCGCTGAGCTTGCGGGTCTTTGCTTCCACGACTTCCTTGAGGATCTGGATGTTCAAGCGCTTACCAGCAACGCCTTCGAGGACGCTAACTGGTGCAGCTGCAGGAGCAGTGCTGTTGCCGTTACCAGAGTAGAACGCTGCTATCTGGAATGGGCTAAGTGCTTCTGTGTTAGCTGCCACAGGGATCGGCGAACCGAATGTGTCAGCATAACGAACGCGCAGCGTGTGGATCTGGCCGACTGGACCAGTCATTGGCTGAACGCCGATGATCTCGTTAGCGATAACCGTCGGCATAACGCGACGGATAACTGGGAGTATCACCTTGTTGAGGGTGGCGATGTTACCAGCAGCGGTGCTGCCAGGTGTCGCACTCTCAAACAGTATTCCGGACTTGCCTTGCAGGTCCTTCTTGGTGTTCTCAAGGACAACTTCCATGACCTTCTTGCGATTGCCGCTCAGACCTTCGCAGAGTGCGGTCTTGGTAGCCGACCAATGAGTTTCAAATAGGTTCTTGCTCATTTTTTGGACTTCCTTTTCCTTGTTACTTGATGCCTGCGAGATAGAGAATCGTGCCAATGTCTTGGCTGTTGTCTTCTCGTACCGCTTCCGACAGTTTGTTTGGCCTGTCACCCGTGATAGCCACGGTCTTAGTTTGGGCGTTCTCAGACAATTTCTGCCTGACAGCACCCATTGCGTCACCGTTCATCACGGTTGGGAGATAACGATTGAAGGCTTCCTTCAGATTTGAAGTCTTGATATCCTTCAGCATTTCCTCCATGATCGCCTTCTTATCGCGGCTTAGCGGGGCCAGCATTTCCTGCATAGCTTCCATCCTTACAACACGATCGTTGGCAGCCTTGACCTTGGCTTCAGCGGATTCTGCCAGAGCTTGTTTCTCTGCGATTGCCTTTGTAGCCGCGTCAATGCGGGACTGGCTTTCAGCCAGCTTACGTTGTAGCTTCTTGACTTCGCTGCCTTCTGAGAGGTAGCTGGCCATGTATTCAGCTGCAACTGCTTCGAAGATCCTGCGACCAAAGTTGTTCTCGCGAGCAACCTTGATATCGTCTCTCCACTGCACCAACTCATTGCGTATGACCTCATTAAGCGTCTTATCGAGCGTCTTGGTGGCCTTACTGACAAATGCTGTGCGTGCTTCGTTGATCTTCTTCTTGCCCTCGGCAGCGAGCTTAGCACGCTGTTCGATGAGGGCTTTCTTATCAGTCTCGAATTCAGCGATCTCTTCCGAGAGCTTTTGGACTACGAATCCTTCAAGCTTGCTGATACGATCCTGTGTCTGCTTGCGTGCAGACTCGCGGATGGCTTCCACTTCGGCTGCCATCTTCTTGCGCTGTGCTTCAAGCGTCCTGCGATCCTGGACGAACTCTGATACTTCTGTCTTTAGCTGTTTGCCGATGAAGGCGTCCAGCATCTTGATATGCCCCGAAACCTTGTTTTCTGCAATCTTCTTAGCTGCTAGGGTTTCCTTGGTGAACTTTGCCTTCTGTGCGATGAGTGCAGCGCGGTCTTCCGCGAATTCCTCGAGCTCACTACGAATGGTGTCGTTCAGCATGTTGTCCATGGCCTCGACAAGCTGTGTCTTGTCTTTGGCGTAACGCGCAGCGTAATCCTCATGCAGTTTGGCTTCGGTTTGCTTTATCTTTGCTTCAAACGCCTCTTGGAGCGCGGTCTTGACTTCTGGGCCAAGCACGTCGTTCTCGAGGAGTTCTGTCAACTTGTCTGTCATCAAACCGACTCCTTATCTTAGTTTCAACTCATCGACCCAGTTTAGCAGTATCTTCGTTAGATGCTTCTGTGCAGAAGTATCTTGGCGAACTGCCTCAGCTAGTTCTAGAGCCTTATAGCCGTGCTTCCTGTTCATGATAGCCTCGTACATTGGTACTGGATATGCTTGGGGAGCACTTGGTTTAGCAACGATATCCACGGTGAGCATGTCGAAATCGCTCACCTCACCGTTGTCGTCAACGTTGCCCGACCCGCGACTGCTCACTCCGAGCTTTACGCCGCTGGTCAATAGCGTTGTGATGATGTTACCGCATGGCGTAGGCAATATTTGAAGCTTGCCATACCCATTAGCACCATCCATCCACATATCGGTGATCTTGTGGCTCACGCGATCGAGATGTATCTGCAGTTCCTGCGGGTGATCACACTCGCCGAGAACACCGTTGTCTTGCTTGATGGATTCATTAAGCGTTTCAACAGCCTTGCGGATTTCATTCACGGGGTAGACGCGACCATTGTGGTTGCGCAATCCGCCCTGTATGAATATGCCCTTCATATAGACATTTTTTGGTTGGCCCTCGCCCGCGGCTTCGGTGATAACCTCTGCTTTTGCGGTGTCGTAGGTTAGATGTTCGACTAGAATACTGCTCATCAATCTACCTGTTGCTTTGGGTTCGATATTTAGTGACGGTTTTGTTAACCGGTTCGAAATGGTGGATTTTTATGCGAAAATACCGCAGATGCATGATCTGCGGTATTTTGATTTCAATGCCTTAGCAATCAATCACTTGCGCGGGCTATGAGTGAGTGGGCTTGTCTGATTGCCCTTGCCAAAGGTCTTGTCTGTTGTGTCAAGTGCACTCTTTGAATCTTCCTTGGCGCCGTACATGCCGCTCTGTTCGTTCTCAGTATCCTGGAACTCAGTCTTGCGACGGTTGTCCTTTGGAAGGATTGGGAGCTTGCCGCTCTTTGGTGGTGTTTCCATGGCATAGCCATTGTGATCTCCGCCCATGCCAGTCTTGATTGGCTTTGCACCAAAACGCTCAGTTTGGCTCGGAGGAACTGGGCTCTTCTGCTTGGTATCAGCATCCTTGGGGCTGAACTTTCCGGAGCCTACTTCGCCGCTATGAGGTACGCTTACCTTCTCGAGGTCAATTGCTTCTGCGAGATCTGCAAAGTCTTCTTCGGTGAACATCTCATCGAGTTCTTCTTCGCCTTCCTCAGAATCTTCTTCCTCGCCTTCGTCACCTTCCTCAGAATCCTCTTCCGAATCCATGCTCATTGACATATCATCGCTGCTCTCACCGCCTTGTTCAGCTTCGAGACGCTCAAATTCTGCCTTGAGTTCAGCGAGGGCAGTCTCGAGGTCGCCCATGGTGTTTTCAATATCACCCATGGTGTCGCCACCTTCTTCGCCGCCCATGTCGCCCATGTCGCCCATGTCGTCGTCGCTGACGTCGTCCATGTCCATGGTCAGATCCATGTCTGCATCTTCGCCCATGATCTCCTCAGCTGCGATTTCATCGCTGAGCTCTTCGATGTGGTTATCATGATGCTTAACTTGGTTGCGGAGCTGGCTGCCGTAGTCGCCGCCCAGTGTCTCCTCATCCATCTCTTCCTCATCATTGATGAGTTCTTCGTGTATCGCACGGGCTTTCTCGATGAAAACCTTGTGCAAAAGGTCCTTGGCTTGCTCTTCGTTGCCAGCAACGAGGTATTCAAGCACCTGTTCTAGTTTTGTCTTGCTCATAGTATAGATACTCCTTTTGGTAAAGTGTGGTACAGACTCGGCTTTATTTAAGCACGAGACTGCGATCGGGTGTCAAATTGTGGAAAAAGCACCATTTTGGCGATTAGTACACCTTTTGGATGTAGATAGTGTTAGACGGAGCCAAGCTCGCGATGTTAGCCGTATACACCGTTCCACCACCGTTGGGCAAGGTCACAGATTGTCCATTAGCCAGATACCATCCGGTTGGTATGGTGCTAGTGCTCGGCAGCAGTATGATGCCGTTGGTTGGCATCGGATTATCGAGGAATGTCGTGGTGATGGTGATATTAGCATTGCCATAGAACACGTTGCTGCCACCGACGACACCGTTGATTATGATATTAGAGCCAAAAGTCAGGCTGTTTGCAGGGCCATTTGCCACACCTGGAGTGTAACCAAGCGCATTTGTAACATCAGTGCTGCTGATCACGTTACCAGCCGTAACGATACCATTGCTGCCAATAGTCACTTTGCTGTAGGTGCCTGCCACTGTGACATTGCTCAGCTGCATGGGCATGACCACATTACTGCTGCCATCAAAGGTCACAGCAGCATTAGCACTGCCTGTCACAGTGAGGGTCATTGGTGTCGCTAATGCGTTAGCAGTAGTGGCGGTGCCAACGAACTGCAAGCCATTGCTGTCAGTGGCTAGGGTGACACCTGGTGCGATTCCCTGTGGGAATCTAGCTGCCACTGCATAGCTGTTGTCGTCCACTATGATACTGGCTGGCAACACACCGGGAACTAGGCTAATCAAACTTGTAGCTGATATTATCTGATTGCCTGCGAGTGTGAATGCCACAGCCTGTCCGGCGATAGATGCGGTTGCAGTGCCTGCGGAGCCATCGAAAGGAGGCGTGAGAACTTTCCATATGGTGCCGTTATAATACTTGATCGATTGTGCCGTGGTATCATACCAAACCTGCCCAATCAAAGGATTGGGCGGTGAGGTGTTGCTGGCGAAATTCTGCATCAACCAAACCAAATCCTGGTTGAGATACAGGCCAAAATTCACTGCATTGGCACCTATCAATGCTAGGCTAGTGGCGCTGGTGTTGACCGTGCCGTCTGCAACAGTGATGTTACCGCCACTGGTCTTTTGTATGGTATATGTCATGCAGGCGCACCTTCAGTTGGTGGGGCATACTGCAACTCTAGATAATCAGCATGCACGAGATCTTCTAGATCCTTGGCAGCACGCATCTTCTTGAGCTTGTTCAGCTGTATCAGCGTGATCTTAGGCTGACGGTCAGAATGTGCATGCATCTGAGTATATTGATCATCCTCAGGAGTGTAATAGGTGCCTTCAAATTCATCTGCGCGCATGCTTACCTCGATTGCTATCGATATTTATTGGCGTCATCCAGCTGTGGGCGGAGGAGGTGCAGCTCCTGCCTCTGGCGGTGCAGCCCCTGCAGCTGCCCCTTCTGGTCCGGGTTCGCCTGGCATTGGTATGCCGCCCGCTGGCTCTGCAGGTGGCGGACGTATACCGAGATTGCTGATACCAGGCATGTCGCTGCCTGCACCAGCACCCGTCTTGGTCTTGACTTTTTCAGCATTCTCTTCGCGCCACATGCGTTCATTCTCAGCTATCTCGTCCTTGCTCCAGCCGAGATAGCGCTCCAATGCGAAACGCTTGCTGATGTATCTATTCACTTCAGTGGCCATGAGTGTGCTGAACAGATTGATCTGATCAGCATCCATCGCCATCGTCCTGTATTGTGCGAAGTTCTGAGGTGGGCAGAACTGCAGATCAAATAGGTTGCTCTGTATCTCGATGCCGCGATGCTTGAGGAAAAGCTTGAATTCCTTGTCTAGGATCGGTGCCATGAGATTCTGCAGACGCTGGCAATACTTGGTGAAGCGATACTCTTGTATCAGCGCAGTGCCAAACTTGCCATCATGATAGGTCGCTGAGCCATCCTCTGGTCCAGTTGGCAGATAGCTGCTAGGCACGCCAAGGCCACGTATCAGCTTGTTATTGAAGTACTTGAGATCGTCGATCTCGCCTAGGTTCGCACCTGCTGCGAGGTTCTCGATGGTGGTCCCCTTGCCATCTGCATTGGTAGCTAGGAAGTAATCCTCATTGATGCTGATTGGATTGTAAGCAGCATCGATCACATTCAAACCGCCACCAGTCCTATTGGGAATCCTGCGCTGATATATCTCGTTCTTGACACGTTCAACGTATTGCATAGCGCGTGGTCCGCTGAGAGATCCCACATCAATCTTGAAAACCCTGCGCTCTGGCGCACGAGTTATGCGATAGATCAATATGCAATCTTCCAGAAGATCCTTCTGCTTATACACTTTATATATAGACTCTAGTATGCTGGTACCAAAGGGCCACTGATTGTCCATGCCTTCGCTGAGGCTGAGATGCACCACGTGCGTGGCGTCAACTGCGGTATCTTGTGGCAGATTGTTGAACCTGCTCTGACGTGATCCTGGGCTATTGGCTAGGCCGTAGTTGATGGTGCCAGCGCCGCTAGCGGGATTGCCGCTGCGGGGATAGCCACCAGGGAAGCTGTATTGGTCGTGCACCAACATGTTGCTGCCAACCAGCGTGGTGAGATTGAAATCCACGTCGCGTATGACATACTGCTCTATGCTCTTGCCCTTGTCCTCGTTGACGATTATCTTCTCGACCTTGGTGGGGTCGATCCATATCAACTTGAATGTCTCTGGATCTCGTATGTAGACTTGGTCACCATACTTGATGACGTTGCGGAACATGCGCCACACGCGTTTCTGCCACTCGTTGAGGCTGCACCACTGCTGCAGAGTATCTGTCAGCAGCTTGATCTCTGTCTCGGTCAGCTTGCCCTTGTAGCTGATCTTGAAAGGCTCTTCCTCACTCTCGAAGCTCTGCGTGCTGAAATCAGCTATGGTATCCAATGCCCTGCTGATCTCGCTGTCCAGATCCATCTGTTCGTATTGCACATAGCGTTCTATTCGATTGGGCGCACCACTGTAGACTTCGGGGAGATAGCTGGCATACTTTGCCGCCGATGTGCCGCCACTGGCATTGCCGTCGCTCTGCCATTGTTCAAGACGCTGTTGCAGCCGCGCTTGGGTTGGTACTGCGGAGAAATACTTCTTCCAGCTTGCCATAGATGTGTGTTCCTAGCCTTTTGATATTTATAGTATGCACGGATTGGGCATCAGTACCAATTAATTGACCGTGGTGCCATTGCGATTTATCGTTGCGGTTATCGCACGAGTCTGTGCTTCTATCGCACCCAACACCAGCATGGTCTCTCTGTTGAGCGTTTGGAGCTGCTTGACTATCTCCATCTCCATCTGGCTCGATGGTGCACTGCCTGGCATTGCAGTGGTAGTCTGACCGTCCGGTGTCACACCCGGAGCTGCAGTTCCTGCTGCTCCTTCTGCTGGTGTCTTGGGAGAGTTCCACCAATCCCAGAGCGCATTGGCTCCTGCAGCGGTAGCACCAACTGCGCCGGCTGTCCCTGGTCGAGCACCAACCATCTTGGCTGCACCACTGGCTCCTGTGTAGATCGAAGCAGCATCTAACGCTTCCGCTAGCTGTGGATGCCCGTTGTCCCGCAGCCAATTGGCGAGCTCATGTCCGGTGTAACCAGCAACGACGCGTCCAGCACCGCCCAGTCCTGGCCGAGGTGCACCTTCTCTCCCACCAGGTTCACCGGCACGTCCTTCCTCTGCCGCACCAGCGGCTTTGCCGGTTTCTCCGGGGGCCTCGCCAGCACCGGTGAAACTCTGCAATGCTTGCTTACCAAGTTCAGTGAAACTACCAGCTAGAACTCCGCCAGCGGCTGCAGCGCTGGCTACGTCTCTGGCGGCGGATTTTACCTTGTCCAGATCCATGCCAGTCTCACCTGTGGCAGCGCGCGCAACTAACTGTAAGTGGTCGGTCCAATCAGTTAGCTTCTTTACGGATTCCAAGAATAGATCAGTGTTGGCAGCCAGTGCACCAGCACTGGCGGTCGCAGCATCCACGAGATTGGTGGCCTGTGCGCCAAATTCCTGCGCTGCGCTGGCTGCAGTGTTGATATTCTTGGTGGCAGTGTCCTGGGCTTTACCGCCTTCCGTAGCTGCACTGCCAGCTGTCTTGATGGATGTGGAGAACGCCTGTGCCAGCTCTGCACTCTGTCCGAGGCTGCCCGTGGCCGTCCTGTAATCCACTGCGCTCTGCTCAAAGTTCTTCTGCATTGCTGCAGTGGCCCTGTGCATGCCCTCTTGATCGCCTTTGAGCATGGCATTGGTCAAGGCCTGCAGTGCAGCGAAGTTGCCAGTCCTGTTGATCAGATCCTGCTGTTCCTGGCTGAACAGATGCATGTCGCCACCGCCGCGTATCATCTGTGCCACCATGGTCTTCATCTGCTCTGCCATGGGACCAAACTGTGCCGTGGTCTGAAGCATTCCCGCGTCAAAGTTCTTCCTCTGCGCGTCGCTGAGACCCGCTGCAGCCAGCTGCGTGGCGGCTCGTGCCATGAATTCCTTGTGTTCTTTCTCGAGATCATCGCGCCTGCGACCAGTGGCTTGGCTCAGCTGGCTAAGCTCTTGCTCGTACTGTATGCTGCCGTTGACCAGATCCTCGGTGCTCTGATGCTGAAGACGGCCAGTGCTGCGCAGCAATTCAGCATAGCGGCTCACCGCATCTGTCATGGCTTCTGGACCAACTATGCCCATCTCCGCGAATGCCGCAGTGTTCTTGCGCGTGGCCTCGCCCAGATCCACGAAAGCCTTGACTCCCATGGTGCTGACCACGCCGGCATGCCTGGCCATGATGTTGGCCAATTGATCAGACGTCACACCAACCCTGGATGCGCTGTCAACCATGCCCTGCATGCCACGATCAAACACCACGCCGGTGTTGTAGAGGTCATTGATGCCTCGATTGAGCCTCATCACACCGGTGAAAAGGCCACCTGCAGCACCAGCTGCCGCTTCAACGGTCACTGCGAAATTCTTGGCAGGACCTGCTGGCATCGACGCGATCATCTGGCTGATGCCATGGCCAGCCGTGTTCAACACCGTGCTGAAGATATTTGAACTGCCAGACAGCGTATCCTTTACAGCCTTGCCGCCGGCAGCGATGCTGCTGCTGGCATCGTTGGCTGCGGTGCCTAGGCTACCGATGTTATCAGCAGCTGCTGTTCCCGCCACTGCTGCCCTGTCAAATGACTGCTGCACCTCAGCGCTGTTCACTTTCAGCGCAGTGGCCGTCAAACCTATGAGCCTGATCTGCTCTTTGCTGTTGAGCAACAGCTTCTGCAGGGTGGCTTCAGTGGCGAAGCCAGTCATGCCTCCAGTGGTCGGATCTCCCACAGCCATCGTTAAAATTTCCTCGTCATCGGCGCAGTTTCGCCGTTAAATATCTGCCATTCGAGATATTTATGGAGCTACAGAGCATGGGCGATAATCCCCTAGAGAGACATTTCAGGCGCTCTCAGATATGGTTGCGCCTGCCCAGTGGCGGTCGTTGGTATCGCAACGGTGAGGTATCTCTGAACGAGTCACTGGAAGTGCAGATACGAGGTACCACTGCCATAGACGAGATGATGCTGAACACCCCCGACGCCATGCTGAACGGTCATGCGCTGGAATCAGTGATACGCAGCTGCGCACCAGACGTTCAAGACGTCAAGAAACTGGTGCAACCAGACGTTGAAGCCATACTATTGGGCATCAAAGCAGCGACCAACAGGGGAAAATTTGAGATATCAAGGACCTGCACGGAATGCGGGCACGACAACACGTTTGATGTGATCTGCACTAATCTGTTGAACGGCATGACATATGTGGAAGATTCAGACACGCAGATCGAGATCGATGGACAATTGATCGTGCATTTCAAGCCCTACAGCTATGATGCTAGGACCACCATGATACATCGACAGCTGATGGAACAGCGCACCATCGACGAGATCAACAAGGGCGAGGACGAGGATACTGCCGTGACCATGGACAGGGTAGCCAAGCTAGCAGATAGCGTGGAGCGCATGGCCAAGCTCACCTTCAGCATGATAGCAGACGCCATAACCAGTGTTGAGATGCTGCAAGAAGGAATCAGGGTCAGTGACCGAGATCACATCAATGAATGGCTCAATAACATAGATCGCAGCACTGCAAATGCTGTAACGCAAGCAGTTGAAGCTCTCAATCAGATAGGACCGCCACGCAGCATACGCGCTAGCTGCCAGGCCTGTTCACACGAGTGGGATGAGCCATTGGCTTATGATCCCACGCTTTTTTTCACGCGACCCTAGCAAGCTCGGACTCTGACAGGATATCAGAGATGCTTGAGACCATGAGCAACAATCGTGAGATAATAGAAGATGACATCAATCTCTTGGTATATCACATGAATGGGGGATTGGATTACGATGATGCTTGGATGCTCACAGTGGATCAGAGAGCCAAGCTCATACAGATGCTAGAGAAGATATTCAAAGCACAATCAGGTGATCAGTGATGAGCTACGCTCATCAGTTAGGCTTACGCCTAACATTTTCTCTTTGATCTATAAGGGACAATCTATTTCAGTTATTCTGGTCGATTAGCAGCCATATCACTCCCTTTGCCAGGGAGTGATCAAGAATAGTCATTCTGGTTCGAACGACACCATTGCCCTTTCATCCTAGTCTTTCAACAGCTGGCGGAGTGCCTAATTCCAGCTTGCGGATGAGATCCTCTGAGGAGTCTATACCTCAACACTCGGTTATGGGAGTTTACCCACGCTACATGATGGTCAAACGGCCAGACACATCATGCATCACAGCAGGCCAATCGCACGGCGGCTGTGATCCTTTCTCTGATTTCCTTGGCAGGGGCCTAGCAGAACAAGAATCCCCGTCCGGTGAGTGTGATAACCATTCCGTTATCCTTTCACCGGGTGACAACATCACCATTATTGAGCCAATATGCGTATCTTTATAGCAAGGACTTTAGCTTGCTGGGAATATCATCGAGCCTGTATCGTTTTAGCTTCTTGATCTATGATCTCTGTGAGCCTAGACATCGGTTCTGATAGCATCTTAGTGCTTACGACTGACCACAGCATCGTGCGCTGACTGTCAGACAATTTCTTATGCTTTGTTTCTACGTGATTATTGAATAGTTCTTTGAAGCTGAATCCTGGCTTGGCCAGTGTACCGTAGTTGACGATAGCTTGCCTGCGTTGCCACGGGCTAGCCTTCTTTGGTGGTGTCGTGGCTGCAGTTGGAGCTTTGGCATCCGCTGGAAACCAATGTGGATCTTTCTCGGTTGCTTCTGTCTCAACTTTCTTGATCTTCTTGGAGGTTTTCTTGGCAGCCATCATCTCACTCCGTCAACAGTCGTTACATTAAGATTGTTCGCATCTCCTGTCAAGATCGCATCCTGACCAACGAAGAATTCATCGTCTGATTGGTTCAACCAATCAACGAATGTGTGCACATAGTACTCTCTATAACGTCCGTGATACTTACCTGCTATCGGCTGATGCAGGAACACCATCTCTTCCACGTTATTGTACTTCACGACCAGCACCATCTTTCGTGCGCTGGCTTCTGCATCTTGGCAGGCCTGTGCAAGCCATTGATCCCACTGGGTTACAGCATGCTTCAGCACGCTCTGGAAGCTGGGAGCTGTCTTGTAATGCTTGCATTCCACGCTATAGCTGAAATCACGAGGACATATCAGATCCCCGAAAATCGCATAGTCTAGGCTGTAGCTCTCGGTCCTGGCCTTGTTGGTGCCACCGAAGAAACTGCCGCTGTCTGGATTGCGTCGGAAACCATTCTTGATTCCCAGTCTGTTTTCGAATCTAGCACTCAGCGCGTTAGCTATCTTGCGCTCAAAACTGCTGCCTTTGGCCTTGCCGTTCACTGCCATTTCACACCGCTATCTCGTGGTCGTAGCTGAATGAGGTGAAGCTGTTCTCCTTCACCACGCTCAGCACGTTGCTCACTCGAGTTATAAGCTCTTCGCGGTGTGATATCACAAACACATTCTTGCCGCGCTCGCGCTCCATCTTCTTGAGCACTGCTACAGCACCTTCCAGACCTGCCGGATCCATGCCATTGTCTAGCAATTCATCCACGAACATGAGATTCACGCTCTGATTGGCATTCTCGAATATGTCTCTGAAGCTCCAGCTCAATCCCAATATCAATCGCGTGCGTTCGCCTCGTGACAGATTGTCAAAGTCGAGATCTTGTCCCAGCAGTGTGATCTCAGTGCTGAGATCATTTAGGAATTTCACTGTATGCGGCAATCCTAGCTTGTCTAGATAATCGCTGAGTCGGCTGTTGAGATAGGCTAGATTCTGATCGATGATGCGCTTGCGTATGAAGCTGTCCTTGTTGGTCAACAGCTTGAGCAGGAATTCCTGATGCTCGCGATCTCTAGTCATGGTATTGAGCTGATCATAGCTGACAGATTGCATGGTGCTCTGTAGGCTATCTGCTTGATCTAAATAGGGATTTTCAGTCAACAGTTCTTTATCTAGTGCTTTCTGCAGAGATTCTACCGTGCTCTTGTGATTCAACGCTTCTTTCAGCGTGCTGTAGAACGTGTTCGGTGTCTGCATGGACTCATAGACTGGTACTATCTCTGCCAGTTGCTCGTCCAACACTGATACTTCGGATTTCTCACTCGATACCTGACCATCCAGCATGGCTATGCGACTTTCAAGGTCAGACACGATATCGTCGTGCTTGTGATCCTTGATGCCCTGATGGCACATGGGACATTCCTTGTGCACGCTAGCACGCTCAAACTGGCTCAACAGTCCATTCAGCTGTGTCTGCAATTGGCTCACATGCCGTGTCTTGGTGGCATGATCCTTGCGTAGCTGTGCCACGGCCTTACCTAGTTCTCTGTGCGTATCTGCATCTGCGTGTGCCTGCAGTTCTGCTTCGATGTCTAGATGCTCCAGTGCAGCTATGCTGCTGCGAAGCTCATCCAGTTCTTGCTCGTGCTTGGAATCCCAGCTCAGTATCTTGTTCTGCAGATCCAATATGGTCTTCTCGATCTTCTCGTTGCTGGTCTTGACCGTGCGTATGCGGAACTCCTCTTGTTCGGCATCACTCTTGGTCTTCTTGATCAGCTCCTTGAGATTCTCGGCTTTTTGGCTCAACAACGTGATACCAAGCAACTCTTCGATTATCTCGCGCTGCTTCGAAGCACCCATGGCCAAGAAAGGCTCTGTGTAGGTGTTGAGAGCCACGATGTGCTTGAACAGCGTGTGGCTCATGCCTATCAGCTGGTTGATGTCTTTCTGGCTGTCGCGGGCATCGCCCTGCGCTTCGTCGGTAGCTTCCTCACCGATCTTGCTCTCGTCGTCCACCATCCAGCGGAAGAACTGCGGTTTGCGACCACGTTCTATGCGATGCGTGTGACCGTTGATCTCAAACTCTATGCTCACGGCCATGTTCTTGCCGTTGATCTTGTTGACCAAGTTGTCGCGCTTGATGTTGGTCAGCGCTTCGCCGTAGAGTCCATAGCTGATGGCCTGTAGTATCGTGCTCTTGCCAACGCCGTTGCGAGAACCATTGCCTCCGAGATCAAGATTGTCTCCTAGAACCAGCGTCAGCCCATTCCTGTCGAGGTCTACGGCCTGCGTGACCGCCCCCACTGACAGGAAGTTCTTCATGCTGACGCTCTTGATCTTGATTGCCATGTGTTCAGATGCTCGCGTAAATCTCGATCAGCTTCTGGCGATCGATGGTGTTTGATTCTATGCTCTGGAGATGGCTGACCACGATGGTATCCACGCTCTCAAAATTGATGCCGTCTGCGCTGATCTCGCCTATGTCATCAGTCTTGGCAACCTGCAGGTTTATCTCTCGTGCATTCAGCTCGCGTTCCAACAATTCCTTGATGAAGTTGGCTTCCTCGTAGTTGGCATCGATGTCCACAGCTATGCGTGCATATGTGCGATCGTCTATGTGATATTCCGGATCTTCCAGCAGCTGGCTCATGTTCAGCGTGCGATACTTTGGCGCACCTGGCCACGCACGGAATGTTGGATCATTGCCTGGTTCCCAGAGCATGATGCCGCGTTCGTCATCCCAGGCATCCGCATAGTTGTGCGGGAAACAGTTGCCAGTGTACCAGATCTTGCCCTTGTTCTGTCGCTTGTGGAAGTGTCCGCTGAACACCTGCTTCTGATTCTGGAAATGCGTCTCGTTCAGCTGTCCGTGATCTGGCATCTCGACCATGGCATTCATCTTGAATCGCGGCAATTCGAAATGCCCGAACATGTATGGCGCTTTGATCTTCTGGACCTGCTTCCAATCGTCGCCTACCATCCACGGCACGAAGCTGACTCCGTCTATCTCGGTCATGCTCTCGATCAAGTGGATGTTGGAGAATTCCTTGATGTAAGGGATGCTGTGGATCTCATACTTGTCGCGATAGAACAGGTCGTGATTGCCAAGGATGAACCATATGTTGTCGAAATAATCATTGAGCAGCTTGAGCCCGCTGACGCTGTAATTGAGCGTGCTCACATTGATGGCAGATCGAACATGGTGCCAATCACCGCCAAATATGCAGTTCTTGGTCCCCCATTCTTCAGCCTGAGTGATCATCCACTTGACGAACTGCTCGCAGCTGTCATTATGCTCACGACTGTTGTTTCGCATTCCATAATGTATGTCCGTTAGGACGATAGTCTTGGAGAAATCTACATCTTTAGCCATGCTACACTGTAACACAGACTGCGATATCGATCAAGTGGTCATCTCATACACCAGCTGTCCACAGTCCCAGACTCTGGTATAACCGTTGGCTAGCATGTTATCGGCTTCGCTGAGGTTTTGGTCAAAGATTGGTAGCTTGTCTCGCAGCAGATGTTTCTGCCATTGTTGCCTGGTGCCTGCGTATTGACCATTGCGTTGGATGTAATAGTATCCAGGCGGCGTGGTGTGCGATAGAGTGAAACCCAGTTGCTCGTACATACCTCCATTGCTCCAACGACGGTTGCAATAGCTCACTATCTTGTGACCTCGAGAGGCATTATCATGCATGAAATTCTTCAACAGTCTGCTGGCTGCGCCAGGTACTGATACACCCAATGCACAGCAAAATCTCAACAGTTCATGTTGATATTTGCTGCTGTATCGGCTCTTACCAAAGCTCATAGCTGCTAAGAGTTGGTCTTTTTCGTCGTACAAACCCAGTGTCGTGCTAGCAGCACAGGCACCCTGTAAATGGTTATCTTCAAAGAATCGCCATGCTGCTTGCTTATTCACTCTTGCAAGAGTTAGCTTCCTGGCTCCTATGCTCCTATGAAGACCAAGGGAGTGATGTATCTTATCCAGTATGATTGGGCGTTTCGCAAACACTTCCCAGTCGAAGAATTGCAATAGATTAATGCCAGCCTCTGCTGCAGCGTTGGTCTTGTTCAGATGGTATTGCTGACGTTTGCCCTGCAGCTCACTGTGATAGTATGCGCCGTTCAGCTCTATGCCCAGCTGAGCGCCGGGTATCCATATGTCTATCTCCATAGGTGATATCACGCGTCGATCGTTGCACACGATTTGGACATCCAGCTGAGCTAGATGCTCTGCGATGTCTCGCTCCATGGCGCTGCGAAAGTGTTTCTTGATATCCAATCTGTGCTCATGGAAATACTTGCATAGATTGCTGCTGCTGACCCCTAGCTCATCTGCTATTTCACCTATGCTCTTGCCGGATTGATTCTGTGCTGCCAACCAATCTCTGTCATGTATCTTCTCATAGGCATAGGCAGTGTAATGATTCAGTTTCCTCTTCTGTCCAGCAGCATCTGCTATCGCAGGTACTTGCATGGCATGCCGATGACCATAGCGTTCGATCATGGTAGCAGCCACCTTGGCCTTGATCGTGTCTGAGCTCAATGGATTTGATTTGCCATATCTATCAAGATTAGTGGCTGCTTGCTTAGCCTTTAATGCTGGACTGTGCATGGGATTGTGCACGCCGTGTTTATCAAATGTGGTCTGCCTGATCTTATCGCGTATCGCAGCATCTTGTGCTGGGTAGTCCACGCGGAATCTAGTTTGGTTGGTGGCAATCACGCGATGTTTGTACTGCTCTGTCTTGCTATAATGGGTGTTGCCAAAGCGTGCCAAGCTGGTTTGCTTGACCTTGTCTCTGTATGACTGTGTCTGTGTGTGATGAGACACGCCTCGGCGCTTGATATTGGTTGCCTTGATTTTGCTTTGGCTGTACACCGCGGTGCATCTCTTGCTGCAGTAAGTCCTGTACTCTCTGCGGTCCTGATGCCACGACAGCTGATTGCCACATGCACAGCTTGGTATTGGTTGCGCATGCATGGCATGCCAGAGTATCTGCCTCGGAGAGGTTATGCCAAGCACCGCACTGATATCAGCGAATTCCTGCCTGTGCTGGCTAGATTCCAAATGCTCAGACCGCAGCTTCTTAAGCGACCACAGTGTGTGGCATTCGTCCAGCAGCGCCATGCTAAATCCTTTTGTTTAGTATTTAGCAGTACGCAGCAAAAATCAAATGCTTAATCGTTGATAATCGGCTTGGCAGCCGAGGAATCCGCTGCGGCTCTCGCCTGTTGGTTTTTGATGTCGTTCTCTGTCTGGCGAGTATAGCTGGGTGTGGCCCCGTGCATGATCAAGATGTCGTCACGGATGTTTTGGTTGCGCTTCTCTATGTTGAGCACGCGAGTGAAGCTATTGGTTATTGCGGCAGTGTAGTAGGCAAAGGGATTTGGTGTCTCTGAGCGGCTCTCGTCGAACTGCAAGCCGATCTGGCTCAGCTGTAACAGGGCTTGGCTCTTCATTTCATCTATGTATGTGTAACCCCGCCAGTTGCCGCGATGTCCGTAGCGTTCGACCAATTTCATGAACATCATGGCCAATTTGTTAGTCATCTTGCCGTGAGTGTTGCTGAAATGTCCGTTCTCCAGGCCGCCTCTCCAATGGCTCTTGCCCACACACACGAAATCGCCATCCCGATGTATGTAATGCTGGAACGGAGGGAAGTTGCATTTCACATGCCTCTCCGATTCGGTCTTGGCCTTGCTCAGCTTTTCTTCGTTTATAGGTATGTGATCGAATGTCATCACTCGTATCACTATGTCCTCGCGCGGTATGTCGTCTATGCTATAGCTAACCACTGGGTTGCGTATGCCACTGGCTATCTTGGCCTTGCGTTCGGCAGTTATGCGCTGATCTACCTTGGTTTGCCTCGCTTCATCGAGGCGATTCATGGTTATCTTCTTGAGATCGTTGGTAATGATGTCGTAATTGGTGTATCTCGGATCCACGAATTCGCAGTATGTTGCCTTGCTGCGGTGTATCTCCTCGAGTAGTTCCTTATTGGTTAGATATTTGATCTTGGTGGTCGCTGTCATTATTTCCTGATCCCACGCCAACCCTGTGGCTTGCTACTGTGTGGACAGTTGGCCAACTGAGTCAAATAATGGACGAGAATCATTGGCGATTTCATGACCATAAATAATCTGCTTAGAGGATAGGATATTTATGTCTACCAACCCAGCAGATTACGCGACTGGCGGGCTCGCGCAACCGTTCAGCCAATCACTGTCTTCCAACTCGTTCTCCAATGACAGTGATGCCAAGGGACGCAGGGTGCGCCTGCGACCCAAACCAGGTGCCATATCTGGACCCAACGGTATCTACGGCAGCAACGGCATACTGCAGCCTCTGCGATCCACCAACGGATTGGTTTGGCCCTATCAGCCAGAGATAAACTACACCCAGACGGTGACTTGGAAATCCATGGAGTTGGTTCAGACCAACCAAGAGATACTGAGTTATGAAGCCACTCCTGCGCCTAAATTCACTGTGACAGGCAATTTCAGCGTGCAGAATCAGCAGGAAGGCATATATGCGTTGGCTGCCATACATTTCCTGCGCACAGTCAGCAAGATGTATTTCGGTGACAGCGACAACAACGCAGGCACACCGCCGCCGGTGCTGCTGTTTGATGCCTATGGTCAATACATGTTCAATCAGTTGCCCGTTGTGGTCACGCAATGGAACGCGACCATGCCCAATGACATCAACTACGTGCCAATAGATCTCAACAACATACAGGTTTTCAGCGCAGCACAGGCTGCCAACACCAATCTCAAAGGCATCAGCCGCACCAGCACCACTCCTCAGCTGAACAGCTACGATCTGGTAGCCAACAGTGCACTGATGACCAGCCGCATGTTCAAGAGCGATCTGGGACAGGATCAATACATCTGGCTTCCGGCCATGTTCCAGCTCAGCGTGAGTCTCACGGTGCAGAACAGCGCAGCCAAGCTGCGCAGCTTCAATCTCGATGCGTTTAGGACAGGCGCACTGATGAAACAGGGATCTTGGATATGACAGTGGTCACCTACAATCGCAACAGCTTCTACTACAAGACTCCGCAGACCAACAACTATGTCAACTATCTGGATTTCTGGAACGGCTATTACTTCTTGGCTAATGCCAATGATACCCTGATCACCTTGGATGCGTCCTACACACACCGTCCCGATCTGTTGGCCTATAATCTCTATGGTGCCACGCAGCTGTTCTGGGTGTTCATGCTGCGCAATCCCAATGTGATCAAGGATCCAATCTGGGATTTCGTGCCAGGCATAGAGATCTACGTGCCTAGCAAGGATCAGTTGATCGGGAGTTCCTGATGGGAATACTGCCTTCGTTCCAAGACAATCAGACGGTACAACAGCTAGAGAGATTGGCTGACGCCATCCCCAGCAATTTCCCTTTGAAACTGGATGGTTCCCTGCTGAATCAGGTCGTAGCCACCGTGTCAAAGGCTGGCGGCACGCTGGGCACAGTTGCGCAGGGCATCAATGATGCCACCAAGGCAGCAGGTGTGCTGCAGACAGTGACGGACAAGATCAGCGCTGCCAAGAATCTGGTGACCAACACCAATCTAGTATCGCCCGTGGACAACAGCCTATCTGCGCTGGCCAACAATCTGGCCAACACCCAGGCGCTGAACTTCACGTCGACGCCCAATGCGCTCAGTGCCTACGTGACCTATAACTATCACATCCGTTGGTTCATGACCACGGAGGCCGAATCATACAATGTCAACGAGGCAGCACCCAACAGCGACGGGATGAACAAGATAATCATCGCAGAGAGCGGTGTCACGGCCGGATTCAACATCATAGAACTGACCACCAAGGTCAACACGGGTGCCAGCGACAAGAAGAGGAATCTGTGGACGCAGCAGGATTACACCATGATCGTAAACGAGCCTCTGGGACTGAGCCTCATTGATCGCCTGTTGGCCGCGGGCACCCAGCTAGGGGTCAAGGATCAGAACAAGGCTCCCTATTTCCTAGAGATTTGGTTCAATGGCTATGATGAGGATGGTGTGATAATCTCTCCCAAGCAGTTCTATCAGATATACAGGGTGCTGCTGAACGAGATCAACTTCGCAACCACCGCAGCAGGCACCAATTACACCATAACCTTCAATGATGACGGGTCCAAAGGCGAGAGTGATGCCAACTCCACACCTCCGGTTGGTGTCAAGATCAGTGCCACCTATCTGGGTGAATTCTTCGATCAATTCACTCAGTTCTGGAACACTGCCAGTGCCAACATCAACAATGACAGGATAGCGAGGATAACCTATGACATACAGTATCCCAAGGCCTGGGCCAAATGGCCTCTGAAGAACCCGGAAGTCAGCAAG
>Ga0209777_10002569_pt1 | contig 23647 bp, 30 predicted proteins | sample FrelakmetHBP12HB_FD_187147 | JGI IMG/M metagenome (GOLD analysis project Ga0209777, IMG submission 187147) | Freshwater lake sediment microbial communities from the University of Notre Dame, USA, for methane emissions studies -HBP12 HB (SPAdes)... | ecosystem: Environmental > Aquatic >... | reverse complement strand
AGTAGGGATCGGTGGATTATTTGGGACCGAGTGTTTACTTCAACGGGTTTTATCGATGTTCAAGAAGACGGTTCTTTGAAAACTAAAGAAGAAAATGATGCGGAAGAATTTTCTGAAATGTGGGTGACAGTAACATAAAATCTAGACAAATCTAGGTAAAGATAGTCAAAATGCATAGGTTTTTTCCCTCTTCAAAAAAGTGCTCCGGGTGTGGTAGGATTAAAAGTGATTTAACTTTGAAGGACTCTGCAACGTAAGATTTTCCCTTACTTTGTAACTAGTGTCGTTGAAACAGGAATTAAACAGCAAAGCTATGTGTAGCTAGAGAATTTTCTAGGTATGTATAGATTTGCATAGGTTTTAAGGAGCGGTTTCTAGCCCCCTACGTAAAAGTAGGGGACTGGAGATTCTGGAAACATTAACTGCACTGCGCAGCTCTGCGAGGAGACACGGATGATATTTTTAGGCTACTGGTCAATTTGTTTTTTAGTTGGATTTTTCTTAGCTATTACTGGAAAAGTCCGTTTTACATCTGCCAGAAATAAAACATTTGATTTCCTACCACTTTTGGTAATGTCTTTTATTCTGGCGGTACCTTGTTCCCTAGCACATTGTGTTTTTATTAGGTGATGTATGAATCTATATCTAGAAATTGATACTACTGCGTTTTGCCCACTAACTACCTACACTTGGTCTTGTGTAGTTACTAACAAAAGCTGTAACGGGAATTTGAAAGAAAGACCTCCGTTTTGCCCGCTAAAGGAAAAGGATGCTAAATAATGGCCACATTAAAACATACTATTTATATTATGGTTACAGGGTATCCTGAATTGTTTCCTCACCGGGTAGCGGCATTAGATCATTTATTCTGCGTGATCGGTAATGGCTACGACTGGAAAAAAGGACAATTGGTTTACTACAAGAGAGAAAAAGTTAGAAAGTATGCTCCGCAGCTTCCTAGCATTTTTGAAGAGTTTATCACTAACGATAAGTTACCGCCCGAAATAAGCAATCTACCTATAGTCCAAAATATCTTAAAGAAACACGAACAGGCACTAGAAACCGTAAAGAATGCGAAAAAAATAGCTACGCCCTTTTACTACGCGGGGGTGCCAAAAGATTATAAATTTTACCCATGGGATAAGGATTATTCCACTATCTTTAACTTACCTGAGGATATAACACCAGATTGGCTTGAGGGTGTTAATGAAACCAAAAAGTTACTTAAGAAATACGGGAAATAATAATAATAATATGGCTACCCCCGAAACTATATTGGCTTGGACGCTAGAATCTCAGGGCGCGGAGTTAATAGGTAACCGCATTTACCATAAGGTATCCAAAGAATGCATAGGCACAGATGTATTGGAAGTTAAATATGTGAATGGTGTGCTTGATTATAAGTTTAGATGTATTAAGCCTATTGAGTGGGTGATGGTAGATTTTAAGACAGAGTAACTCCCAACGTATCAAAATGTTTGACACTTTTTAGTTTGTAACCTAGCAAATGTCTTGATATGTTATATTTGTGCTGAAAAAAATTAAAGTTATTCTTTTTTTTGTCGATAAGGAGTATAGAAAGGATGGTGGTGTTTGATTACTGCGAAAGAATTGGATGAGAAGTTTGACGCTGGTCAGGAAGATATCATCGATTACTTTGAGAGTGTCGATAATGATGGTTGATCAAAACAAAAAAACTATAATGGCGATGGTTTTTTCAAGAGATACTTGGATTGGCCATATGCGAAATCGTTTAGTCGGACCTTTACGGGAATATGCCAAAGATAAAATGGCACCTTTTGCTGGCATAGATTATTCTTGGCATGATGAGATTGAGATTCTAATGAGGAAGGTGAAAGATTTATTTGATCCCCAAAAGACTAAAACCAAAACTAAATTTGACTTAAACGGGGCTTTTGCAGAAGCTTTTATGGAAGCTGCAGGGGAACAATATAAAGTCAGAGAAGCCATAGAAATATTCATGACGAAATATATGTCTAACAGATCCAATGCGGATAAAACAAAATTTCAAAGAGATGTTAAACTTTTCGATTCTGAAGAACTATTATTGGAAATGCTTGAAGAGTACGCTCCAGAATTACTTGAAAGATTGCAACTTGGTATGGAATAGCTAAGCATCATCCTCATTTTCCATTTCTTCAGCGAGTTTTTCTTTAGCATGACTCGTCAATATGGTCATATGCTCCTTAATCGATTCTGTCATACTTGCATACATTTCTTTATAGAGTTCTTTATTATCTTTGTTTCCAGATTTACTTTTATCAAACTTGTCTTCTAGCTCTTTAAATACTGCATCTATTTTATCTAAATTGTCTCCGGTTTTATGCAAATTATTAATATTTGCATCTATTTTTTCAACTTCCGTTAACATATGTTGAAGCCAGCCTTCTTTCCTACGTGCCTTAATGCGTAAGATAGCATCTTTAACTTTTTTATCACTTACATTCACTTAAGCACCCCCACTTCCCGTAGTGCCTTTACCACAGCCGCCTTAGACGATAACGTAGGCAGCATACTCTTAATCTTTATCTCCACTTCATATCTAGCGTCATATAAGCAGCTAGCGTTAGGGTAGTCTAGTAAGCGCACTTTAGCAGTAGGTAACTTCTCTTGAATTTTAGCTAGTACTGCATCCCTACCGATAACCATATCTACTGCACTATAAGCGTATTTATAATTATCCCCATTTAAATCATCCCGTGTAACTCCCAGTCTATCTTTGATATCACCTAGAAATATACTTACTACCACCCCACCTTCAATCTCTCTACTAAGCATTAGAGGTAGGGTACCTAATTTCTCTTTGTAACTAGCCCGAGCCGATGCCCAAGCTTTCTTATATTCACCCCATTTATCCTTGGGGATATACTTCACGAGTATGTCGTCAGTAACTTTTTCTTTTTTAATCCTATCGGGTAGCACCTTAAAGAAAGCCAGTAACCCTGCTTTATCGGGTTTCCAACTACTTTGTTTATATTCCAACTCATCGAATAAGTCGGCTACAAACTGAGGGGATTTTACATTCAACCCGGCCTCTTTTAAATAGTTATCAATTGCCCGAGCTTCTTCAAAGAAGTCGAATTTGCCGCCTAATTTTTTAATGTCCTCGACAACTAGAGTGAAGACATCTTGCATCTTTTTACCAAACGCCATGCCACTTCCCCTTATCTCAAGATCGAACCCTCTTCAGCTTTGCCTTCTTCTAGCTCTTCTTCAACCACCTCATCTGGTGCAGTTTTCATAAGCTCTTCTTTGTAGTAGCCGGGAAATCTCACTAGTAGAAATTTTACTAATTTTTTAGACTGATCTTCATTGAGTAGTTGTACCAAAAACCCGTCTACTACTTGTTTCAATTCCTTACGAGATAGCGGCTCTAGAAACTGCATAAGCCAGTACCTTGATGAAATATCACCGGGACTCTCATCTACCATCTTCTCTAAACCGGTGTCAGCTAAAATTACCTTATCGATCTCTTCATTAAGTGCTAGCTGAAGAGATGAAATAGTGTTGTGTAAACTAGTTACTAATTTCGTGTTCATGACTTCCCTTTCGATTAGATATATTGTCTTTCCTTTGGAGATTCGTCTTTAATATCTTCGGCTAGCTTTCTAATCATATCGGCTAGCTTTTTAACTTTATCTTCATCGCCTTCGATACCAATATAAGAGGCGTAACCGACTTCGGGTGTTCTGCCATCATCCTTACAGTACTTACCTGTAATGGGATCATTCATAGTAAATATGGTAACATCTTTACCTTCCCATACCCACTTACTCTCATCTTTAACAGGAACCGTCTTAGCTCCTGCTTCCCTCAGCACCTTTCTCCAATTAGCCGGAGATATACTAGTTAAGTCAAAACCCCATTTACGTACATCTTCTTTCCGTGGCTGCGGCATACTTTGTTCAATATCTTTTATAGCCGCCTCTAAATCGGTCCAATCTTTATTTACAAATTTGCATTCATAATTTCTACCGTAGGTTGGATTTTCCGCATCATCTGATATAATAGCCCAACCGCCACGCTCTTTATTAGATTGTTCAAAATGTAAATTTTGCTTGCCATTTAAAAGTACATTTACACTGTAATAAACTTCATCACCCATAGAACCTATTTTCCAACGAAGTATTTTGTGGCCTGCAATATTACCCGCTCTTTTATACTTCTCTAATACCGCTAATTGGTACTTAATATCTTCGGGTAATCTTTTTCTTTTTTCCTTATCTTTCTCTTCTTCTGTTTTTTCTTTTTTGGCGTAGTCGCTCATTTTAAGAAGCTCACCCGCAAATACTTTGATTAACTCAGCCGTAGTTAAACTAGACATTGATCTCTCCTATTTACATTCCTAATGCTTTTTCAAATTCTTCGAGTTCTTTATCTTTCGGCTCCGCTTCTTCTTTCGGCTCCTCCGTCGCCTCTTCTTTCGGCTCCGCCTCTTCTGGCGTAGTGGCTTTCTCGGCCTCTTCTGGAGCTTCTGCGGGCTTTTCCTCAGTTTCGGTACCTTCACCACCTTCGGGAGCTTTCTCGCCTTCTGGGGGTGTTTCTTCACTCTCGGGGGTAACTTCTTCAGTAGCTTCGGTAGCCACCCCTTCGGGTAGCCCTAATGCGGGCACGAATACCGTAAATTTTAATAAATCGGTTGACTCGGTATTAAAATCCGCTGTCAGGTCAACCTCCGTAAACCATTCTTTGGCGAGTGCCGCCCATTCTTGGGTACTAAGTGTAATGGTTTTTCCGGTTCTATCTTCGGTAGGTAGATAAAATCTACCATTTAATCTTATCAAAACTTCACTATCGGTTATTTTCCCTACGGGGTTCTCCTCATCCGCATCTACTACAATACTAGTGAAACTTTTATCGAGATCTAACTTATTAACAAGGTGATCCGTTAGCTCATCAACTACCCACAATTCGAAGGGTGTGAACTCTTCTTTGTGGGCATTGACGAAATCTTGGAACGGAATCACCTCAGGTCTGGCTGACATAAAAAATCCATCATTTGTTTTTTAGGTAATTGTAATAGTCTTGCCCATCGTTACCAAAGCAGTCCGCAACCATATCTTCCATATTCGATTTCAGTTTACTTAAACCTTCGAGTAAACTTATTTTACTCATACGAATATCATTTAATGTTTTACTCAGATACGATGATAACTTAGGACTAGCTTTTCGGATATCTTTATAGGTTCTAGATTTACCTAGAGACAGAAGCCCTTCAATTTGACTTTGATCACTTTTAGTTAGTACCCCCTGAGGACCATGCGGGATACTTGCGGTAGCTTTTTTTGGTGGGAGACCTAAAGTATAGCGTAGTACTCTTTCCGCTTCAGGGTTATTCAAAAGTTTAGTATATGCCTCTAAACGTGCATACGTAGAACTTTCTATTGTCGGCTCTGATTCTTTTTCTTTCGGCTCCGCTTTCGGCTCCGCCTCTTCTTTTTCTTTCGGCTCCGCTTTTGGCTCTGCCTCTTCTTTTTCAACTTCAGCTTTCACTCTCTTATCAACCTTCTTGTCAGCGGCTTTGGTACCCTTCTCTCCTAGTCCCAAAGTATATCTTAAAACGGTCTCAGGATCACCTTCACCTAAAAGTTTAGCATACTTTTCAAGTTTATCGAGTAACTCTTTACTGATAGTATCGGCTACTACTCGAAAAGTCTCATCGGGAATATAATCCGTAGCATCTTTGCCATCGGATACCCATTCAGCAAATTCTACTATGAGTTTAGCATTAGCCTTATGCATACCCGCTTCACTATGTGCATCAAATAACGCTTTAAGGTCATTAGTGGCACACTTATTAAAAACCCCAGCCGCCAGTTTAGCGGTATAGTCTAGAGCCAGATCTTCATCGCCGCCTTTATATTCTTCGAGGTAGCCCGCATCTTCTTTAGGTTCTTCTACGGGGGGGATAACTTCTATCTCTTTGTGTATCTCGATAGTGGGCTCAACGGGCTGCTCGTCTGGATGGGGAAGGACTTCTTCGGGCATACTGGTTAAGTATTGTTTAACTCCATCCTTGTACGCCGCGTTAAGATCTTTTTCAAATTGAATAATTACTTCCGGCAGGGTTTCACCTTGGGCGGATGTAAAGTATTTACTTATTTCTGACCGAAATACTTCCACCAGGTTTTGTTTAACGCCAAATGACATGGGCATTCTAATTTCGATCTCACGATCAAACTCATCATCGGGTAATGATCTATCGAATGGGGTAGATTTGATTTTAACTTCAGCGCTTTTATACCCCGTATCATATCCCTTTTCTAACATATCGCCATAAATATCTTGGATACCTTCGATATAATTTTGGGGGATACCGCCCAGCTTTGAAAGAAAATCTTTAGAAAAATCAAAAGTAGATGCTATGATTTTTTCTGTTTCAAAAGCTTGAGTTACCAAACCCGATTTAACAAGTTGTGGGATCGTTTTGATTAAGGAACGTATTTCCTTTTTTCTTTCTGCATGCATATTTTAAACCTCACTAGTAAAACTTTAATTTAAAATTAACGCGGATTTCGGCATCTCTATATAATACAAGCATGCATTAAGTATTTTGTTATGATCACTCTATGCTATTGCTAATCGTAAGTGTCGGAATAGGAAAGGGAAAAAACCCCAATGAAGGAATATGAAATGTAGGTAGCGGAGGAAGAGTCGGAAGTGTGAATGGTAGTTTCAGACTCGGCAGTGAAGGGGGAAAAGGTATGCTAGGTATCTTAAAAGATAGTGACGGTAAGTTAGGTAATTTAGGAAACGGAGGCAGAGATATTCCCTGAAGATGTAGCGTTGGCAAACTAATTGTAGGGAGTGTGGGTAGCTTCGGAAGTGTGAATGGTAGTTTCAGACTCGGCAGCGAAGGTGGAAAAGGTATACTAGGTATCTTAAAAGATAGTGATGGTAAGTTAGGTAATTTAGGAAACGGGGGCAGAGATATTCCCTGAAGATGTAGCGTTGGCAAACTAATTGTAGGGAGTGTGGGTAGCTTCGGAAGTGTAAATGGTAATTTTAAACTAGGTAGCGCAGGGGGAAAGGGAATGGGAAATGACGTGGGGATCGACTCACGTACTACTACACTAAATAAAATTTTAGTCCCTAACTTAGCTTCTGCTCTAATAACTAATGTGGCCACACATCACCCCGCCAAATTATTTCTAGCTTTTAAAAATTGAGATACAAACGAAGTTGCGGGGTTTGCATTCATGAGTGCCGCTGTATTGGGGGGTAGGGGGGGACTAGTAGGACCCACGGGGCTAGCATGTGTATGGCTGTCGAATAATATCGCTAGGGGCTCTGCTAGGGTAGCGCTAAGACCGGCTACATTTCCAAAATTAATGGCACCCCCGCCTATAGTTACTTTCGGTGCCATAAGATTGATAGCGTTGGTAGCTGAAATTTGGATAGTATCTACCCCATCAAAATTTATAATTTGGCCACCACTCGCATCCGAAATGACTATATTATCTCTTAGCGTAACATACGCGCCCTTAGACGATGTAACCGTGATAGCATTTTCGGTAGCGTCCCAAAAAGTCATGCTACCGTCCGCTGCTATCATTTGAATTGAACCCTTGCTATCGAAGTTTACTTGTGAGCCTTTATTATGAATAATAAAAATACTTTCTTTACCTGAAGTATCATCCATAATAAAAAAGTGATTACGAGTATTTAATACCATTTGGGATGGGTTGGTTGACTTCATAATGAAATTCATTTTGCCATTTTCAGAAGTCAAATTATAATCATTCGCTACTAAAATATTCCAGTGATCGTCTATCGCCCACGTAGCCGATTTGCCTACTGTGATAGATTGGTTGCCTTGAATCCCTATGCTTTCATCCAAACCAACATTCTTTTTATAGTTACCGTTAGGCACATATAGCTCATAGCCTTCTGTAGCGTCTGATGCCAATTCGACAAAGTGGTTGCCTTTTTCATCTATTTCGAATCGAGTGGAGGAATTATCATTTGCAAAGTATTCCTCAAAATATCTCAGAGGTAATTGAGTACGTGATTGTTTTATTTGATTACCCGCTTTATCGATCACATGTCCGCGCTGAGAAGTAAACAGCACAGTGGGATTTGCATTAGCCGGATTAGTAACAGATACATAATGCTCGGCTAAGTAGGTATCATTAATTGTGGGGTATGCAACTTCCCACGTAGAGTAACTACCACTATCGAGTAATTTGGGTCTCGATACGATTCCGATACGTTCTTCATCACCTAATACGTTAGATAGATATTGCATGAATTGCCGACGATGAGTGGGTGCCCTATCCCCAGATTCTAGCTTATCCTGATCCGCCCATCTGGTTATAGAACCTGCTCTCAAGTCTAGTTTAGCCCTACGGGTAAAATATGCCTGTGCATATCCAATAGAAGCTATTTCGATTTCTCCCGGTACTAATGGCCGATAGACTCCGATCCCACTACGATATTCATCATTAGCTGCTAATGAGTTTCTTGTTACTGTGGTAACTACTTGTGGGTTAGACTCATCCGCTCTAAACTGAGCTAAGTACGTAGTACCATCTTCTGGAATAGCCCTGATCCATGCATTATTGGATCTAAAGGGATGAGTAATTGTAAGAAGTCTGTCAGTAGCTCCGAAATAAGAAAATTTAGCCTGTTCCGTATCTGAGTTTATGGAATTAACTAATATACCAAAAGGTTGGTTAAGAGCTTGTCGCTGCGCTTTTTCTCTATCTTCGGCCACCACTAATTCTTGTTGCCATGTCATATAGATATCCTTGCTTGCAAATCTAATTATCTTGGATAATTACCCTCGGGGGCTCCTGTATTCAAAGTATTATTTTCTGCGGGGGGAGGTGGTAGTTTTCCTGCACCCTCTTGTGTGTCATTAATGCCTTGACCTTGCACCTTAAGGCCATCGAAAATAGTTCGATAGCTTATAGGTTGACGCTCACCACCCGTAATAAATCTAAAACTATTTCCCTCTCGTTTACGGGTGTAGCATAACGACATTTCCAACGATACTTCTTCGTGTATTCGCCATACATACGTTACCGATTTGGAAATACCGAATCGTTGTTTTCTAACGTGAAATATTGGACGATTAACACTTATATATGGGCGGTAGGCTGCATTAAAATCAAATAGATTGAAAGCAGCCAATCTTTTATTAAATTCAATGTATCCAAGTCGAATGAGTCGTCCGGGATCTGTTACACCCGGAACGTTATATGTTTCCATCATGGGCCCAAATCGTGAAGCCATTACAGACGAAAATACTGTTTGCCTTAATTCTCTATCGGTTCCGATTGGGGCTTGTCCTACTTCTTCTGCTGCATTTTTTAAAAATGCTTCCAATCGAGTACTCGTTACTTCTAATGCTGATATGGGGGCCCCGCCCTCATCATTTACATTATCAGTAGTAACATGATTATAAAAAGTGTATAGACTATTATACGCTTCATTATAATCTGTTGGTTGAAAATCATACATGGGAAATTCAACTATAATATCTCCCATACCGCTTACATAAAGTTGGTAATCTAAGGTTTTAAGTAACTGGCAGATTAAATCATAGCGGCTTTGAAATTCAACCCTAGCCACGGGGCCGGTATCTTGCACAGTCCATTCAATCATATTTTGTAAAGGGGTACCCTCCGCAGGTAATAGAAAATGTACCTTGGTAGCATCTGGGCTACCTAATTGATCGGGAACTGTAGCGGTGCCTAACGCATAAACTTGTGTTTTAGTTAAATAGGTACCCGGTGCCATACTACTCTCAGAAGCACTAGTTGGTAGCAAACTAAAGTTATTAGGGTTGGCCTCATCACTCCCTTCGGGTACTAGGGGAGCTACATCCGCATTAACGGGTAGGGGGCTTACGCCAAAATTAATTATATTATTCCATTTTTCAAGCATATTGCTTTTATTGAAATCATTGACATCGTATTTATAGGTAAGCCCATTTTTTAATTTACCTATACCCCCACGAGTACCGCCCCCTGGAACAGGCAGACCGAATATTAAAAATTGAATAGAACCAAGCCAAGACATTTGACCCAACACATGGGAAACACCACGGTGGACGATAAAATCGTTAAAAAGACCATTATCCATTGTCACAGTGTCTTGTGGAGTAAATACCGCACCTTTAGCTCCAAAAAAAGCTATATTTTCATTACTAACCTGAGCGCATGGGTTTACTTGTACCCGCATATGCTGCATTAATAATCGGATATCTTGACAAGTGATATTACAAACTGATTCACCTGTAAGATAGTTTTGGCTATATGGTTTGGTGTCGAGATAGCCGGTAAATTCGCAAGTCCACTGATCATCCTCTCTTACGAGTGGGTTTTTTACAAAAAATCGTACCGGATCATACTTATGAAAAACTAAAGATCCTATTGAAAAAGGATACCTATCGGTAACTTCACTAGTAGCATTATTAGAATTCTCATTGGTAATCGAGTTTATTTTAGCACCATTACCCCCCGTAACGGGTCCCAGCGATTGAACCTTATACTGTATATTTCGCTTAGTGCCGTTTACTTGTTTTTTTAGCGTATAGATTTTGGCTTTAGCCAATTCCGAATACCTACCGTTTACAGAGTAAGGATCGGTTAATCGAAAAGTACCCGCACGATTAACATTACCCGCAGCATTTACAGTCTGGGGTTGCCCTAAATCATTATAAAAAGTACTGGGATCATCTAACCCTAAATTGGTACTTGTAATTTCAAAAGCCTGCATGGCATTACTAAGGCTAAAACTTAATGAGTTTATCCCGTCCCTATCAGCCTTTTGTAAAGAGACCTGGGATGTAATCCACGGAGTAATATCGGTACCAAAAATAAATACCTTAAAATCGTGGTAGTATACCTGATTTTTTTCTTCTCTAAAAAAGAAAGGTGAACCTGTCATTTTTTTGCCTTTAAAGATTCAAACTTGGCCATTAGTTCTTCATCTTCTTTGTTTTTGTCTTCTACGTGTTTCCAATTTATATTTAAGCCTTTCCATGTTTCTTTCTTAAGGTCTTGTTGATCGGGGAATATCGGCTTTATTGTGCAGTACTGATTGCCCTTTTTTAGTACCCCCGAATCATATATTTTAATTTTATCCCCCGGTCGGGTTCCAGCGGGTATCCAAATAACCTTATGCCCCCATAAAGTATCTACCACTACTTCCCCACCCTTCAACATAATATCAAGCGGGACTTCTTCATCACAGTAGACATCAATGTCCCTTACCGAATACCTGGGGTGACTTTGTATACTAACCCTAATAATGGTATCCCCTACTTGAGAACCACACATCATTCCTTTTCCTTTGACTTTGTGTTCCATACCATTAGTAGCTCCCGCCGGTATATCAAACGAAATAGTAATGGGTTCAATTTTACTTTCTTTGATTTGTTGTAGATTCCCATCTAGATAAATACGATTGTAATTAATCGTAAGCTTAGTGCCATAGAAGGCTTCTAAAAAAGTGATCGCTATTTGAACACTAAATGTAAGATCTCTTATAGGTTGTGCCTGTGTCCTGTTTTTATATGAGGGATCTGTAAGCATTTTATACGCATGCATTACTTCCATAAATTTATCGGGATCTCCACCCATGTCGGGGTGGTTTTCTCTACACTTTTTACGCCATGCCTTGCGCAGCTCCTCAGGTGTAGAATCAGGTGGGCATTCCAGTGTCTGGTAGAATTGATTCACGCTTGGCCTCGATTTTCTTTTCTACTATTTTAGGCAATTCTATGAATGACTTATTACCCTCTATAAAATTTAACATAGCGAGTACGTGTTTGGGTTTTATTACAGATATTATTGAGCCTGAAAAATATACGGGAGTCGCCTTTAACGTTTCGGATACACCGAGTATCGGTTTATTTAAAGTACCCGCCATAGAGAGATACCTACCTTCTTCAGGCAAGTTATCCAAATCATATATAACTAAATTTGATTTCTCTATGCAAAAAATATCTTTAGCTAAAACGGTTTGCCAATTATTAGTATACTTATTTGGCTCACTTTTTAAGTGCTCTAATATTTTCTTACCTTCCTCACTATCAAATGCAAAAAAGGGATGGAGTATAATTCTACTTTCGTGTTTGAGTGAGTCGATAAACTTAGCATTCTCAGATACCGTGGCTATAAATATTATCATTTTGCGTCCTTCTCCCCTGCGATAGGATTACCTAGTTCTACAATTCTAGTTTGTAGCGCCCGTTGTGGGTGATTATAAATCAAGTTAATCTCGTGCTCAATAATACAATCCATTTCATTATGAAGTCCTAAATAGTTACAAAGCCTTTTAACTATATGTATTTTTTCTAACCTAGTCGTAATGAGATCGGTAACTTGATATAGGCCCTGTGGGTTTTCATGACTACCTATGCTCATAAGCGCATGAGTATAGCTTTCTTTGGCATTCTTATAGCCAGTATCGAAATCAAGTATTTCCAGAAATATATCGTGAAAAGCTTTCTCCCAAAGTGCTGGAGAAGTATTTATCTTAATGTTGTCTTCCGCTTTCTCAGAAGCATCCACTTTAAAAGTTTCACCTTGATCTAGTTTTACTTTTTCCTCGACAACAAGATCTTTGTACTTATCCACAAGTTGATTCTTAACCCTATCGAATGAGTCATTCATACGCATTAAATCCTTTTAGTGTACCGCCTACTCTTTCCCTACTAAACCACAGTTTCTCCGAAGAATTTAATATTTTTATCAGAGTTTGCTCGTTGCACTCTAAATGATTTTCTATATACTTGGCGGTAGCCATATTTTTTTCTAAATTTTTAGAGATGTGTATCGTTTCAGGCAGTAACCTCGATATGATTATTTTACGCATACCCTCACTTTTTAGATCTCTAATCAGTTGGTATTTAGAGTATAGCCAGAGCTGACTATGTGTACTTAGCTCATCGAAGTCATATTTAATGTCTATCATACTGGTAAACAGTGCTGAAACTCTTGCCCTCAATTGTACTATTTTCTTAAGTACTGAATTAATACACTCTAACTCTTGAGTAGTCCCGAATTTATACTTAGTAAAGCCATCTTCCACTACATAGCTTCTTAACTCAGCTATGATGCTCTCATCTATTTTAAACTTGTTAGATCTAAGTACTTCTCTTATCCCTAGTATATATTTATCTTGGGTAACTTCGAAAAAAGGATCATATAGGGGTAGCGTAAACTCTTTACAGGCTAGAGTATCATACTTTACCAGTCTAGATTTTTGACAAGTTTTTCCATTAAAGCCAGAGGCAAACCATTGGCAAGAACCACACATTAGATGCTTGGCTTCAGCTTCGGGATGAGTTTCTGGCATTGGTTCAGACATCTTTTTTCTCAGTAGTAATGGGTTTATCGTTACCGGACACAAATACTTTTAAGAGATCCGTAAGAAGACTAATAGTCTTATTTTTCTCTTCTAGTAGCAGGTCTCTTTCTTTTACTAATTTTTCCTTAAATTCAATTTCAGCATCTAGCTTAGCAAGAGTTACTTTTCGTTCTTCCATGCCCGAATGGTAATCATGCTCATATTCTTTCCATTCTTTTGCAATCATCTTCTGACATCTAGCTTTTTTTCGTTCCATTTCTACATCTAAAAGACGATTGGTATACTCTAACTGATTATCATAATAATTTTTTAAAAATTTATCTATTTCATCTTTTGATTTATATTTAAAAAACATTTATTTATTCTTTCCCCTCTTCTTTGACAGAATTTCGCCATCGGCCAACTAAGAAATAATCTTTGATTTGATGGGCATGATCGAACGCTACTAGTCGTATATTAGAATCTTCAAAAATAACTTCAAAATTATACTTCGATTTATCTCTACGATTGTAAACTATACCAAAGCTATTATACGTAGTAAACTTAGGATAAATTTGATCGTATTTGTATTTAAAGATATAACCTACGGTTTTACCCTGATCGTTATACAACAACCAAAATTCTGTCCTAGCTTTACTATCGGGATCGGGGTATATCCTTCTCTTGTTATGATATTCTTCACCACAAGTAATAAGGATTTCCCCACCCCTGTCTTCTAAATGCCAATCTTTCATGCTACACCAATACGGTTGGGAAAATATATTCTATCGTTGACTCTAAGCCACCCATCAAACACTTACCTGTGTAGTGTACCAGCTTATTATCTGCGAACATAGTAGCCGATTCTACGTCCATTAAGCTCGTGTACTCTTGGAATGCTAGGGGCTGCATATTAACTACAGCATTCTTCGCACTATTTTCTAAATAAATATCCGTAATCCCCTCTACCTTGTCAAACATACCCTCACCGACATCCGTATGATTGACTGATAAATTCATCACATCTGTAAACTGTGTACTTAAGATGGTGCCCGATCTATCCTTCTTGGGTATGATACTAACTAGCGGCTTAATGGCATTAACTAGTTGCTTAGGCGAAAAGTTACAGGATACTTTCGGTTTAAAACCTTCGATAGCTTGTTCAAAACTACTAGTTTCATCATTCATGCTACTAGTATAGATCTGAATAGTTTTATTTGAAAAAAGAGCCTTAAGCCCATTGATTCCTATCTTGATAGGAGTCTCATCCGTTAAATCTCCCTTAGAATATAAACAATCCACCATATACTTGGGAATCTTTATATCTAGGGTTTTAAGTTTGGCAGGTACAATAATCGGAGTAGTAATCTTAGCGATGCTAAATCCATCATCGGCAGTAATTACCAGGTAGCCATTTTTATCCTTATAAAAACAAACCGGCATTAGTTCTTTATTGCCAGCAAAAAATACCCAAGGAATGTCCAAAAATTTACGGGCTCCAATTAGTATGCCTAAGGGTAAATCGATGCTATCGATACTCTCGGGTACTACGTCAAATTGAGGAGGAGCCACCGCTATTTTTAAAGAGGTCCTTAAGTGATTATTTTTTAGGAATAAGGGGGCATTTTCATTTTCCCACCACAGCTCAACATCTCCCTCGCTAAAGGGTAGGTTTAAAAGAACCTCGGGGTTAAATGTATAGGGTGTAACGGGGGTTATTACTGAAATCTGCGGCTGAGCAGAAATAAAAGCATGCTCGGTAATCATAACCATCCTAAACGGATCGAAATCGAATGAGATAGGTGCCACTGAAGATGAACATTGGCTCGCTAGTTTAGAAAATGTTTTCAGTAAGTCTTTTAATTCTTTGTCATTAAAATGAATAGTCACGAGTATTTTCCCTTTCTGTTTGAAATTCCTTGTCTATATGTATTTACTACATTCGTTAAAGCAGTGCGGGCATTTTTGGAATACCTTGCCTAATCAGTTCTGGTAGCGGTGTTGCAATTGTTCCGGGTATTCCAACTGCCACTCCATCTTCTTTCTTTTTTCTCCTCCTAATTTCTGGTTCTTCTACCTTCTCGGGTAGTGGACCTAAATAATCCCTAAAACTAAATATGCTGTAATCGGTCTCTAAGTAAAAAGGATAACAACATGCGCTTCTGGCCTTCCTTTGAATAATTTCAATAATACCAGATTCTCTTTCTTTATCACTATAATCCCACGTCCATACAAAGCTAGCATTGGCGGTAATGGCTTTGGCATATTTTAATTTTTGAGTTTCATCATCTAGCTGAGCCAAAAGTACCATAGCCGCATTTAATTGGTTAGAAGCCAATTTGGCGGCACGAGTATGGTCCCCGATATTTTCCCATAAAGCTTTTCGAGGATTTTGATATAAAAGATTCAAATAATCTATATAAATAACATCATAATTACGAGGCTGCAGCTCCATTGCTATTTGTTGTATGGTTAATTCCCTTTCGGGTGACCACACACTGAATCTATTTCCTTTTTTACTACTCTGTAGCCATTCCCCATAACGATCAAGTACTAATTTTTTCTTCTTACTATCTGATTTTATTTTCTTAAGATTGATTTCGCTATGGTTTACTTTCGATACGTTAGCATATATGCGATTATCGAGTTCGGAGATATCCATTTCATACGTTACTACGCAAACATTATATCCCATCATATACTGATAGATGGCCATTTGCATCGCCATAGCACTTTTACCACCGCCCGGTACGGAGGCCAACACTAGTACATTTTTCCTAAATAAGCCACCGGATCTTCTATCGAATTCAGAAAAGCCACTCGGAATAGCAAAATGAGAAAGATCCTCACTCATTTGTCTATCTGCTTCTTCTACTAAAGCTTTCGTGTTTTTAGATTCGTAGTGTTTAAATTCATCGGTATTTTGGGTAGTTCTACACTTTTGAATTAAATTTTCCAACGTAGTTAAAATAGAAACTACATCTCTATTTTTATCGATACCGTTTAAAATATTCAAAAGAGTATCTAAAATTATCTTACGACTCCTGGCATCTTTTAATTTTTCAAGAGTCCTATCGATATCTTGTTGTGCGATTAAGCACCCATCAAAATTACCAAAGATCGCTCGGGCGGCCTCCGAAATCGAATGATCCGTTTTCCATACCGGCAAGGAAGGAATATTTTTCCCATTCTGTATGTATACTAGCATGCGGGTATATATCTCTTTAGCGGCATCAAGATTAAATATGCCCTCATCGATTTGATTCAAAATGTACGCTTGAAATTCTTTATTTTCACATATGGTTTTTAGAAGTATAGCTTCATCACTTCCATTATTAATTAATTGCATACCGTTCTGCATACTCACACCACAATTCTATTAGTAGTTTTTAGAAGTTGGAAAACAGCATCTGGTGTCGTTTCAAGTTTGGTAATCATATATCCTAAAATATTAGGAGTTACCGCTAATAAAATTCTTGTAGCATTTACACCCCTACGTAAGAAATCTTTAGCCATTTCTAATTTTCTTGCATCTGAAGAAGTTTCAGATAACCCATGTATTACAAGTAAAGAAGTAGGTTCATCCGATTTTAAAAATTCAAAATCAGGGACACCTAAATCAATCCATTTTATATGTGGGTATATCTTTTCTTTTCGAATATACTCATAATAAACAACAGATATAAGGGTTGCTAATTGATAACCAGATTGATCCGTTGGATGACTACCGATAGCATACGTAGATGGCTCACCCATATATTTAATGTTTTTAAAAAAATCTATTAAAAAATTATACTGATAATCTGCTGAAATGACTGTAGCATCTTCTTTACCGTACTGAATAACTGTGGGTGCGAAATTAAACTGATGTATTTGCGCAGGAGAGTGCAGGTAACTAACCGGCACGCCACAAAGCGCCAGCAACCTTAGATGTTTTTCTAGGCTGTAATACGACCGGTCTTTACTTAGCATAATAAGAGCATCCTACGGGCACTTTAGCATCGATTTCAAATATGAAATTGAGGTTATCATGTACTACTGAAATAAGCGAGCAGTCTTCTTTCTCGGGAAGTTTGTTGGCAGTATACGTTACAAAAAATCTAATCTTTTGAATGTACCCATCATACGCCAGATATTCCTTGCGGGCGGCCTCTAGACATTTCTTAAGATTGGCAAAGTAATCGGAAGTATTGTATACAGCATTAAATACTTCCGTGAATAGTTCGTGAATCAGATTGTAAACAAATAAGCTTACCTTGCCTTTGATCTCCTCATATTTTTTACCTTCGATGCACGCTTTGAGGATTATATCAAACGGCTGCAGCAAAAGATCCATTTCTTCTTCATAAATATTGAAACTTGGGACGATTTCATTCTCCCGTTTTTCTTTTTGAATATACCCGTTATGGGGGGTTATATCTAACTTTCTAAGGTACTTTATTTGCTCACTCGTTAATCCGTTAAAAAAGTTAGCGTGCTTTATCCTGATATCTTCTATGTTTTTTACTTCACATTTGTGCATCAAATACAAAAGCACTTTGTACTTTAGGAAAGATAAATTTTTCTTATGGAGTACGCTACACATGTCTTTTAGCTGTATGGGCGGGATAGGCGTAGTTATCATCGGGTATATCGATAGATCGATGTAGCCAAACTCATCACCCGTATTTACCGCTAACTTGGTAAAGCAAGGTACTCCTTTCTTAATAATGCAAATATCCATTGTTGAATAGGTTTCTATTCTATCGGGTAAATTATGATCTATACTTTCAAATGTAAACACACCGGGGACTTTTAATTTAACCGATAGCGTGAGTTCATCAGATTTCCATTCCAATTGATTGAAGTAAACTTGAAACATCGGATCGGGGTTGAAGCCTTTTAGCTCCATTTTCAAATATTTATAAAAGGGATAAAAACAAGCATCGGAATCTGTCATCAAAGTATTCACGAGGTCAAGAAGACTAATGGGGTTTGTTTCGTTTATTTCAATAAGGTGATTTGGCTTACGACCTTCAATGAACATTCCCTGCGTTGGATTTTGGATAGCTCCAGTCAACTTACTTTTGAAAAGAGTTTTCTCATATGTGGTGAACACATTAACTACTTGCCTTTGTAAAAAAACATCTCCTATACTTTTTAAAATCTCCGCGCATATCTCCTGCTCATTGTTATCAAGTAAGACATACACCGCCGCATAAATAGCTCTGAACAAAGTATCTTCGATAGGACAAGTATCAGTGCCTATTTTCTCACCAATGGAATTAAGTAAATTATTTTTTGGCATTTTCACAAATAGGTAAATCTTATCCACACTCTTGTCGAAGATAATCGTATCTACCGCATACTCATAGGATAACACTCTGTGTTCTTTATTCAAAGTAAAGATATTAAGGATTTTCTCAAATTTATTTTCAATCTCTTTAAGGGGAACATTAATGCTGCGATGTCTACTGCTAGGATCGAGATTAAGGGTTTTTTCAATTAGCACAAATCCGTTACCGAAATCGACATGCCGCATCTTACACACAAGAAAGACCCTCTAGAATTTTTTAGGATGATAGAAAATTTCTACGCTGCTTTTTCTGTTCTGTCAACTTTTAGTTTGCTCTCGAATATTAACTTAATGGAGAACGGGAATCGTGTAAAGCAAAAAAATTTAAAAGGTGATAAATTAAATGTCCTACATACTTAGAGTGAAACAAATAAGCGTTGCTTATGAATCTGGTGATAGCGTAGTCATCGTTACTTGCTATCTCACAGATAGTGCAGGAATTGCCTTTAAAAATAGCAATGGCGAGATAGACACCTTCACTATCCGCGCACCGAAATCTTCAGTACCTTTAACCGGCATATTAACTTACCTAACCGATTTAGCTCAAGATCAAATTGGATTTAAATATGATCAGCAACTCAGCGGTACCGGAACGAATGGGAGCAATATTTTAACTTTGAGTACGAGTGACATTGCAAAAATATTCATAGATGACACTATATCTGGTGTGGGCATAACGACCACGCTAAATGTGGACTCTATCAAGAGTACGACCGAACTACTGCTATCCGGTAATCTAGCCCTCGCATACACAGGAAATACCACCTCCCCAAGTTTTACATACACGGGTAATGTAGCTTCAGGATCGAATGTGATAACTAGCATGTCATCTATCGCCGGGATTGTGGGTGGTATGGCCATAACCGGTTATGGGATTCCAAATGGAGCTAGCGTCTCTTCGATCAATTCCCCTACCTCAATTGTCATTACTCAAAATGCTTTGGCATCAACTACCGGAGCTACTCTAACATTTAGTACCAACCCCAGTAGCAGCTATGTCACTTCATTAAACCCTGCCATTTTTACTATTGCATACGAGGGGCTGACTATTACAGGGCCGTCTATTTCTAGAGGTACGACTATATCACAAGCGATAAGTACTTCTGAGGTACTACTTAGCCAAGCGGCAACGGGCACAACTACTGGCGGTACTTATGTTATTAGTGGCAGCCCCACCTATTCATTTGATACTAGCGCATGGGTAGTGGACTATACCTCATTACAAAAAGTGATAGATATCATAGACTTCACGGAGCTTTAGAATGGCAATTAAACTAGGTACTATAATCAAAAATGTTATCGAGGTCATTCCCCGGTTTAAGAAGTTACCTGTAGCCCAAAGAAATTGGCTAATTAAGCTTTACCATAAAAGCTACAGGATGGGGGAAAACTCCATCGCTAGCGATGTTTTCACTAACCCAGGGTATGTTACCACCCAAGCGCTGTTAGAGCGCTTAAAAGCCTATCCAGAGGTCTCTGTACACGAAACTGAGTTTATGAAGGAATTGGCCGAGGGTAACGAGGAATCCTTGAATGCTATCTTAGATGAAACCGAAGAGCTGGAAGATTTCGTTTATAGCATGTATGAGGAGAACTATTCTGACTGGGTGCCAAAAGCGGTAAATAAAATGTTGACTAAGATACCTGAGGATCTAAAACAATATGACTTAGATTTATTAGCACAGGAAGCTTTCGCAAATGGTATTTTATGGCAGGTAGATTATTACGCTAAACAAGAAATCATTAAGTATGCCAAAAAAGTGGTAGACAAGGAAGAAGGTGGCGAAGATGACGGATTTACAAACACCTGAAGTACTTATTCAGTTTCAAAACAATCCGATTATTATAGACAAGATAGTGGAAGAGGTTGGTCTTCGGGTGCAAAGTATAGTTGAGGCGGCCATAGCGAAGCCACTTAATCGCTATAATATTAGACCGGGTAGGATTTTTGGAAATATTCGAGGGAAGGATAGGTACCGAATTATAGAGCTATCTGGAAATATGATAGTGTATAAGGATTTGAAATTAGATAAAATCCTTTATGAGAGTATAGATACGTTACTGGCTAAATGGAATTTTGATAATGTAGTTGAAATTTCCCCCATAGATGTTATCCTCGAAAAAATAAAAGGATGGCTAACACCATTTTTAGGTGGAATATTGGTTGCGGCTTTGTTAGCTTGGCTACTCAGGAAACTAGGATAAAAGAGATGTCTTTGTACAAAACTTACATATATGCTAAAGTTCAAGAAGCCGTAGATGAGCTAAAAGATCCACTAAAGGAACCTTTTGAGCCCGCGCTCGCTCCTGAATCTGCTCCGGTATTTTCCGATGAGATTATGCGAAAGTTAGATTTGTACAAAGATAAAGCGATAAGTGTAAATGATTTTGAATCCTGGATGGCTTTATTGGAAAAAGTCGCCACTGAAACGGGATTGAATCCCGCTACTGATTTCGAGAAAATCGCTTCGGTATTAAATCGATACAGAAGAGATGTTAACTTAGAACCGTTATAATAACATGTTATGAAAGGATTTAGGAAATGAAACTGTATCTAGTATCACTCGCTATCGTCGCAACTTCACTAACAGCAGCACCAAAAGTAGCACCGAAAGTGAAAGCAGCAATCCCTACTTGCCGCACACAATTTCATGCTTTGTTTCAAGCTAAACATGCACTCGATAAGTGTGTTTTTGCATGGGATGTGTATGGACAAGGTGGCAATCATAAAAAAGCTGTACTTCCAACCGACACATGCGCTACCGAACTTACTGCATTTGAAACAGCAGCTACAGCACTAAACACATGTAGGGTTCCGGCACCAGTGCCAACACCAACACCAGCACCTACTCCAGTGCCAGCACCTACTCCAACTCCAGCACCAACACCGGCACCAACCCCTGCACCTACTCCAGCGCCTACTCCAACTCCGGCACCAGCTACAAATTAATTTTGTAGTTGTTGTGGTTTTTGTGGCGAGCACTATGCCTTTACGGGCATAGTGCTTTTTTGTTAGTTTGTTTAGAAGCGCTAACTTGGAAATCTGTGGTGGGTGGGTTTAAACGTGGATTGTCATTCATGAGAGCCTGAAGTTTCGCATTGTCGTAACCATGCTTTCTCGCTGGCCTGAAAATCTCCTGAGACATTCTATACAAAACCTGCTGATAAGAACTAGCTTTGAGAGCTAATTTCATTTCGGCATCTTCTTCTGGCAGTGCATACTTTATCATTACAGTTGGCATACTAATCTCCATTCCTTGGATTAACAGTAATCAGCCATTATACACTCTTGAGCTACGAATTCTACCCCTTCACTCTCTTCATCTCCTTGAGAGCGATTTCAACTGCATCCTTCACATGCATCATTTGAATGCCAACACTGGTCAGCTTCTCTACCGACAACTCACAGTTACTTCTAGCCGCTTTAGCCAAGGACGAAAGATCTTGGAGAGATAGCGGCTCAAACGTATGGTTCTTATCCACTATCTCTTTGTAAAGACGCACAATGTCCCATGGGGAGATGGTACTCTCGTTAACAATATTGAATGTTCCGGTCAGACCTTTATCCATTAAAGCCACAGCCGCATTTATAAAATCTGGGATGTAGGTCATGGAATTTCGGCACGTCAAGACTTTATTATACCCTATCAGCTTGCGTATCAGGTTGCGTGGATTCAGCGAGCCATCAAAGGGCATTCTTAGTCTCAGGTTCAGCACAGGAAAATCCTGCAGTAGTATATCAGCCGCCAACTTCGTTTTGGAATAGAAGCTACCCTTAAAGTTAGGATCGTCCTTCTCATCAAAATAGCCGTTGTCGTAGATACACCCAGAGCCGATATGCACATAAGCGATATCGGCTAAAAGACACTGCTCCATAAGAACTAGGGCTCCGGTAACATTGGAGTGGAGCGTAGCCAGCTTATTATCTTCGCACCAATCAACATTAGGTCTACCTGTCTTCCCTGCACAGTTAATAACGATGTCGGGCTTGAGCTGATCTCGGAGCATCGTTTTGACGGCACTCAGGTTACTGATATCGACTTGAGCTACTAGAGCATGGGGGAGCCTTTGGCGAAAGTATCCACCTAAAAAGCCATCCCCACCAACGATTACGATTTTTTTACTCATCATCGATGTAAACATCATCGCCATCCTCATAATCAGTATCATCTCCATGATCTAGCTCCCCATTATTCTCTTCATAATCGGGATCTAGATACATGAACATGCTGTAAGCCACTGGCACATCTTTGGCTTTCTTGGTGACCTTCACCTTAAAAGTTGAACAGAGCCACTTGGCTTCTTCGTCTGTGATCTTCTTGGTCTTAAAGATCTCTTTAAATGATTTAAAGTCGCTGTAACCTATTTGCTGGTTTGTTCCGATAGCGGCAACATGAGGACCGCAGTCATCGCCTTCATCACGCTCTTTATAAAATATCTGTTTCTCAACTAACTTTAGGTACTCTTTCCACGCTGTGTCGGTGTAGATGGCAAAGCCTTTGAGATCAAATTCGTCTGCCCAATTCGAATCACACTTAATTAATAGTAGCTGCTTCATAGTAACCCCCTCTTTAAATAATAATCTCTCGTATCCGTGTCATATCTACCTTGCCAACAATTTCAATCCTTGTCTCGTACTCTTCACATTCCCAAGAACTAACACGTACAGAGACGTAGTCTAGAGCCAAAATGAATTTAACATCTGTCGTCTCTTCAGCCATTCTATTTCTACATGGCTCTTCATTGTGCCGTTTACGGTCTGCATCCCACTTGGCTTTCTCTTCTTTGGCATAGGCAACAAGATCATCTTCGCAACCTTCAAAGTGCTCTTCAAGCCCTAGCTCATCAAAGTAAACCCCAGAGCCACGGTGGTCGCCAAAGTCACCAAAAAAGATAGGCTTAAAACTAAAGCCAATAAAATCCTTTAAGATGACGTAGTGCTCGTCACTCTCGATATCGTAACAACGAAGTAGACCATCATCGGTAGTC
>Ga0209777_10002568_pt1 | contig 23658 bp, 18 predicted proteins | sample FrelakmetHBP12HB_FD_187147 | JGI IMG/M metagenome (GOLD analysis project Ga0209777, IMG submission 187147) | Freshwater lake sediment microbial communities from the University of Notre Dame, USA, for methane emissions studies -HBP12 HB (SPAdes)... | ecosystem: Environmental > Aquatic >... | reverse complement strand
CATAGGTGATGTCCACGTTCCGAATCCGGGCAATCTGGCTGATCAGCGTGGCAATCTCTTTGTTCATCAAATCTCCTCAACGCTCATCGCCGCCGCGGGCTCCGTTGCCCGGGGCTTGGCGAAGAGGTCTTTTTCATTCAACTTCAGATTCGCCCGCCGGATATCGGCCCAAGCGACCGTCTGTTCCTGTTTCACTTGCTCAGGGCCTCTAGTCTCCATCACCACCCGGCCGTTCTCGACTCTCAGGATTCTCCCTTCGAGCACGCCGGAAGGAATCACGACCCGAGCCATCCGTCCCTGATTGCGCTCGAAGTCCCCGATTCCCCGGAGCTTGCGCTCCAGGCCCGGTGAAGAAACTTCAAGGTAGTAACGCTCGAGAATCGGATTGCTCGTGTCGAGCCTGCGCGCCAGCAGCTCTGAGAACCGGGCACAGAGCGCAATCGTGACGCCGGCCGGAGCGTCGATAAACACTCGTAGCCGGTTGCCGTTGAACTCAACGTCAAAGAGCTCAACCTGCATCTCGGCCGCAACTTCAGCAGCGAGCGCGCGAACTGACTCAAGGCGGTTCATCGGGTCATTATAGGATGATTCATCCCTTAGTCAAGGGTGGCGCTTCGGCGCTTAACGCCTCACGCTCAACGCAGAACGTCGAACTCGCGTCCGGTGCCCTGCGTTCAATCGCGCTCTTGCGCGCGTCTAGGGAATGACCAAGAACTTGCGCGTCGCGTTGGCGCTGCCGCTGAGCCTGAGAAACAGCGGCCTGTTCTCCGGCAGGCTGTTCAGGACCAATTCAGTCTTCCCGGCCGCGAGCGAGCCGTGGTACACGTCCCGGACCAGCCGGCCCGAAGCATCAAAGACATCGAGCACCACCGGCCCGGCATGTTCCAGCGTGACGGTGAGCTGGGCACTGCCCCGGAACAGGGCGGGCATCTCCAGCACCGGCGCCACGTGCGGAATCGGCTGGTACTCCTTAGCCGCCAGCGCACCCAGGTCGGCCCGCGCAAAGTAGACCTCGTTGTTGACGCCGTTCCGACCATCGGTCCATTCGATGTAGACCCGCTGGCTGTCGCAGAGCAGGTTATGATACTCACCCATGAACGAGACCATCGACGTGAAGGTCGTATCCGAAACCCGGATGCTCGGCATCAGCGTCGCGCCGCCGTCCGGTGAATAACGGTAGCGCATGGACATCTGGCTTGAGTTCGATGTCGGCCACGACGGCGTGGTGTAGTACATGATATGCAGCCCGCCGTACGGGTCATGGGTCATCCAGACCTTGAACTGGCCGCCCACGACCGAGTCGTTCAGGGTCGTGGCCGCGGTCCAGTTCGTACCGCCGTCGGTCGAGCGCCGGTAGAGCACGTCCCAGTTGCCGTTCCGGTTGTCGGTCCAGGCCAGCATCAGGACGCCGTCCGTCGGCGCGCAGATGTTCGGCATTGAGGCCCGGTCGCCGTAGCCGGTTGAGTAGTTGATGCTGCCCAGATTCGCGGGCGTGGTCCAGTCGGCGCCCTGATTGGTGGACTTCAAGAAGTACAGCGTGCCGCCCTGGTCATAGGCCATGTATATCGTCCCGGACGCGTCAACGCACATCGTGGTGATGCCGCCGCTCGTGGTCGAGACGATTGTCTGCCGGGTCCAGGTGTAGCCATTGTCGGTGGACTTGCAGAACCGGATGCCCTGCTGCGAGCCGCCGCTGATTTCCTGGAAGCAGACATAGAGATTTCCCCGGTCGTAGACCAGCCAGTCCTTGTCCACCTGGCCCCCAGTCGAACGGTCCGAGACGTCGATGGACTCGCACCAGCTGTTCCCACCGTCGGTGGACAGGTAGTGACGCTCGACCGTGGTCGAAAACTGCATCAGCATGTGGACGTTGCCCTGAGCGTCGGTGCAGATTGACGGGTCGCTGTGCCAACTGATGCCGACGCTCGGGTCGTGCCAGCCGATGGTCGGGAGCCAGGTCAAACCGCCGTCGGTCGAGCGCCCGAACGGCGCGCACTCGTACGTCCCGCGCTCGTTAGTGTTGCTGATGGTGTAGATGCTCGGACCGAACATCGCCATCGCAGTTTCGCCGATGTTCATCGTGTCGCCGTAGCCCACCGCATGGATGCTGGCCGTGAACGGCGGATTGGCATAACCCGCCGCGGCCAGCGCCAGCGTGATGGCGACAATGACTGTGTGTTTCATGTTCGCTCCTCGTTCAATCTCCTGCCGCTTGCTCGCGGCAATTCCTCAGGTCAAGTCCCCGAGGCGGGGTCAGACCGAATCAGGGCCTTCCGGGCGGCCGCAACCGGTTCTGACGCCGGCCCCTTATTTGATACTTTGACCCTATCATTTGACTCTGAGACTGGGAGACTAGGTCCAGCCCTGCGCCACGCGCAAGGCTGGTTGAATGAGTGACGAGCTTTCCCGCTGCGCGGCTAGCGCCGGGGCTTCTTCCCGAGTGCGCCCTTGCCCAGCCCGGTGACGACGTTGGTCCCGGACCGCGAGTCGTTGGTCATCGTAATCAGGCCCAGGCGTTCGGCGTCCTCCAGCAGGTCCCCGAACGTCCGGTACCCGTGTCGCGCTTCAGAAAAAGCCGGGCGTTTCCGTTTCATGGTAATCTTGAGCAGCGAAGGATACAGGATTTCCTTACCCTCGCGCTGCAGCGCCGCCACGGTTTCGAGCAGCAGCTTGAAATACGACCGCTTCTCCTGCGGGATGACGTTCTCCTCAGCCGGGGGCTGAGCCTGGACCTGTTCCTCTGCCAGGTCCTCGTAGAAGATGAACTCGTCGCAGTTGTCAATCAGCAGGTCGCTCGCCGCGCCTCTCATCGCGAGGCCGATGACCCCCTTCCCGTTTTCCTTCAGCTTCGAAACCAGCGGCGTGAAATCCGAATCGCCCGAGATGATCGCGAACGTATCAATGTGCTCTTTGGAATAACACAGGTCCATTGCGTCCACGCACAGGCGGATGTCGGCCGAATTCTTGCCGGTCATCGCCCGCTTGGGGATCTCAATCAACTCCATCCCGGATTCGTGCAGGTCCTTCTTGTAGTGGGCGTACCGGCCCCAGTCGGCATAGGCCTTCTTGACCAGCACCTTGCCTTTCTCGACCAGCCGGTCGAGAACCCGGTGAATATCGAACTCCGTGCCTTGCTTGTCCTTGAACCCCAGCGCGAGATTCTCGAAATCGAGAAACACGGCTAATGCGTGTTCTTCGTCCGGGATTTTGCGGTCGTCATTTGACGTACGATTCATAAACTCCTATCTGTGGACCACAGCCGGTCAGTCTTTTCCCCGTGCAACTCCGTGTTCATCTGTGGTCCCTGTTTGTCTAGACCTTAGCCCAAAACCGGGAAAAGTCAAGCCTCTTCAAGCACTTGCGTCGTGCGTTGGGCGTCACGCGTCAATCGCACTGCACACAAACCAGTGGTAATAGCCGGTTTCGATCTGCCGGATATTGAACCCGGCATCGCGCAGCAGCTTTTCGGCATCGCTGCGCGGAAACGTGCGAATCCGAAAATATCCGACGCTGCCCAGCCAGCGCCGGAGCAAGGACTTCTGGGGCAGCAACCGGTCAACCCCGGGCTGGATGCGAATCAGCCAGCGCTTTGCCGGGCCGTACCGGCCAAAGAACAGGTCGGTACCCTCCCGGGCCCGGATGTTCCCGACCAAGCTCCCGCCGGGCTTCAGCCGGCCCCGGATAATGCCCAGCATGCGCGGGATGTCCGGCAGGTGATGCAGCACGTCCATGCACACGACCACGTCGAATAAGTCGTCGCTCTTCCAGTTCAGCTCATAGAAGTTGCCGCTCAGGAACCGCAGCTTGTTTTGTAAACTCAGTTGCGCCGCCCCGGCCGCGACCTTGCGCAAGGCCAGGTCGTTGATGTCCACTGCCAGCAATGTCTCGACCCGTTCCAGCGCCATGATGTCCAGGGCGACCTTGCCGGTGCCGCAGCCCAGGTCCGCGACCGTAATCCCGCGGGCCTGCTGTTCCGCGAATTCCCGGACCGCGCGCACGACCAGCTCGCGCTGCTCCTGGAGAATCTTCCCGATGACCGGGTCATTTTCCTCTTCGTAGCGGTCCCAGACCCGGCGCTTCTGCCAGTAGGAACTCACGCTCGGCGGCAATTCCCGTTGGAGCGCTGCCCTCGACTTCTCTGCCATGTCGCTAAAGAATACGTGAGAACCGGGCAAAGTCAACCCGAGGGGGCGAAAGTCAGTCCGCAGTCCGCCGGCAGTCTCTGCGTGTCCGGAAGTTCAAGACTGGCCCTTCCAGGTGATGACGTACCGCATTCCCGGGATCTGCGGCGCCGAATCCGCCATGTGCCACATCCCGCGCAAACCGGCCTCCCGGGCCGCGAGTTCGAAGTGGCACAGCGCGATACCGACATCCACGTCGTGCAGATGCCGGGCTTCATAGCGCGGGCTGGTCGGCTTGACAAAGAACCGGAACTCCTCCCCTGATTTCACCACCCGCCACGGCTGGGTATTCCCGGCCGATGGCGCAAGGCGCAGCATGTCCAGCGCCCCGGCGTAACTACCGGCCTCATCCCGGCTGAGCGCGGTCTCAGGCGTATCCCTGAAGAACAGCTCATCCCAAGGCTTCCTGGAATCGGCCTTGATTGCCATCCTGAGCAGTCGCTCCCGGGCCGAGCGGCGGGGCGCGGCATGGCCAACCGCCACCAGCGACGGCGAGCGCTCCTGGTCTGTAATCCCCAGTTCCGGAAACCACTTGGGGTCAAAGAACCCGACCCAGCACGTAGCCAGCCCGAGGTCGGTCGCCTTGAGCACCAGGTGCTGCATCAGGTATCCGAAACTCACAAAGGCCAGCGAAGAATCTTGGACCGCGCCCACGAGCACACTGCTCGCGCCGGCAATCAGGCCCAGCCCGAGCTTCAACCCGCGCATCTCCGGTTCCGGCCGCTCGACCAGCCAGAACCGGGCCGGTTCATTGAGCAGGCCCAAGACGGGCAGCGCGCATGCCGCCAGCAGCTCAGCCCGGGCCCCGGGCTCAAGCGCGCGCACCTCGTACGTCCGGCTCGACTTCCGGGCCGCAATCAGCTCCCTGACCGGTTTGCGGAATTCCATCACGGTTCAGTCAGGCTTGCCCTGCTTCAAGCTCTTGTCGCCGTCATTGAAACGTTCGGCGACATGCGCACCATCGCAGAACGGCTTGTTCTTCGATGCGCCGCACCGGCACAGGGTCATGCGATTCCTGGCCTCGTATTTCCCGCCGTCGGCTGTCTCCAGCTCAATACCGCCTTTCAACCAGACCGGGCCGCTCACGCCAAGCTGAGGGTCTTCAATCAAACCGATGCCCGGCTTGTGCGCGGGCTCAATCGACTTGCCCGTCTTCCGGTCAATCACCACCAGCCTGCCGGACGGGCACTTGCCAGCCGTATCAATGGCCGACTTCTTCGCCTCGGGCCGGTCCGACTTCTTGACATTGTGCCAGGTTCCTCCGGCCGGACGGCAGAACCGCGCAGATGAACAAAGCTCCTCGGCATCGGCCAGTTCGAGTTCAGGTCCTTTGAATCGCTTCGCCACCTGGTTGAATGGCCGCCGGCTCGCAGTCTCGAAGCCGTTGAATCCGACCCGGGTGTGCATTCCGTCGCAGAACGGCTTGTTCCCGGACTGACCGCACCGGCACAGGGCATACGCTTCCTGCTCCGGAAACCGCTCACCCTCCTGCCACTCCTCCGGGTCGCCGCTCTTCCCTGCCTTCGCAATGTCTCTGGTCAGCGGCGCCTTGCCGGATACCAAGTACGGGCCGTCCTTCGAAATCACGACTTTCGACTTAGCGCTCAATGATAGCCTCCTGCTTCAAACAAAAGCTCACACGCTCTCATGTAGTAGTCGGACGGACAAGCAAAAGCCAAGAGCCGCGGCGCCTAATGGCCAACCGCAGCCAGTTCGTCGAACCGCTGCCTGAGCTCCTGGTTGATTCGACTGACCTCCCGGCGCAAGTCATCCGGGCCATCCGGCGGCTCCGGGTCGGGCAGCACCGGGTCCCCGACCAGCAGTTCGATGTCCGGGTTCAGCAGGTTCTCGGCCACCGACCGGAAGCCGGTCCAGCACTCGCGGTTGATGTTCGACTGGTCAACTTTCGTATCCAGCCTCAGGTTCTGGACGATTACCGGCAGAACCGGCTTGCCGGTCCGGGCTGAGAGATAGGCCGCGCCCGGGTTGAGCGTCTCGACCCGGCCTGAGAGATTGAAGTCGCCCTCAGGGAATATTCCTACGCTCCCGCCTTCCTCAAGCGTATGGATACACCGGCGCAGCCCGACCACACTCCCCACCGGGTCGCCGGTCTGAACCGGCAGAGATTCCGCGACATGGGTCATGAAGAAACGCGAGATGCGCCCGACGAACCACTTGGCCGACGTGACAAAGAACAGCCGGGTCTTGAGCCCAATCAACAGGACGAACGAATCCGCGCCGTTCAGGTGATTCGCGGCAACGATGAACCCCTGCCTTAGAGGCAACGCAACCGTGCCCTTGACCTTGACCTTCACCCGGAAGAGAAGCCCGGCGATGAACAGCAGAACCTGCTTCACCCGGGACCCGACCGTGGCCCGTAAATACCGGTGGGCACGCGCGGTTCTCACCCTTGCGCGCCGACGCAGACGCAGCATTGCCATCTCTCTTTTGACTCCTGTCGCTGCGGCTTGCGATGCTCCGCAGCAGGTCATGATAGACCTCGGCGGCTCGGAAGTCAATCCCTGCCTTGAGCAGCCCGTCACCGGCCGCGATTGTGCCCGGAACCGAGAACCGCTTCGGCCCCGGGAGTCGTCAGTAACTCAATGCGAGAGCTGTGCGTATTCCTTTGCCTGGCGACCGGCAGTCTGCAAGCCTCGATACCGATTCAGGTCGCGATGAGCGCCGAACGGCTGGCGAACGGCAACACATTGATGGTTGACGGCGCCCAGATTGAGAACGCGGCCGCCCACGCGTTCGAGGTTGACACCCTGGGCCGGATGGTCTGGGCATATCTGAAGTCGGACATCGACTGGGCGCACACTGCGCGCCGGCTGGCGAACGGCAATACGCTGATTGCCGCGAGCATCGCGAACAAGGTCCTGGAAGTGAATCCGGCCGGGGATTCGGTCTGGGCCTACAGCACCGGGCTGAGCTACCCCAACGAGGCATTGCGCCTGGCGAACGGCAATACCCTGATTACCGACCGCAACAACAGCCGGGTAATCGAACTCGACCCGTTGGGCTCAATCGTCTGGAGCTACACCAGCCTGCTTCATCCCCACAACGCCAATCGCCTTGGGAACGGCAACACCCTGATTTGCGACTCGGACCACAACCAGGTCATCGACGTTACCCCGGCCGGGGACATTGCCTGGTCCTGCGTGGGCGGCCTGAGCTGGCCGCGCTGCGCGCAGCGTCTTGCCGGCTTTCACACCCTGATTGCCGACACGCACAACAACCGGGTCATCGAGATTGACTCGCTGGGTACGGTTGTATGGAGCTTCACGACCGCCGAGCCGTTTACCAGCGCGCGGCTCGCCAATGGCAACACGCTGATTTCCTCCCTGCACCGGGTAATCGAAGTGACGCCGGCACGCGCCATTGTCTGGCAGTACCCATCGGTGACTATGGTTGCGGCCGAGACGCTTGGAGTCCAAAACCCGGCGTCCGGCTGCACGCTTTACACCCACATCCACTACCCGGCCTGGGCATCGGCCGCAAACCCGGTCCCGGGTGTCATCCTGGTCCCGGACAGCAACCAGACCGGGACGGTGTTCGACGCCTCAAACCTGGCTGACAACCTGGCCCGCGACGGTTTCGCAGTCCTGCATTTCGATGCGGACGGCCGGGGATTGAGCAGCCCGTACCCGGAAGACTACGGCGGCTTTGTCAACCAGGACGGCATGCACGCCTGCGCCCAGACACTGGCCGGGCGGCCATACGTGGACTCGACCCGGCTCGGGGTCTACACGCTCGGCTACGGCGTCACGCCGGCCACAGGCATGATTGCGCGCTATCCCTTGCCACGCATGAAGTTCCTGCTCGACTGGGAAGGCCCGGCCGACCGGTTTCAGACCTGTTCCGACGCCGGCGGCTGGGTACCGATAGCCCCGGATTCCGGGGACTTCTGGCTCGAACGCGAGGCCGCGCGGTTCATCAAGCAGGTCCCGTCCTGCTACCTTCGCCTCCAGACCGCGACCGACCATGACCCGCGGATGACCGGCAACCGCCACTGCATCCAGTTGGTCGACAGCGCGACGAACGCAGCCTCGGGCGGCTCGGGCATCAGCCCCTGGACCCGGGTGAACGACTCAATGATGAACCCTGCGAACCGCACCTACAGCCAGGCCGACCCGCCGGTATGGATACCGGAAATCCAGGAAGTCCAGACCCTGCCCAGGACAATCCTGTACCTGCACGAGCTGGCCAACAAGAACCTGCCCAACGGCATAGTTGCTCTTGACCCGCGCCCGACAGTCGTGCGCTTCACTGCGAGTCCGAATCCATCTCGCCAAAGCGTGGCGATTCGCGGCCCGGGCCTGGCGCGCGTGAGAATCTATGACCGCGCGGGCCGACTCTGCCGAACCCTGTCAGGGCGCAATGACGTGAGCTGGGACGGCCGGGACTGTCAAGGCCGACCGGTCCGGCCCGGCGTCTACTTCGCGCAGGACGGCACACCGCCCCCTGCCGCGACCATCATGCTCGTGCGCGACTGAAGTCGCGCCCGGCGCTCAGCCCAGACCCGGAATCCAACCGCAGAGAACCCCACCGACAGCCTTGGGCTTGGGATTTGGGACATGATTCCTCTGCTGCACACTCCCCGCCTCTGTCCTCGTTAGAGCTTCGAGCCCAGGCACTTTCCGTTTGGACTTCGGTACTTTAAAGTACCAAACTTGGTGCATCCGGTTCCAAGCTCAAAATCGGCAATTTCCGCCCTAGCCCACGACGATTCAGTGACTTAGCAATCGAGCCGCTTCCAGAGGCACTGCTCCCCCCCCACGCTCCCCCGGACGCTCCCCCGCACGCCCCGGGGGGCTCTGCCCCAGATGCTCCCCCCCACGCTCCGGGGCACTCTGTGGGGGACTCTCCCCCACATGCTCCGGAGGACTCTCCCCCACGTGCTCCCCCATGTGCTCCCCCACGCGCTCCCGGGGACTCAGGGGGGGACTCTGCGGGGGACTCAGTGGGGGGCTCTCCCCCAGGTGCTCCGGGGGGCTCTCTACCAGGCTCTGCACCGGACGCCGTCGCCAACTGCTGCCGCTATCCCCGAACGGTTGTGGATTTCGGATTTCGGACTTGTTTCCGATCTCGAGCTTCGGATTCAGGTATTCGCATTGAGGCCACCCGCTCTCTTGGCACCGGATTCCGAGCAATCACATCCGAGCGAGCGAAGCGGTCCTGCGAACGAAATGATACTGCGAGCGGAGCGATTCTGCGTCTTCTGCGCTAATTACCCTCCGCGTCGGTCTTGATTAGCCAGAGGTCGGAGCCACCTGCGCCATACGAGTCGGTGTAGCCCGTGACGATGAAGCCGCCATCGGATGTCTGGTCAACCGAGTAACCCCGGTCGTAGTCGGTCCCGCCAAAGGTCTTGTCCCAGACCTTGTTGCCCGACGCGTCGGTCTTGATTAGCCAAACGTCGCCGGCGCCTGCGCCGCGGGAGACGGTACAACCCGTAGTGATGTACCCGCCATCAGAAGTCTGCTGGACCGAGTAGCCTCGGTCATTATCTGTCCCGCCGAAGGTCCTGTCCCAGACCTCGTTGCCAGATGCGTCGGTCTTGATCAACCAGACGTCAGCGCCACCTGCGCCGCAAGACATGGTGAAACCCGTGATGATGTAGCCCCCATCCGATGTCTGCTGAACCGAGGTGCCTTCGTCCTCGCCCGTCCCGCCAAAGGTCCTGTCCCAGACCTTGTTGCCCGAAGCATCAGTCTTGATTAGCCAGACGTCAAAGCCACCTGCACCGAAAGAAGTGGTCGTCCCTGCAACGATGTAGCCGCCATCTGATGTCTGCTGAACTGAGTTGCCGGCGTCGTTTCCTCCTCCGCCAAACACCTTGTCCCAGACCTCGTTGCCGTCGGCATCCGTCTTGATTAGCCACAGACCGTAGAAGCTCCCGGAGAAGCCCGTAATAACGTAGCCGCCGTCGGACGTCTGCTGAACCGAACGACCCTCGTCGCCGTAACTCCCACCAAAGGTCTTGGCCCAGACTTCGTTCCCCGATGCATCGGTCTTGACCAGCCAGACGTCAGCGCCACCTGCACCATAGGAGAAGGTGTAGCCCGTTATGACGTAACCGCCATCGGATGTCTGTTGAACCGAGTACGCTTCGTCGCCGTATGGCCCGCCAAGGGTCCTGTCCCAGACCTTGTTGCCCCACGTGTCCGTCTTGATAAGCCAGACGTCGGTCCATCCTGCGCCACAGGACAGGGTCGAGCCCGCAACGATGTAGCCGCCGTCAGATGTCTGCTGAACCGAGTAGCCCACATCTTCGGTATACCCGCCGAAAATCACAGAAAAGGACGCCATCGTCAGTTGATGCTCACCGGACCAGGCCGAAGTAGTCTCTCGTGCGTCCCTTGCTTGCGCCCTTATTGAATAGGTGCCCGGTTTGTACCAGGCGTGAGTTCTCGTCACCGAGTCGCCGCTTGGGACCAATGCGCTCCAGCCCGATGTCGTGCTGTCGCCCCAGTCAAACATCACTGCCAAGCTGTCGCCGTCAGGGTCTTCCGCGAAGGTCGAGTAGCGGCACGCAACACCTTTACCGACAGTAGTCGGACCCGAGGGGACCGAGGGCGCATCCGGCGGCTGGTTCCTCTTCTTGCACGTCATCCCCAGCATCGAACCCAGAATCAGGATTCCCATGACCGGGAAGCACCACGAGAGTCGCATTCTGCGGTTCACTATCTCGTCTCCTCCCCCAACCCCGACTTCCTCAGCCGCATCCGCGCCAGGCCGTGACCGACGCGCGGCGCAATGCGGGGCGAAGCTGAGCCAAACTCCTGACCCATGCCTCCATCCTGGTCCACCTTGAACAGAGTTGCGTAGCCGTCTTCGTTCGAGCCGGCGACTACGCAGCCGTTGTCGGCCGTCGGCAACACCGACCAAGCCGTGCCCCAATCCTCGCATAACATACGCTGCCACCTCGAGTTCCCGACGGCGTCAAATCGGGCGAGATACGGGCTGGTGCAGGAATAAGTCATCCCGGTCACCAAGACGTCACCGTTGCCACTCAAACCGACGTCCAGACCATCCACGCCGTATGGACCGTGGCAAGTCCTCTCCCAGACCAGGTCACCGTCGCCGGTAGTCCTGGCCACGTAGACCGAGTCATCGCACGTTTCCGACCATGCTTGACCGGTGAGAACGTACCCACCGTCGGGCGTCACGCTGACCGCCGACGCCATGTGGCGAGAGCCGCCATAGACTCTCTCCCACTGGAGATTGCCTGAGGCATCGGTCCGCGTAAGACTCGCACCGTCATGGTAGCCGCATACGATGTAGCCGCCGTCGGTCAACGGTTCCACGTCTTCTGCACTCATAGCCCTCGCCCACACCGAGTCGCCGAGTGAATCGGTCTTCATCAGGACTGTGCTGGCCGCGATGATGTAGCCGCCGTCCGTACACCGTCGAAACGAACGAGCGTACATCCCCGGCTCCTCACCCCCTGCGGGGTCCCAATACACCCTCTGCCAGAGCAGGTCGCCGTTCTTGTCGGTGCGGACAAGGTCAGCACCGCTGTCAAACCAGGGACCGAGGCCGGTGCTCGCAATGATGTAGCCTTCGTCAGCGACCTGCATGACCGACATGCCAATAGGGGCGACAAGGGTGTCGTAGACCCTCATCCAACTGAGGTCACCTGTGGCGTCGGTCTTGGCAAGGAACAACCCGCTGTCCGATTCTCCAGTTATTACGAGACCGCCGTCCGCGGTTGGCGCGACCGAATGGGCATCCGAGTACTCCAAACCCGCTGGGTAGTTCCGCACCCAGCCGGAACCCGAAGGGTTCGCGACCTTTATCTTGTGCTGTCCCGACCAACGGGATGACGTAACTCGATGGATGTCGCACGCCTGCGCGCGGACAAAATACGAACCCGGATACCAGTATGCCTGCTGAACGCGAAGCGTCTCACCCCTGAACCCCGAAGCAACCCAAGGATAAGACGTCCCACCGTCACCCCAGTCGAAACTCAGACTGAGGCTTTCCCCGGGCGGTCCCCGGACTACGCACGCGAAGTCGTTGATGAAACCGACGCGCGTCGAATCCGGACCGAACGGCGTCGACGGCGCGAGGGGCAGGGAGTCCGGATTGATGATCAGTACTTCGAGCGCGGGTGACCAGTCGGAAACCGCGCCGCGCGTGTCCCGGGCACGGACGCGAACTTCGTAGTCACCCGGGTGCCGCCAGATTCTGTAGGAACTTGTCATAGCACCGCCGGCTGCTCGGTCGCTCCAGTCAGACACCGGCATTTCCCCCCACGACATCTGAAGCTGGACGCTATCCCCGTCCGGGTCGGTCGCCGAGGTCAGGAACGCATAACTGCTGTCCGGCAGGCCATACGCAGGCCCGACCGGCGCAGAAGGAACGTCCGGGCGATGGTCGAACAATCGGCAGTCGGCAAGCAACAGCAGCCCAAGACCCACAAATGCGTATCTGCATGTCAAGGTCACTGCCCGAGCGGAGCTCTGATTGTCTTCCCTGCCCATCTAATCAGTTAGACAGTGTCCAAGGCCGAAAACTTACGGCGGGATTCGAGCGGATACCCGTATTCCCGCGCCCTCGTCGCCGATCACCGCATGGGCACAGAGGAGGAATGACTGAAAGCGAAGCTCACCTCAGCGCCTTGAGCACCTGAGTCGCCATGAACATGCCGAGCTGGGCGCTGAGCCCGCTTCTGGGCTTGGGCAGGAACACGAAGTCGCAATCCTTGAGTTTCGCCGCCTTCTTGGCATAGTCCACCGCGGCCAAGAACCCGCCGAGTTCGTCCACGATGCCGACCCGTTTCCCGTCCACCCCGGTCCAGACCCGGCCCTGAGCGATGGAGTCAACCTGTTCCCTGGTCATGTGCCGGCCCTGCGCGACCTTGCCGATGAAGTCCTGATAGAACTCGTCCACCAGGGCCTGCATCATCGAGTCTTCTTGCGGAGTCCACTCGCGCTGGTCCGAAAGCGCGTCCGCGTGCTCGCCCTGCTTCACGGTCTGGCGACGCACCCCGAGCTTGTTGTACAGTCCCTCGGTGACCAGCTTCAGGTCGAACACCCCGATTGACCCGGTAATCGTGTTGGGCAGGGCGAAGATTCGGCTGGCGTTGCAGGCGATGTAGTACCCGCCCGACGCGGCGAGGTCGGCCATCGAGACAATCACCGGCTTTTTCTTGCGCGCGTATTCCAGCTCGTGCCAGATAAGGTCCGAGGCATAGCCGTCCCCGCCCGGCGAGTTTATGCGCAGGACAATCGCCTTCACCCGCTTGTCCCCGGCCGCCTCGCGGATTGCCCGAACCATAGTCTGCGCGCCCATCGTCATGCCCCCGGACAGGAAGTCGGTACGCGACTCGCCATCCGCAATATCGCCTGAGGCGTAGATAATCGCGATTGCCGGCTTCGGCTGCCAGCCCGATGCCGGGGCGATGTCCTGACGGTACGTCTTCTCGCTCACCGTTCCGAGGCCGCGCAGGCCTTTCTTGACGATGGTGTCGAACTCGTCGCGATACCCGAACGTATCCACCAGTCCGGCCGCCTTCGCGTCCCGGGCCGAAAACAGACCGATGTCAATCAGCTTCTTCAGGCTGTCCGGGCTCAGGCGCCGGCCCGCGCTGGTCCCGGCAACAAACTGCTCATAAATCGTATCCACCAGCGCAGTATGCTGCTCGCGGTTCGGTTCGGTCAGGGAATCCTCCGAGAACTGCTCGACCGCACTCTTGTACTTGCCCGAGCGCGTGTAGTCGGCCTTCATCCCGAGCTTGTCGAGCGTGCCTTTCAGGAACATCACGTGCGCGGCAACCCCGGGAATCGAGACGTCGCCTATCGGATGAACCACGATGCGGTCGGCCAGCGACGCAACGTAATAGGTCGCCATGCCCAGGCTCGCGCTGTAGACGTAGAGTTTTCTGCCCCCGGCCTTGAACCGGGTGAGCGCCTCGCGCAGTTCCTGCGCCTGCTCCGACGTGAGCTGGGCATCGCTCAGGTCCAGCACCAGAGCCTTGATGCTCTTGTCCTGTGCGGCCCGGGCCAGCAGGTCGAGCAGGGCCCAGGTCTGCCATCCGGACTGGTTCCCGGACAAGCTCAGCCCGGGCATCTGGTCCGCAATCGGCCCGGACAGCTTGAGGTCGAGATGGCGCTTGCGGGCCGGCACGAACGTCCGCTGCATCCGGTTGCGCACTGAGAGCAGACCGCCGAATCCAGGACCGCGTGACCCGCCAAACCCGCCCAGCGCAATCCGACCCAGGCCCAGGGTCACGCCACCGGCCAGTTCCGACCTGGGAATGGTACTCCGCACCAAAGCCCGCACGCCTAGCTTCACGCCATCTATCGGTTCGGCCTCAAGGCCGATGGCCGGTTCGAACCGCTCGGCCACGACCGCCTCGCCGAACACCGATAATCGGTCACCGACCGGCCGCACTGCGGCCCCGAGCATCAGGTTGCCCCAGTTCCGGTTGAAACCCTGCCAGACTCCGCCGACCGACAGCCAGCGCAGGGGACGCGACATCACGCCCAGGTCCCAAGAGTTGAACCGGTCATGCACATAGCGGATTCCGGCTGAGGTCCCGTTGCTGCCCGCGCCCAGGGCCAGTCCGAAACGCGCGGGCACCGGCTCCCAGAATGCGGCCAGCGGTCCGGCCCGGCCCACGAATGTGCTGTTCCTGAGGAAGTCGGCCGGCACGTCGGATGGCGAATCGTAGAGATAGCAGAACTGCGCATCGCTGTTTACACCCAGCGCCGCAGGATTCGCCAGCACGGCGAGCGCGTCATCGGTGGTTGTGATGGAAAGCGGCATCGGCGGCACCGCCGCTACGATTGCCAGCGCGAGAATCGTGCTAATCATTGCTTACCTCCTGTTCGGCGACTCACGGTCGCCAAGTCCTTCTGAGCGGCACTTCAGTGTCAGTCCGCATCGCCCAAACATACCAGAACCGGTGCGCTTGTCAAGCCGGTCAGTTGCCCATCCGGTCGTCTAACGATCGTCTTGACATGAAGTCCGGGTTTTTCGATAATTTACCCAGAGAGAAAGGAGGAGCGAATATGAGACGTATGCTATTCGCCTCACTGATACCGCTCCTGCTGTTTGCCGCAGCGGGTCCGGTATTACCCGTCGCCGCGCCGGCGCAGGCTCCCTGCTATGACGCCAACGGCGACAAAATCTTCGAGAACCTCGCAGACCAGATGGTCAAGTCCGAGGGCCCGATACCGGTCATCGTGATGCTGAATGAACCTGCATCAGTTGCCGCGCTAAGCCATGTCCAGAGTATTATCGGTGAGTACCAGATCAAGTATGTGTACGATGTCATTCCGGGCTTTGCCGCAACATTAACCAGTAAGCAAATCGCCGCGCTGGCAAAAGATGCAAGTGTCAAGCAGATTGAATACGATGCCGAGTGCCATGCCCTGCTGGGCACAGCCCAGACCTGGTATGGTACGGCCAAGGCCAGAACCGATTTCGGCGTGACCGGCGACCGCGACGGCAACCCGACCGGCTATACCACGAACGATATCGTCATCACCATCCTCGATACCGGGATTGACCCGAATCACATGGACCTGGACGGCGGCAAAATCATCGCCTGGAAGGACTATGTGAACAGCCGGACCACCCCGTATGACGATAACGGCCACGGCACGCACTGCTCTTCGATTGCCGCCGGTTCCGGCGATGCCAACGCGACCTACAAGGGCGTCGCCCCGGGCGCGGCCCTGATTGGTGTCAAGGTGCTGAACTCGGCCGGCAGCGGTTCGACCTCAACCATCGTCAACGGCATCAACTGGGTAATCAACAACAAGGCGACCTACAACATCCGCGTGCTCTCCATCAGTCTCGGTTCGACCGGCAGTTCCAACGGCACGGATGCTTTGTCGGTGGCCTGTAACAACGCGGTCAATGCGGGGATTGTGGTCTGCGTCGCAGGCGGGAACTCCGGTCCGGCGAAGTACACCACCAGCACCCCGGCCGCGGCTGCGAACGTCATCACCGTCGGCGCGATGAGCGACTGCGGTGAGAACGGCTATTTCCTGGCGTACTTCTCAAGCCGGGGCCCGACCGCCGACGGCCGGACCAAGCCCGACATCTGCGCCCCGGGCTGGTATATCACTGCGGCCAAGGCCGGCACCACGAACCAGTATACTACGATGAGCGGCACGAGCATGGCCACTCCGTTCACCGCGGGCACCGCCGCCCTGATGCTCGCCGCCAATCCGAATCTGACTCCGGCGCAAATCAAGACCGACCTGATGACCACGGCCCAGGATTGGGGCCCGACCGGCGCCGACATTGACTACGGCGCAGGCCGGCTCCAGGGCTACGATGCCGTCAAACTCGCCGGCGGTTACACGGGCACGGGTCCGGTCGTGCCGGACCACGTCTACAAGGCTGACGCGTTGGGAGCAAGAGGCAAAACCGACATCTGGACCGTCAATGTCAATTCCGCGAGCTACCCGATTGCGGCGTCCATGATCATGCCTAACTGGAGTTCCAGCACCAACCCGAACTTCGACATCTCGCTATACAACCCGTCCGGCACCAAGGTCACCAGCGGTACCACGAAAACCCGCGAAGACTACATCGCCTATGCCCCGACTACGACCGGCAACTACAAGTTGTACATCACCGCCACCGCCGGCTCGGGCAGCTACTTCTTCGACCTGAGCTGCGCCAATGCGGGCTCTATCACCCTGACTCAGAACCAGTTCGGGTCGGAACCCGGCAACCCTTCGGTCATGACCGAAGGAACCTCACCGCTGACTATCTCGTCCGCCAGTTTCGGCAATGACCGAGCAAGCTTCGCCTTTAGCCTCGCCCAGGCTGGGAACGTGCGGATTTCGGTCTATGACGGAACCGGCAGGATGGCCGCGTCGTCGGCGCTGGCCGGAAGAGCCGGCCTGAACCAGGCAACGATTGGTCTACCCGATTTGAACAGCGGAGTCTATTTCTATCGACTGGAGACCGCCAACACGGTCAACGCCGGCAAATTCGCGCTGGTCCGCTAGAACTCAGGAAGACAGTAACGTCAAGCGCCCCTGCCATTGCAGGGGCGCTGCGCTTGTTTGCGACTGCGAGCCGGTCTAGAATGAAATCGTGACCAGCCTTGGCGCCGAGAAAGTGCGAGACGAGGCATAGGTCATCGCGCCGGCCGCAACCGAGGCCAGGTCGAGGTTGACGCGCAGGCTTCCCTGGTATGCCGCCGCGGCACTGACGTCCTTCGCCAGCTTCACGCCCAGCATGAACCCGCCGGCGACGCCCAGCGTTCCTGCTCCGAATATCCAGCGCCAGCTCTCCAACGTCGAAGATGGATTGTGGGAATAAGCGTTCGAGATAAGATAGCCGATTCCGCCCCCGAGCAAACCACCGCCGATGGTCGTGCCCGTGGCAATAAAGGCACCGCCGTTCGTGATTGGAACGTCCCTGACCACTCGCTGAGCATACCACGTGCCGGCAGCGTTGCCGGCCAAAGCGAGGAAGCTGCTGTAGTTGAGCCCGTGATTGTCGAAAGCTGAATTCGGGGCGGCCGTCCAGAACGCGCCATTCGCAACCAGCGGTCCGAAGATGCTACCTAGCCCGGTGATGAATGCCTGTCCCTCGGTCCAATTCCGCTGTCGGGCCAGCCGATAACTCAGATAGCCACCCGCTCCACTGCCAACCAGCGTCAGGGCCGAATTCACCTTGCTGTTGCCCTCGACGCTGGTCTTGTTGAACGTCTGGACGAACGTCCCGAGCAACAGGCCGTCAACCATCCCGCAGTCGGTGAGCAGGGAGGCATAGCGCGCCTGGCCCAGCGAGAACGGCCGGCCGAGCCGGTAACCGAGGAATTGCCCGCCCACGCTCGTTGCGAACAGAACCCCGGCCCGCACCTGGCCTTGCCAGGCGGTGTTATCATCGCTGCTGAACAGGTTGCCCATGCCGAACAGGGTCGTAAGGGCGAAGCTGTTGAAGATGCCGTAGTAGCCGTAGTCCACGCTCATGGTTGCCTGGGCTTCGGTCATTGACGCGTGCCGGGTCAGGTACATCGGGCCAAAGTAGAACGCGGCGGCGCCGATCATGTACAGTGCCACGGCATTCGTCCCGCTGACCCTGGTAATCGCCAGCAGGCCCGGTGAATACGCGGCCAGGGCAATCGGCAACTGGCTGAGCAGGAAGAGCCCGCGCCCCTTCTGATTAATGGTCGACGTCGGCGACGCGGCGAGGCTTGATTCAACCTGCTGGCGCAGCTTATCGGCCTCGTCGGCCGAGAGTACGGTCCGCTCCCGGTTGCCGTTGTTCAGCGTTACTTCCAGCACGAAGGTTGCGTCGGATTGCAGCAGGCGGGCGCTCGCGAAATCCCCGACCACGGGAAACAGCTTGAGCTGGTCCCGCAACGCGCGCGAGATGACCATGACCTTGCCCGCGCCGTCGAAGGCAACCGGCTTTTCAATCACCGTCTGCGAGAAGACAGCAGTACTCACCAACAAGAGAACCAGACTAATGCCCCTTTTCATGCCTGAGTATAGACTTCCGTGGTCGGATTTGTCAAGTAGCACGATGACGCAGAGCGGAAATCCTCTGGTGCGGCGAATCCCAATCACCAAATCCCAACCTCCAATCAAGCACCAAGCTCCAACTCATGAGCCACCCATTCCGACCTCCTTTTGGCGTTTGGATTTTGGTCATTTGTTTGAGCTTTGGACTTTGAACTTCGGACTTGTCTCCTACGCTCGGCCGTCGGGTCGTGAGCGGTTGGGGAATTGCCCAACCGAACTGGCCCGGCACATTAGTCTTCCCGTGCTACTATCTTCGTTCTTGACTTGCCCGGATTCCAGCTTAGCATTCTCGAATCATGATACACGGGTTTCGAATCATCGAGCCGCAGGCCATCCGCGACAACCCCTTTCACCTGATTGACTCGGACTGGATGCTGGTCACGGCCGGCACGATGAGGAAATGGAACACCATGACCGCGAGCTGGGGCGGACTGGGGATACTCTGGAACAAGCCGGTTGCGTTCAGCTTCATCCGGCCCACGCGTTACACCTACGAGTTCATGGAGAAGGTCGACCGCTACACGCTGTCTTTCTTTCCCGAGCGCTATCGTAAATCACTGGAGTTCTGCGGGTCCAACTCCGGGCGCGATGTGGACAAGGCCAGGGCCACCGGTCTGACCCCGGTCTCGGACCGACCAGGGTGCATCTTCTTCACTCAGGCCAGACTGGTTCTCGAGTGCCGGAAGCTGTATTTCCAGGACATTGACCCGAAGCACTTTCTGAACCCCGGAATAGTCAGGATGTATCCCCAGAGAGATTTCCATCGCCTGTACATCGGTGAGACTACCAGGGTCCTGAGCGGCGAACGCAGGACCTGAGAGGAGTATCGTGTTTGAGCAATTGAGAAAGATGCTGTCCGGCGTGTCGGCCGACTACGCCGACCTCCGCTACGAAATCAAGCGCGAGACGAAAATCGCGTACAACCGCCGCGAATTGACCCTGATGACCGCGAACGCAATGGACGGCTATGTCCTGCGCGTCCTGAAATCGGGCGGCCTGGCGACCATCTCCTTCACCAAGCCCGAAGACGCGGGCCGCGCGATTGCCACTGCTCAGGAGAACGCCGTGCTGGTCGGCAAGCGCATGAAAGAGCTGGTGCGGCTGGCCCCCACTCCGAAGGTGAAAGCCACAAGTCTGCCCGAGCTTGACCGCGACCCGCGCCAGGTCCCGATTGACGAGAAGCTCGAGCTGACGCGGCACTACAATGAGATTCCGCTCGCGACCGGCAAGGTCGCCTCGACCGAAACGGCCTACGAAGAAGTTGTGCGTGAGAAATACTTCGCCAGCACCGAAGGCAGCGAAGTCCGGGAGGACCTGGCGGTCAACCGAATATCCGGCGCAATCATAACCCAGGACGGTACGCTTACCCAGCGCGTCCGGTTTGGATTCGGCGGCACCGACGGCTTTGGCCGGGTCGTGAAGCGCGAGGCCCAGGTCCAGGAGAAGACCGCCGTCGCCCTTGACCTGCTCAAGGCGAAGCCGGTAACGGCCGGTACCTACCGCGTGGTCCTGAACCAGCCATTGGCCGGCGTGTTCACCCACGAGGCATTCGGCCACTTTTCTGAGGCCGACATCATCGAGGACTCGCCGACCATGCGCGAGAAGATGAAGCTCGGCGCTAGACTCGGCACCGATATCCTGAACATCAAGGACGACCCGACCCGCTCCCGCCAACTCGGTCACTACGTGTACGACGACGAAGGTGTCGCGGCCCGGCCCACGCAGTTGATGAAGAACGGCGTGCTTACCGGCCGGCTCCACTCGCGCCGCACCGCGGCCAGCTATGGCGAGCCGCTTAGCGGGCACAGCATCGCCGAGGATTTTCGCTATCCCCCGATTATCCGGATGGGCTGCATCTTCATCGAGCCGGATGGCCTAATCCTGGATGACCTGCTGGCGAAGCTCGGCGACGGCCTGTATCTGTTGAACCCGATGGGCGGGCAGACCACGGGCGAGAACTTCACCTTCGCCGCATCCTGGGGCTTTGAGGTGAAAGGCGGCAAGCCGGCCGGGATGATTCGCGACATCAACATCACCGGCAACCTGTACCGGACCCTGATGAGCATCAGGGCAGTGGGCAATGACCTGGAGCTGGGTGAAATCGGCGGCTGCGGCAAAGGGCAATTGAACATCCGCTCCTGCTATGGCGCGCCGCACATCCTGGTGGACGGCGTCGTGATTGGAGGTAGATAATGGAACGCCTGCTGGAAATCGCCCGGAAGCACGCCGACGCGGTGGACATCTATTCCCGGGAATACACCGACAACAGCGTGACCTTTGAGAATGCAAAACTGAAGGACATCGACAGCAAGCTGCAGTCCGGGATTGCCCTGCGCGTGTTCAAGGACGGCAAGGTCGGCACGGCCTACACCCAGAACCTGATCGACCGCGAGGGTCTCGTGCAGAACGCGCTGGCCAGCCTGAAGGGCGGCGTCGAGGCAACGTACGAACTGCCGCGGACGACCGGCCTGCCGAAACCGGCAGCCTACGACCCGGCGATCGAACGCCTGACCAACGCCGGGATTGTTGACGAGTGCGCCCGGGTCTGCGCCTACCTGACCGCGCGCACCGACGGCCAGGTCAATACTTACGGCGGGAGTTCGATTGAAAGGCTCCGCCTGCTGAACAGCCGGGACACCGACCTCCGCGGCGAGCAGTCCGGCTACGGCGCCTATGTTCAGGTCAACTACCCCGGGACTTACGCCGCGGTCCTGCGCATGATTGACGCCAAGGCGCTCGTCCGGATGCCGGAGGCGGTGCTGGACTACGTCATCGACAGCTACAACCGGTCCCGGACCGAGGCCAAGTGCCGGTCCGGGAAGATGAAGGCACTCTTCCTGCCCGAGGCGATGTACGCGCTGGTCTGGCGGCTCACCGAGGCGACCAGCGGCCGCACGTTCCACGAAAAGACCTCGCCGCTCTGTGGCAAACTGGGCCAGCCGGTACTGAGCGACAAGCTCACCGTCATCGACCGGGCGCTCGACGACACGGTCCCGGGTGCGCGCGCATTCGACGACGAAGGTACGCCCTGCCGAGACCTGCTGATCTTCGAAAAGGGCATCCTGCGCAACTGCTACTGCGACCTGTACTATGCCGCGAAGCTCGGCATCAAACCGACCGGCAACGGTTACCGGGGCGGCGTTCAGTACAAACCGCATCCCGAACTGGCGCACCTGACCGTCCTGCCCGGCGACAAGTCGTTCACCGAGCTGGTGAAGCTGATTGACTACGGCATCATCATCGGCGGCCCGATGGGCGCGCACAGCGGGAACATCCTGAATGGTGACTATTCAATCGGGCTGTCGCCCGGCATCCTGGTCCAGGGCGGCGAAATCAAGGGACAGGTCAAGAACGCGATGGCCGCCGGCAATGTCTACGAAACGATGAAGAACGTCATCGCGGTTGAGAATGCGACCTACCCCGCGCAAGTGGGCCGGTTCCCGGCAATCCTGTTCGACGACGTGAGCGTCACGACGCGGGACTGAAACCTGGAGGATGCAGGGAATCCGGGAATCGAGGAACTGAGTCAGTGAGGATGGGCGGCGCGAGCCGCCTGTCCCCTATTTGGTAGTGTCGTCCGGTTCGTCGGTCAGGACTTCGTAGTTGAGCCGTTCCCGGCCGGAGATGACTTTGCCATTGGTTTCAGGTTTGTCATCGAGTTTCACCATCTCCGGACTGAGCTTCCGGGCCTTCTCCCAGGCCTCCATCGCCGACGTGTGCTCGCCCAGATTCTCGTAGGCATTGCCCATTTCGAGATAGGCTTCGGGCAGGTTCGGGTTGACGTCGATCGCCTGCTGACTCAGGGCCAGCGCTTCCCGGGCATCGCCCTGGAAACCGGCGAGATAGGCCAGCGAGCAAAGCGCGAAGGCATTGTGCGGGTCGTATTCCAGCGCCGCCTTCAACTCGGGCTCGGCCTCCTGATTCTTCATCTTCATCAGCAGCCCGACGGCCTTGGACCAGCGCATGAACGACGCGGCGACCAGAACGTCCGGGTCTTCCTGCTTGATGAGCGCGATTGCCTCCGTGACTCCCTGCTTGATTCCGGCCGGCAGCGGCGGGGCCCCAGGAGCGACCGGGTCGCCGCAGAGCTGGCGCTCGATCTCCATCGAGATACGTCCGGACTCAGCCTTCGTGTATTTCCCGGAACTGTGTTTCTCCGAGAGTTGCTTCAACTCGATGTACATGTTCATGCGGGTAGTGGTCCGAAGCTGTTCCAGTTCGCGGGGCTTGCGGCTGATTTTCATGGACAGCTTCTGCAAATGGGAAATATTCATGCCCGGCTCCGATGGTCTATCCGGCTGTCATTCACCTCATCTACCTCAGTGAGAAAATATACTCCCGTGCCGCCACAAGTCAAGGGAAAACCGCATGCGTCACGCACCGCGTCGGCCGGACGCGCCGGTCCGCCGGGAGTGCGGCACCTGGCTCTTCAGCACGCCTTGCTTGTACAGGCCCACGCCGACTGCGAAACCGTCGTGCCGCACGACCAGGAATCCCGGTTCGACCGGGACTTCGAGTTGCAGTTCCTCGCCCTGCACAAACCGGTGAACCTGCTGGGAATCCAGGTCGACGACGTTCCGCGTGGCATGCCGTCCGAAGACCTGCACCGCATTCGTGGTCGGCTTGATGCCATGAGCAAAGACCCGGGCCAACCGGATGCCTTTCCGCACGATCTTCAACCGGTCAAAATCGTAGGCCTCCGGCGTCGTGATGAAGACGTCGTCTTCATGCTCCACGAGTTCCCAGTCATCAAACAAATCCTCCGGGAACCCGAACCGCCGGGTCAGCTCCTGAAACACCTTCTTGGTCGTCATCGCTGCCTGCCGGGGAGAGGGTTCGAGGACTCAGGGGTTGCAGGGTTCAGGGAAACAATCGGATTCTCCATCCTGCAATCTGCAATTCCCTCCGCCTTCATTCGCTTTTCCTTATCCGGCACAGAAAGAACCCTTCCGTGTCATTATCCTGCGGCA
>Ga0209777_10002567_pt1 | contig 23675 bp, 22 predicted proteins | sample FrelakmetHBP12HB_FD_187147 | JGI IMG/M metagenome (GOLD analysis project Ga0209777, IMG submission 187147) | Freshwater lake sediment microbial communities from the University of Notre Dame, USA, for methane emissions studies -HBP12 HB (SPAdes)... | ecosystem: Environmental > Aquatic >... | reverse complement strand
ACTGTGCCTTTACGCGAGCCATATTTGCCTTGGCCCACTGCACCCCCCTGTTAATAGCCTGATCTGGCGTCGTTACTACAGAATAGCTTACTTCGCGCACGAAATGGCTGATGGTCAGTTCGTATGCCTTCTCATAGTCTTCCAGCCGTTCAAATGTATGAATGGCGTCTTCGTCGTTAGTCGGCGAGAAGCCTATTATGAAGGTGAACTGCTCCTCTCCATCCACCGGTACCTCGATATCTACCTGGATCCTGCCTATGATTGCGCGATCTATGTAGCTTTCTGCTGCTGAATCTATTGTCGTTTCGTTGTTTGTTAACGGAACGTATTGAACGGAACAGCGCTCTGCCGAAAAATCGACGCCCACGTACTGTTCACAGGAGCGGCGCAAACGCGGTGTGAAATTGAAGTTGTCGGTAACCGCTGAAATATCGGTCGTAAAGGAGCAGATAGCATTTTTCGCTGTTGTGCCAAAAAATCTCGTCCAATTCTCATTGCTTCGATTACTAGCTATAATGGCCTTATTCTGGTACGCATAACGCACCTCCACATCGGCTTTTGTTGCGAGGTACGTTGGTCGTAAGTCCGAGTACGCAACGACGGATATTCGCTGAACGTGAGAGGTTTTGTTCGCAATCTTCAGCCCTAAATAGGCGGCAGGACACTTGTCAAGATTGTCTTGCGGCGCATTTGGCACATAAAATACCTCTGAAACGCGGAGGCCGTGCGCGATTTTGAATTTGTGCTTCTGGTAGGCAGGATGTATCACGAAATCTCCGGTGCCCGTCTGTTCAAGCAATACACCAGATTCTGCGTCATAGTAGCGGATGAGCGTTGAACCGATGACGTTCCGTCCCAGGTCAAGCGAAAACAAGTTTTCAATTGCCCCAGTCGCTTTCGAATTTGCGAAGCATCTCTTATTTCCGTAGCTACTGCCAGTCACGAGCTTGTCATCTGGGAGCACGTACGCCCACAGATTATTGATGCGTTCAATCTGAACAATGTTGGCTGCTTCTGCTTCACTTTGCCTCATAGAAACAGCTATTAATAGCAGTGCTGCTAGTTTAATGTTTTGTGAACGAAATCAACTATGGAAAGCTCGCGGACCGTCAACGTTTGCTTGGCCTCGTTTTACGATCTTAAATAAAATAGCTATATAAGGGTGAAGCTCTTCAAGGACTCCGAAGGAAGTGAGCACCATTAGCGGATATCAAAGCTCGTGGACCATTTTGCACACGTATCTCGGCTTGAAACAAACCGAGACCGTGCTCATTGTCACAGACACGTTGCAGCTTAAAATTGCCAAGTCGTTGTATGACACCGCACGCGAAATGAACTGCGATGCGATAATGATGACGATGCCGCCCCGGTCTCGCCACGGAGAAGAGCCTCCTCGGGCAGTAGCAGAAGCGATGCGCAACGTTGACGTCGTTATCGCACCTACGACTATGTCATTGACGCACACGAGTGCGCGAAAGCTGGCGAATGATGCAGGTGTGCGAACGGCAAGTATGCCCGGCGTCACGGAGCGAATGATGATTGAAGGGGGATTGACTGCCAATCCAAAAGAGGTAATGGACAACACCCGCCGTCTCGCAGAGACATTCAAGGGCGCGTCACAAATCCGACTCACCTCACAGCTCGGAACTGACATCAATTTTGATGTGGATGACTCGAAATGGAACCTTGACGTAGGATGTTGTAAAGAAAAGGGCTGCAGTACAAATCTGCCGGCAGGGGAAATTTATACAGCCCCGGAAAACTGTACAGGCACTGTAGTGATCGACGGTTCTATGGCGGGGCTCAAGCTTTTAAAACACCCAATGAAGATTCGAGTTGAACAAGGCGTCGCCGTAGAAGTCCAAGGTGACCGCGCGAACGAAGTCCTCAAGATTATAAACCCGCTAGGCGACGAAGCGAGGAATATCGCAGAACTGGGAATTGGCACAAATCCGCTAGCGCGTATTATCGGCGTGGTTTTGGAAGATGAAAAGGTTATGGGTACCGCGCACATCGCTTTAGGCGACAACAGCACGATTGGCGGAAACGTTGTCGCAGGCGTGCACCTCGATGCGATAATTCGCAAACCGCGAGTTTTTGCTGATGGCCACGAGATCGCTCTACTATAATTGAACGAGTCCTTTCAGAAACATAGATCTAGTGGCTCTGATAAGAGATTTGCTTCAGGCAGAAGAACCACGTTCTTAGTCTTCGAAACTGCACAGAAGTACGGTATCAATCTCAGAGTAGTGATCACGAGTAGGTTGAGTTGCTGGCGACCGGCATTAATGTGTGGCTATCTCTGCTCCTTTTTTCTCGCAAGACTCGAGATCAGCTTTGGGTGGCTTCCCTTTCACTCTGATTGGTGGGACCAGCACTTTTGCCCCTTTCGAACGAAGGAACTCTGTCATCTGTTCTATGGCTTCGCCGAGCTCCTCATAAGAACCTAACACAAACGCTGTCTTGTCGCTGAAATCGAAATTATCGTAATTCTTCATGAAATATCGCACACTTGAAGGTGGTTTTTTATGATACGTAGGGGTGGCGACGATGATCGCATCTGCTTTTTTTAAGTCGAACGGCTTGATTTGTCTGATGTTCCTTATTACCGTATCCGCTCCCGCTTCTCGCGCTCCACGCTCCAAAGCGTACGCCATAGTCCGTATGTTGCCGTGGTAACTCTCATATGCTATGACAATATTCATGGTTTTAACTGGTACCGTACCGTCATAAAGCAGGTAGCCGCAGAGAGCGACGGTTTGCTAGCTTTTTGAGATCTTAGTCCGTCGACGGGGCGAGACGAGTGAGCGCGTAAAAAAACAACACAATTTAACCTGTTGGCAAGAAGAGGATCAAAGATGACAGAACAAGTTATTGAAACGGGATCGCGATTGAGTACAAGAATTGGCGAGGCGTTAGCTGGCGAAATGCCGGAGCTTGCACACATTGATATTGCGATAGGTCAAAAAGCGGGGCGTTCGAGACGGCTTTCCTGACGGCGCTCGCAACACCGCGAATGGGACATACTGCGCTGCTCGCGATACTAGCGCCAAACTTCGCCGTCAAGCCTGCGACTCTTATGGTAAACAAAGTCACGATAAAAGGCGAAGCGCAAGCAGAGCTTATGTTCGGGCCCGTCCAAGCGGCGATAGCAAAAGCAGTTCTCGATAGCGTACAAGAAGGAGTTATTCCAGCCGCCATTGAGAACGAGCTGATGATTATCGCGTCAGTCTATATTAACGGAAGCGCGGCTGACAAAAAGAAGTTATATAACTACAACTACGAGGCGACAAAACGCGCGATTAGCAATGCAATGGGTGGTTCGCCGACCATAGATGAGCTACTATCGAACAAGGACACCGTCGTTCATCCGTTGCTTTAGCGACGAACCGTTCCTTACGGGTAAAGGGGGATCCCTTCTTCTTCAATTAGTTCCCAATACGCTGGTTCTATCTCCACTTCCCATTTTAGAACGACGTGCATTTCACGGTGAGGCTCAAGAGTTCTTATTGTACGGTAGACGTCGGAATAGAGCCGAGGATGGTCGAAATCACTAGAAAAAAGTAGTAATATATCGACATCGTATTCTTCCGGAAAAATGCCTTTTGCAATTGAACCGTAGAGGATAATCGACTTTAAACTCGTTGGCGCCCACTCGCACACCGCTCTGAGAAAATTCTCTATTAGATCTCGATCAGATGCTGGCATGGCTAGGTGGCCAAAGTTCTCTCTCACCTTAACCTTCGAAACTCGCTTGATCATGTCCAAGTGGTCAGATGTCAGACTAGGGACGTTTTGTTTTTCTCTCCTGTCTCTCTAGCGCCATGTCCTTAAGCAAAAACGCGTCGTAGTTATTTGTGTCGATTACTAAAGTCTGGTCAAAACATTCAATAGCAGCTTCCAGTTCCCCGAGGCCAAGGTAAAAACAACCGAGATTATTCCAGGCCATTGTGTAGGAAGGATCAATCTCTATAGCTTTCTTTAAATCTTGGATCCCGTCGGTATCGAGACCGAGGTTGAATTCAGATAAGGCTCGTGCGTTAAGCGCCTCCTTATTGGTCGGAGCAAGGCTTGTTATTTCATCCAGAAGACTTTTGGCCCCGTTAAAGTCGCGTTTGCTGTTCAACGATATGGCTTTTTTGAGCTTCACGTGCAGCGCACTTGGTCGGACTTCAAGGGCTCTGTCATAACACTCGATTGATTTTTCGAATTTGTTTAGGGCGAACAATGCTAGCCCTTTATTGTGTAGCGCTCTGAAGTTGTGAGGCACGTGCTCGAGAACTGCATCGTAATGACTGATCGCTTCGCTGAACTGCCCGCGTCTGAACTTTTCGTCCGCTAGGTCAACGATCTGTGCGACATCCTCCTTTTGCAGCGTCATCTTTTTTTTTAATCGCCTTTTAAACATCGAACCCCACATCGTACATTATCGCGCTAGTGTCGCGCGCAGCCGCCGTATGTCCCTCAGACACCACATGCAAAACGGGGATCCGCACACTATAAATACTACATGATGCTCAAGAATATGTGTTTGCACGCCTGGCGGTTGTCACACGCGCACAGCAACGAGCGAATACTTATTCTTATTTAATCAGAGGAAACGTCGACTGAGGTGAGATATAAACGAATTTAGGTTGGCTTAGAGAGAAGCACGCAGAAAGGGCTGTGATGCTTTTTGTTGTGTTTGTCGTTGCTCTCTATCTGCGAATTCAGCTGCCGTATGCCAACTCGATACAAGCCGGCAGCATTGTTATATCTGATTTTGATCCTTACTATCACCTTCGGATAGGCGAGTTTACCATACAGAATTTTCCAAACGTGCTTGCCTTCGATCGGTATATTGACTATCCTAACGGTTTTTGGATCGGATGGCCTCCCCTTTACGATTTTTTGGCTTCGGCGTACGCAATGGTAGCAATGACCCTGTTTCACGTTAACTATCAAGTTGGCGTCGCGACGTTCCCCGCGGTCTTAGGGGCTCTCGCGATTTTGCCCATATATTTTATAACAAAACTCGTCTTTGACTGGAAGGCAGGAATCGTCGCGGCCGCACTTCTTACGATCATCCCGGCTAATCTCTTACGTTCGATGGTGGGGAATCTCAATCACCACGTCGCTGCAGAAGTGCTTTTTCCGGCGCTCTTATTCCTGTTCTTGATGCTCGCACTGAAAGGTAAGCTGACGTTTGGCAAGGTTCGGAGTTTGGCATTGACAGGTGGCGACAAGCGGACCTTGCTCTACGCGGCACTCGCCGGCGTTTCTGTAACCGCCATTTTGCTGACGTGGCTCGGCGGGTTATTGTTCTTGGGCATTATTGGGGCGTTTGCCATTGTGCAGCATATTATATACCACGTTAAACGGCAGTCGTCCGATAATCTCACGATTGTCTCGTTAACGATGCTTCTTATTTCGCTGATTACGCTCCTTCCTGTGAGTCTCATGAGCCATTTCGGGCGGACGATAGACACTATACACCTTTCTCTGTTCCAACCGCTATTTTTAGTGGTGCTAATAGCCATTTTTGCGATATTTGGATCTCTCGCTTATTACATGAAAGGCATGCGGCGGGCAATTTACCCGCTGACAATCTGTGCGCTTGTGGCCGCTGCGAGTGTTGGTTTCTATCTTTTGAAACCGGACCTTGCTGTGACTGTGTTCACTGGCTACGGATTTTTTACACAGAGTGGCGTGTTACAAACCGTAGCGGAGGCACAACCGTTATTCGGTACGAATTTCCAGCTTAATACCGTTGCGAGCTATTTCCAGGTTCTGCTATTTGTTGCGCTCATAGGCCTAGCGGTGCTCGTATATCGCGTGTTCAAGAAACAGGACGAGGCCGCGCTGTTGCTGCTCGTTTGGAGCATTTTTGCTTTCGTAATCACCATCGTACAAACGCGTTTTACGTTTCTCTTATCTGCGAATGTCGCGATCCTTTCTGGATTCATGATAGTATGGATCATGGATACGTTGGTTGGGAAGGCCTACGGTACGTTGTTAGATGTCCACGACGCGAGCGCGCTCCCCCAACTCTTTGGGCGTGAAATAAAATACACGCAACTTATCGGGGTTTTCCTTGTCTTGCTCATTTTACTGTTGCCAAGCATTAGTGTGACTGCGTCTTATGCAAAGACCGCACAAGAGATTTCACCCGACTGGAAAGAATCGCTGCTGTGGATGAAGAATAACACACCGTCAACTTCGAACTACAATATGAGCTCTGACCAACAACCAGAATATGGCGTACTAAGTTGGTGGGATTATGGGAATTGGATCGTCTTTTTTGGTCACAGGCCTGCCGTTGCGAACAACTTCCAGACTGGCGTCAGCGACGCTGCGCAGTTCTTCACGAGCCAGAATGAGTCCGATACGTTAAGTGTTGTCCAGAACCGCAGTGCCAAGTATGTGATCACAGATTATGAAATCGCAGACTCTTACGGCAAGTTTCAAGCTATTGCGCTTCTCTCAGGAAAAGGAGTCGACACGTTTTACACAACGCAGTCATACCTCGACGAAAACGGATCGGTAAAGCAGCAGACTGTCCCAAACGATATGTACTACAACACGACGGTTGTTCGATTACATTACCTCGATGGCAATGGTTATAGTCACTATCGCCTTATCCACGAATCTCCATCTTCTATTGGCACGCTTGGCGGAACCGAGATCAAGCAGGTGAAGATCTTTGAATACGTCAACGGAACAAACTTAACTATTCGGGGTAACGGAAATGCCACTCTATCGCTGAACGTTACCACAAACCAAAACCGGACGTTCAACTACACGCAGAGCGCCTACATAAACGGTACCCACACCTTTGTCGTGCCTTACTCGACAAATTGGACGTTCCACGGTATGCAAACAGGCAACGCTTATAACGTGACCGTCGGAAACTCTTCTAAATTGATTGTGGTAAGCGAAAATGACGTTATCAGTGGAAAAGAGCTTAGCCTGAGCGTTTGAAACAAGCCAAATCGCTCTAGCAGGCCCGTCGGGGTTGCTCGTCACATGACCATTCCTTCTCGATAACTGCAATCTGTGAGAACTTGGTCTCGCTTATTCAACGTATCGGATAGCCTCTGCGGGTGATACTCGTGAAGCGGTTCTCACTGGAATTATCGTGCATAATACGGCGGCCAAATAGACGGCAGCAAAAACCAAGGCAAGCTGAGGGATCGGTATCGTAAATGGCGCTTTCACGGATTGATTCAAGCTGAGATAGAATGCGCCAGAGACGGCGAGCCCTGTCGATAGCCCAATGAGCACGGCTAGGGTGATAGCTAAGATTACTTCGAGTATTAACGACTTTTCCACGCTTCTTCGAGTAAAACCGATGGCCCTCATTATGCCGATTTCTTGGCGCCGTTCAATTGCTGATCGTGACGTGATTACGCCGACCGACGCCATTCCAAGGATCAGTCCGAGGCCGAGACAGGCCGCCGTGAGCTGAAACAGAAACTGGGTCTGGCTCATCGTCTGCAGCAGCTCATCACGTATCAGAAATGCGTTAATACCCGCTATTTTGTAGCCCTTTTTGAGGTCATAGCTCAAGTCAATAGGTTTCATGCCCTTCTCTGACTTGATGAGAAACAAAGTGTCGCCCTTAATCGCCGGAAAATACTGTAGCATCTGTTGCTTGCTCATGAATATCCCATGAAGGTAGACTTCATCCAGAACGCCCGCGACGATCATTCGCGCTGTCCCGTTTGCTGTCGCCACTGAAACGACGTCGCCTGCCTTCACTTGAGTCGCATTGGCGCCGTAGAAGTAGTTCGAATCGACCACGGCATAATGCGGATTGTTCAGAGCATTCCAAACGTCCTGAGACGAATTGAAGCCCGTCAGAGTGTCTTGGAAGTTATACTGAGAGTGCTTGGAGAAATTCGTATCAACTCCGTAGATCGCGCCTTTCCCAGCTCCTTGGTAGATCGGCTGCTGATCATTGATCGTCATCCCGGTCACGTTCGTCGTAAAAAGTCCGTCGTAGTAGTCGATTTCTGACTGGTTTAACAATGCAACCGGCGCCGTGCCTGACTGGCCGGGGGTGAGTGACTGTACTTGCAACATCGTCAAGTTTGTCAAAGGCGTTGTTGTCGTCACTCGAATGTCATACCCGCCGGTCTGCTTTTCGATATCTGGATTATACACCGCTGCCGTAACCGAAGCGAGAACAACTAGGAAGATGACAACGGACACTATGATGACCGTCATTCTGAACTGGTATTCTTCTTGCAGACTGTAGGCGATGGCTAGCTTTAACGAAGATTGAACGCCTTTAACTCTTCCCAACAACTTGGCGACTCCGCGCAGCCAGATGCTAGCGTTAGCCAGCACCACTAGAAGCGCCCCAATCAACAAAAGGATCCCTAGAGCAGCAAAGACAAGCGTCGACGCTAAATCGCCAAAACTTGCAGGGTTAGCCACGGCATTGTAAGCCGCATAGGTTATGAGGAGCATTCCCGACGTCGTTAGTGCTATTCGACGAGTGACTAATTGCTTAACGATCAAAGCGAGGCCAGCAATAACCAAAATCGGGGCTATAACGTCGACGACAATGATGTCTGTCGACGTCGTATACGCTGCCAGTCCAAACGCCACCAGCGCAATCCCGACTAGAATGGAGCCGATGGGTCTTTGTGACTTGCTCACGGAGTGCTCGGTATTATGAATCGCTCCTGCGATACTCAGTCGGCTGATTTTAAAAGCCGACAGCGTTATAGTTAACATAGCGATTAGTACGCCCACGAGAAAGGCAGTAACTAGATCTGATAAATCGTAGTGCAGTACGAGGGATGTTCCTACAAGATTCTCTCCACTAAATGCCACGTTGAGCACACTAAGTATACAAGCTCCGATGCCCACGCCTAGGATAGAGCCTAACGCTGCGGCTAACAACGCGGCAATCGTACCCTCAAAGAGAAACAGCAGTACGAGATGCCTTCGCTTCATGCCTATTGCGCGGGTCATTCCCAGCTCGCTTTTACGTTCTTCGCCAAGCGTGACAAAGACATTGAGGATGAGGGTGCCGCTTGCGACGACTGCAAAAACAGCAAGCACTGTTAATAAGTTTGAGAAAAGCGCCCCTTCTTGCTGGGTAGTGGCCAACATATCCTGCTTGACCGCCTTAACATCAAATCGCTCCGGTGAATCGGACAAAGTTTTGGCCGCGAACTCTGAAACGTCGTTCGATTTTGCCAACCCTGATTCTGTGGTGCCTAGGTTTGAAATCCTTATTTCGTTGATCTGGTCTTCGTTTTGAAAAACGATTTGGGCAGCGTCGAGCGTCACAAAGATATTCTTGCTTAATCCGTACAGGGCTTTTCCCTCATCTTTTGCTATGTACTTCACTGCAAACGTGTAAGCCTTAAGGGAGGATTCATTTCCACCGTAATAGATTGTCAGTTTGTCGCCTTCATGCGCATTGAGGTCCTGAGCGAGCTTATTGTTGATCAGGGCTTCCCCACCGCGTAGGTTGCTCGCATTAGTTTGTGTGTTGTTGAGAAGCGTGAATTCTCCAAATTGGGCATCAGCGCTGAAGTTCAACCCGACCAGCGTTACTTGTGTCGAGGTAATGCCGCTGGTCACATCATCTACAGACGGTACCTGCCCGTAGAGGCTTGGAGATAAGCCCTTTGTGTTATTAGCAATATAGGGATCCGCCGCTAGCTTTTCGTAAACGGAAACGTTGAACGGTTGACCGTTCATTGTTATAATCTCGTCAACGTTGCCGAGAGCATCGTACGTGGCCTTTGCTACCGCATAATTGAGGCTATTGCTCGCGACCAACGACCCTGAGATGATTGCGGTGCTTATGAGAATGGCAGTGACCACAATGGCGGTATGTTTCGGACGTCGCGCAAGGTTTCTCACGCCGAGTGTGAACATTACCTTGTTTTTGGCTGCCAGCAGCGTCACAAATAGTAGGAGCGCAGCGATAATAACCGGGAGAAGCTCTGAGTACATCTACAATCCTCAATCTGTGCTCGGTCAGCTAGATCGAAGTCGTAGTGGATTCCGAGAGAATAGCTCCGTCTTTCATATTGATTAACCGGTCGGCAGTCTTTGCGACGGACGGATTATGAGTCACAATGACAAACGTCTGTCGATTAGTCTTATTGAGTCGTTTGAGGAGCGTAGTGATCTGATCTGCACCTGTTGAATCTAAGTTGCCTGTCGGTTCATCAGCCCAAACGATAGCAGGCCGATTGATAAGCGCCCTTGCGATCGCTACTCGCTGTTGTTGACCACCGCTCAGTTCGGATGGCTTATGGTTTGCCCAGGCGTGGAGATCGACGCTCGCAAGCATGTCCAAAGCTTGGACATGTGCCCCCCTCTCACCGGTGCCGGCAATCAGGAGTGGCAGCTCAACATTTTCGACTGCAGTCAGTACTGGGAGCAGATTAAACGCTTGAAAGACAAATCCCATTCTCGTTGCACGGTATTCGGATAACTCATTATCGTTCATCTGGGCGAGGGGGATACCTTCAATCTTTACGACGCCCGATGTCGGATCATCGAGTCCGGACAGGCAGTTGAGGAGGGTTGTCTTACCGCAACCGCTGGGGCCCATAATCGCCACCATATCGCCCTTTTCGATTAGAAGATTGATATCTCTAAGCGCGTGGACTCTAACTCCGTTCAATTCATATATTTTGTGCACACCTTGGGCTTCTGCCATTAGCATGTTGGACTCCGCTTGTTTCTGTTGCGCTGGTTTTTAGCAGTGCTTCCGAACCGAACATAAGCGAGCACAATAGCGCTATAGGTACGCAGCGTCATTTGAACCCTTAACTTATAGGTAATTGATTGAATACTATATTTAGAGCTACCGGCAAGCGCCTGTAACTTATAAATATCATCGAATTATACCCCGAATACGTCTTCGAAGAAACTACACAAGGTTGCCTGATGAAAAACGCAAAGAACCTCTACGTACCGTTCAGCGAGGAACGTTGGAGCAATTGGCTCGAGTGCGCAAAGCAAAGCGACTACAAGAATATGGACGAAACAGCGACTAAAGTCTTCGTCGAGATAGAAGAAGATGTCATAATTGCGTGCTTTAAGATCGTCAGAGGTTTTGAAATCGGCAAGCTCACGCGGGAAGAGTCACTAGATGGTTTGCACAATATCGAGGCAATAACGGAGAAAAAAACCAATACAGGTGACGGCGAACTAGACGATCTGATCGGACTTAGCCAGGCCTCTCTAGTCGGGGCTTTTGCATCATTTGAAAGCTACGTCATGGAGTCTTTCGCCGACAAACCTCCGATGGATGAGCTAATCAGAGAAGCGCTCGATCAAGAAAAAAAAGGTCATTTTGACTTGGCACTTGCAATAGTCGGGAAAATCGGTGCGCGAGTAATCGCAGGCGAGGCGCTTCACCAAGAACCCCTTGCGGAGTTGGAAGACAGTTATGTAGCTGAGTGGCTCGATGGTGTTGACTCAATATCTGCCGCTGTTTCGAGCTCGATAGAATACGACAGCGGTGAGCAAACGACTTAGGGGCACCCTAAGCACTTTTTTTGGGGCCGGTTATTAGCGTTGTCCACGAACTACTGATTTGAGCAAGACTTCCGTTTTGCGCGCGACCGACTCCCATAGCCAGTATTTTTTGATGAGTTCAATTCCTCGTGCCTGCATTTTTGAGACGTCTCTGTCAGAAAGGTTCAAAAGCTCAGTCACTGCGGATTTAATTGCGGCGCGGTCCCCTGTATCGAAAAACTTAATCAAATCCGAGCCGCGGTCGACAAACCTATGGGCTCCGATATCACTGGCAGTTACCAAACAGCCTGACGCGAGACCTTCGAGAAGCGTTATTCCAAATCCCTCAACTGATGAAGCTGAAATGAGAACCCGCGCTTTTGCTAGCAGCGCCTTTTTTTCTGATTCTGAAACAGCACCTGTAAAACGTATGTTCTTACCGCCATACTCGTGCTCGATCTTCGTTCGCAATTTTCCCTCGCCTACAACGAACGTGCTAACGTTCGAATCAAACAAGGCTTCACACACAAGATCAACGTTTTTATATGGAACGTCAAATCGAGCGATACATATGACGTCAATTTCTTTGGGCTCGGTTCGGTATTCGTCTAAATAGATCCCACATCCGGTGAGTCTAATTTTATGTCGTGGGATCCAGTACTGCAAAGTATCTGAGCTAGCCTTCGAGATCGTAATAACGAGGGGGCAGCGTGAAGCGTAGTAAAGGCATACTCTCTCCAGTAGACTCCCTTGGAGCCCTCTGGCGAAGCTGCCGTCCTGCAAATCCTTCCACGCTGCTACCCCATTAGCGAAAGGCAAAGGTTGATAAACGTCGTAAACAAGCGGCACAACAGGCTTCTTGACTCGTCCTAGTAACGTAGACAAAACCGGCACAAATGTCTGAGGAACGATAACATCAAACTCCTCCGAAAGGTGCTTCAATTCTTTTGACAGCCGCACAGCAAATCTGAGGTTTTCAGGACGTTGTACGACGGTTTTTCCGTTGTACACACTGTGCACAGCAAATGGGAAGAGTTCCTTGGGATACCTTGACTCGGGCATTTCTGACGTAAGCACGGCCACCTCGTTATTATTCGAAAGCTCACGGGCCAATGAATAAGTGTTGATTTCGCCGCCGCCTTGTATTTGAAGTTCACCAGCAGCGTCACAATATGGAAAAAGCTCAGCGGTGAACAGAATTTTCAAGTTGTTGCCTCCACGGGTTGCTACAGCAAAACTTTGGGCTTAAATCACGTGTATGTGAAAGATAGCATGACTTAATAAAGGTTATCAAGTGTGGGTAGCGTCTTAAAAATCGAAAGACCCATAGCAGGATCCGCGATCTACGTCATGTCAACGAGTGATAGACAGCGCATAGTTTCTTGCATAAGTCGTTCCAGTCATAGTGCGCCGCACTTTCTCTTGCGGCGAGGCTCATTTTCTCTTTATCTGCACATAACAGTGCGTCCTTGATCGCTGCTGGGACGGGATCGACGACAAAGCCGTTAACGCCATGATCTACTAGGTCTTGTGCGGCGTTGTTTTTTGCGGAGCTTGTGATGACGGGAGTGCCACACGCGAGCGCTTCGAGCGCAACAATCCCAAAACCTTCGCGATTTGATGGCAAGACCAACGCGTTTGCCGCTTTTATAACTCCAATAAGCTCCTCGTACCTTAAGCTAGATATGAACGTGGCGCTTACGTTGAGCTCGCGCGAAAGCGCTGTTAGCTTTTTTCTCTCAGGACCGTCGCCTACAATGCCTACTGTCATTCCTGCCGGCACTGCTTGCATGAGGATATCCACGTTTTTCTCAGGAATAAGTCTGCCCACGAACAAGACATCGAATGAGCGCTCCGAAGGTTCGACAGAATCGATCCACTTGATGTCTGCACCGTTTGGCACTAGTGTCACTGCTTTCGCTAGACCCGCGAGTTTTTCTTGAGTGCTTTTAGACACGGCGATTATTTGGTCGGCTAGCTTGACTGCAGTTTTTTCCGTTAACTCGCCGAATACTCCGAGTCTGCCGAGGTATTGATGCCAGTACTCGCCCCAAAACTCGTGCCATGTAATGACAAAAGGCATACCTCTAAGCGTCGAAAAAGCTCGCGTAGGAAAACAATGTAGGTACGGAAATTGGCTGCAGTCGATGACATCAAGGTCGTAGCGGAGTATCGGTCGCAAACTGCTTGCGAATCGTAAAGCTTGTGCAATAGATCGTCGATCACCAGCGTAAAGGTGCGACGGCTTGCAGATACCGTGTAAGGTCGTTCCGTCCATTTCTATGTCTTTGGCTCCCTTCCACCATTTCATTCCAAAAACGTGTACCTCGTGCTTGGCTGCCAAACGCCTTCCCATCTCAAAGATGCGTTTTTCTGCGCCGCCCATGACGAAAGGGTAAACTACGTCAGTTATGTAAGCGATTTTCATGAGGTTTTTTTTTATTTTCGCCGCAAGTTGGTCAAGACAATATCTGCGAGCAAGCCAAAAAGCACTATTTGCAAGCCCGTCATAATAAGCAGAACGGACAGAATAGCTCCAGCAAAACGCGTAACAACTCCAGTATTGATATACTCAATGAAGATCCCTGTGCCATAACCTATGCCAATGAGAAGCAAAGCTAAACCGATCGGCAAAAAGAGTACGACCGGATTGTAATCGCGTACGAGGCGAACGGTAGTGAATATGATACTTAAAGCATCTCTAAATGGTTCCAGTTTTGCTTGGCCTACCCTGCTTCTGTATCTAATCGGAACCTCAACTATAACCAGACCTTCTTTTCGTGCCTCAATGATCATTTCGGTTGCGAAAGGCATGTTGGGTGATTGAAGCTTCAGACGATCTAATGCTGAGCGTCTGATTGCTCTCATTCCTGATTGAGAATCGGTTAGTGGGACGTGATATAAGATTCGTACGAGGGCGGTGAGCATTCGGTTGCCGAGTGCATTTCTTCTGCTCATCGCTCCTTTGTCCATAAGAGCGAATCGGCTCCCGATTACAAATTCAGCGTCGTCGTCGCGAATAGGCTTAAGCAGAGCGGGAATGTCGTAGGGGTCATACGTGTAATCGCCATCCAGAATGACGACTGTGTCTACGTCTTTTGATATGTGCTTGAATCCTGTAATGTACGCATCCCCGTAGCCGATTCCGGTTTGGTGGATTATCTTTGCTCCAAGCTCAGATGCTCTTTGTGCCGTTTCGTCTTGGGACTTGTCCACAACGATTACTTCTACAGTCTCTTGTTTTAACGCGTCGAAGACATCGTTAAGGACACCTTCAATCGCTGGTTCGTCCATCGTCGGGATAACTACAGAAATGTTCATGTATTTTTGCTCATCATAAGCCGGCTAGGTCGCGTTTTAGTCTACTATTTAACGTTAAAAACGTATCGTTATCTATCGCACTGCTATCAGTCTTCATAACCACAACGCAGGTTCAATTGTGATTGCGAGCGAGCAGCAGCGGGTAGCCCGAGTTAAGCGACGAAAGTAAAGTACATGCTTCTGGCATCGGGCATCCAATAACCTGGCTAAGAGAGAGCGATGGCATCGGTTTATCTGGAAACGTATGGCTGTACGCTTAACCAAAGCGAAAGCGAATAAAATGATTAATGCGCTGGAAGGTCACGGCGTGGCAGAATCAGCGCACGACGCTCAAGTCATCGTTCTAAATACATGCATGGTTATTGAGAAGACTGAAAAGAAGATTCTAAAGCGGATAAGTGCACTCTACAAGCAGTTAGGTGATCGAAAGCTCGTCGTTAGTGGCTGCATGGGAGGGCCGTTCGGAGATTGGTTAGTGGCCATGTACCCAGAGTTGCAGGTTGTGCCGAAAGATCTTGTGGTATCGTAAATAGACGCTAATTTTGCACGCGAGCCCGCGGTGGCGTCAAGATTTAACTTAACAGCCAAAGTTAAGCTCGCTCAAGGATGTTGGGGGAGCTGCAGTTACTGCATCGTGAAGCTCATAAAGGGCCCCCTAGCAAGTCGAAGCATCGAGGCAGTCACGAGGGACGTGGAACATCGGATTCAGCATGGCGCAAAGCAAGTGTTTTTGACAGCGCAAGATGTCGGAGCTTGCGGGCTAGATAGCGGATACAGGCTTCCTGATCTCATTTAAGCAATATGCGAACTTGAACACGAATTTAAACTCCGTATTGGGATTATGAACGTCTCATCAATCCACGATATCGTCGAAGATCTGGTGCGAGTGTATAAACATCCGAATGTGTACAAGTGTCTGCACTTGCCGGTGCAGTCGGGTTCTGACAGGATTTTAAAGCGAATTGGGCGGGGTTATGAAGTGTCTGACTTTAAGCGCATCGTTGCAAGATTCCGTCGTTCGAATCGAGATATTACTATTTCGACTGACTTCATAGTATGCTTCCCGACTGAGACGCAAAAGGATTTTCGAGCGACGATGCAGCTACTGCGAGAGGTTCGTCTCGTGAAGGTGAACATAACACGTTTTTCACAAAGAAAGGGGACTCCTGCGTTCGTTTTAAAGCCGGTTACTAGCAGATTAGCCAAAGAACGATCGCGAAAGCTCACCTTAGAACACCACCGCATCGCTTATCGACGAAACCGTAAGAATCTTGGAAAAACCTACGGAGCACTTGCGTCGAACGAGGTAAGGACGGAAGCACCATCTTGTATAACGATAGTTATAGACCAATAGTTGTGGTGCATAAGCTAGTACTAGGGGTTCGCTACGAGGTGCTTGTAGCTGGGGCCACACCCACGTATTTGGCAGGTACGCTTAGCTGATTGTTTTTTTTAAGAAAACAAGCCCGTTTCTGAGCTATTTTTGCAAGAAAGCAATAGGATTTTATATCATAACGGTGGTGTATGAGTAATATGCAACGGCCTCGATATCAGCTAAGGAATGTTGACTGGATTACTTTTGCCTTAATTTTCGTCATTGCGTACATTTTAAGCTGGATCCCATACCTCGATCGTCTTCTCGCAGTTGCAGCTATTTCTGCTGTCTTATACATATTCTTTAAAAGCCTGCACTAACTGCGCGCTTTCTCTAAGGCAATTAATAGCAGATTTAGGACGTTTTGGCTCAAATTACGGCGTGCTTCGTGAAATAACACTATATCCTTTCAGAAAAAAAAGCGAACCATCATTTAGAACAAAGGACGGTTACATATGCGTCTCCTTCTAATGCACGTTGACTATATTGAATACAAGACTACAAAAGCAACCAAATACGCGGAAGACTTAGAAGGTTTGCGAAACGAAGCGCGATTGGAGGAGGCTTTAGCGGCATTCATCTCAGCAGAACGTGCTGATGCTGTAAATGCAGATGAAGTAGCACTAGAGGCTTCAAAGGCTATACAAGACGTTGCGACCAAAGTAGTGACGAAGAGGGTCGTGATCTATCCTTATGCTCATTTGAGTTCCGAATTGGCCTCACCTGAGGTTGCTCTGGCAATCTTACAGAAAATTGAATCCTTGCTTGTTGGCTACGAGGTGCTGCGGGCGCCATTTGGATGGTATAAATCGTTTAGTCTCAAGTGCAAGGGGCATCCTCTCGCTGAGCTTTCAAGATCTATTACAGCCGAAGCTAAACTAGAAAAGAAGAAAGTCAACAGAGAGTTTTTTGTAATGGAGCCCGACGGCAAGCTTACACCTGCAAATGCTTTTCACTCAGCGGACTCCGAATTTCAAGACATTATAAGTTACGAATTGGGACAACACGCTCTCCACAGCACAGACACGGAGCTGCCCCACATAAAGCTGATGAAAGAGAAGGAGCTTGTCGAGTATGAGCCACTGTCGGACGCAGGACACCTTAAGTGGCTGCCTAAAGGAAAACTAGTGCGCGACCTTTTGATCGATTATACGTACCTATTGTCAGTGAATTACGGCGCTATGCCGGTCGAAACGCCGGTGATGTATGACCTTTCGAGCAGAGCGGTCAGCGAACACGCGAGCAAGTTCGGAGAGCGGCAATATAGGTTGAAAGCGGGCACGCGCGATATGATGCTTAGATTCGCCGCCTGCTTTGGCATGTTTAGCATGATGCACCAGATGCACTTGACTGCAAAAGACCTCCCGTTGAAACTGTATGAGCTTTCGACTTACTCTTTCCGCTACGAGCAACGTGGCGAAGTGACCGGCCTCAAGCGTCAACGAGCGTTCACCATGCCCGACATGCATACAGCGTGCAAAGACATAACCGAAGCGAAGCGGTTCTTCATAGAGCAGCTGAGACTCGGGTTTAAGTCGGGTTTAGATCTCGATGTTAAGTATGAAGCAATATTTCGCAGCACGAGAACATTCTATGAGGAGAACAAGACCTGGATCGAGGAGATGCTGCGCGAGTTTCAGCGTCCGTTCCTAATCGAACTCTTGTCAGAGCGCGTTCATTACTGGGTTTGTAAGTGCGATCTCGCAGCGTTGGATACCTCGCGGAAACCAATCGAATGTCCCACTGTCCAGATTGACGTGGAGAGCGCGGAGCGGTTTGACATAAAGTACTATGATGAAACAGGCGAAAGCTGGCCTATCATTCTGCACACGTCGCCGACAGGGGGGATAGAGCGAGTGCTTTGCGCGATTCTCGAAGCGCAGGCGCACGAGAGCGTGCCGGTCCTGCCTGTTTGGCTCGCACCAACGCAAGTAAGGATTATTCCGATTTCCAAAAAACATCTTCAATATGCAGAAGAAGTATCAGGTGAGATTCAGAACGCGAAGATTCGTGTCGACATCGACGAGCGCGATGAGTCCGTCAGTAAGAAAGTAGCCTCTGCTGGAAAAGACTGGGTACCGTACGTCGTTGTCATTGGCGAAAAAGAGCAGCAAGAAAAAAGTCTCACCGTTACTACGCGTATTACAGGAACAAAGCAAGCGATGTCATTGAACGAGTTGATAGATGAGGTGCGCCGAAACACCCACCAAATGCCGTATCGGCCGCTACCTTTACCTCAGATGCTCTCCAAACGACCAAAATTTGTTTGAATGGACTAGGCATGTCTCGGTTCTTTCAGTGTTGCTCGCGCTGTCAGTCCACCGTCGGGTGTGCTTCTTAAAGCTTCAGAACGTGTCGTCTTGTGCATAACTTCTTCCCAACTTTAGTGCAATTTCTGCCTGTTTCAACTCACGTCCAAGATACCCCGCGTGGGGTGCGGTAGATACCAATTCGAGCTCAAAAATGGCATTGAGGACACTCTCTGCAGAATCGCCTTGGATTGTTGTTCCTGTATCGTGCCGCGCAAAGATCGCCTCGTTTTTGATACCGATCACGAAGTTGCCTGAAGGGTCAGGCGTCCATTTCGCAAGATCGAAGTTCTTTGCGTTACAGACGTTTTTGCTCGTGACTGTATATTCTGGTCTGCGCGTTCGTTCTTTCAGCATGAGAAGATCTATGCCCAGATCCTTAGGTGAACCCCTTTTGAACTGCGTGAGCTGCATCATCTGAGCTGCGATCTTAAGTTCTCGTACGCTACCTTTTGCTTTGTCGCTGTGTTCAGGTGTAAAGAGTATGCTAACCCCAAGCTCCATAGCTAAGCCAGCGAGCAAAGCGTTAGCGCCGACCGAATCAGCTTCCATAAGTTCCACGATGTTGCCTACGCCGAGAAATAGTGGCACACGGCTGAGAGATCGTACATGGCGGTACTCCGCAAGTGAATCGGCGGCTCCGATTCCAATCGGATATAGCACGGGATCAGCGATGATTTTCCTGATATGGTAACTACGTGCGAGAGCTACGGAAGCGCACACGTCGCCATTATGGGGCAGCACTACAGTGGCAATGTCTTTCTTTGCGACAAGAGCACCGATCTCGTTGGCGTTTTCCGCCGTAAATGAGAGAACTAGTTCTGCTCCAGCGTCTATTCCAGCGCAGATAAGCGCTGGATCTAAGCTGTCAACACTTGTTGCGACGTTGTGCGGACTAGTTACTTCATTAACATCTGCAAAGGTCCGCTTCACTTCGCGCTCTGTAGTTCCAACGGGTATTCCAACATCGATGATATCAGCCCCGTTTCGTATATGTTGCTGAGCGATGCGCGTCGCGTCTACGAATGGCGCATCTATTATCTCTGCGAGTACCTTCATCCGAGAATTGCCGCCTATTTTTTGGTCACGAATCTTGAAATCGTAGACTGCGGATCGCTCCAGTTCTCTTAGTAGCTTTAAAGCGTTATTCTTGCGTTTTTCCAGAATGATACGATCAGCCGGTTCGTTAAGCGATAATAGAGAATCATCAATGGCACTAAGTACCAGGCTGAGATCATATGCTTGCTTCGGGCCAAGAGCGATGTTTACATTGAGTTCATCGGCGAGAGCGCCAAAACCGGTCGTGTTAGAAGAACCGGGAATCAAGACCACGTCGTACTTGTTAGCCAGCTGTCTCACGTACTTGACATAAGCTTTCTTCAACAAGTATGGTGTCATCAGCGCCGCAATGTCGATATCTAAAACAAGCACATCTGCAGCTTCGCCCACACTTTCCTTAACGACTTGTTCGGCGCAGCGACCGGTTGCAACTAGCACTCGTGCTATAGGTTTTCACCATTAACTACATACCCTTAATATATTATATCACAATTACTGATGGCATGCGGCTGGACCTGCACATTCACTCGCAGTTTTCGCCTGACTCCGACAGTCCAATCGAAGCGATACTCAAACGGGCGCAAGAAGTAGGTCTTGACGGCATAGCAGTTACTGATCATAACTCCGTGCAATCTTTTTTTGCTGCTTCGAAACTTGCTGAAGATCTCGAACTTGATCTGACTATAATTCCTGGCGCTGAAATTTCTACGAGCGAGGGCCATTTAATCGCATTGGGAACTCGCAGCCTCATGCCTTCAGGTTTATCTGCCGTTGAAACCATTGAGCGCGCTCATAATGACGGTGGAATCGCAGTCGCGTCGCATCCGTGTGCTATCCTTAGAAAGGGCATCCGAAATCTTAAAGTCAAACGATTAGACGCTTTGGAAGCGTTCAATTCGAAATCTCTCTTTGGATTTTCAAACTATCTTGCGACTCGTTCTGCTCGAAAGCTAAACCTCGGGGTGACGGGCGGAAGTGATTCACATAAAGTGGAGACGGTCGGTTTTGGGTATACTGAAGTGAATATAGCAAACGGCGCCGATGTGGATCAAATATTGCGTGCAATAAAGGAGGGCAAATCGCAAGCAAAGGGCCGTGTCTCGCCGCGCTTGCAATCGGTAGGTTATTCGCTTAAAGCACGAATCGGCAATCATAGAAATAGTAGGTAAATTGCGTGCAGCAAAAAATGGCTGATTGAGCGTAGAAGCCGTGAATTGCACATCAGAACATTGCGCAAATCGCGTCTTTGAGCTCGGTGGGATCGTTGAGAACCGTAATTCCTGAGAGCTTTCTTAACATCTTTACGTTGTTTTTGTCAATTTCACGTACCATAAGGCTCACCGTCCCCCCTTGGATCGCATCATAGTCGCAAACATCCTTGCACAACCCACAACCATTGCATCGAAGGTAGTCGATTTGCTCGTCAATGGCGTCGTTTGGGCACGCTCGTGCACATTCGCGACATTCAATGCAGAGGTCTCTATTTATAAAGTAAGGCACAGGACTTTTTATACTGCCTTCAATGTCGACCGGTACAATGAAAACCGAAACACCGGCTTTCACTGCGTGTGCGGCTGCGTTGGTGACCAGTGAGTCGGCAATGCCGTGGGCTATTTTGGCAACCGTGTTAGAAGTAGCAGGGGACACAAACAAAGCGTCGTAGATGCCGCGTGAGAAGCGACCGGTTTTAGGATAGCTCCATCCTTGCTCTGTTTCAAGTATAATCTCTTCCATATACTTGCCAGGAGAAACTGCTGGCAAGTGCTGAAAAAGCCCGTAAACGCTTGTAACCTCTTCTGCTGCCCTCGAGACAAATGAAGTAATTTTCACGCGATCCTTATAGCTTCGCTTGAGTTCAACGAACAAGTCAAAGGTTTCTTTCAAGTAATGGCCGGCACCGGTAATGCCCCACGCAATTTTCACTTTTTCCTCCAATGGCTGCGATTTAGTTGAAACGCTAGACCTGTGACTCATGCCAAACGTTCTTTAAGTAACTGGAATGCTTCTAACTCCTGTCTTCCGCCGCACTTCTTAACGATACTCTCGTAGCGGGCGACGCGTTCGAGGTATTCCGGATTTTTGAGCGTTCTATACCGGGTTGCGTGAATCGTTGCCTCAAGCACTGCGTTGAACGCTCGATTGATAGGTAATATCGGTCTCTGTAGAATAACAGACCTCACCGGCAGAAGTTTTACGATCGCGCTTTTTTGATTCTGTCCCTCTTGAATTGTACACTCAAATTCAACCCACGCGTACGCTGCCGCGAGAACTGGTGCCTCTTGATCTGAGCGAAAAAAGGAGGAATCAAGATCATCAAAGGCCGTCTTTACGTAAAGCAGCGGATCTAAAACAAAGTTTGCAACTAACTCACGATTCTTTTTGACGTTCAGAAAGGTGTGGCTGTCTTTATAAATCAAAGCGTAGAGGAAGGAACGATTTATAATGCCTATAGGGGCGGCATTGGGCTGATCATTACGCGTGGTTGCTATAACCTCTGAAATCCCCTCGCGAAATTGTATTTCCATTAGTATCTAAGTCCTCCTAAGAGCGTGAGGAACAATGACCCAATCACGAGATCTGCCGTCGTCCCTGGGTTGATGCGACGCGCGATAAGCTCTTTGTCAAAGTCTACAATATTACCATGTTTCAGTACGTGGGTCGCCTTTGCTGAAACCTTAAGAGATACCCTAGAACCAAATTTTTTAGTTACGAGGGTGTCGGGCGTCTCACTAAGGAGACGAAGGAACAAGCACACAATCGAATCGTTTAGGCTATACCCCGATTCTTCGAACTGTTTGAACAGTTCTGCGCCACGAAAGGTTCGTGGGAATCCATCAGTCCACTCTTTAGCTATCGTATCATTTGAGCTAGATATCTCCATAACATCGAGGAGCGTCAGTTGCTGCTTTTGAATAATTCGCACTGACTCGGGATTATTTATGTCAAGGAACTGCTGCTCTTTGACGCGAACGTCAATGTTCTGAAACGATTCGTAAAACCGTACGGCGTCCGCAGTCGTAGTGTTTTTAACTACCTCTATTACGTTTTTCCCAAGCTCAGATATCATGCTGCTTCTGCTTGCCGCGGCACATAACGGAATCAAAAGAAGAATAGCACCAAAGTGGCAGTTTCCTGCTCTTTGCCACGTAGCACTCGCTTGCACAGCTTTCAAAATAAGATCGCCAATATGATACCCCTTTAATGCCGCTTTTCTGAATACAGGAAACATGCCCACAGACGACCCGAGAAAATGCTCATAGGTTACGTCTTGAAAGTCGTGTGTTCTGTCAACATTGCCTGGCTTTGGCGTCGCGGAGACCTCGAGCAACATCGCGAGTTCTGCTGAACCAGCTATGAAATCTGTTTCGTACATGTTGAGAAGGTTTCACTCAAGATTTCGACAGCTGAGGAATGCTTCCGCGAGCTGTTTTTTGAGTTGCATGTACTCGACGTCAGAAAAGCCTAGGTCCTGCAAACTGCTGTCTCTCCAAGGACAAGGCCTCGTGATCTTGCAACACCAAACCATGCTGCCGAAGCACGTATCTGGCCCTGCTCCGAGCTTTGTTTCCTTGAAGCTCTCTTTAACACGAACAAATTCTTCCTTCGTGATTCCTGCTCTTTTCAAAACGTAATGGAGCGGGCAATCCTTTACAGGCATGCAACAATACGTCAACCCCCGAAGATCTCCGCCGGCACAGATATGCTTTGGTGCGTTGTACCACCCAACTGTTTCTTGATATAATTGAACTTCAACTAAAATTTCCTGTAAAGCCGTGTCGCCGGTTACTGCGGCGCGAGCGACTGAAACATAGTCTGCACCCATCGAGAACATTTTTTGGGCGCTTCTATAGTCAATAACAGAATTGTTGGCGATGATTTTGAGCGCGGTAGAGTTACGTATCTTTTTAACTAACGTAGGTCCCGAATCCATTGTGTCGATATGAATCGCATCAGCGCCTGCCCTGTCTATAGCCTTAGCGAGCTCGACATCGTCGACCACTCCTGCGCGAACCTTCACAGACAAAGGCACGTCCGTCTGTTTGATCTCCTGGATCCATTCGCCTAGCTTGGTTAAATCTCGCGTCAGACATTGACCAGCGCCTATAGCTTCCATTTCAGGCTGCATGCAGTGC
>Ga0209777_10002566_pt1 | contig 23677 bp, 31 predicted proteins | sample FrelakmetHBP12HB_FD_187147 | JGI IMG/M metagenome (GOLD analysis project Ga0209777, IMG submission 187147) | Freshwater lake sediment microbial communities from the University of Notre Dame, USA, for methane emissions studies -HBP12 HB (SPAdes)... | ecosystem: Environmental > Aquatic >... | reverse complement strand
TATTGGCCAAAGATAATGCCAAAAAACAACCAAATCAAAATGATACATCCACTCCTCCCGATTACAAACAATTTAACTAGAAATAATTGCCTCACAAAGGTTGTTCAATTTAATTCGAAATCAATTGAAATTAATATCAAGAGGGGTGAGCAAAGATTTGATCACCCCTCTTCGTACGATTTATTGATTGATTGCACTCCCCTGCAGGTTCCAAGTAGTTAGAATCTTCAGGTAAGTACCATCACTAATCATACTGTCTAAGGCAGCTTTAACCGCCGTACCAACAGGCGACAGTGGAGCATTGGTGCAGTCTGTCTGCCCACACGGTACGCCTATCCCTTCGTCAATTGGCTCGAGGACTTGGCCAACCAGTTGGAATTGGTCAGGGTGTTGGACAGTGTAATATGCAGCCACTGGAGAGTCAGCAAAATAGACGGCTACCTTGCCAGACTGGAGTTGTTGGAGAGCATCGGTATCCTTCTGCGTCACGACGACATTTATGGGCTGTTTCCCTGCATCAGTACACGTCTGGGTCAGACCTTTCCCGGAATAATCGCCGGTCCCTTGCAGGTAATCAGCTTCGGTGGTTCCACTTTCTGCTGCGGCGGACTTGCCACACAGATCCATCGTAGTATTTATGTTTTGTGGGTTCCCCTTGGCAGCGACCATAGACTGGCCAGCCTTAAAGTACGGGATTTGGCTTATCTGTTTGGAGCGATCTGCTGTAATGTTCTGAGCTGAAATAATGATGTCGCATTTCCCACTGGTTACAGCCGCAATGATGGTGTCGAATACACTGTTAACATATTGGACCTTCAACCCCAGACGGTTGGCAATTTCATTGCCAATGTCGATATCCAAACCCTGAGGATTGCCATTTGCATCAAAGAGCTCCTGAGGCGGGTAAGGGAAGTCCGTGCAAATCAACAGGTGGCCATTCTGGGCTAATGCACCTGACGGAACTGTGGCAACCGGTGTGCCAACTGAACCACCCGCAGTCGTTGCAGCGGGCGTACATGCCGCCATAATCATAGAGACAAAAACTACTAAACTTAAGACACGTGCTATTCTCATCTCTTCCTCCTTCTCAAAAACCAAATCAGCGTTATTCTCCAAACGACCTGGAGATGGATATAAGTTGCGGGGGATTATATGCTAACTCAGGTATTAATACAATCTTCCTAGAGCATCCAATCCGATAATCTATATCACCTCCTCTATTACCACTGGAATAAATTCGCTATATTATTATATACCGCGATTATTGAATCGGAATAAGTAAAATAGCCGCAGAAAGCGGCTATTTATCACCAATGCGCTGGGGGGGACTTGAACCCCCACGCCTTGCGGCACATGGCCCTCAACAGTGTGAACCGTTGAGGGGTTCTACCGTCACTTGGTTGGCATCACCAGGCGGGATATGTGATGCCAGGAGCTAGAGACCATGTGACCTTAGGGAATGGATGTAGGGATGCCTTTCAGAAAACCTGTAATCATATTTCCTATACCAAGGAAGAGGCAGGCAAAGATACAACAAAATATAGCGATGATGGCCACAAATGCTATGACAATAAATAAGAATGTTTTGGAATGGAAGAAATCGCTCCAATGTTGATCAACACTATTTGGTCTTTGCATAAATCCCTCCTGTGATAATAATTGCTCCACTCAATCCCCCTCCAAATATGATCGGGATGGCCATGGGCTTATGAGGCATGAAGGTCATTAGGAAGATCATACATAAACCAGCCACAATACCAAAGTGAATCGGCTTTGATATTCTCGGAAGTGAACAATCCATCCAAGCCAATATGAAAATATAAAGACGTGACCAATAAGATAATCTTTTCCATTGCTCTATATTTGGTGGAAGATATTCAGTTTTGTTGATCGGCTTTTTTGCGGTCATACTTGGCAACTTCTTCAGAAATCCTGTCCTTACTTTCCTCACTGATCTTTGACCAATTCTTATTTATAAAATGCAATCGGGGATCCGGGCATTCTTTCCCCATCACTTTATAAATCTCCAATCCCAATTTGAAAGATAACTTCTCCAGACTCTTATCATCTGGGGTTCTTTTCCCATTCATCCAATTGGAAAGTGTTGGTCGATCAATTTCAAGATAGTCAGCAAACTCTTGTAAAGTTCTACGTCCCCCTTCACTTTGTTGCCATTTCAAATATTCCATGTTCAAGTAATTGGCCAAATCTCCCATGTGACAAATATAACATTTATCTCATTACACGGTAATACCTATTGACATTTCCGTAATTGTTATTATAATATGTAATATAGATTACCATTTGTATTCTATATAACAGGTGAGAATGAATGCAACTATCTCCGAAATAGTAAGAAAGTATTTAGACCAGGAAAGAATCTCCATGCGTACGTTCGGGAAAGACCTGGGGGTATCTCATGCTTCAGTTTCCTATTGGGTATCAGGAAAAATGGAGCCTGATACTGATTTCCTTATTCATCTTCTAAATGATTTTCAAGATTGGCGGCACGACTTCGCTAATTCAATTCTTTGCATACGCCTACCTGAAACATTCAAACCAAATGGCAACGGTCACAATCCCGATCCGAATCCATGCGAGGAAACCAAGCAATGAACTTCATTCCCGAGCAACCTAAGGCTTTAACCAATGTCCCCTACTTCGAGGATGTATCTGGCGATTCCGGATGGCAAGGCCAAACCACCGGCAAGTCAGTTGAAACCTTGAAATCAGAAATCACTTCTGCAATCAGCCGCCTGGGTGGAATGGTTGTAGGTTTCCAAAAGGGCGTCTTCCAAATTGAAGAAATCCAAAGAGAAGGTTTCAGAGTTCATTACACAATTGAAGCACCGGATGGCAAATTGATCCGTGGCCGGTGGGGTATCGCAGCATTGCCAATCAAGAAATATCGCAGATCCTTTCGGGGCACAGATCGCCGCCAGGAGCAATCCTTGAAGATGGCGCTCTATATGCTCCGGGATGCGATCAACGGTCTTTGGTTCCTGCAACAATTATCCCCTGGTTACGCCCCTCTCATGCCCTTCATGCTTGCCGACAAAGAACACACCATCTCTGAACTTTGGAGCAAAAGCCCGGTCATGAGTCGACTTCTTCCGCCTGGAGAAGATAGTGATTTTATCGAGGGCGAAGTCAAGGAAATTAAGCCATGAAAAAGAAGATCACTCAACCTAAATATCACGAGCCCAAAGAACAGAAGGAACGCCACGCTCATTGCTCCTTCTGTGGCGGCAAGGGTCAAGATCTGCGAGCTGAGAAAGTTGTCAATCCAATAACGGGAAGCACTTATCGAGTTCCCCTTTCACATACCTCCTGTAAAGAATCCATACTCTCTCTCTCTCTCTCTCTCTCTCTCTCTTCAAGACTGATCAAAGGAATTAAGATGGCGAGTTTTCCACTCCTCAAGCTGGCGTCATTCTTGACCCAAATGTTTATAGATCACTCGCCATCTTTTTCAATGCAAGATCCACACGGCGCCTCCTCCGTGTGATCCCTCCTTCGGTCTCCGGGACCGGCGCCCAGGGTGCACTCCTCACTCAGGGTTGTGAACTGCCGGTCCCGCCCGAAATCTTATGAAAGGATTAGCCATGTCAAACATTCGATTTGTTTTCAAGAAATTCGTGAACGCCTATCAGAAGATCGGCTTTCCCCTTGGTGAAACCCTCTGGTCCATATGGGGGACGTTTATTATCGTCTTTGGGGCCGCGATCATCGGTATCATCCTGATCTCCCTGGCGAACATTTTATACGTCAGCCTTTCCATCCTCTTTTATTGCATCGTGATGATCCTGGTCTGGATCATCCTCACCCTGAGCAACCTTCGGGAAGAGGCTCACGATGTCCGCTTCGATAACCTAGAAAAGGAAGTAAGCAATATCACCAGCGAAGTTCTGAATAGATTGGAGTAGCCATGATGCCTCAATTAATTGATCAAGAAGAAGTCATCCATCACACACAGGAAGAAATCGAATATTTGAAAGGTAACTGGCGGAGCGATCCCTGTTGGGATATTGAAAATACTGAGGGCTTTGAACATTACCATGATGAGCTCCTGGCTTACCGAAAAGAATATGAGGCAAAGGAGGAGCAAAAAGAAATGGCCAGGCTCTATGCCAGAGCCGATGATCTCAATTGCTCGATCGATTTGATCAGATATATTGAGCAACTTGAATATAAAAATGAACGCTTGGAGAAAAGCATTGACAGAAATATAGAGAATCTTCGAGCGCTTGTCACGGATCTGGGAAACAGAATCAAGAAATTATGAATGGGGTGATGAAATGACTTTCAGTTCTCTCCTGGCTTTCTCTATTTTTCTGGTCATCTTATTCGTTACTTTATTAATTCTTATGTTGAGAGGAGCATTGAAATGAGCACCAGCGATCTCTTCTTTACTCTCTTCCTGATCTTCGTTGGTTTCCTGGCCCTCATAGCTTTGGCGATACGGCTTGGAGTTTGGCCAGGGATTGAAATAACCATGGATAAACTCGATGTCTGGAAATACCTGGCCAGGTTGCTGACCCGCCTCAATATTCCTTATATCCTGGCACGCAAGATGATCGTCCGTGAAATAAGGAAAAACCATAAGAGCATTGTCCCCTTTGACGTTGTCTATGCCAATTGCTGCAAGAAGATCAATTCCCTTTATTCCAGCCATGCCATTCGAGTGGACCAGAAAGAGGAACTATTTCTATTACTCAATAGGGAGATCTACCATGTTTGAGCCAGGCAACATCATCAACATCTCCAGCGCCAAACTTCTTCCTTCAACTCCCTTATATGGACCGATGAGCCAGGAGGAGTTTGAAAAGGTGACCATCAAAGGAAGAGCCTTTCGATTGGTCCATCAATACCCGAAAAGATACATCGAATACTTTATCGAACCTGTGACTGAAAAAGGGATTGTCAATCCAATTTAGAAGGGCTTGTTATCTAAAATAACAAGCCCTTAGAGACGCGTAAATGCCAAATCCGATAATCACATCGTCCAAGCTGGAAAAGCCCCGCCAGCGCCTTTTTAGGAAATATAGCCATTTCCGCTCCTGGCACAAGTTAGCGGATTCATTAGGCGTGAATATTGCTTATGTCTATGACTATGCAATCTATGGGAAGGAACCTGGTAATCCAGAGATCCGTAAGGCGCTTGGGATACCATACCACCACCGAACCATTGATGATCATCTGGCCCATGATGACATCCAGGATATGCCCCTTCCCCTCCTGACCTGGGCATTCGAGAACCGTGAAGAGATGAAACCATGACTGAAACTCCCATGCCCTGGGTAAAGTTGGAAACAAAATACCTGGATGATCCCCGCTTTGGTCGATTGCCCGATTCAGCCAAAGCCCGCTATCTCGAATTGCTCATGCTTGCCGGAAGATGTGATGCTGGGGGTTATTTCTACAAGTCGGATCGGCAGATGACCGAGGAAGAAATTGCCTGGGCGCTGAGAATCGGATTGGATCAATTCAAATCTGATATTGAGATTTTGAAAACAGGCGGGTTGGCAAGTATCAATGGCCACGGCTTGCAGTTGATCAACTTTGAAACAGAGCAGGGTCCCACCCAGGCTGAGAAACGGGAGCAATGGCGAGCTCGACAGGAACGCCACAGAAACACTCACGGGTTAGTCACTCGTGACACCAGCGTTACTCACGTGTCTAAGAGTCAGAGTCAAGAGTCAGATATAGAGTTAGAGTCAAAGAATAAGAGTCAGTCAGTCAATGAATTGGCACAACAAACGACTGACGATGACAGGATCCAGACTTTGACTAAGATCTTCAAGCTCTGCGGAGTGCCCCAGAATTATAGAAACATGATCCTGGCCAACCCAAGCATTACCAGGGAGGATGTATTGGCAGAGCTGACCCGGAACTATTCCAAGAAGGGAATCGGGAAGGGTAAAGTCCAGCAACCCAGTTTGATCACGGGGATGAATCTGGCTAAATGCGAGAAACCGTCAGCTGAGTGGTATGAGCAATTGACATGGACCAGATATTTACCTGAGGCCATGCAGATCAAACTTGGGTTGGTCATTCAAAGTGAAGATAGTGAAGATGAAAACATAGTTATAAGTGACTACACGCAAGTTGTTAAAAACCCGAAATGGGAAAAAATTACAGATGCAATGCAGCACAGTAATCCAGAATTGGACACCCCGACCTTTCATAAACATTTTGATACAACCGACCTACTTTCAGTTGCCGATGGGCTATACACATTCTCTTGTAATAACCAGGAGGATGCGGATTGGCTCACTGGGCGCTTTGAGAAAATGTTGTGCAAGATCCTGATCGGGATTGAAAACATCCCGGATCCTCAGGTCCGGTTCGTTGCAAGGGAATCAAAATGACAACCATCGCAGATAAGTTGATCCGGATCCTGGAGCAGAACAATGGTGAGTTCATCGGAATTCATGATTTATTGGATCAGGTCCCTGGTGACGAGCCAACGAAATATATCGCTATCCGCCAGCTCGAACAGGATCATATTCTGGTCCGCTCCAAAGATTGCAATGGTGGCCGTGGCCATAAACGCACCGTCTATTTGATCCGGCTCAGGAGATTGTCCCCATGTGGCAAAAGCTAATACCGATCTTCTTCTGCTGCCTTGTCCCACTCTGGGTGGTCTTGAGCCCCATGCTGTTCATCTGGCTGGACCGGAGGGGCAGCATCAACTCATTTCTCTCCTGGATGTTCAGGCACGGTTCCCGACCGGTCAAAGAGGAGGAAGAATGACCCCCGCCCAACTTGCTGTGGATTATGCCTCCCGAGACCTGGTGACGCTCACCATGGCCATGATCGCCGGTGGAGCTGCGATCACGCACTTCATCCTGTCCGGATCCCCCCTGCCCTTCATCCGGGATCATCGGCAGGGCTGGATCAAGGCTTATGACACTATCTTATTCTTTGGCTGGCTGGCTGCATTCCTTGGAGTTTCGATTGCCCATATCTGAGGAGGAGAAATGAAAACAAAACGAATGCAGCTCATCATAATCATCCTGGTCATAGTCGTGATCGTTGCCATCTGCAGCAGCCTGGCGATCCTGCCCAAGGGAGTACAGGCCAGCAGTTGGTGGCTGGCAGGAGGAATCAGCCCGGCGAATGTCCTGGTTGCTTACCAGCCGCTCCTGGCGGCGGACCTGGCAGCCAGCTACACCAACCTAGCCAATCCAGGGACCAATGATGCCGCTCCGGGCCTTGCTCCGGATTGGAGCTCGGGCGATGGCTGGATCTTCAACGGGGTGGATCAATATCTTTCCACCGGGACGATATCCATAGATCAAAACGTCACGCTGATCATCCGGATCGCAGACTTCAACTTTTCGGGCTATGCCTATTATTCGGGAGCATCGGATGGATCCGCAAGCAATAATATTTATCTGGGTGAATATCAAACAGTTCCCGAGGAAGATATATTCAGGGGGGCATTCGGGGATGCTACAGCAGAGGAAGACGATGACCATATACCATCCGGTATTTTAGCCATCAATAAGAATTATCTTTACAAGGACGGTTACTCTTATATTTCATGGGGAACGGTTCCAGGTGATTTTTCATTTGACCTTCCGGTGTTTATTGGGGCAGAGAATGATAGCTCTGTCCCGAGCAACTATGCGAATGTCAAAGTCCTGGCTTATGCCCTTTACAACATTCCCCTTTCGGATGCCCAGGTATTGGCGATCACGACCGCCATGAATGGCATTGACGATTGGGGGACCGAAACATCCACCCCCTCCATCACCAATACGCCGACTTTCACCCGTACTCCAACCAGCACAGAGACCTCCACCGAAACCTATACACCCAGCTTTACTCCGTCCGATACGGCGACGTTTACCTTCACCCCCAGCATTACCGATACTCCCAGCTTTACTCCGTCTCTGACCCCCACCATTGATACCACCCTGACAACCCTCACGCCTACGATGGATGTCACCAAGGTCTATGACTTCTATTCTGCCAAGGCGGACGACAACCTGTTCCTGATCTACCTTCTGGGCGGGATCTGTGGCCTGGGTCTCCTGGGTGGGATTGTCACCGGAGTAGTTTGGCTGGTAACGAGGAGAGGATCATGAATAAGAAACTCCTCTACTCCCTTTTCGCCCTGGGTGCCATCCTGCGTGTGGCTGGCTTCTGGGTGCTGCCGCTATGGTATGATGAGACCTTTTCCTACCTTCTGGCCAAACTACCACTGTCCAGGCTGATGGCAGCCACAATGGGGGATGTCCATCCCCCGCTGCATTACCTCACCATCTGGCCCTTGATCCAGGCAGGCCTGCCGGATTGGGCCATTCGTATCCCTTCCGTGATCTTCTCCATCCTCAGCCTTTGGCTCTTCTGGCGGATCCTGACCATCATGGAGTGGAATGACAAGGTGAAATGGGTCGCCTTTATCCTGATGGTGATCAACCCGGTCCAGCTCTACTATGCCCAGGAGGGGCGCATGTACGGCCTCCTGGAGCTTACGGTCCTTGCAACCGTGTTGTGCATCCTGGAACGCCGCTACATCCTGCTTGCCCTGGTTACGGCGGCCATGCTCTATACGGATAACTACGGCCTGTTCTACGCCGCCTGTATCTGGCTGGCCATGCTGGTTTACTGGAAAGGAAACTGGAAACAGATCACCCTGGCCATGGCCGCTGGCTTCGTGCTCTATCTGCCCTGGGTGCCGACCTTGATCAGCCAGACCGAATTATTCCATGGCCATCATTGGATCCCACCCGTGACGGTCGGGGGCTTGCTCTACAACATCCATGAGATTCTGATGGTCCATACCATGAACTGGAAAGCGCTGATACTCAACGAGCTGGCGATCTTCGGCTTGCTGACCTTTGGAACCATCTATTCCTGGAAACATCATGATCTCAAATCCTATGCCCTTCGATTGCCGATCCTCGCCTTTGGCCCGGCCCTGATCGCCTTTGCCTTTTCTCTGGCAGCAGAACCGGTTCTGCTCTTCCGCAACCTGATCGGCTCCAGCCCCTTCCTTCTGCTTCTGATCGCCCAACCCGCCGCCTGGTATACGGAAACCCGGATCCGCTCCCTGGCCATGGCCGTGATCGTTGTCCCGCTCCTGGCGGCGAACCTGGTCTCGTTCTATCGGCATGATGGCTCCAAGACGGATGACAAGATCTTTTCTCTGGCATTTGACATTATTCAGAAGCAATGGCAGCCGGGGGATATCGTCTACCATATTGGCGATGAGAGCTGGTTATTCTCCCAGGTCTCAGCCTTGCCGCTGGACCTGAATTACCTCAAGCCCAACTGCGATCCGGTGTTGGGCTCTCTATCCGCTCCGACCCATGCCGCCCTGGATGCCCATATCTCCAACCTAGAAGACCTGAGCTATAGCCGGGCCTGGGTGCTGACGCTCAAATCTCCCCTCCATCCCCAATGCGATTATGACTACACCGCCCGAATGGTGGGGTATGCTGCACCGGTCGAATGCTGGACCGATTCCAGTTATGACCAGTTCTGTATATACCTGGTGAATAAATGATTAATCGCATCCGCAACCTTCCTTTCAAACTCCGTGACAGCCGGGCAGTAATTTCCTTCCTGGGACGCCATGGCGAGAAATTACAGAACTATGGCCATGACCGCAACAATCTTGCCGGTGACATGGAAGCGGAGAATATCCTGCCTACTTCTCTGGCTGATGATAAAGCCGAAGAAGGATACGAACAAATCGTTACAGATCCGGATCCGGACAATCCCCACCCTGAGAAGAATGTCATTGTAGATATAAAGCCGCTGCGAGGCTGGCGGCGCATGATCGTCCATTTGTTCCAATTTCCTCGCAAGCTCATTATTTCTGCCCGAACCGAGCGAAGCGCTGATGAAGTTGCTGCCATAGAAAGGGCCAAGGCGGACAAACATTTCCTTCGGGTGAAAATGCCGGACCTGAGGCTTTTCGCCAAGCGTTGCATTGGACGCCTAACTCGCCTGGAGTTTATGAACATTGATTTTGGAGGGAAGAAGAAGAGGGTCCAGACTGTGCGTCCGGACATGGTCGTAGTGGACCGGGGCGGGAAGAAATACACCATGAGCCTGAGTATAGAAAGGCTTCCCCCTGGGATCAGGCTAACCAATATTGTGGAAGAACAAACTATGACCGAGCTTATCCCGGCCGTAGGGATGAGGATCAAGGGAGAGCTGGACATTGCCGGAGTGCGTATCATTGGCTATCCCTCCGGTGAGCTGGGCCTGCCCGTGTTCGTGCCAGTGGATGATATGTGGGACAAGGCTCCGAATAACCTGCCCATGCTGGCCTTCCCGGTCGGGATCGGGGAGAATGGCCGTCCATTCTATAAGGACCTGGATGACTGTCCCCATCTACTGGTAGTCGGCGGTTCTAGACAAGGGAAATCGAATCTGATCAATGTAATCCTTTGTACATATCTCAGACGACTTACACCAGGACAGGTTCAGTTCGTTCTATTCGACTTAAAACGAGGAATGGAGTTCTGCTATTATGAAGATATTCCCCATTTGTTGAATGATAAAAAACATAATATTCCAGGAATAGTAGATCGCATCGAGAAAGCGATCCCTGCCATGACTGGCTTAATGATCATTATGGAACAACGCATGGATTTCATCAAGGACAAAGGCTACAAGAATATCAATGATTATAACAATAGTTGTTATGGTAAAAACCGTTTGCCTGCCCTGGTGGTCGTCTTCGATGAATATGCACAGATCGGCTTGGAGTTCGGTGAATTGGCACATAAACTGATCGCCAATCTAAGCAACATGGCCAGGGCTGCCGGGATCTACATCATCATTGGCTCACAATACCCAAAGGCGGAAGTGCTTACCACGTTGGCCACTATCAACTTCCAGGTAAGGATCGCCTTCAACATGACCGGCCCGGCGTCCAATGCGATGATCGGTAGCTATGCTGCTGCCGGTCTGGTCTGTCGTGGTCGTGCGGTACTGATGGACTATGACCACGAGGATGAGATCCAGACCCCACGCATCACCGATAGCACCATTCATGCATGTGTTGCCCATGCAATCAGCGGCGAAACTATAACAACCACCAATAACCGAGTGGATATTGAGGAAATATTGGAATTGGCTCTTCAAGTGTTTGATGGAGTATTGGAAGCTGAGAAGTTATTCCCATTATTCAGGGGAAAGATAAGTAAAAACAAGATGAAAGCAATGCTCAAAGATGCCGATGATAAGACATATGACATTCAAGGGACTTTGTATAAAGTGACAACAAGCATCGGTAGATCTAGGAGAATGGTATTGGCTGATGAAGTTCAAATACCTGACCCAATCTCAAAATAGTCGGCTTTTGGATTTTGGCTTTTGGAAATAAAGAGAAAGGATAAATCAAATGAATATCTTTATTCGTCCTAATATTACCGCCGAAGATACAAAAGCAATTTTTGATGTTACTAAACAAATTATGTTTAAAAGCAGGCCAACTATAAAAGAATTTCTTATGTTGATCCTGGCAGAAAACACGCGCCTCACGAAGGAGGTCAATATCCACAGGGAAGCTCTCGACTATGAACCGCTTCCTACTTACAAGTTTAGTGGTGATGAAAGAAATTTATCATGAAAACTAAATTTATTAATCTCTTGAAACTATTGACTCTAGATTTTAAAGACATGAAACATAAATTTATATTTTTGGGGGGCTGGATGCTCGCACTCATCTCAGTTGGTTATTTAGATGTTTATGCGGCTACTGCCTCAAATCAAGTGATGATCGCAAATGTTGCTGGATATTTGATCGCTTATAGCATGTTTATTTTTATCTTTGTAATTTTTATTTACGAACTTATCTATAGCATCGTAGATATTATTTGGGTCATGGTTGAAAAGAAGAAAAAGGAATCGAAGAAACATGAGCAAGTTTCTCTCTAAACTTCCCGCTCTTATTCTTTCCATCGGTGCCATCCTGCGCATTGCCACCCTTGGCTCTGCTGCCATCTGGTATGACGAAGCGGTCACGCTCTATCGCTCCACCATTCCATTCTGGACGCTCTCCAGCAATCCCACCGATCTCTCCGGTGCCCTGCTTCTGGATCTGATCCTTCATCCGCTGATGAAACTCAGCCCCCATTCGCTCATCCTCTTGCGCCTTCCTTCCCTGGTCGCCGGGCTGATCAGCCTATGGCTGGTTTGGCTCCTGATGCAGCGCTTGAAATTTACCCTGGAGCAACAGATCCTCACCAGCGCCCTGGTCGCCTTCCTGCCCGGGTTGCTTTGGATGGGACAGGATGCCCGCTCTTACAGTCTGACCGCCTGTCTGTTCCTGGCTGCACTCTGGTTCGCAATCGATATGAAATGGCTGGGACTTACCGCTTGTTGTGGGCTGCTCTGCTATTGCCACAACACAGACATCATCCTGGCTGGGGGTGCGTTTTGGGTTTACATCCTGGCCAGTAATATAGACCATCGAAATGTTTTTAAAGACCAGAAGACTTATATCATCCTAATCATCAATGCTATTTTTTATGGACCAATCCTTTTTCATTTATTTAATCATGGGGATGCCACCATGATCCAGCCCTGGGCTCCGGTCCTGACCGGGAACTGGTTCCTGGTTTCAATCATCATGGCGATCTGGACCAATGGCTACAGCATCTCTTATTTTACTTTAGCGGCATTGATCATCCTTTCCCTTACCCTTCCCTTATTAATTAACTTTATGAAAGATGATCCAGGAGACAATAACCGATTAATAACACTTGCTGCCTGGCTATTCCCTCTTTTTGCAATGATCGTCATTAGCCTGGCATGGAAGAATATTATTCTCTACCGCACGCTCATGCCCCTGCTGTTCCCATTCTGTCTTTGGCTGGGCTGGGAACTGATGCACCGACCCTGCAAGCTCTACCGGTTCATCCTATCCATCGGCTGGATCGGCCTGCTTATTACCGGTCTGGTGTTCTGGAACCCGGCTGCCCGCGGTGGCGGATTGGATCAGGTGGCTGCCCAGCTCCGCTCCGAGTTCCGACCTGGAGATGAAATCGAATATTCGACCGCCACAACTTTCCTACCTTTCTATTATTACCTGGGCGACCTTCCTTATAAACAACTAAAGATCGCCTCCAATGGTTTTCTGAAAGATCCCGGTATCACCATTCCTGATGATCCGATTCCTTCTCCCCAACGGATCTGGTTCATCACGCCTCGGGATCCACTCCTGACCCAGGCTGAATCGGATCAGATCTTAGCGATTATCGGCGAGGGAAAGAAACCCTTTGCCAGCGTGACTTACCTGCAGGCGGCCACCATCGATGTTTGGTTGATCAAGTGATTTGTTAATTAAAGAAAGGAATGAACAATGAGATTCAATATAACAGATATCCGATCAGTGAGGAAATTCATGAGAGTGGATTATAGTTTCACTAGGGCAACCGTAGCTGAAGCAATTGTTAAGTACCTGTATTTCCCTTATTTCCCTGTTCCTGATGTGAGACCTTGTCATTTGCTATATGCTGGGAAGCTTATAGCCAAAGCAAAGAAAGAAAGAATCATTGGAACTTGTAATGGTAAGCCAAATAGTCGATATTATAAATTTATTAATACTTCTAAATCAAATAAGCTATGACTTTCCTTTTCGTCTGGTCCCTGCTTACCACTCCGACCGATAAGATCCTTTGCACTCTCTGGGTCAATAAGGTTCCCACCCTGGCCATTTGGTATCAGGCTTGCCCCTTCCTGGCCAAGGCTGACAAGGTGACGGCCTATGACATGCGGGATTATTTCATTGTCCAATTTCTGGACATCAAGACCGGTATTGTAGTCTGTGCTCAGCCTGCCCAGGATCTGCCAGCCATCACCTGCCATCCTACCCCGCTATATGATTATAAGATCCTCCTGGTCTGGCACAACTCCCAATCTCCGGTGTGTGGCTTCAAGATCATCCATGAGGGGGAGCCCAACCGGGATGAGATCCTGGCAGCTTGCGGAATGGATATCCTGCGCCAATACATCACCGGCCAATTGGTGCTCAAGCCTTTCGGGACCTACCAACCGCCGCAACCAGCCGGAACGATCATCTACCCGCCAGCCCTGACCGATGCCCAATTGGGAAACATCCAGACATCGGAAAGTTACCAGGTGCTGGCTGCCAACCTGAATTGGTACGGGATCGCCGATCCGGTCAATCTATGGCAGAACCAGTGGGATGAGGCCATCCTGAAGGCCGGAGAGCAAACTAACGTTCCTCCCCGGCTGATAAAAGCATTGATCGGCCAGGAGAGCCAGTTCTGGCCGCTGTGGAGCGGTGAGAATGAAGTAGGATTGATCCAACTCACGGATTACGGTGCCGATACCGTGATGAGATGGTCCGCCGGATTATTTACCATCTATTGCCCCCGTGCCATCCTGCCTTCCCGCTGTGACCTGGGATATGCCCTCCTCTATCCATCTGAGCAACAAGCGGTCCGGGATGTGTTCCGCAGTTCACTGGTGCTCACCGGAACACCAAGGCAGGCCGCCAATCAGGTCCTGGGGGAGATCCCGATCTATGCCGTGATCATCGAAGTATATTACAGCGCCAGCGCTGAGGCGGTTGCCCCGCTCCCACCTTCCTGGGATTATGCGATTGCCGCCTATCACTCCGGAATGGAGTGCATCCGCTCTGGATCCATCTGCCCAGAAGGGCAGAATTATGTGGATGAGGTAATGAGGTAATCCTATGATATATGCTAATTCGTTAATAAATGGAATAAAAACAAAAGCAAATGAGACCGGAGAAAGAGCTAAATGTCCCATTTGTAATAACACAGTCATCTCTAAATGTGGTGCTATTAACATAAAACATTGGGCTCATCAAACATTAATAGATTGTGATACATGGGCTTATTCAGAAACAGAATGGCATCTGAATTGGAAAAGCTTATTTCCTAAAGAGAATGTTGAAGTTACTATAGCTCATGCCAGTACATATCACAGAGCTGATATTATTGGTAAGGATGGAACAATAATTGAATTACAACATTCACCAATTTGTGTGGACGCTATAAGGGACAGAGAAAAATTCTATGGAAAAATGATCTGGATATTTGATTTATCTGATTTCAGACTTGCTTTTAATATAGAGAAAGATATTCCTCTTTATTCATTATATGAACCAGGTTTATTTGTTTTCAAATGGAAATGGGCAAGACCATCAGTCTGCGCATGTAAAATGCCAATATATTTTGATTATTCTATGAATCTTTTATTAAGGGTTAAGTTACTAGTTAATAGTTATGGAGTTGGATCGTTTATTGAAAAGAATCAATTACTTTCTGAATTCAGAAGTGATCTTATTGATAAACCACTTCCCCCACTGTGAACTCAGTGGGGGAAGGTTCTAAAGGAAGGTGGCTGGCTGGCTACATTCCCTCTTCAACTGGACGAATTCGCCACACGCTTTGCAAACTCCTGGTTTCCCGTGCTGGCAACTTCCCCGCAGCGATCACACCGATAAACATAAATGCCATCATGCGCATCCATCTGGATCCAGACATGTCCGAGCCAATAGCAGATCAGGTTATAGAGATATTTCATGGCGTCACCGTCTGGACAATCGGAGTGGGGGTCTGGGTTGCCGGGACAACTGCCGGTCCCATTTTTAGGAACGAAGCAAAGAAGATCACGACCCAGCCCAGGGCGAAGATCGGAACGGCGGTCAGGATCGCCCGGCTGCGTTTGCGGGCCCGCCAGCGCCGCCCCGTATCCCAATATTCTTTCAGGGCTTCCTTGTCGAAGGTATGATATTCATCGGGCTGGATGCCATAATAGGTTCCGGTGCAAAACAGGCCGACGTAAAAGAACGTCCCACCGACCACCACAATGATCCACAAACAGGAAAGACCGCCAAGGATCCACATGGTTATTCGATCCTGATAATGTCGATGATCCAGCGCCAGATTGCCATCAGCGCCCGAAGCCCTTCGAGGCTTATGGTAATCCCGATGATGGCCACCAGCGGCAGGATATAGAACAGGTTGGAGATGACCACCAACTGGACCATATCCATAATGGTCCTGACAGAGTTATCAATGGCCGTGCTGATATCCGTACCGGTCCCACCAACGGCTGATACATGAGTCGGGAAACCGCTGGTAACGCTATTGACAATATCCATCAACCCGGCGACTAATCCATCCCAGACGTGGGAGCCACTCAGCACCGGGATCTCTCCCGATTGGCCGGGTGGGTTAGGATTATCTCCCGAGCTCCCACTATTGCTTATTAATCCATTCACGCCGATCTTAGTTGTCCCACAGGTGAAATAACCGGTCGAGATGGATAGAGTACATCCGCCAATGGAAAGGTCGGATCCACCAGGAAAGGCAAAATGGATGTGATAGGTATCCGCATTCTGGGTGGCATGACCGCAGCTCTCATTGAAGCTGCCATATTGCAACGGTCCCATCAACTGGCCCTTCTGGAAGGTATCGCCCACATTGATACTGGTGGAAGGGGTTAGATGCCAATAGCCCAATTCTAGGCTGCCGGTTACCACCACGCCCAGGTTATATTGTCCCCGGCAGATGGAAGTCACCGTACCGCTTTGAGCAGCATAGACATAGGCAGGCATGATGCTCGATCCGCTACTATCAGACCCTAAGAAATCTACGGCCAGGGATCCGGCTGCTGCCTGGTAGCCGCAATGAATCCCCTGGGTGCTGGAGCTCCAGCAACTGTCATGGGTTCCTGTGCCATAGATCGCCTGGGTCCCCGCCCGGAAGGGGAAGTCCAGGTCGTTGCCTCCTCCGGAAGATCCTGTAGCCGGGGGCGAATAATAATTGCATGACCAGCTATCATCCGAGCCCAGGCAGCTTACCGCCCTCATCCAGACGGCTTGAGTCTCAAAATCCCAAACATCATAGGGATCATAAACATTTTTCAGGTTCACCACGCTGATCAACCACCCCCCCGTTTCGGATTGCGCATCCGTGATGGCATAAACATAACCGACATGCCCGATCGGGGGAGTATCCGTCAGGAGAGTTTGCAGGGTGCTCTTGATGCTTTCGCTGACCGTCACCCCCGTGGAGGCCCAGTGGAAACTTGTCAGATCCAGGGTGGGTGTTATGGTAGGTGTGAAGGTAGGACCGGCAGTTCCGGTATTGGTTGCAGTCGGGGTAAAGGATGGAGTGGGTGTTAATGTTTCTGTGGGGGTTGATGTATTAGTAGGCGTATATGACGGAGTAAATGTATCAGTTGGACTTAGTGTAAGATATCGAATAATAACAATACCTGAGCCTCCATTTCCCCCATTCCCTGCATTTGACCCACCACCACCGCCTCCTCCACCGGTATTCGCAGTTCCCGATGATCCATTTCCATTATTTCCACCGCCATTTCCGCCTCCACCGCCTCCACCAGTACCTCCACCACCTAAATAGCTGGCACTTCCTCCACCTCCACCACCACAATAATCAGCAGTACTCCCTGATATTGTAATTGTAAGTCCATTACCACCAGATGCTCCAGTCTTGCTGGTCCGATTTAATCCTGTTTGATTACATCCACCCCCACCGCTTCCACCACGCCATGCAGTATTGTTGGTTACTGCATCTCCACCGTTATTTCCTTGCCCACTTGTTCCAATCCCTCCATAATTATTGTCGCCATAACCATTTGCTGCCCCACCGCCAGAACCCCCGTCCGCTCCGGTGTTGTCTCCATCGGTTCCCCCTCCCCCTCCTCCGATAGCAGTCAAAGAATCAAATATACTGTCACCTCCATTTGATCCTTTGATTGAATTGGATGTAGAGCCATTGCCACCATCTCCAACAGTAACCGTTATAGTCCCTGCAGAAACAGCATAAGAGGTTTGATAAATATAACCTCCTGCGCCACCTCCCCCGGCGCCATCCCCATCAGGATTGGGTTCTGCTTTTCCTCCCCCACCTCCACCGGCAACCACCAACACATCTACATTTCCCCCCTCACTAATTACAAAATCCCCACTTGAGGTGAATGTGTGAATGGTATATCCCCCAGAATAGGTGATCGTTCCACCAGTGGCAGAGACAGCCGCCCTGGCCGGGATGGCCACCAGTACCAGGGCAATGATCAGCGAAGCAACCAGCAGGGAATAACCAAGCCGCTTTTTCATTAGTTCATCGGGCCTCCGGCTCCCACCCACTTGTTCCAGATGTAGCCGATCAATAAGGTCACTCCGCTCAGGTCAAGCAACAACTGGATCCAGATGATCAGGTTTCCCATATTCTGCATGATGGCAAGTGCATAGCACATTCCCTCCGAAGCATTACCGATATAACGGGAATAACCAACTTTGCAATATTCGATATAGGCGGCTGATTTTTCTCCGGCATCACCAATGGTCAGATCCAACGGACCGCCATTCCAGATGGAGGTCGAGGGAACAATGGGCAGGAGCTGGCTTGAAGGGTCAGAACCCGACCCGGATCCGCCGCTGTTCCCCACGCCCCAGATCAAGCTGCTGGGTTGAGGAATGTCCTCTCCGCTGGCCCCGCCAAAGTTATAGGAAGCGATGATCGTCTGGACCCCGGTGAGCGCTTTTTGTAATTCAAGGATCGTTCCAAAGGGTTCCTTCTTCTCCAGATGGGTGGGAATGGACAATAAAGTTGCAGTGTCCTCCTGGCACCAGGAGATATAATGCTGTATGGCGCAGCGCCCATATTCAAGCCATCCCCCCAGATCAGGGACCGGCAGGGGTATATGGATCGATAAACAACTCGCTCCCGGATCGATCAACTGGATAATGCAATTCCCCTGGAAATCCAATGTCACCCAGTAATAAAGGCTGGGTGGTCTCTGGCATACATCTGTACAACCCGGTCCCCAGACAATTGGATCATATCCGCTATTAGGCCAGGGACCTCCGGGGATCTCCCCATCTCCGGGAGAAGTCACCGTATATAAACGGTAGACGATGAAGTTCTGGTTGTCATTGAAATTGGAGTTCTGATCATGGACCCGGATCCGGTAGAATCCATTCCTTGCTGTGAAATAGATTCTAAAGGGACTATTGGGATCTGCGTCCACGTGGGTAACACATAAGAGACCGGTCACTCCGCTGGAGGTATCATCGATGTTGATCCAGTTCGTCCCATTATCTTCCGAGATCTGATAATCGTAGCGATTGGTATCACTCCCTCCTTCCTTCCAGGCATAAGTGGGATCCACATCCAGAGCATAGATCTTGCCGGAAATAAGATCAGTCATCGTCCCCAGGGCATAACTTTTTACAAGAACCCCACTTGGGGATACTGCCGGGGCAGTCCGATCGCTATCGGTGGAATTAACTTCCGTCAATATATAACTACTGCCACAGGTGATCCAGGGAACGATTTCTCCGAATGGTGTAGCGATATAAATATTCAACCCCATGTTACCGGTATTGCCATCCGCATAATCATCATCCGGATCGTAGACCCGAACCTTATAATTCCTTCCTACCAGCGGCTTGATATAAACCAGTACATGGTTTCCATCCGCTGATTGCGAACATAAGGCAGAAGGAAAGTTTGTGATCTGGAACCAGGTGGTGCCACCATCTGCCGACAAAGCCACGGCATAAGAGCTATCCGTCCCATTGTTGTACCAGGGTCCACTGGTCGTTTCCAAAGCATAATACTTTGTCGGGTCCAGGGTGAGATTTAATCCGCTCGAATTGGTCGCCGGAATGATGAGAGAAGTATGAGTGCTGACATGGCTGTAATAGCTATCACAAACATTCGAGATGGGAATGGTTCCGGTTGGAGGCATGACCTGCATCTTGGTGGAAAGATAAACCGAGAATGTCAGGCTGCCACTGGCTCCGCTCAGGTTCACCCCATTGGCACGCATGAAATAATCCAATGCGCCACCGGTGTAGGGAATGAAGTCCTCATAATGTCCGATCGGATCCAGTTGCACAATGCAGGCTGCATCCGGATAGGTTGCCATCGAAGACCAGGTTCCCCCGGATCCTTTTTTCAATTGGCCGGTCCCACTGGACCCAGAAAGAGGCAGAGTAAATACACCGGATGTTTCGATCATCAGATAGCGGGCCTGGATCTCTCCCGCCCCACCGGAAGGATATCCATTATCATTTAGATTAACGGTACTGATGAATGCCTGGCCATTGATCGCATTGACCGAAACGGTTACCGAACCGATCAGATCCCCGATCACATATTGCTCCGCGCAGCCGGTAGCCGGATAAGGGGAGTAGGTCACCTTGAAAACAGAATAGCCCAAATACCCCGTATTCCAATTCCAGGCACCATCCGTATCATTCACACGCAAAGCCAACATATTGGTACTGGTGAGTTGGATATAGGCATGGGCATAATCGCCGCTGGTGGTATTACAGGATGAATTGACCGAACTGGTCAGGGCCGCCCAATCACTCATATCCGTTTTCATGGCCATTCCATATTGTGCGGCTCCATCCCCATTGTTATACCAGGGACCTCCAGAAGTAACGATCTCCACCCAATCTCCAACCGCCAGACCAAGTGAGCCAGATCCAAATATATTCACACCGGTGGGATTGTTGGCCGCTACCGAACCGGAAGCAAGAGGAGTTCCGGCTGCAAGGAATTGGCTGTCACAATTGGCCAGGACCGGATTGAGATCATGCTCTGCGAAAGTGACCATGTAATTAACATCAAAGGTATTGCCACCACCCCCGGTCCACCAGGGATAGGTCCATTGCACTCCCAGCTGGGGCCAATCCGTCCTCCACTGGATATCGCTCGAATGGATCTGGATGTAAGTATCCAGGGCGCAAGTCCCGGTATAAGGAGTATCTATTGTGCAAGGGATGATAATGGTTCCTATGGAATTGAGAGAGTTGGAGGATGCACCGGTCCCATAATTCAGGTCCACTTCCATGGAAGTATGAGCACTTCCGCAACATTGGCTCCAGGTGGCATAGAACACAATGTGTAAATAGATATCAAATGGGAGGCATGGGGTAGCGGTTGCGGTGGCGGTCGGAGTTCCTGAGGGTGTGGCTGTAGCAACGGGGGTCCCTGTTGGCAATGGCGGAAGGCCGCATAATGTATTGATGGCCATAGTGCTATTGGGTACCCCGGCTGTTTCCGTTTGGGTTCCAGCGAATACGATCTGATCCATGTCTGGAGGAGTTGCCATCACATCTGTCAGAACAGTATCAACACCAGGATCCCACTCGAAAATAGCCCCCACGCCTATTTCACCCGCATCTTTGGAAGATGCTGCCTGTGCGGAGAGCGCAAGAGACAGCATCCCGATTGTCAGACCAAATATCAAAACGATCGCCAGCCACTTTTTCATAACGTTTCCCTTTCGTCAAAAGAAGAAAAAGGATGATTGCTTCCGGGGCGGGTTCCACCGCCCCGAGGAAGGAAACGTTATACGCTCTTCATGGAGGATTCCACTTTGGAGTAGATCCATCCGATCAGGCCCAGGGCGAAGGTAAAGCCCAGCGGAATGACAAAGATCGCCCACAGACCAGGTACCAGGGAAGCTACCGTGGTCAGCAAGGGTGTGAAGTCAAGGCTGAAACTCATTTGTTTTCATCTCCTTTCTTTTTAGATTAGCGCTTGCAAGGCAGGTTACGCTGATGATCCCTGCCAGGTTGATATCCAATCCACGAGGTTTAAACCCTCTTCATGGATGACTCTACTTTGGTGTAGATCCATCCGATCAGCCCAAGAGCAAAGGTAAAGCCCAGGGGAATCACAAATATCTTCCACAGGTTGGGGACCAGAGATGCGACTGTGGTCAGCAATGGTGTGAAGTCAAGTGAAAAGCTCATTCTTTCTCACCTCCTCTCTTTTTAGATTAGAAGTAAGCGGACAAGGCCCTACGCATGGCCAGGAAACCACCGACCAATCCGCCAACAACAACTGATCCGGCTAACATCAGGATCCGCCAGAGCAACCAGTATTGGGAGAGCTTGTCCATGAATGCCTGGGCAGCAATGGAGAATTCCTGCGAACTCATACGCGGTCCTCCAGGACCCCTCCGGCGAAGTGACCTACGAAACAGAAGAAAAGGATGATCACAATGCAGAGGGCGACAGTTCCACTGAACTGGGCTAGCCATTGCAAAATCGCCGGAGGGATATCCATTTGTATTTACCTTCTTTTACTTACCAGAAATCTTCAATTTCAATAGGGTTCCCTGGTTGTGATCGTCACTTTATGACCAGCAGGATTTTTATAATGGTGCTTAACACTTCTCCAACGAGGATGTTTATCAACGTAAACATCAAGTTTTTTGGTGTGAAGAATCCTCTTCTTTTTGATGCGTTTTAAATATTTTTTATGAAGTTTGCTTTCTTTTCTATTAAGTTTTTCCCAAAACATGATTATTATTCTCCTTTCACCAAAATATTATGAAGAACAATAGAAGCGTCTATACAGCTATTATGAGCACATATTTAATAAATAAACACTTGGGAATATTTGAGCAAACTAAAAGCCCCGTTCTCCATTGAGAACGGGGCTTACCTTATAATCTCCAATTATCCACCGGGCTGGCCCTGCGGTGAGCTGCATCCATATCCACCTGGGCCAGCGCCAGGTACCTGCGGCAGATCTCCATGGTGCTATGGCCCAGGACCTTTTGCAGGGTATAGACATCTCCCCCGTTCCTGAGATAGTTGATCGCAAAAGTATGACGAAAACGGTGAGGATGGACCTGACCATTGACCTTGGCCCGTTTGCCAATGCTGGCCAGCGTATGGGCCAGCTCCTCACGACCAAGGCGGCGAGCTCCCCGGCTCAGGAAGAGTGGATCATCTGGGCGAATGTTCGGGCGGGTGCTGACATATTTCCATAAAGCCTGGCCGGTCCTGGATGAGAATGGGAGCAGCCTTTCCTTATCCCCCTTGCCCATCACTTTGGCATGTAATCCCTTGAGGTCCAGATCTCTTAAAGAGATCCCGCACAGCTCACTGGCCCTCAGTCCGGTATCCAGAAGCAGGAGGATGATCGCCCGGTTGCGAGCTGCAAAGGGCAGAGTGAAATCGATGGGTCCTTTCACTACTCCATTCAGCTTATAAGGCTTGGATCTTTGGATGGCCAGTAGCATGGCTCTGATATCACTTTCACCCAGCGGATCTACTATGCGCTCCTCCGGTCGGGGTGGTTTAATCTGGTGGATGATATGCTGCTTGACCAGGTGTTCATTCAGGCACCAGGTCCAGAAGGCTGACAATCCTATATGCCGATTCAATAAAGATTTCTTGCAAAGGGTCTCAGCTGAGGCCGATAGATAATTCTCCACATCCTCTTTATGGATCCGGGATACCAGGGGATTGATTTCCATAAACCTTGTAAAACTATTCAGGGTTCGCATGTAGTCTGAGATGGTGTGGGGACTGAGGGAACGGGCGCGCAGCGACAGCTCAAAGCCGCCAATCGCCTGGACCAGAGTTAGGCTAACCATGTGATGCTACCTTTCAGCCGCCTAATAAATGGATCAGATGGCCTTCGGTCCATCTGCCCCATGTGACGGTAGGTATTCCCCCACTTGATTGTGCCTGGCTCTTTTCATCCCATGGGCTTGTTTATCTCCCTCCATGTGATGATAGGGGCCTTCCAAAATGCGCTGGGGGGGACTTGAACCCCCACGCCTTGCGGCACATGGCCCTCAACCATGCCTGTCTGCCAATTCCAGCACCAGCGCTTGGGCAGGTCGTATTATAATCGTCTTCATT
>Ga0209777_10002565_pt1 | contig 23679 bp, 35 predicted proteins | sample FrelakmetHBP12HB_FD_187147 | JGI IMG/M metagenome (GOLD analysis project Ga0209777, IMG submission 187147) | Freshwater lake sediment microbial communities from the University of Notre Dame, USA, for methane emissions studies -HBP12 HB (SPAdes)... | ecosystem: Environmental > Aquatic >... | reverse complement strand
ATAGTAAGTCTACTGTGTTGTATTCGTAATTATTTGGAATCATGGCTTGTGCCTAAATCTAGGGGTTCTAAAAATTAGGGCTACTCCTTGATTACTAAGTTGCACTCAGCTAGAGCTAGTTGTGTCGTAAAAGACTTTGTTTTTTGCTCCATGCTTACTATTACACTGGAGAATCCATTAAATCAAGTTTCTTTTTCTAGGTTCCTCTGTAATTATAATGAAGCAACTCGCCCTAGAAGCCGTCATGACTATCCGAGAATTAAAAGATGCCCTCGAAGCTTGCCTCAAGGATTACCCCGGATGTACCTATACCCAAAGTGTGAACCCTGACACACAATGTGGGTGCCCTTTTTGCACAGGACAACGAACTCTAATTAATGCTCAGAAATTTGTGGACAAGTACTTTTAAAATTTTTAAGCTAAGGATTAGACTTCGATGGCAACGGATCAAATATCCCTGAAGGATTGGACTCATAATAAGTCAACCTTTGAAAAGGATAAATGTAAACCCAGTTTGGATCATAAAGGGTACTACCTAAATATATTGGCCAATGAAAAGTTGTGCCTTCGGGATAAACCGCCCCTGGTATTTCTTCATCTGTACTTTCATAAACTAGCCCCGTGCCCCAACAAGACCTACAATTAACGTAAGGCTTCCACATTGCCGTATTTCCAAAATCCCTTAGGTCAGGATAAAACTCTCTTGGCATTTTGCCACATCCAAAGCACACTGGGCACTTGTGCGGAATTGTTTTACTCATAGAAAAGCTCCGAGTGGTGTAATCCTCTTATTAATACACCTCTTCTCAAAAGGATAATAAAAATGACAGTTGACCCCTACGGTACGGATAAAAATCTAAGCTAATCATTTGACTATGCACAAAAAAGGTGTATGGTATATTATAAGAGGTTCAAAAATGAGCAATTATCGTTACAATCTTTCTCTTCCATCACAATTAGATCGTGACTTGGAAAATGTTGCTGAAGAGTTGGGCACCACTAAAGCTGAAGTATTGCGTAGAGCTTTACTCCTTTTCAAACATGCAAGTAAAGCAGATGAGGTCAAACTTATTAATGGAACTGAAGAAACTAAGGTCTTCCTAAAATGAGTGAGCTTCACCTAGCTGAAAAACCCAAAGAAGTCCCTTCTATAAAGAGAGTAGATCCTTACTCCCCCTTATGGGCTTCAACAGTTAAACCTTTTGCCTTAATGGTGTTCCTTTTAGTCCTAATCGTTATCCTTGCTCCTTTTATTTCTTTACCTTGGATTAAAGGGCTATCATCCAATACGAGAGCTTCAATAATTGTGGATTGGGGTAGAGCAGTCCTACCTTCAGTAGTCGGATTTGCCGCTGCTGTCATTGGTTATTACTTTGGCACACGTTCCGATAAATCTGATCTAGAGGAATAGGTTTTATCATTTATAAAGAAGATTCCTGCAAATTCCTTCATTAATGATGAAACCAATAATAAGGCATCCCTCTTCATTTATTTAGTTCTCATTCTTTATAAATAAAGATCCTTTTATTCATTCCTGTATAAAGCCAATGCCCCCTCTTTGCTTCGCAAAAAGAAAAAGGCTTTGGCAATTATATTTTCTTCCCTTCATTTATGAAGAGAATCCCCGCAAATCTCTTTATTAATGATGAAACACTTCTCTTCATTTATCTAGTTTTCAGGAAAGCTTTGCCCCCATAGAGAGGGAATGACTCCTATAGAGTTCTTCCTTTATTTAACCTATAATATTTTTGCTTCTTTATTTATAAAGAATATTTCCGCAGTTTTCTTCATTAATGATGAAGTGAAGGAATTAATACTTTCTTTATTAATGAAGGTTTTTCATTCATTAATAAAGAAGAGAGAATAAGGACAGTACATTTGCTACGCCCGCTACGCGGGCAACAGCCTTTGTATTGTCCTTATCTTTTCATAAATAACTAAATAAATGATGAAGAATAAATATGCGGGGAACTAAATAAATGAAGACATGGGGGAGAGAAGGAAATAACTCGCCATGCAAAATCGCCCCACGGCCGTAGGCCGTATGCGAATTGCATAGGCTTGTTACATTTATGTAACAAATTATATGTTACAGTATGGGGGTAATTATCCCATGCATACTGTAAAATAAGCCAACGAAAATGGCCTGGTTATTGACAAGAACCGTGCCAAATTTCTTTGGCGATATTCCATCAATTTCCGATTTTCGGTTTATTCCTTGTTTTCCAGATTAAAATATAAAGAACTTGATTAAAGAAGTAGAATAATCAAAAGAACTAGATTAATGAAGGAATGCATACAATAACGATGCTAAGCCAAGGCTTCGCAGGTGGCCTAGCGATGTTAGGTATAATATTCAGAGTTAGGCATAATATTCTACCTAATATTATTGTATTTTTAATAGAAAAAGAGCTTTATTTGGTGTAAATTACTTTCTAGAACAAAGAGGTGCCTATTTTTCTTAAAATTACAGGATACGAAAGTAAATGGGAAAACAGTTCCCGCCATATAGCACTTCTTTAATTACAGGAACCTAGAGGGATGTACTTTCAGGTAGAAATTCCCCTTGAAATTTTAGATCGCTTATTTCCTCCAGAAGACAATAAGGACAAAATGACACTTTTTGATCATTTAAAAGCTAACGAAGATTTCTAAATATGGAACGAATATTTCTTGAAGTTATAAGTAGCGGGTATATCCCATACATAATAGGGACATCTGATAATAATGGATGTATGCAAAAAGGTGAACCAAAGGTAGCATTTCTTCGTTTACGGACAGATAATGGGATAGAATTTGAGATAATAGTTCCTAGTGAAGTTTTAACTAAATTAATTAAAGCTTATCCTGAGAAGGGTAGTGCATCTAAAGATAAGACACTTTTTGATCATTTAAAAGCTAACGAGGATTTCTAAATATAAAACGGATCTTATTAGAAGTCATTGATAGCGGGTATATCCCCCACACAGTGCCAAGTATTGATTCAGATGGAAATATTCGTTCCATTAATATAGGAACAAAAAGGGGCTTTCTTACTTTACAAGCATCTAACGGGATGAAGTTTAGGGTAGAGATATTAGATACAGTCCTAACAGACTTGATTATATTCTATCCGGACTATCCTGAAGATACAGAAAAGCTGACACTTTTTGATTATATAAAAAATGAAGAGGACAGCTTATAAATGAAGGATAAGGGGCATTATTTTCTTGAAATTATGGATATTGGGAAACCTTTATCTCATAATAAAATAGAATGGGTTCCTATTCATTTACGGGCACCTAATGGGAAAGGGTTTGATTGTTATGTTACCCGTAGAGAACTTAATGAGTTATTCCCTCCGGAAGAGGGTGCCAACAAAATGACGCTTTTTGATCATTTAAGAACTAACGAGGATTTATAAAGATGAAGAACACAAGTAAAATACGCAAGGCATTAGACGACAGCATTTTCAGTCTATCCCTGTGTGATGATGTAGTACAAGATCATGAATCTCAAAATAACAGACGAACAGTTCAAAAGATCTGCAAGATATAGGATTGCCCAATTGCAGTTACTGATAGATACTCGGAGGAGGGTATAAAATTACTTCATTTATTTAGTTCTAAGGCATTTATGATGGGCTACCACAACAAGTACGGGTTACTGGCCATTAACGAGTCCAACATCAAGGGGTGGGCTCCTAGACCGATCTGCGGTACTTCCCTACTCTATCATGATGTTTGACGAATCTTCCGGGTGGGAGCAATACGTGGTATGTAAGGCACTAGAGGAATTTGAGAAAGAAGCTTTCAAGTTAGAGATTTTTAAAGGTTCTAATGTCAGAAATAGATGAACTACGTATTGGCTGGCATTACACTCCTTACGACCGGTGGGCTACGATTCAAAAAGAGGGATTGATTCCTCAAGAAGGGAACACGACCAAAGGGTTGAAGAAATGTAGAGGTTTAGGGGAGATACCGCTTGGGTTTTCTTTATTTCCTAAGAGGCAAGAGGATTTATCTCACGTGGGGTGCATCTTATACCAATGTGAGGACAAGAACGTCACGAAAGTAGCTTTATTGAGGGTTGCCTACCGTCTTGGGGACTCCTACAGTCATATATATCATCAACTAAGTCCTTTGGGGTATTATGTTAAACTTTCTCATACGGGGACCCTAAATTACAAGGATAAGAGTATTGTTTACCATGAATCCCAAGAGCTTGTTTACATAATAAGGGCTATTCCTGCGTCTTACATTTTTCTAGAAGGTATTTATGATATTGAGGATTGTTTGAGTTACGATAATGAGCAGATAAAGGAATTTACTAAGGATCTCATAATTAAGCTGCATTTAGGCAAGGATCATTTGAGCTTGGATAGAAATACACGAGAGTATTCATTTATTTAGTTTCGGAATTATACCTTTGGCAAAGCACAGCTTATTGAAGCCCGTTTAAGCAAGCATAAACCGTGCCTATCAGACATCTGCTTACTCTAAATCACTCTTTCGGCTTTGGGGGTCTCGGAGGAGATGGTGGCGGGTCTGAGCACGGAAAAGTATGAGAATCCCCGTGTCTCTCTCTTCGTGGTGCTGGTATCGGTCCTGGTCTTGGAGGAAGAGGATTTGGATCGGGACGAGGGAAAGGTATTTTGGGTCTCTCTATTGCTTCTTTTTTATCTGGCATTTTATAGGCTCAACAAAGTCCTTCAGCTTTTAAAGCTGCTCGTTGGGCAATAGCGGCTATCCTAGTATTTTGCTTAACCCCAGAAAGAGACAGCCTACTATCCTCTTTTTCTATCTTCTCTAACTCATCCCAAGAAAAAGAAGATGGGTCATTAGTGTAACGTCCCCAAATTGATTTCCATATAGTCTCCCGATTCTCACAAAATTGGCAATACTCGCGCATTATTGAGGCATTTTCATTGAAGTTGAAAGTTTTTTGAATTATTGATGTCGCAAGAATGATTATTCCTAGAATTGGGTACAGGATCGGAAATTTTTGAAACATCCAAATTCCAACTACCCCAGAGCCAGCTATCAGATTAATTACGGTAAGGATATGATCAAAACGTTTTTCGCGTTGAGCCATCATCTGATAGTAACGAATACCCGACCTTGCATCTAAGAGATTGTCCCAGATAGCTCTTTCAAGGTTTGTGTCCATAAAACAACCTCCATTAATTGCTACCCAAAAACAAATGAAAAGTCAAATCAGTCTAAGTTTTAGGCTACGTTAGGCGCAAAAAGGCAACTAATGCCTGTAATGCCCCCTAAAACCAGGTACTTTTAGTAACCTCTTCTTGTACCCTCTTTTACTTTATTCGGATCAATCTGCATAAATGCTTCTAACGCTTCCTCTGGCTTCAACGGCCACAAGCTTACGCGCTTCGCGTACTGCTTTGGCTTATTGGATTTGGTTTTCTTATTAGGCACTTTGTTTGGCTTCATTACTTTTTTCCACGATTTTGATCTCGTCTTCGGTCAGTCCGTAGAGTTCATATACAAGTTGGTCAATTTGAGCGTCAGTAGCAGAGATTTGACGTTCAATTACGGTCTGTCTTTGTGATGTACGAGTAGTAGCTTTCTGCTTATGAAGTTCCAGCATTTGCTCTACCAGCGTTACCATACGGTCGTGGCGGGATTTGTCAGATTTATCGGAAAAGTCCATGGTGCGAATAGGCATCGCATTCAATTCGTTTGTTCCCACGTTATTGTTTGTACTCGTAAGCTTGAACCGCCACTGAAAGAGCTTTGAGTTCAAGAGGCCAAGCAAATACTCAAAACGGTATGGTGAACCATCTGCTCTAATGATGGAGTTTGTTGAATCGGCAAAATAAATTGGTGGCTCGACGATGGTGGCGACAATTCTCAATTTCTCATCCACTCCGGTTATCCGTTGAGTGCTAATTCGGCGAGTTTTGGAAATTGATTTAGGCTTGTTATCTGCGAGGAACTTCTTTTCATCAAACCATTCGCGGCAACCCTGCTTCAACTCATCTCGAAGTGTAAAACGGCCTATTTCTACGCCTTTCAATAAGCGTGACATCCTAGAACTATCAGTGATAAACTGACGGTAAATCGTTTGGTTGATTTCACCACGATTGACCTCAAAGTCTTGAATATGCCCCAATGACTTCACCGAGCGGGCAGTATGTAGCTTTCGGCAGATGCACCATTGTTCCTCGCTAACGAGCGGGACTGGCAGATTCTCAGGGTCAAGCAAGGCGATATCCTTAAATCGAAGGGCGCATTCTCGATATGAATCCTTAAAACTGTTCCACGGATATACGCGAACCGTTAACCCGGCCACGTCTGTTGTGAGAGTCTCCTTTGTGGCCGAAAGAACGACAGTTGAAAGCTTGGCGTTCTTGAAAACCCGCTTGTTCGCGTTATCTTTTTGCGGAAAACAATCCGCCTTCAAATCGCTCGTTGAAAGAATCAGATGCCTTCTGGTTTCTGCGCAACTGATGTCAGCGAGGAGTGCGAGCGGAACGATCATCCCAATCTTACCATTTCGCTTTGAAAGGAGGAGGGACTGTACGATAAAGAAACGGAATAGATTCAACTTGCCGCCTAACGCTGGCCTAAACTCATCTCGCTTCTCACCGTACTCAGCAAGAGCAGTGTGAGGCCATGAGCTAGCACCACGCTCTTTTTCTATCACGTCGTAGGGAGGATTTCCGATCACCGCATCAAACCCACCCGACTCGAAGATTTCAGCGAATTCCGTCCGCCAATCGAAAACGTTAATACGGTAGCGTTCTTCTTCGTCAAGTAGGGATAGTTGCTGTTGCGCGTAAAAATCCGAACCAATTAGCGAGTTTCCGCACTTAATATTGTTTCCCAGATAAGGCAATACGGTTTCACCTGCTTCCGCCTTTAGCGAAGCGGCGGTTGAACCAAGCGTTTCGTTTTCAAGAAGTTTTAAATATAGAGATAGTTGTGAAACTTCAACAGCTTGTTGATCTATGTCTACCCCATAAATGTTATTGAGTAATATTTCACGCTTCTTATGCAGGGTAAGATGTAAAACCCCGTCACGCTCAACACAATCTTGCTTTGTGGCTTCCTTCGGATTTTTGTTGTAATAGTCTATATGATATCTGAGTAAATAGTCATATGCCCCTAAAAGAAATGAACCGCTGCCGCAAGCGATATCGGCGAAATGCATTTTAGATATTTCATCTGGAGTCTTGCCTTCTATCAGTTTACCAATCGTGTTTTCAACAATGTAATGAACAATATATTCAGGTGTATAATAAACACCCCCTGCTTTTTTGACTTCAGGCTTTTCTTCTACCGTAGCGCGTTTAGCTGTTGCAGTAATAACTTTACCAAGAAAACGCTCGTAAATACTACCTAAGATGTGAATTGGGATCTTATCAAAGTCATAAGGTGTATTTTTGCTTGATAACTTTTCACAGATATCTGCAAACACCTTTTCATTAAACTTAAAATCTGGAGCGTCAAGGATATCATGCTTTTTGTAAATAATGCCATTATATATTTTGTCTAGTTTTCGGCACGTTAAAACAAAATCTTTCCAGATGCTTTCATTTTTAGTCCCGAATTTTGAAATAACTTCTTCCGGTTCGATTAGTTTATCTTCAAGAAAACGAATAAAGACAAGACGGTCAATAACTCGTTGTACGGTCTCAGTAAGCGCCCAACTATCTAATTCTGGGTTACCGTTTTTAAATGCGTGAGCAAGAGTATTGCGGTATTCATCAAGTTCATCTAAAAGCGCTTCATCAATGGATTTGTAAGCACGTCCAATCTGGACTGCCTTTTTACCTTTAGCTTTAGGAAGCTCTGAGGTTCGTTTTGCAATTGAACCATTAGCCACCGCTTCACGAGAAAAAAGGTAATATATCCCAGCAAACTTCTCTTTACTCAAATAATCTTTATAGGTGTATTTCCTTACAAGACGATTTAAAGCGGTATCTATAGATGGGGTGTAACGGCAATCGAGAATATTAAATTGTTCAAAATCAGTTAGGATTACAAGTGAAGTTTTACTGTTATAGCCATAGCGTATAGCTTGAAAATAATCATCAGGATTATCTATTTGAATAGACGGCTTTTTCGCTTCAGCATAAAATGCAACGTCTCTAAAGTTAGGATGTAAATAAAAAGCATAATCAGCTCGCTTTTTTCTACCTTGCACGTCTACATTTAATTCAATCCTGACTTCTTGCTCATAAGGATTTTTATCAAAATCGTGGTTTACATCCCAACCTAATGCTGTGAAGAATTTATCAATAAAATCCTTCCGAACAGATTGTTCAGAATATTTAGGGGTAAGATAATAATCCCTATTATTATCAAAATCTTCGACAAGTCCTTTGACTAACTCATAAGCCTTCTCAAAAGTCATTTGCTGATTCACAGAATAATTCCCCTAATTCATATACATTAAGCGCTTACCAACTACACCTTCTATAGCAGCAACGGTTCTTTCACCATCAGTCACTTTTCTGTGATCCCACCTGAAAGAAAATTCGTCACAATATCTATGAAGATGTTTCTTAGAAACGTGATGAAATGTACCGTGTACCCCTCTTTTCAATAAGGCAAAAAAAGACTCGGCTGAATTGACGTTTATGTCATCCCGCGCATATTCGCCCGCGCTGTGATTTACAGTCTTATGCCCACCTTCAAAATCTTCCCCAATCCCGTTGTAGGAAGGGAGTTCATCAGTAACGATCCGAGCTTCATGATTGACATTTTCATGAATTGCACTTTTGAGCGTCTTAGCTGTAACAAATTCAATAGGCTTTGTCCTAACCCTTCCGTCTCGTTCCACTAAAGCAAGCACTGGAGCTTTTTTAGTACCTCTTCCGCGCTTGTGAACTTTGCCATCGCCTTTTCTTGGCTTACCCCCTACGTAGGTCTCATCTACTTCTACGGTTCCCTTGAGGGCGCTGGCTAGCGGATCTTCCTTCATAGCAAGGCGGATTCTATGAGCAAGATGCCAAGCTGACTTATAGGTTTTCAAACCAAGATTCCGTTGAAGTTGTAAAGCCGAGACGCCTTTCTTATGTGAGCATATGGAATGAAAAGCTTGAACCCATTGCCGTAGGGTAATATGTGAACCTTGCATTATGGTTCCAACAGTAACTGTAAATTGCTGTCGGCACGTATTACACTGAATTATGCCATCGCGTTCTTTCTTTGATTCCGTATTGAGATGCGTAACATTTGTACCTTGACAGTGAGGGCAAATAGGACCGTTAGGCCACCTGATATCTTCTAGGATCATTCTTGCCTGATCTTCGGTCAGACGGCCTACATCTATTGAGGCCATTTCACTTAATTTGGTGTATTTAGGAGGTTCGTAACGCATCTTAGCAGCTCTTTTCTTTTACCTTATGCTCTAATTATAGGGCTAAAAAGCTGCTTTGTCAAGTATATAATTCCGTTTAGTTTTGTATGTCTTTATAATTGGGGGATATCTTTTTGAAGATGAGTCCAAAGGGATTCCGATTGAATTGGGTGAGTTAGTAGTTCATTTTCTTCCGTGATATTTATTGTTTTTAGGTCGATAATTTGGAGTTCCGCTAAGGTAAAGATATGTGTCTTTAAATAGTTCTATTAGGTTCTCTTCATCTATGTTTTCATTAGGAATTAAGTATTTAGGCTTCTTCTTATTATAGCCACTCCCCTTACTTTCAATGTCCCCCTCATTTTCAGTTATTTTAATTGCATATCTTATCATAAGAGACACCTTTTAAAGCCTCAAGCTGCCTTTCTGTTGGCTTTTTTGACTTTCACCATAGAAGGATCCTAGATGTAACTCAGGCAACGGGGGAACCTTTTAGGAAGGTGGGATAAGATTTTTTCTGACTGAACTGTTGTATCTATTTGTTCAGAGGCAGTTCTTCCAAAAATTACGCGTTTAACTTTACCAGTTTCATCTAGTTCAATTTCAGTTGCACCTAGTTGCCTAAGATGCATTAATGTGTCGTGAATAATTGATAAAGCCATAATATCAAGGTTACTAGAATTAGGTCCCATATTTTGTTATACCCCTTGTTTTGTTATACGTTCCCACACACTTAAATAATCATGAAGTCCAAACCACTGAGGAATCTTAGCAGTCATTATGCATTTAAATTGTTTTTCTAACTTCTTATGGTAAGTATCATTTGCAGTACAGCCCCAATCACCTTCTCCAATATAGATAACTGTTTTTCCTCTGTAGTAATTCAAACAGCAACTTGCCATTTTAGTTGCATAAGGAGGCCAACATAGAAATAAGGTATAATCAGGGTATTTCTTTAAAATACTTGGGTCTCCCCATTTTACTTTTGTCCATTCCTTTAGGGGACGACTTTTACTCATATAGGTTTTATTATCAAAGGCTCTAATTACTACCCCACGTTCACGAAGTAAGAACGCCCAATAACCTAATCCAGCACCTATTTCAACAATCGGGGCATATTTTGCAATAATATTTAACGCTTCGTTATTAGGTATTGCCCAAGAATATTTATGCACCAGTTTTTCTCTGTCTAAGAATGAGTCAGCTTGTGTAAGTGCTGTATAATATTCATTTTTCGACATGGCGATTTTTATAGAGCTGTCATTCTATCCATTAGTACATGGGCCTGTGTACAGTGTTATAAACTCCATTTTGTCTTTCATAAATATTTGAGCCTCTGGTTTGTCATGATAAGAGTCACGTCTTATTACGGAACCTTGAAAAGTACGCAACAAAACCAAATAATGATTTATAGGGTTCAAACCAGCAAATTCTAGTATTTGCCGTGGTGTTAGATACATTTCTTCAGTTTCGTATTTCTCTCCATCAACTAAGTACTTCATTGCTTGCCTCTTTCTAATGCTTTGTTTTTATCCTTTTCTAAAATATCATAGCTCAGGGCAATCAATAAAATTGATCTTTATTCTATTTCCCAAGCCTCACTGAAATCCCGATCGGAAAACAATTCTGCCAGTCCGGTTATTTGTTTAAGGCGTAGCACCTCATCAGGTTCCATGCCAAGTTCTTTGGCTATTTTGGGATCACTCCAATTACGTCTGGATAGTTCTTGCACAATTTCACTCATAGCTGCTACTTGATGCTTTCCCCGTGCTCGATTATGGCGAATTGTAGCAGCAATACGATTCCCTCTGTCAGTACGATCACTATTGATTATTACAATTGGGAGGTGGGATAGTTTTAAGCGTTCCACTCCAATGCGGTAGCGGTGAAATCCGTCAACAACTTCATATGAGTTCTCCTCAGTTTGCCACGTTACTATGGGTTGAGTATAACCATCGGACAGGATGCTAACGTATAGGAGTTCCATTTCAGGTGGGGCAACATTATTGGGGTTATAATCATTGGCATGGACTTGTTCAGTTGGCACCCAACGTACATGTGAGACAGGGTGCTTATCCGTCCAAGACAAATCAACCATGCTTAATTTCTTTTCTAAATTTGGTATATTTTCCCCTCGTATTGACAGAAATAAATTTATGTTTAAGGAAAGTGTCACACTCTTGTTTTGTGACCGTACTTTCAATTACAGAACAATGATCACAAACTTTCTCTAATCGATAAGAAAATAATTGCTCATAGATGCTTTTATTTCTGTAGTTCGGAACGACATAGGCAGACACTAAATCAGCATGTGATTCGTTAATGCGAGCAGCACAAAAACCAGCTACGTTAGTGCCATCCATAGCAACGAACCAAGTTTTATTATCATCGTCGTAAATAGGATACCCTAGTTCTTTAACAATAGCCCTTCGACTTAGGAAAGGGCCTAACAAGGGATAGAATTTCTCTTCTTGATTTGTTATGATGATAATTTTTATTGCTTTGTTCATGAATAATAATACCCAAAAATGAAGAAAAAATCCAGTTCTATTTTTAGGGAGTTATCCCTTTAGTACAGCCTGATTGAAAAATACGTAACCTGTTGATTTTATGCAAAAATTCCCCACTCAGCTCTTTTACGTTTCATCAATTTCTTATATTTTTCATATGCAGCGCTATTTGTTTGGCTGAATGATAGACCTTTACACCAATAGTCATTACGTAAGAGAGCTTTGCAGATTCTCCTCCAACTTGGTAATCTAAGTCCGTCCGTGCCAGCTTCTAGTCTCGACGGAGCTTCGTCTGGTATCCCATTTGGGTAACCACGTTCTATCCACCAGTGAAGGAACACTGAAATTTTGTTACGGTAGTGTTCTTGTGTATTTGGGGGTAGGCTATCGATCAAGAGCATGGCAAAAGATTCCCAGGTGTGCCCTTTTGGCTTATCAATTTTTATACGTCCGAGAATGTTACCCCGTTCTTGGGAATAAAGGGCTCCTTGATTAGCTCCATTTACTCGTGCAACTACTCTAGCCCATGTCTCAGGCTCAATGACGTGGAATAACCACAGACCTTTGCGTTGATCATCTCCATAGGGCTGACAGATTCTCATTTGATGGATTGTCAAACCCGCTTGGTACATTCTGTCATACAATTTGTTGTAAAGCATCTTTGGGTTTTTGGCGTGCCAAGTCCAAAGATCTTCTGTCTTCCAATCATAGATAGGGTAGGCATTCCATAGATTGTCTCCGACGAGAGTAGTCCATTTTTGATTTGCGAAGCATTGCTTTGTTGAAGAGGCTATAGTTCGCCATCTATTCAAGCTCTCACTTGTACGGATACCAACAAAGCAAGCGGTGGGTTTACCTTGTCCGTACCACTCCCCGAATTTAGGGACGAACTCTTCAAATTCCATGCTCTCTTTGAAGAAAGGGTAAGTTTCAGTACTTGCTAATTGAGGTTTAGGTCTAATCCAATCTTTTTCCCGATCGGGCTGCCAACAAACCCAACGAGGTTCAAATTGACTAACGGCGTTACGTAGAATGATAGGTAGGCATATCCAATGAGGTTCAATATAATTGGAGTAGGTTTGATAGCATTCTGCAATATGATCAATTGTCAGTTTATATTGGCCTTCTAGATCTACAAATAACACTCCTATTTTTTTATTTCGTTTGATAGCTTCTTCCATTACCAAATGGAGCATTACAGTGGAGTCTTTACCCCCACTAAAACTGAGGTAAATACGTTCAAAAGAATCAAAAATAAAGGCTATACGTTGCTTTGCGGCAGTTAGAACGTCTATACCAATATTATGCTTCTTAGGAGCAGTATTGGATGACTCCCCATTTGATAGTAAGGTCATTATAACCATTTTCTTTCAGATCCTTTTTAGAATTTATTAGACATATTCTTCCCATTTTTTCTTATAATCAAATATAATCGTGTTACCTGATGGAATTTCTTTAATCTTTTCTCCGTGTTTCTCAAATATAAGAATCAATTGTTCCGGTTGTATCTCTCCAAAATTAATTAGGGTTTGAACAATATCCTTAAATAAGAGTTTGTAGCTATTGATCATATCAATAGCTACTTTTTTTCCTTCTTTTAGCATATCTTCTACAATGGTATTTGTATTACCAATATCAGTGTTTAACCATTCATTTTGCTCATGATATGGATGCCCTATATGGCTTTGAAAGCCATCAAAACCATAATTTCTAACGAAAGTGGTGGCAAGCATGGTAGCGCTTCTGATATCTCCAGAAGCTCCTGTTGATTTGAAGTTATCTCCAAAGATGATTTCCTCAGCGGCTTGACCCGCCAGGTTAACAATAATATCATTTTTAAGAGATTCTTTATTGCCAGATTTTAGGTGTATTCCTGTAAAGCCTTCAGCATCCGAGTTAGAAGTAATGCTTCTCATTTGTACAGGCGTGATTTTAAATAACAAAGCATAAGTGAGGATGTGCCCAGCTTCATGTACGGAAGTTAGAACAGTCTCATCAATACTCTTTTCTTTCTTTATATTGGAAATGGGCAAAACAACTTTGCATGATACTCGTTCATCTCCAACAATGCCTACCATCTCTTCTCCTTCATAAGAAATAGGGATAACGTTTATTTCTTTTTCAATAGCTTTGAAGAGGAAAGTGGGAAGGCAATTATCAAAGATACTGGAAATGGTACTCAAGACGGGTCTCACACCTTGTGCTGGAAAAACTCCATTCTGATATATAGTCGAGAAAATGGATTCATTGGGGATGAATCTTGTGCAACTTGGGGTATAAATGATTGAACGAGCAAAATCTGTGTGTAGTAATGCATAGGACAAAGCTGACCATGGGCAATTAAAAGTTGCTATGTAATGGATTGACTTATAATTATTTGGGATAATTACACTTACTCTATAATTCATTGTTTTTGGAGTCCTTATGGTGCCCCTAATTGATAGGTTAGGCAGTATCTTTTTAAACTATTACACTCTTGATATCTGTTCACACAAGTATAACACAAGATTCTATTGTTAGGGCATAAATTTGTTGTTTGAGATAAAGAGTGTAAAAGCTCTCGTATTATTCGGAGTTCTTTATTTGATAAAGGGGGTTGTGTTTTGTGAGTTATGTTATCTTTCTCTGTTACTACACAAGAGTCTTCTTGATCTAAGATCTCTCTTATTTTTTGTAGCATTGTTGTAGGATCCATTTTCTCAATTCCTAATTTTTAGTCAGATGTTTAAAATAAATTCTCAGGCATTATAGTACTAAACAAAATCTCCGGCCAGAGGCTTATTTTCTTAGCGGCTAGTCTAAAAGTGTCATATCGATCATCTCCGTCAGGACGATCTCTCCATGCACCATAAGGTTGAGTCCCTATCTTATGAATCAAAGCCTTGGGCAATAACTTAGGATCTTTAGTTTCCGCCATTGCTTCTTTTAGGCATCTGGCAGCGATAGCAGGGGCATTCACGCTGGCACTATGGTAAAAGCACATGGCTAGATCAATACTGAGAAATCCTATAGGATCTGTTAAAGTTGTAATATCTGGTATTTTTATGGTTTCTATAGTTTCCACACTTGATTGAAACATATCCTCATAGGCGGTACGTTCTAGATCCATGTACCCACTTACCAGATAAGAAAGGGCATATTCCATTTGGGCTTTGTACGTAACATGGTCGGCAAATAGGTTGTGAAACAAAATTGCCCATTTGTCTGCTATCCCTCTGTTAGGACCCGTCTCAGGAACAACCCCATTTACGGGGGCTAGAAGGTTCTGGATTTGCTTTCCACTCAGGCTGACACCGTTGGCACCCTTTAGGCGTCCATCCTTACCCAGGAGGCATCCCGCTTGTTTAAAGGCATCATGTAGGACAGAGAAGTTGGGGTTATTGTCAGAAACGCTTACTTCTATTGCTCGAACAAGGTCAAAGAGTAATCCAGGATCCCCCGCTGGACTGGTAGCTATCCAATGAAACGGACCACCAGATAAGCCACAACCGTCGTAGCCCTGAACCGTTCCCCATGTTGGGGCCTCCAACTGTGTTGTCATGTAGAAAGCCCTATGCATGTGACTATTTTTGTCACTATCAGCTAATTGTACGGGATTATCACCTCGGACTAGAACTCCGGAGTGGTTTTGGAATTTGTACCATTTTGTTGTTTGAGTCATGAGAAGTAATTACACCATTAGAGTTGTCAGATGTTAATTATTTTAACTTTCCACTTGCTATCTCGGGTTCAACATGATTGCACTTGGGACACACCCAAGTGTTGCAAGTCATATAGGGTGGGGTTGGACCTCTGGCATCCATCTCAGAACCACATTTTTCGCAAAGCTTACCCAATTCTTCATTTTTCGTTTCTCTTTCTAACTCTTCTGTTAGATAATCCCAAAGATCCATGTTTTTCTTTTCTGAAGGGGAGTCCTCAATTTGGACAATAACAGGATTTTTGAGTAAGGGGCACCAAGAAGGGATTTTAGAATCTTGAGTTAAGAATATAGGTTCAATGAAAGTTAAACTGTTTTGCGCTAGGGCTTGAGTTGCTTTGCAAATATATCTGGCTTGATTCAGATTGTTATATGGAGGCACATTACTGAAGTAGGGGGCGTTGAACCAGCAGCCAAAACATCCTCTAACCTTTACAGTTTTAGCCTTTATTACCTGATCTGTATCTATTTTCATTTAGGTTTTCACAACGCTAGGTGTCCAAGGATTTTGTTTATCTTTTACTGCTTGCCATTCAACTTCAGTTAGTTCCCGGAAAGATCCTTCTGGCTGTTCCTAATTTCTTGATCATAGTCATCAAGTAAACTAGGCATTTCGCTCTCTGTTAATAATGATCTCTCATTGTAACTAGTCTTGGTTGAGCAGTCCCAACCTTTGCTCAGTCCGCCTAATAAGAATCCTCTTCACTTCCTTGTAAGAAGTGAAAAGCTTGATCTCAGGATCATCTATTCTTGCTAAGGTATTCTGAGCACCGTTTTGATCAGCATCTAATACCGCCCTGTCGAAACAGTAAAATTTATCCCCAGATCTGAACCCCAAAAGAAGTCCATTCCTAGAGTCCACTTGTGAGGTATAAGCTGCGTTAACCAAAACTACCGTAGAACCTTTACGGTGAGAAACTTGATTGATTGCTTGAGCTAAGATCCCCTTAACCCAGACTGACAGTCTACGTGATTGATTTTTACTTCTGGGTTTCTTGCTTTTGATTTGAGAAGTGAGGTCTTCTACTGCGATAACTTTTGCTTTATCTACGATTGAATGGGCTGCCTTGAAAACTAAATCACGGACATTAGAAACATGCTTTTTCTTCTGAGAATCTAACTTTTTTCTGCCTAAGTTATTTTTTAGGATATTGTCTCTCTTCTTGGGGTTGTTAGTGTATTTTTCTGCTAAAGCTTTGAGTTTATTTCGTCTTTGATATCTGACTTTTAAGAGATCGGATTTTTTAGATAAGAGACTTCCTAAACCGATTCCGTGATGTTTTCCATCAGAATCAGTAAATGCTTCAGTGTATCCTTTATCAATTCCTATAATTTTATTACCACAAGGTTTTATAGAACAAACCTTTTCTTCATCAACGGAATAATGGATCTCTACTTTGTTGTTTCTCAGGATTAGTCGTAAAGTTTTTGTTGGAGGTACGGAAGTATTTAGTGGAATAGGAATTCGTTTTCCTTTATTTATCCCCATTACCTTAAGCCAAATTTTACCATTATGAAAGAAAGTGGTATAACAATCTGTATCAAGAATGATTTGATTATTTACTGTTGTTCTTCCGTGTTTATAGTACTTCCTCATTAATCTGCATAAATAAGGATCTTTATTCCAAGTGTCAGTCTTGAGTAAAGTATAAAGTCGTTTTCTTTCTTGTTCATTTTTAGTCCGTTTATAGATTGCTTTACGAACTTTGACTTTAGAAGCTTCTCTGTGTGAAGTTAAGTCCCCCCAAACATCAGTTAAAGTAGTTTTCCATAACCTAGCCGGAATATTAAATTTCTTCTTTTGATCTAACCAAGAGTCTCTTATTTCACGATCACTCTTATAACCTAAACCGTTCAAAGAACCAAAGCGTCTCCAAATATCAGATCGAAGAACTCCTAAACGATTAGCTATTTCAACTAATTGATCAAACTTGCCTTGATTCAAGTTTTTGCTAAATGCTATTCGAGTTACTTTTGACATTGGGTTTTAATTACACCACATTGTGCAACTGTGACTAATTATAAATAAGAAGATGAAGGTTTATCTAAGCTCTTCCAGTTCAATCTCTTCAGTAATGCTGTCTCCTGTGTAGAACAGGATGCAACCGTTGCCTTTTCCGTCACAAGCGATTATTGCCTTAGAGAGGTGGGACATTCTCACTCCATAATAAGTTCTGAAGGTTGTGTGGTTACTTGTTCTTTCAAATCTGTCTCAGCAATATATAAAGCCATTTCAGCTTGAGATAATTTGTTCTTCAATATCTTGATTTGACACTTTTTTCTCCTTAGGAATGATTCAAGAGCTTCTTCTTTTGTTGCGTAAGCAAATTTCTTTTTAGCATAGAGTAAGACAAAATGATCTTTGCCACCATAAACACTTTGAATCCAAACGCCTTTCTTAGTTCTTTTAATTACTTCACATTCTAGCAGTTCTATTTTTACTGTGTAAGAGGTTGAATAATCCCCATCGAAAATTGACCCGTATGCCCTATCTTCATATCTGTAGAGTCGCTTTGGTTCCTCTATAAGGTCCCAAAGAAGTCCTTGCTTTATTCCCTTTTTAATCAAGCTCAGATTCATCTGGAGTTAATTCTCGTGACCACCCATTATGTGTTTTTGGTTTTTCCGCCACAATGATATAATCTTTATTGGCTAGTTCTTTATGCTTCAGCACATCTGCATCAGTTCATGTTCGTTCTTCTGGCGTTGAATAGTAGTCATTAGCTATTTCAGGATTAAATTCGGGGCAATATAGTTTGTAACGTTTAGTCATTTTTTTTATTCTTCGAGAGCTGAAGTGCAACCTCTAGTAATGCTTGTAATTTAGCCTCAACAAGTTTATGAAGATCTCGGCGTCTTTTTTGTTGTTGTCTTTTGATCTTGTCTTGGATTTTCATGTTCTACCTCTTATATTATCTTCCAATTTTCCAAGATACTTTTCCATCTTTTTATCTTTCCAGGGCTTCTGGGTTTTCTTGTATCTATAAACATCGCGTCCATAGACACGATGAGCCCCATAACTACCAAACCCACATTTTGGGCATGTTGGATCATTGTTACTAAATATCCATTCACAACTAGCACAAACTCGTAAAGTGACCCATTTCATAATGGTTGGCCTTTCAGACGTTGACAAGAACCTTTTTTCCTTCTCCAGTTAGGTTGAGATGCCTCATGTTTTGTTCAAGTATGGCACCACAAGCGGTGCATTTAAAAGTGAAACATCCCTCATTCCAATCATCTGTCCCATCTTCATCTAACTCAATTTCCCCTTCCGCACAACATTCATCTGACTCATAACAATCGACGTTTTGCCATTTCGGAGCACCCACATAACAACCACAATACCATTTGACTTTTAAGCTCATATCTTAGTCTCTTTCATCCTCTTGATGCCACTTATTGACGCATTCCGAGCAAGTACAAAAATGAGGAAATCTACAGGTAATTTCATCCTTTTCATTAAGTTCAGAAATTTCTCTTTTGGCACAATTTGTACCTGCTTGGGTAGCTCCCCCCTTAGTTCGAAAGCCACTTTCATTTGTCAAACAACTGTCCGCACGGACACTATAGCCCCAATCACCATTGTACCAATGGCGAACATAAATATCAAAAATTCCGATCTTTGTTGTGTACTGCCATGCATGAGCATCAATAAAATTCTTTCCCGCTTGAACAGCTTCTTCTGGAGTTAGCAGTCCCCTAATTGGGTCTACATTGTGAAGGGGCTCAAAATTGCCGGGGGTGTTGCTGAAGTAAACTGTGAAGGTAGGAGTTTCTTTACGCACAGTTATCAAGATTTCGTTATAAATAATTTGTGCATCAGGGTGCATATTGTACCTTTTTTTAGTTGGTAATTACTATTACACCGTGGGGAAGAATAAATCAAGTTTTTAATTGCTTTTTCTTGGATTTTGGTGTAAACGGATTCTAGTAAGGAATAGAAATGGCTAAAATAGGAGATATTATAAAAATCAAGGACAAAGTTTTTGAAATTATTGCTTTTGCAGACGAGCCTAATACGGGATTGCTAGTGGTTTCTTGCCATAGACATAGTTATAATTGCGTGATTCCAATAGAAATATGGGATCAAGCGGCAAAGACATTTTCTGAAAAGCAAAAAAATGATGCAAGAGCGTTTGCATGTAATTTGAGATATGGGATAGAAGATAAACATTTTAGCAGGTACCGTTTTCGTTAAATCATGGAATGTTCAATTTGTCACAGGGATATTGATAGGCTTGAAAAACATCACTTTGAAGCGGGCCGTCGAAGAAAAGGTGAGGATGGGATTGAAGTTTGTCATCAATGTGGGGATCAATTGCATCTGATGTTTACGAATAGAGAATTACGTAACAAGTACAATACGCTGGAAAAGATACTTGCAGAACCTAAAGTCCAGAAGTATGTTGAATGGGTAAGGAACAAGCCAATTGAAACGCATTACACAATGAAGAAAAAGAAAAGAGTATAAGGAGATGAGTGATGATCGTTTTCAATTTCAGCCGTGGTACATAAAGCTATGGAGGCTTCGGTGGTATCTCTGGCTTCCGCTTGAATTTGCCTATTGTTTCATCTGTCTCCGTTTGCACGGGAGTGGGAGTAAGGATTATTCAGTAAGGACAATTTGGGCCATTTGTTGCGGGGGAACTGATATTAAAATGAATCGGGTATGGACACTAGAGGAATGTGAAGAAAGATGTAAGGAACACGATGAAAAAAATAGGCAAAAGTAAAGAACGTGATGAAATTAAAAAGTGGTTGTTAGATGAAACTGATTTATCTCTAAAGCAGATAGATGCTTTTGTTGCTTCTTTAACAATCAAACAAGTGCGTCTCGTTATGTATATAATTCAATATGCTGTGCTTACTGGTTCTTTAATGCCTAAGCAAAGAAAAGAAGCTTTACGTTAGCGGACGATTGCTTTATTTACCTTATAACTTTTTTGAAATGCTATGTACCGGGCTGCAACTCGTAGAGTAAGAGGATTCATAATTATTAAATTTCTTTAATCACTGTTAAAAATCTGTCTAAAATGTCAGGAGGAATTGTATTATCTAAGACTACAAATTTAAAAATCTCCGCAAAATCTTCATGCACGTTTGTATGACCATAAGAACTAACAGATTTTTTCCCAGCAAGTTCAAATTCAGATTCGTACCAGGCTCTCCATTTAGTTGGTAATTTTAGAAAAATTCTGTGCCCCACCTCATGATAAAGTGGCCCCAATCCCATAATTCTTGGAATATGACCTCTAATCAATAGCTTGTCTATGTTTAATAATATTTCATCAGTTGATGAAATATACCTTGCTGCAAAGGAATTGCCATAATATCCCGTAGTTAATTTTCCATTTGCAAATTTTCCTAAGCCAATTGCCGTTAGTTTATTTTTAACATGTTTAGCGATATCAACAACAATTTGTTGCTCTTGCTCCGTAAGTTCAGCTTTATCAATGATTTTAAAGTCAGCTATAGCATACCGGGCTGCAACTCGTAGAGTAAGAGGATTCATACAATGTGATATCTATGAAAAGCTTTTTGCAAAACATCTTTTTGTTTATCACTAAGAGGTATAGATTTTCCTATTTGAGTTCCAATACTATCTAAAAACTTTTCCAACCATTCATCTTTCCCCCTAATTGTTTCACGAAGTTTTACAAATCGCTTCATGAATTCCTCTCGTTTATCTCTGAGTTCTAATCGTTTTGCTTTATTATCAAGGAGATCTTTGTATGTCTTTTCAAGATTTTCAACAACAGCTTTTTGTTTTGAACTAAGTCCACGATCGGATAAGTGATCCATCATGCTTTCCATTAAATCAGCTAATCGATTTTCTCGTAAGTCTATAAAGGTGGAAAGTAGACGATCCAATCTGCGGTATTGATCTTTGACAAATTCTTGTTGTTCAAGATCGTCTTCTTCTCGTTCTACTTGTCTCTCCCAATAAGAAGCTCTACGATCGTAACTAAATTGTCTTGAGTTCATATCTAAAAAGGTGTAATAAAAGGTTATGGATTTTCAACCTAAGAAAGCTCTTCTTGAAAAGCAAACCGAGCATGTAAGCTCTTCTGGTAAATACAGACTTATAATCACTCCTTTTGAAACAAAACCAGGATGTTGGAATTACACCCAAGGACTAGTTTACAAGGTGGGATCAAATAATCCAATAACTGAAGTCCAAAGGAATTATTCCAGCTTTCCTTTTCTTTGGATCGAAAAACATCCTAATGGGCATGATTACTTAGTTTGTGGACAAAATTATCAGGGACAAACGGTTATTGAGCTTGATACAGGGAAGCGTAAAGATTGCCTCTCTGATGGAGCAGAGGAGGAGTATGGCTTTTGCTGGGCTGATTATAGGTTTGATGCTAATTCTCAACTCCTTATTGTTTCAGGTTGTATTTGGGCTTGCCCTTACGAATATCGTCTCTATGACTTCTCTAATCCCATGGGGGGATGGCATGAACTTAGTTGTGATATTTGTATTAATGATTTTGAAGGTAAATGGCCTACTATAGAATTAGATGGTACAATTCGTTACTATCAGCCAGGTATGACAGAGGATGGGGAGCCAATGGATGAGATAGTAGCAACGCAAACTTTCAAACGAGAAGGACTAAAACTTGTTTTAGTTTCAGAATGGATTTCAGAAAAAGAACAAGAATGTCGAATAAGACATACTCAAGCCATGAAAGCGTACAAAGAACGATTAGAGATTTTTCGTTCTTCTGATCCTCTTTATTTAGCTTGCCAAGAGCTTTTGAAGGATCCCATATGGAATCCAGATGAGCATGATGCGGTAGGCATAACTTATGCAGATTGGTGTCCTTTCTTTGAAGGAAAAGAGCAACGGATGTGTAGGCGTATTATTGAAAAAGGTAAAAGTAAATATACAGTTGATCTTGAATGGGTAATGGTTTCCGGCCCCATCAAACTAGTTATTTACAAAGATGGGAATCATTTTGAAGAAAAATTCTTTGACCATTCTGTAAATGGGATGCACGAGGCTTTTGAGTATGCTAAAGGGTTACTAAGTTGAACAAACTTGCAAAATGTCCAATTTGTAGTTTTGATTTACCTGATTATTTTAATGTAGGTCCTGGGGTGCTTTCGATAACCATCAGATGCTCAGGTTGTAATGCAAGTGTTGGGCTGTCTAAAGTACAACCTGAACCTCATGTAGTATATTACAGTGAGGCGGAAGATTCTAGAAAAGGAACTGAATAGATAAGAGAGACAAAGGATAATGTTATACTATAACTACTTTCTAGTGTTTTTTGTAGGTATGGTTTGGGGTGCATATTTTCTCAGCTTATGGCTCAAAAGACGGACTTTATTACCGTTTGATGGGTTGTATCATGGCAAAACTAAGATAGACCCTAACCAAATAATATTGCCCAAAAGGGTAATGAGCGGCATAAAATTTCCACGCAATAAATTTATTCCATAATAGATGTACAAGCGATTAGGATATAGAATAAAAGACGAATCTAGTTTTGAAGAAAAAGGGGAAGAGAAATTGCTAGAGCATTTAGTAATACATGATTACTTATTAGAAGAAGAGTAGAAAACATGGGTAATAAAATTTATGCAGATGATCTGGTGTATTTAATTATTGCAGCGGTTCATAGCATAAGTCATGAGGATTTGTACAAAGTTTGTAATAGGGCTGCTGAAAGATTAACAGCTTTACAATCTGTATTTCATTTCCGTGATCCTTGCTATAATAAAGAAATAGAACAGGCTCTAAGTAATTTAATGGTCTCAAACATGATCTATGTTAGGAGTGACCAACCAAACATTTATTGGGACGCAAAAGCAGAGTAAAACTAATTTCCAAAAGCTTTATCTAAAAGGCATTGTTTTTTGTATTGTTCAGCGAGTTGCTCATAATTCAACCATTTAACAAACTCGTTTTCACATTTAGGACAAGTAACAGGTCCAGATTTATCCGACCATTTATGATGACAGTTTAGACATTTGTTTTCTGCTGTAATCAACATTCAGGAGGTTCTATGGAATTTTGTGGTGCAACTTTAAGCGTTGGGGATGATTATGGTGATAACGATACCACTTTTCATTGCCAACTTCCGTACAAACATGAGGGAAATCATCAAGACATTTTTCGCAAAGGCAATGCTACTCTTACTTGGATTG
>Ga0209777_10002564_pt1 | contig 23688 bp, 43 predicted proteins | sample FrelakmetHBP12HB_FD_187147 | JGI IMG/M metagenome (GOLD analysis project Ga0209777, IMG submission 187147) | Freshwater lake sediment microbial communities from the University of Notre Dame, USA, for methane emissions studies -HBP12 HB (SPAdes)... | ecosystem: Environmental > Aquatic >... | reverse complement strand
TAACTACTGCAATAACCAATACTTCATCTGGTTCAACCTTACCTTTCATTTCAGTTTCAACCAGTGTGCCAGCATAATGTGCTGTTAGTAACTCTCCAATATTCATCCAATTTCTATCTTTTATTTCAAATAGAACTGCTTCTGTTTTTGCATTAATAAACTGAACAGGTATCCTTGGTGATTCTACTTTATATTTACTCATTTAAAAAAATTTTTTAAAAAACACATAAAAGAAAATTATTAATCCAGTCACATAAATAGATAATATGTGTGCCACTGCTGACATACTTTTAAAATCTTTATCACCATTATATTCTTCAACAAAATTAATTTTTGGAAGTTTGAACATAAGTATTACATAAAAAAGATAATACACAACAAAACAAATTGTGAAATATGGTGGATAAAGTATCCAACGTTCAATAAAAAGAAATATTTTCCACATGCTATTTTCTTTTAAAAATATATTTTGCAATTTGTGTAAGTCCACTCATAACAATTATAAGTACAAAAAGAAAACCTATAAAATGGTTAGAATCTTGTCCTACATATTCAATAAATTCTTTTAGTGTCATAATATTATACTTTTAGTGCTAGTTTTTGTAAATTTGCTTTAAACATATCACGGGCAAAAACATATAGTCCAACTTCCCATAATATACTCATAAATGTCATGTAATAATGAGTAATAATCAATAGTATTGCAACAAATATTCCAAATGTTAATTTAAATATCCAATTATTAAACTTACCAAACATTTGTCCAATACGTTGCCAATGACTTTTTTCTTTCTTTATAAAGATTTGTAATAATGTTGTTTTCATTAGAATGGTATTTTTTTAATTAATGAATCTGGTATCATAACAAATTCCTTTGGCGGAACATATATTACTGTAGCTGTTTCTATTCTTGGAAAACTAATACCAGTTATCCAGTTACTTGGTGGCACAGTATAAACAAGTTTCTTTTTTTGAACATATCTAAGAGTATCATTACCACTTGAAGCGATATATACATCATTAAAATCATAGTAATCCTGACTAGCACTACTTTTAAATATGCCAATATACGTACACGTACCTTTTTTGTCAGTAGTATATAATACAAAGCTAACTGGTGTTTGTTTAATAATTCTGTTTTTCCAAAATTCAATATTTTTATGATTTTTATACCAATTATAGTCTTTTATGAATGATAATTTTTTAAGACTATCTTTATATGAAATGTTTTTATTATAAATTGAATCTGGCATATAAAAAGTGTATATTGGTTTTGTCCAAATGGTTTCACTTCTTTTTTGCAGATGTCCACGTACAATAAAATTGGTGGTGAGTGTGGCAACGAGAGCCACACCTGCACCAATTAATAAAACAAGATATCGATTTTCCCAGAATTTACTTTTGAAAAAGCACAGTGAAACTATCACTGTTGCTATGAACGATAATACAAATATTAACATAATTTTAAAATTTTTAGGTTAGACAATAAAACTATTTCTTTTCTTCTTCATCAAAACCACGCCATTCCAAACCCGGGCATAAACCTGTATAATCAGCATGTAGATATTCTCCAAATACTCCAGTACTTGTAACCAATCCACGACCAATTGCACACAATAATTTCCAGATTAATTTACCAAGATTTACAAGTACAATTTTCCACAAAAAATTATAGAAAATGAATTTAAGTGGATAACCGATAACATAAATAATGGTATAAAATAATGCAAGTGCAATATATTTTACAGGATACCATATACAATAAATTAATGGTTCAATATACCATACTTTTTTACCACCTTTATATTTATTGACAATTTTTTGAAGCCAACCACCAATGAATATACAAATAACGTATAAAAGACCTGCTGATGCAACCACTCCAATAATAGTTACAAATACATACCATAATTTAATACATGAATCAATTACAATCATTAATGCCCATGCGAAATATTCAACAAAGAAAAATGCTGCTACAAGTAAAATAAGCGTAATAAGTGCACCTACAACTTGTTTGGTTCTTTTAATAAGAGTTTTCACATCACCTTTGAATGTAAATGCCTGACGAAGTGAGGCAAAGAAATTTTGGCTGGCAGTAAAAAATGGTTTCATGCGAGCATCCCATTTAGCTTTTCTTGCTTCTCTTTTTGCTTCACGGATTGCTTCAAGTTTTTCCTCTTCTTGTAATCTTGCATAATATTCATCACTACGTTTTTGACGTGCTTCATTTACTTCTTTACGCCATTTTGCCCAATTATCATAAATTTCAGCTCTTTTTTCTTTATCATATTTTGCTCCTTCTCCATATTTTTTAGTTAAAAAATAACTAAAGAAACTTTCATCAATATCATCAAAAAATATTTTTGCGGTAAGTGGAAGTTTTTGCACATCTTTTCTATTTGTATGTTGATTTTCAGCCATTTCATAAGCTGTTACATCATCAAGACTTTTAATCCAATTATCCACTGATTTTGCAAGACACCAAACAAATCCTCTTGGAAAGAGCAATACAATGAACTTCAAAATTTGCCAAATTGCTACAAATGAACATGCAAATAGTGAAAATAATAATAACCAAAAATATGGACAACCGTTTTGCATTGTTTGTGGAGTTGGTGCTTTTTTACCAAGTACATATGTCATTAAGCCATAGTGCCATGATTCTTTATCAACTACCATAAGTTTTGGTTTCTCGGCATGAATAATAAATTCTTCATCACCTTCTATAAGTGATATTTTATCGCCTTCAGCGATATCAGTACCACTAATGTGTTCAATTACCTTGATATAGTAACATTGCTCGCTGTCTTTATAAAGAAAGCCTTTGAAATTGCAACCTTTACCATCATAGGCAGCAGGATTGTTGTACTCAACAACCTTGTTTAATAATAATTCCAGTTTTTCGTTTTTCATAAAAATAAATTTATATACATTGTTTTATATTAAAAGTTTTAAAATTTGTTCTTTAATACCATTTTGATTAAGTCCTTCAACTGAATTCGTACACCAAACAAAATGATCTGAAACCCAACACATGAGATTCATATCATCAACCACAGCATAATTTTCAATTTGATATTGATGTACATATCTGAGAATTTCAAATCCACGACACATATCAGCATCTTGAAGTTTTTTGAATTGTGTACCCCAGAAATCAGGAGTGTAATCTTTAACTGGTGAATTAATACCATTATATCTAAAGACCTCATTCATTTCTTTGAGTTTTAATTCTAATCTCCTGTCAGTAGTAAGAATAATGAAAGGATTAACAGCTTCAATAATTTCATTTAACACCGCAACGCAATGTGGGTCAAATGGCTTTACAATATAAGTAGATTGTATTACTGAATTGAATTCTCTTTCTGTAATCATAACACTGTCGAGGTCTAAAAATAAATATCGTTTTTCATTGTTCATTATAAATGCATATTATACGTAACCAACATTAAAAAGGTTACAAAAATTTTTGTTTTATTTTTAATTTGTTCCAAATTGTTGAACAATAGCCTATTTGATGTTTACAATCATCAATTGGATTATGCTGAGTGCCCATAAAAGGATACTGTTCTTTAATTTCTGGAGCAAAAGAAACCAATGTCCTTACATCTCTTTCATTTCTAAAGTACCAAGGTAATGTATCTCCTTTACCAATTGCAAAATATGCTGCTTCAAGAATTCCAACATCAAATCTTACACCATCACCCCAAATTTGAAAATCACGAAGAATGGCTAAAAATGAACTAAATTCATTTAAAACAGTTTGAATACTATCTGCTGGTTTACAAATTGCTTGTCTTGCTACATCACTTTGTTGTAACCACCAATAAAGAGTACTGGCATCAATAACAAGACCAACATTTAAACATGATTGAAGATTAATCACTCTATAAAAGGTTCTTCCTATATTACCAGTATTAATATTAAATTCTACTGCACCAATTGAAACAATTGCACATCCTGCTCTTTTACCCATAGTTTCAAGGTCAAGCATAAGATGACCCAAACAAGGTTCTTCTGGATAACCACTTTTTATTGCCATATTATTAAGTTATTAATTAAATCCACCGTAAGTAATATCTTTATTAAGTTCTTTCCCACATACAATACAAATAGTTGTTTTAATGAATTCTTCTCTGTTGAGATATCCACCACTAACATAACTGTCTTCAACTTTTGTTTCTGTATGTGTACACACCAATCTCATTTTGTTTATTTTGTCATAAATTTCAGCATTAAGTTTATTTCTTCTGCGAGTTAAACGCTGAACTTCATCACATAAGGTTAATGCCTCTACATTTTCTGTGTAAACCTTTTTTTTCATATATTATTCTAAATTTAATCTTAAATATAAGTAAGTGCTTTTAACACCATGAGCATAATCAAGTTCTCCCCATAAATGTTTAAGTATTTCCTGATCAAGATACTGTGTGTACCATTTTAATGCTGATTGAAATATTGGCTTACGATATTGGTATTCATCAACATATTTAGGATACATTGAGGTACTATTTTCACAGCTAAATGTTGCGTTTGCCCAAATATCACACATTTTTAAAATAATAGCACGATGATCTTCAACAGTCTTACCCATTGTGAGTAAATGTTTCATTAATCTGTTTTCTGCAGGTACATCAGTTACTCTCAGTACAACTTTTGCTGCTTCAATACTTATTATTTCTTTTATATTATTGAAAGTTTCTCTTGCATCTTCTTGTAAATCATGACAATAAGCCGCTGCTTTAGTAATTTCCGCATCAATTGGACGAAGAAATACGTCTTGATATGTTTCAACAGCATATACCACTTTATCAACATGAATCATGTAGCTTCCGTCAGCATATTTACAATTAGCGTCATCGTGACACTTTTCAGCATATTCTCTAATTTTTACAAAATCGTATTTCATTGGATATTTTCGTGTTCGTTAAGTTCTTTTAAAAGTTTTCTATAATAGTCCAGATCACTTTTTGCTTTATCAAGTGATGTTGTGAGTGATTTGAATTCATTCGTCATTCTTTCAATTTCTTTTTTAGCGTTTCTCCAATGATAATAAATATCATCGTATTCTTTTGTTGTATATTCTACTTTTGATTCAAGATGTTTTCTTATTTCTTCCATTATTTTTAGATTTAAACAACAAAAGTAATACAATTTATTTAATCAACAAATTTTTTTGAAAAAAAGTTGCAATTAAAATAAATTAATTATATTTGCATGGAAAATTTGTAACCTTTTATTAATTATATACGTATAACGAGTATGAAAATTACAAAAAAATTATTAGCCAATCTTATAAAGATCATAAAAATAAATGGTTTTCATATTATTGTGAATGGCGAAAATCCAGTAACATTTAATGTTGAAGGCAGTTTCTATTTTGATAATAACGAAGAACTTGAAGAATTCAGAAACAAATTAAAAGAATTATTTACCAGTCATTGTGGTGGTGAAATAACTGTTATAACATTTGAAGAACAATTTTGCAAAAAAATAATATTTTAAACGTAAAATATAATGATTAAGCCAGAAGTAAACAAATTTACAAACGTTATTTTCCTTGATCATGACGGTGTTCTGAATTGCCAGCTTTTTTATGATGAAAAGTTTGCACATCTGAAACGCTTTGATGGTATACCTCTATATAAGACAGTCAAAAAATATCTTCGTAAACTTCTTAAACAAAAACAGCTTACTGATTTAGAATATTATAAGAGCGAAACTTGTGAAATGCGTATCGGATTATTGAACTGGCTTTGCAAGGAAACAAACAGTGCGATTGTGATTAGTGCTTCAATGAGAAGTGGTTGGTCTGTTGAAGACCTGCAGAAAATATTCAATTACTGTGGAGCAACATTTACAATTATTGACAAAACACCATATACTGGATACGAAAGAGGTACTGAAATAAGTAAATGGCTTAAAGATAATTGTTTTCAATGGTTTGGTGTGCATTATTTTGATTTTCATCGTTATGCAATAATTGATGATGATAACGATATGCTTTTAAATCAACAATTTAATTTTTTTCAATGTGATAAATATTGTGGTTTAACGCCTACAATTGTGAATAACATAAAAACTTTTTTTAAACATAAAACATTTTAATTATGGGAGCAGTAAAAGTAACTTCAATAGTAAAAAACGGAGATGTATTGGTAAGATGTGGTGATATCATTAAAACACTTTATGCTGATTTGGCAAATACTGAAAGTCTTGATATAAAAAATTATATTAGAGATAGTATTAAAATCTGGGAAGAATATGAGAAAGCTATTTTAGAAGAAGCATCAAAACATCAACGATGAAATTTTTAATTCAAAAAATTGATGGAGAAATCAGACATGATTTTTCTTTTGCCTTACTTGAGTCTGTAAGATTTAAGAATTGGCTGACACGTAATGATAAAAAAGAAAAGATTAAGGTGAAATTTATTAACACACCTGAATTACTTGAGCCAGATGACATTTATCCACCTATAGAGTTCAAACAATTTCACAAAAATTATGTGCCTGTTGGTAGCGTAGAATTTGTCACTGAATTTCTTCAGCATTTTTATGGTTTAACACCAAAGCCAAGAAACGTACCTGCATGTTTATTTGACCCACGATATTCACATAGACCAATAAAAAACGGTAATCATATGGATTTTGAAAATGTAATTGGGGCAAAATATTTTGTTAAAAGTAATGATAAAATAAAAGGATTTGCTGAATTTATTGAACTTAAAGAACCGGGCATGCTGCCATTGCCAGCAGGTAATTATCAAGTTTCACAATTTATTAGTATTGATAGTGAATGGCGTGTTTTTGTCTTTGAGGGCAAAATTGTAGGTTTACAAAATTATTCTGGTGAATTCACAAAATTTCCAAGAGTATTGGCAATAAGTGAAATGATTACTGCCTTTGAAAAATCTGGTGAAGCACCTGTGGCATATACATTGGATGTTGGAGTAAATGATTATCATACATTTATAATCGAAATTCACGATTTTCATAGTTGTGGACTCTATGGTTTTGCTGATTATGCAAAACTTCCGAATATGTTTAGTAAATGGTTCTATCAGTACTTACAAAGAGAAATGGTAAAAAATAAATTTATTATATTATGACAGAAGCTAAAGCAAAGATATTAGCAATAACATTAATGGAAAAAAACGGTCTTTCCACGTTAACATAGAAATTTGTATTTGATAATGCACGTCATAGATTAGGTCGTTGTATGGGTAGAAGAAAAATAATTTCATTGTCAAAAATTTATTTACCACTTCTTAAACCAGAAGAAATTAAAGATACTATACTTCATGAAATTGCACATGGCTTAGTTGGAGGAAAACATGGACATGATTTAATGTGGAAACAAAAAGCAATTGAAATTGGCTGTAATGGTGAAAGATTATATCATGGTGAAGCACATGTTAAGCCAAAATATATGGGTACTTGTCCTAATTGTGGTAAAAGAATATTAAGGCATAGAAGAAAAGCAATATCATGTTCAATTTGTGATAATAAATTTAATAGAGATTTTTTATTTGTATGGACTTTAAATGAAAATTAATATGGCAAAGAAAAAAATTACTTATCAGGAAACTTATCGTAAAGGTACTATCTGTACCAATAAACAGCAAATCATTGATTTGATTAAGCAAAAAGACAGTATTGTGTTTATTAATAAAGCGGGTAAATACGATGATGACAAACAATTTATATCTGTAACAATTGATAACTGTACAAATGGAACTAAAGGGTAATTATAAACTATCTTACACTCTTGATAGAGAGCCAAAAGATTTAAACTTGTTAATTGAACTAAGACAAGTTGAAGGAATACCACCAAAGGGTAGAAATATCTGGGAAGGTATTTCAACACTTAATGGTCAGCCTTATACTAAAGAAGACCTGACACATTGTGTTAATGCCCGTCTTGCTGCAGAACACATTGGAAAAATGTTAAAAAATGAAATAAAAATAAAATCTCAAAATGAAGAGCATTCATTTAGAATAAAAAAAGAGGAAATAAAATGAGTGTATATCTACTTACAATACCAGTAACTCCAATATATGTAGAAGACCCACAAGGTGGTTTTACTGTATTCTTTAAAGAATTTTCCAATGTAATTTCAGAGGGAGGAACAAAAGATGAAGCATTGGATAATTTACAAAAAGCAATGCATGACATATATTCACATAAAAATACGTTACCAATAGAAGAAAACAAATAAATTATGAAACAATATTATTTTAAATTTGATGGATTTTTTGATGAAAATCAAGTTAAGAAGGTTCTTGAAAAAGATCACATTGTGAAAAATATAACTTTGAAAAGAAAGGTGCAGTATGGTCGTTCTAATGGTATGGGTGAAGTCGAACCCACTGGTGAGTATGGTTTTGAAGACATGACCATAGAAGTTGCAATACTTAAAAATACTCCTGATGTGGTTATTACTGAAGAAAATTATGGTGATTATCAATCAAGTGCGGTATTCCATAGAATGTTCATAAAGAAATTATTTGAAATTGTAACACGAGAATTATGAAACCAAAAGAATTTTATAAAATCATGACAGATTTTGTCGAAGAAGACAAACGCTGGAGAGCACTTAAAGTGGGTGATGCTATATATCAAGAAGTTCCTGCAGGACTTGATTTTGATTATTTTAAAGCAATTATAGTTGAAGTTAATGTTGAAGACCGTTGTGTGCTTGCAATTGATAAATCGGATAGAATAAATCCTGACAGCGAAATTGTATTGGAAAGTTTTTTAACTCAAGAAGAATTTGACAAATTATAAAAAATTAATTATGAAATTCAAAGCACTTAGAAAAAAGGAAACAAAAGAATTTGTTGAAATACAACAACTCGGTGGATTAAATATAATTTTTACTTCAGAATTACCTAATCCACAACCAATTACAGCTACAATTGATTTAATGAAAATACTCTACAATAAAAATTTATGGGCAGATGTGAATTTTAATATCGATGATTATGAACTTGTGGAGTTTGAAATGTATGAAGTAGATATTGTTGGTGCAGACATACGTAATAAACTCAGTCCATTAAGCGGTTTAGTATCAATGGTGAGAAATTATAATGAAACTACAAATATTGAAGTAAAGAAAAAAATTATGAGTATAATTACTGGAGAACTTGAACTTTGTGATAATTGTATAAAATATATTGCAAATCTAATTTAATATAGTAACTTTGCAACTGAAATAAATTAAATTATGAATAACGAATTTCTTGAAAGAATTAAGTCGAGAAGAGAAGTGCTTGATGGGGTTAAAGTCGCACTTAAAGAAAAATTTATTGGAATTGATGAAGTAATTGATAAGATAATTGATAGCATATCATTATGGTATCTTACTCCAGAACTTCAATTTAGACCTTTAATAGTTTCTCTCTGGGGCATTACAGGTGTGGGCAAAACTGATTTAGTGCGTAATCTTGTAAAATTGTTAAATTATACTGACAAGTTTATAGAAATCCAGATGGATATGAAGAATGACTATTCAAAAAATATTGAAAATTTTTTGGAAAGTTCTGGTATTGATTCAAATGAACCAGCAATACTTCTGCTGGATGAAATTCAACGTTATCGCACTGTTGATGAAGCTGGTATAATGATTGAAAATAAGTATTTCAATGATATTTGGATGCTTCTTTCTGATGGTAAATTTCAGAATAATTCTCAACGTAGAGCAGAAATACTGGATTTATTATTTGAAGAAATGTATTATTCAGATAGAAGAGAAAATGAAGATGAAGAGGATGAACCAAGTAATAAACAATTAAAAAAAGGTAAAGGTAAAAATGGTGTACCCAAAGAAAAGAAACCTAAAAATTATAAATATAAAACATCATATTGGACTGCAAACAGGTTTAAAAAAATGCTTAATTTAAGTGTTTCCGCAGAAGAGATCATGAAAATGAGTCTTGAACAGCGCATGGAAATTATGGAAAGCAGTCTTAAGTTAGGTAATGTTAATGAAGGCAAATCATATGAAAAATTGCTTATCTTCATATCTGGTAATCTTGATCAAGCATTTACAATGGCTGATGAAGTTGAAGATAGTGAAAGAGATGCTGACATATATCATGAATTATCAAAAAGAGTTAATATTATTCATATTAAAAATGCACTTGCAAAGCAATTCAAACCAGAGCAAATTGCAAGATTTGGAAATAATCATGTGATTTATCCTTGTTTGGATAAGAAAAGTTATTATGAAATTATTAAAAGAAATTGTGCTTTAATTCTTAATAGAGTTAAAAGTGAACATAATATTGAGATTATTTTAACTGATAATGTTTATGATGCTATCTATAGAAATGGTGTGTTTCCAACACAGGGTGTAAGACCCGCAATTTCAACAGTTTATAATTTGTTAGGCAGTAATTTACCATTTTTCTTATATTTATGTTTGGTGAATGATTTAAATAAAATGTGTCTTGATATTATAGATAATCAATTAGTTACTTATATTGAAGAAAAAAGATATGAAAAGGATGTGGTGCTTGATATTGATAATATTCGTGAAGGAAAAACAAGAGATGAAAAAATACTAGTAACTGTTCATGAATTAGGTCATGCGTTATTATATGCTATTTTATATAAAACTCCGCCCAGACAGATCAATGTAAATAGTTCTGGTTTATCAGAAGGATTTGTTATTAATCATAGTTCAATTGAAAACAGAACATTTGTAAGAAATCGTATTGCTATTTATTTAGGCGGCTTAGTTGCTGAAGAACTTGTATTTGGTGAAGATTATAAATCAATTGGAGCATCTGCAGATATATCAAATGCAACTGACACTGCTGGTTGTTATGTTAGAAAATATGGAATGGACGGCATTGTTTCAAGAACAATTAAAAAAGAAGCACCACAATCACAAGAATTAAATTATTGTACTGAAAAAACAGATGATATTATTGAAGGTATCTTAAAGGAAGAAAAAATTAGAGCCAAAGACCTTTTAAATGAAAATATGGGCATTTATAAAGAATTGATTAAACATACTATTGATAATAATGGAATTACCACAGTACATTTTCTTGAAATATGTAATGAAAATGGCTTGAATTTGAAACAAACTGAAATCAATGATAAGTTATCATATTCATATGAAGATAAAGTAATAAAATTTTTAAATCAGTAATTGTAACTATTGTTTATTGATTTACGTATAATATGAAAAATATAAAAACTGTTGATGAATTATTAATAATTTTATTTGCTGCAGTAATTGGAATGTGTATAATATTTGGTATATTTTTATATATTCACGAAAGAAAAAGAAAAAAAGAAATACGTAATAATGAGAAGAAAAGATAATGTATAAAGTGGTTACTGAAAATATGAAATCTTTGGGGTTATTGAACAGTTCAGAAAAATTTAAGAAAAATTATGATTATTTAGAAAAATATTTGTATCTTTGTCAAACTTTTTACTAATTTTTTGTAGATTTTTATGAACGGTAAAAAATGTATTTTTACGTGATTTAATTAAAGATAAAAAATTAGCATAATATATAAATGTTTAAAAAAATTGGCATATTATTAATTATACTTATAGCTATTTATTTATTAATTCATATCTTTGTACTATGAAAGAAATACAAATTAAAAATAATGACAGCAACAAAGCTAAAACCGAGTGAAACCCATAGAGACCTATGTTTTTCTCTGGCTGAAGCTAAAGGTACTAATTTTATTGAAGTTCCATTAGGAAGTGTTTGGTTAAATAAAAAGGGATTGGGCGTGGCTGATGTGATATCAATTGATTGTTCTTATGTTAAATTTATTGTAAATATTTTTGAATGTAAAGTAACTCGATCAGATTTTATACAGGATTTAAAATCAAAAAAATATGAAAAATATTTATCATATTGTAATAGATTTTATTATGCTTGTTTAGCAGGTATTACAACTGCAGAAGAAATGCCACCAGATGTTGGATTAATAATAAAGGGTGAAAATGGGTGGAGAACGGTTAAAGCAGCAAAAAAAAGAGTTATTGATATTCCACAGGAAGCACTATTATCAATGCTTTTTTTCAAAGGTAGAGTTTATAATAGCAGAAGAATTGAATTATCAAATAATTATTATGGAGTACATGCATTACAAAGAAGTCAGTTAAAGGGTTTTGGAAAGAAAATTCAAGACATAATATTAAACTATAATGATCTTGAACTTAAATATAGTAATTTGTTATATGAATATACTGAATCATTGAATGTATCTGATGAAGAAAGAAAAAAAATAAAAGAAAGGTGGAAGAATTTAACATACTTAAGTAAAAACAGAAGATAATGAAAGAACAAGGAAAATACGAAGTAAGAAAATTTAATAATAGACCAAACTATCATCTTAGATATAATTATAATGATGGTCGTGGACTTAAAATCGATCAGGATTTCTGGATTAGTAGATCAGTTGCAGTAGTTGGTGTTGTATTTGCTGTTAAAAATGATGGTATGTATGTTCTTATTACCAAACGCTCACAAAAAATGCTTGATGAAGCTGGTAAATATGGTGTACCTTGTGGATATTTGGACTATGACGAAACCACTCATGAAGCAATGATTAGAGAAGTTTATGAAGAAACATCAGTATATCTTCCAGAATATGAAAAACAACTTATATTTAATAACAATAAACAACCAATTTATATTAATGATAATCCAAATAATAAACGTCAAAACGTTTCACATATTTATCTTTCAGTATTTGACTTTGTTGAAAATGAACCAGATAAATTTCCATTGTTTGCGGAAACATTTACAAACAAAGAAACTGCTATGGTTAAATGGATGAAAATGATTGAGTTCTATTCTACTTATGACGATTATCAATGGGCATTTAATCATGATGATACTATTAAAGATGCAATGCGGTTTTTTAATGAAAATTTTAAAAGAATATGAATAATATAACAGAAAAAAAATTGATTTTTCTTGGTTTTAAAAGACAAGACGTAAATGAAAAAGATGCTTGTGGTGAAAATCCGTTTTATTATTATACGTTGGATATAAAAGGATTATGTTTTATCAGTAATAGCAATGATGAACGTGTTAAAAATACATGGACTATTGAATTATATGAACATTCAAATATTGGTAAATTCAGAGATATTAATAAATTATACGATTTTATAAAAATGTTAAAGTCACTTAGAAAATAATGGAAGAAGATATAGAAGAGAGCAAAAAAGAAGAGCTTAAACAACTCTTCAGCGATTATACACAAAAGCAAGCCAAAGAAAAACTTGCAGATAATCAATTACAATTACCAACTGGTAAGATAATTACATTCAACGATCAACAATATGAAGGTATTAATAAAATTCGTAGATGGCTGAAAGAGAAAAATAAATCATATTTGGTTCTAACCGGTCCTGCAGGTACAGGTAAAAGTACAATTATAAAAAAAATATTGGATGAATATCATGGTGGTATAGTAGTGTCTGCGCCTACACATCGTGCTAAAAAAGTTATTGCCGACACAACAGGTAAAAATTCTAAAACCATACATTCATTGCTTGGATTAAGAATAGATGTATCGGTTGAAGATTTCTCACCAAATAATCCTATTTTTAATCCTATTGCTGAACCTCAAATAACACAGTACAATTTAATTATTATAGATGAAGCATCGATGATAAATATTGGATTATTAAATTTAATAAAAGAAAAGAATAAAAATAGTAAAACAAAAATATTATTCATTGGGGATATTTATCAGATACCTCCCGTAAATGAAAGACGCAGTGAAGTTTTTTTTGATAATGAAATAGAAAAAATAGAATTAACTAAAATTGAAAGACAAATTGATGGTAATCCATTATTATTATTATATGACGACATAAGAAATAATATTGAAATTAATAATGGGTTCGACAGAAAAACAAATATTAATATTAAAGGAGAAGGCATTATATTTACCGTAGATAATAAAGAATTTCGTAAAGCAATGTTTGAGAAATATAATTCAGATGAGTTTAAGAATAATCCCAATTATGTTAAAACTATTGCTTGGAGAAATGAAACCGTAATGAAGTGTAATAAAATAATTAGAACTGAATTATTTGGAGAACATGTTGACATTGTTGAGAAAAATGATTTGTTAACTGGATATAGAACCATTACTAATTCTAAATTAACATATAACATAATTGAAAATAGTGCTGATTATAGAATAGTTGAGAAGTCTGATTTAATAAAAAATAAATACGATATAAAAGGATTTGAGATAAAACTTAAAGAAGATTTGGGCGGAAAAAAATTTAAATACGATGATATTTTTATTATAGACACCAGTAATTATGAGAACCTTCATTTATATGGACAAATGCACGATTTTTTTGTTGACATGGGAAAAAATAATAAAAAATTGTGGTCTAAATATTATGATTTTAGAAGAAATAATTTACTAATGTGTGACATTGATAAGTATGCCGATGGTACGTATCGAAGTACAATTGATATTATAAAAAAAGATTTAGATTATGGTTTTGCTTGCACCATTCATAAAGTTCAGGGTGGTAATTTTAATAATGTATTTATTTTAGAAACTGATATTAGATTAAATAGAATTTTGTGTGAGCAAAATCAAATTTTTTATGTTGCAGTAAGTAGACCAACAACATTAGCATATGTTTTAACCAATAGGATTGATTTATAATTTAATTATATACCAACCTTTATGTTTTCCACGTTGTAATTTATTATTATTTCTATATGTTTTACAAAGGCATTCAGGTAAATTTAATTTTTTTAATTCCTTTTTTATATTTGAATGAAATTTATGCGTTAATAATGCGTTGTTGTCATAAATTTCATATGTGTGACATTTATTGTCTCTAATTTTTTGTTTTGTTTTTTCAGTATGTTTTAATCCGGTTTTAACTTTTCGCATTTTTTCAATAGTTTCTAAAGAACGTTTAATGCCTTTAATTGCTAAACTTAATTTTATTCTTGTTTCAGATTTCACTATTTGATTTTTATGGATATCACTGATTTTTTCTTTTGTTTGTTTAGATAATAATTTACCTGTTGTACCTCCATTAGTCAAATTTAATCCATGTTTAGTATCAAAAGTATTATAAAAATTAATGTAATATTTTTCTAAATCATCCAATTCATCTAAATTACATTCACAGATAATTTCAGTTTTATGTGCTTCCCAGCCATATTTTATAATTGAATTATAAATTTTTTGTTGGTCCTTACACCAAGCATTTTTATAATACTTAATTCTTAAATTAATATTTCTTGATTGACCAATATAAATTTTACCTGTTGGCGATGTAATTTTATATATTCCACAAATTTTATTCATAATTATTTTTTTTTCATGTCAGCATTAATTAAATCTGTAAAATATTGTGTAACAGTAGTAAAATTTTTCTCAGCAACTTTACGCAAATATTCTAATTGCTTTGAATATATTCTAATCGTATACAATTTTTTTATTTCTTTATTTTTCATAGTAACAATGTATTTACATATAAATACTAAAAAATAATTAAAAAAGCAAGTTATTTTAAAAATATTTCTTATATTTGTAACTTATTTAAAAAATATACGTATAAAAGATATTATTAATTTAAAATAGAAATCATGAAATTAAAAAATGTGTTGTTCTTAATGTCGGTAATGTTAGTAATAGTATTACCAAGTTTCTCACAAACCAAATCTATTTTTCCACTTAATGAAAATGGTGAAATTGTTTATTCAGGCATAATTAATATTGATAGCGTTAATTCTAAGGAACTTTATGGTAGAGCGAATGAATGGTTTGTCAATATATTTAAATCAGCAAAAGATGTTATACAGTTAAATGATAAAGAAGCTGGAAAAATAATAGGAAAAGGAAATTTTAATGCAGGTATTGCTCATTGTCGTGCTGGTATGATTCACCAACCTATTTATGGTGTGGTTAATTTTACTGTAGAAATTCAAACTAAAGATGGAAAATATAAATATAATTTTTCTAATTTCCAATTTAAATATCTCAATACTATTACGGGTGAAGATGTTGATACGGATTTAACATTATCTTCATTTATGTTTTTAAAGAATAAAAATTGGCAAACAAAATGGGATATGGATTGGGTAGATATTAAACAAGACATTAATACAAAAATGTTAAACATTATTGCTGAATTAAAAAAGGTAATGAATACAAATAAAAATAGTTGGTAATTTGTAATTTATTTAAACCCTACACGTATAATTGAATCGTGAAAAAATTTATCAAAATATTAAAATTCTTTTGGTTTCCAATATTATATATAATATATTTTATTGTGTATGGAATATTAGCAAACAAAGGAATAATTAAATAATTAATTATGGAAAGAATAACGGATAAATATGTATTTTTTTGGGGGTCAGAATTTTCAAACTGGTATGATTGTAAATTCAGATATAGAGACATAATTTTCTTTAATTCTGAACAGGCATTCATGTGGGTAAAAGCAACATATTTTGGTGATATGGAAATTGCTGAAAAAATATTAAAAACTCCTTCACCAGATCAATGCAAAAGATTAGGACGTAAAGTTAAAAATTTTAATGCTGAAAAATGGTTAAAAGAAGGATATTATGTTATGGTAGCTGTTAATTTGGCTAAGTTTGGGCAAAATCCAAAATTGAAAGAAATCTTACTTTCCACAGGAGATAAAATAATAGTTGAAAGCAGTCCCTACGATCAAATCTGGGGCATTGGGTTATATCATAATGACGATAGAATTCTTGATGAAAAGAATTGGAGAGGTCAAAATTTACTTGGAAAAGCTCTTATGGAAGTACGTGAAATTTTAAAAGACGATATAGATGGAAAAGTTTAGGTATGGTATAATGATTATTGACCGTTCAAAAAAATCTACAAAAAATTAGTAGTGTAGTTTTTATTTCCTAATTCATCGAGTGTCTTTTGACTGCTCTCCAAAGGCGTTAATTTCCCACAACGGGTGGGTACTAAATTCAAGTCAATTGACTTAAATATTTTATTTTTAATTATTCTCATTCCTTCATTTTTTATATTAATTGCAGCATTCAAATCTCTATTATGACGAGTTTTGCATACTGGACAAGTCCATTCTCTGTCTTTCAATGTTAATTCATTATTTTTGTAACCACAATTTGAACATAATTTACTCGAAGGATAAAATCTATCAACCTCAACAATATATCTATCAGTCCATTCTGCTTTGTATTTTAATATTTCTTTAAAATGAGAAAGTGATAATTCCTGAATTGATTTTGCTAAGTGATGATTTTGTAACATTCCATTTACATTAAGGTCTTCCATTATAATAACTTGATTTTCGTTAAGTAATTGGTTTGAAACTTGATGTAAATAATTCTCTTTGATGTTATTTAATTTTTCATGATATTTTGCTAATTTGATTCTTGCTTTGTTTTTGTTTTTACTATTTTTTTGTTTTCTTGAAAGTTCTTGATTTAATTTAGCTAATTTCTTTTGATTATTTCTTTTAATTTTAATATTTTCGAATGTCTGATTTTTCGAGGTAACAATAAAATCTTTAATTCCTAAATCAATACCAACAATCTCATTCCTTGAATTGCCATATGTTTTCATTAAATCACCATCTATTAAAATCGAAAGAAAATAATTACCAGATTTTGTTCTGGAGAGACTTGTTGACCTTATATTCTGTTTATGATTATTTAAATACTTTTTGTATTCGTCTGAACACTTGAATTTTATATCTTTTAATTGAGAAATTAAAGTAAGTCTATTAGATTCATAATCATTTCTTTTTGATATTGCTTCTGATGGAAATCTACAAGACTGTTTATTATCATGTTTTGATTTAAATTTCGGAAAGCCGGAATGATTAATGAAAAATCTTTTGTAAGAATCAAGCATATTGATAATTGCTTGTTTCATTACCTTTGTATTATGGTCATTCAAATAATGAAATTCATCTGATTTTGTCCAGTTATTATGAAATTCATTCCCAATTGATTTCATATTTGCTGTTATGCCACTTAAAGTGTGTTGCTCCATTTTATAATTAAGTGAAAGATTATAAACCTTTCTATAACAACCAAGTAACTGACTTATGTAAGCCTGTTGATCTTTATTCGGATATAATCTTATTTTAATTGCTCTTAACATGGGTGTAAATACATTCCTTATTTATAAATACTATATATTAAATAAAAATATCGGTTTTTGTTAAAAATTATTTTTTATAGTTTTTTGTAAGATTTTGTAGATTTTATTGAACTGTTAGTGTACCCTTTAAATCCAGAAGATTTTAAAAGTGAAAATTTTACTGTTATTCATTTTGTTGGATATTGGGAAGAACCCGCAAATTGGGACGCAGAAGCTGATAGACTCAGAGAAGAACTTCGTACTGACCCAAATTTTGAAGATTACAAAGAAGTGATTGACAGACTTTTATTTTATCCTGCCACAGAAGACTGTCTGAAATATTATAATGAAATGGGTGAAGCAGACGGTATTTTTGATTTAGATAAAATTAAAAAAAATTAAATTAAAAAAAATATGAAAAAAGTAATTAATTTTATTTGTGGTTACAGTATGGCAAATAATTTAGAGCCAAGCGATTATTCAAAAATGATTCCTTCATTAAAAGAAAAGTTTGATATACGAGATCAAAATAATCAGGAAGCTGCTGAAGAACTAATTAACACTGTTATATTTTGGGAAAAGCATACAGAAATTTATGATAGTTTGGAAAAAACATTAAATGAAAAATTTCATGTATCTGATTTAAATTAATTTTATATCTTTGTATTATGAGAAAATTGATTGATCACAAATATATTGGTACTCCAAATATTTGTTTTTCATTAACTGAAAAGGATGATAAAAGAGAAAAAGAATATTCTGAACAACGTATCAGAAGGGGATTTGATGATTCTGAAACTTGGAGTTTACGGGATACAATAGCCAATTTCATTATTCCACGTTTAGAAAGATATGTAGAAATTTCAAAAAATATATTAGATCAAGACGAAGAATTAATTAATGATATTGAAAAGTTTTTAATTGCAATGAAATTAACAGCACGAGATAATGGTACATTAATTCTTACTGATGAAGAAGAAAAGCAACTGGATGAAGGTTTAGATGCATTTCCAAAAATATTTCTCACTTTATGGTGGTAATTTGTAATTTAATAATATGAAAAAATGGAAGATTTAAAAAAAATTAAAAAATTAAAATTTGTGGTTGAAATTGATGTTGAATTAAAATTTGATTTGACTGAAACACAAATTTATGATATTGCTAATAAAATTGATTCAGCAATACGTATAGAAAAAGTAAAAATATATCCAAAAGATAGACCAGATATTGATATTAAACTATTACGAGTAATTCCTCAAAAATAATAATGGTAATTTGTAACTAATTCAAAAAATATTCGTATAATTGCAGGATGAAAAAAGTATTAATAATATTGAGGGGCATCCCGGGTGCAGGTAAAAATTCTTTTGCAGAATTGCTTGGAAAGGCTATATGTTGTGCTGATGATTGGCACACACGTAAAGGCAAATATAATTGGTTACCTCAAAATGTGGGGATTGCTCATGCATGGTGTCAAAAAAAATGTTGGAGATTTATGCAGAAAGATATTTCTCCAATTATTATAGCTAACACAAATACAACTGAAAAAGAAATTGAAATATATATTGAATATGCAAAATGTTTTAATTATAAAATTTTTTCAGTTGTAATTGAAAATAGGCACAATGGTGTAAACATTCATGATGTTCCTGTTGAAACAATTGAAAAAATGAAAAATCGTTTAATGAATAGTATTAAATTATGAATAAAATTTCTTCAAAAAAACGATATAAAACTAAAGTAAAAATTAAAATTACAGGTCCATATATTTGTAAAATTTGTGGCATTAAACTTAAAAGTGCATCTGGTATTGCATCCCATATACTTAACAAACACGATGGGATGTTATATCAAGATTATTTATTAAATTATCTTAATATTGATGTTAATAAAATTAATGCTGAATGGAACAGCAAAAAAGAAGAGAGAAAAAAATTACAATTAGATGGTTTAAAAAAAGCACAAAATGCTCAAAAAGGATTATCAATTAAAGAAAGATTAAATGATGAAGAATATCTTGCTTTTAGAAATAGTATGAAAGGTGTTTTTTCATTATCTTGGTATATTAAAAAATATGGTGAAATTGAAGGAAATATAAAATATTGTGAAAGAAATAAAAAAACTTCAGAAAAATCACATTTTAAGATATATAATTTAATGAATAAAAATAATTGGTCTTCTATTTCACAAGAATTATTTTGGAAAATATACGAAAAAATTAAATACGAAAAAGTATATTTTGGAGAATTAAATCATGAATTTAGTTGTGGTATTCATTCAACTAATTTTGATTTTGTAGTTGAAGATATTAAAAAAATTATTGAATTTAATGGAGATAAATTTCATGCAAATCCAGAAAAATATAAATCTTCTGATATTCCGTTAAAATTTATTAATGAAAAAGCTAAAGACATTTGGAAAAAAGATGAAATTAAAATACAAAAAGCAAAAGAAAGGGGTTATGATTTAAAAGTGATTTGGGAGAGTGATTATAGAAAAAATAAAGAAAATATAGTAACAGAATGTATAAATTTTTTAAATTCCTGAGATGAAAAATGAAGAAATATTAGATATTATTAAACCTCAAAATGGCATTGAAACTGCAATTTGTAATAATAATGATTTTATTATTGGTTGCTATTATGGTAAACCAAGACCCGGACATAAAGAGGGTGCTGTAATCTATCATATAAAAGAAGTACTGGCTAACATTGACAAATTTTATTCTGATGATAAAGACTATGATAAATTACGTCTTATTGCAATAGTTCATGATACTTTTAAATATAAAGTAAATCATAATTTACCAAAATCTGGAGAAAATCATCATGGTTATATCGCACAAAAATTTGCGGAAAATTATTGTCATAATACAAATGTTCTTCAAGTTATTTTATTGCATGATGATGCATATAATGCATGGTCAATAGGTGGTAGACGTGGAGATTGGTATAAAGCAAAAGAACGTGCAATAAAATTAATTGATAAATTAAATATTCTTGATAATATAGACCTTTATATTAAGTTTTATGAATGTGATAATGCTACTGGTGATAAGTCACAAGAAAATTATGATTGGTTTATTGAACAATTATAATAATGCTACAATTAATACGTAAATTTCCATTTTTTAAACATGTTGAAGTTCAGACACCACCGAACTTTGATACTGTTATTGTTAATGGCGAAGAATTAACAGAACTTGAAAAGAAACAAATCAAAGCAGCTAAAGATTTATTTATACTTCAGCAAATACCACTTAATAAAGTACGATTTGTATTTGATTTTAAATTTACTTATGATATTGATAAAGATATTGTTAATCCAAAATATACTGTTTTAGTACCAAGAAAAAAGAAAAAAAATAATCATCCAATTGAAATTGGAGTACCTGAAAATCTTATGACTATTAGTGTTGGTGTATATCAAACAGATTATGATGATTTCAATAATGTAAGATCAATTATAAAGAATACTAAGAAAGGTGTGGTAGTAAAATTGAGTCATATTGAGCATTTTTCAGGACTTGAACATGATATGCTTATGGCAAATCTTGATAAAGCAATTGAATTTCAAAAAAATAATCAGTAATTTTTGTAACTTTTTAATTAAAGATATCGTATAACAAACAAAATAAATTTATGGCAGTCTACGGAATAAATTATACAGAATTTGGTGACGAAGATTTGGGTTACAAATCCGTTGAAATTTCTTATGACAACTTGAAAGAAAAAAAAGTGTTTGATTCAGGTAATTTCGTAAAAGATTGGTTTGATCTTACAAAATTCATAATAATGGAACTCAGCAAAACTGAATCACACTTCATTGGTTCATCAAGTACTGATCATTTTTTTATGGATGGCGCAAAATTTGATGAAGCATATTTGGTTGATGGAATAGTGAATGGTGAAACCAAAAGCGTGTTAAAATATGATGGTAACAATGAGGAAGAAGACGGTATTTTATTTTATGTACCAGAAGGCACAAAGCCAACATGGGCAGAACTTAAAGAAATGTGCAAATGATGTTTAGAATGTTACTTGGTCACCTATGCGGGGACTACCTTTTTCAGAACGAATGGATGGCGATGAATAAATCCAAGAATACTTTAAAGGGTTGGATTGCAGCAATATTACACTGTCTACTATATACCTTTGCTGTTTGTTTATTCATGTGGAATTTTCAACCAATTTGGATAATTGCGGTATTTTTCTCACATTTCTTTATTGATAAATTCGGACTTGCTGAAAAATATATGAAATACATCAAAAGAAGCGGTTTAAAGGATTATATTGACAGTGTTGATCACCAATATACAAAAACTTGGATTGATACTTCAGAAGGGCAAAGAATGCTTACTGGTGGTTTTAGAGCATTTGTTTATGCAGTAACAGATAATACAATGCATCTTATATTAATGTGGGGTGCTTATCAACTGCTACGATAATATTACACAAAATTATACAACAATTAAAAGATAAAGATGAACAACCAGTGGTTTGAAAGTAGAGGTCTGAGAGTATTAACATACCAGTCCGAAGCAATTGCTAAAGTACAAGAAAGTCTCGGACAGCGTGAGATAACAGTTCTTGCTGCTTGTCCGTCAGCAGGGAAAACTCTTATGACAATTTACATGATGGAAGAATATCTTCGTGAAAACCCCAATCATAAGATTATGGTATTGGCACACGGTACAACAATTCTCCGAACACAGTTTCATGATGTTCTGAAAGAAACCAAACCTGCTTTCACATATAACCTTGTTGAAAAATTTACACAATACGATGTCACCGCAGATGTTAATATCTGTTTACCTCAGACTCTCGCAGGAAATGTATTGAATAAGATTGACCTGTTGATAGTGGACGAAGCACACCAATTTTACTTCGCAGAGAAGATGATGAAGGAAATCATCAAACAGACCAAGCCGAAGAAACAACTGCTTCTTACAGGAACACCATCACCGTTCATAAGAAAAGGTTTTAAAATCATTCCTGTTACACTCAACACAATTTTTGACGAAGGTATGATTTCTGACTTATATGTTGAGATAGCAACATCATCATATACTTTCGACCCGATGACTGACTTCAATGTTCAAGATGAATTGAAGATGGATGTTTATATTAAGGAATCGGAAACCAAGAAAACTCTCGATGACCTTGTTGCGAAGATTGTTGAGCGATTGAAGAGTATCCGAGGTAATGATTATCAGAATTTGCTTCCCGAATGGTTGCCAACATTGAAGCGTTTACAAAAGACAATGATTGCTTGCAGGAGTCAGCATCAGGCAATGCAGGTTAAACATTACTTTGATAAGATTGGTGTGAAGTCAGCACTCAGTATATCTGACATCGACTATGATAGTAGCGAAATTGAAGTCTTTAAGCAAGATATTGATTGTCTTATTCTTATAGTTGTTGGTCGTGGTATATTGGGTTTCAATTATCCAGAACTCGTGAATGTAGTTGACATGACTACAAGTCAAAATGTTGATAGGATTTATCAGTTACTATGCCGTGTCATCCGTAAGCATCCTGAAGGTCAAAAG
>Ga0209777_10002563_pt1 | contig 23690 bp, 23 predicted proteins | sample FrelakmetHBP12HB_FD_187147 | JGI IMG/M metagenome (GOLD analysis project Ga0209777, IMG submission 187147) | Freshwater lake sediment microbial communities from the University of Notre Dame, USA, for methane emissions studies -HBP12 HB (SPAdes)... | ecosystem: Environmental > Aquatic >... | reverse complement strand
AATCTCGCAGGAGCAGCCGCCGATGCCGGGCCCGATCACCGCCAGCAATTCCTCCGGAAGCGAGCCGAACGCGCGCCGCATCTCCCCCACGCCCTTTTCCGCGATCCGGCGTGCGGTACCGCGCCAGCCGGCATGGAAGATGCCGACTGCCTTGTGCCGGGGGTCTGCAACGATGATGGGGTAGCAGTCCGCCACCCGGACAGAGAGCAGCACGCCGCGCAGGTTCGTGATGAGGCCATCGCCCGCGCGCGCCGGTCCGCCCTTGCGCAAGGTGCCAAAGCTTCGGCCTCCGGCCACCACGCGGTGGATGATGGAGGAGTGGATCTGGTTGACGGTGGAGACCTTCATGGCCTGCGCGCCCGCCGCCTTCAGGAACCTCTCACGGTTGCGCAGGACGTTCTCGCGCCGGTCCTCGCGCGTCATGCCCAGGTTCAACTGGCGTCCGCCGTACACCGCGGAGACTCCGCCCGCCCGTGTGCTGAAGCCGTGCACCAGCCACGGCAGCGCTCCCAGCGAGCGCGCCCGCAGCACCTCCACAACGCCGCGTCCGGCGGCCGGTTTTCCAGTTTTCGCTTGATTCTTGCGCACTGCTTCGATTGTAGTCGAGGATTGTAACCGAGGCCGGGGCCCTCGAACTTGCCGCCCCGATGGACGCTGAATTATAGTTTCTTCCTCATGTTTGAAGAATTCATTGCAACCGAACTCAGGAGCGGCCAGCCGGTGCACTGCATCTACCAGGCCATGGTCACGGCCATCGCCACCCGCCATGCCGACGCCGTGGACATCAAGTTTCTCGCCGGCGACCGTCCGGTGTGGGTGTCGCTGCCGCATCCCGCGTGGCAGGAGTATCACCGGCAGACCGGCGGGAGCATCACCGACGCGCTGGCCGTGGATATCGCGGGGCAGTATCTGAAGAGCATCATCGAGAGCGGCGAGGAGGGCGGGCGCGACATGTACACACTCACCGTATCAGAGACCCTGCAACACCTGGACGCGGTTCTGCAGGCTGTCGGCGCGGTGAAGTGAGCGCGCCGACAGCTCCCCTTCGTTGCATTCGTTCCCCAAGTAGAAGCAGGAAGACGCTTCTTGCTTAGGCTTTCTTCTTGGCCGTGATCTCCTCAACAGTCAGCTTCAGCACGACGACCGACGCCAGCTCAGCGGGGTCGAAGGCCCAGTCTCGCCTAGTCGAAGCCGAGTACTTGTTCATCAGCGCCAGCAGTGCGGCGCGCTTTTCGTCTTTATTCTGGATGCGTTCGAGGCGGCCCCAGGCGATCACGCTGCGGAAAGCCATGCCCCATTTGCAGGCGGTCGAGCCGCCGTCGCACAGCTCGCCGGGGAGGTCGGCCTCGAAGCAGACGCGGGAGTTGCGCGCCATCATCTCCAGCTTGCGGCCCTCACCCGCCGAGTGGAAGACGAGGGTGAGCGGCGCGGTGGAGAGAATGCCGAAGTTCAGTGGCACAACGTAGGGCTCGCCTTCGTCGGCAAAGCCCAGGCGGCCGACCGGGGCTTCGCGCAGCCAGGCGAGCATCTCGTCGGCGTCGGTGACTTCGCGGTCATCTCTGCGCATGGCACCAGTATACGGCCCGCACAATATCTCGCCTCCAGGAACCCGGAACTGAAAACGTTCTATACTGCCAGCGATGTTTGCCCGCAAGATCCGCGTCGAGTACGAAGTTGACGGCCGGCGTGTGCTCTGCCCGGTGAAGTGGCTCGACAGCTTTGCCATGCGCAGCTTTACCAACGACCATGTCTTTGACGACACGCTGCCGGTCTCCGACGGCCTGATCGAGATCGGCGCGTGCGTGCCCATCGAATTGCTGCGCGAGCGCATGGAAGACTGGTTCCGCCGGAAGAGCTACCTACCGAAGGACGCGACCTTGGTGCTGCGGGAGGAGTAGAAACTACTCAGTCTTGTGCAGCACCCCATCGCGGACCGTGAAGCGCTCGCCGCGCCAGGTCACGCTGCGGCTGGCGTAGCTTGCCAGCCAGACGGCCAGCCCGCAGAAGTCGCGCAGCGAAATCAGCCACAGGTCGCGCAGGCAGCGGCGGTCTGCGAGCACCGGGCCGCACATCACCCACGCCTGCGCCAGCCGAAGCGCGACCACCGTGCCCAGCAGCACCAGCGACCAGGGCGCGAGTCGCGCGCAAGCTGCGGCGAGCAGTGCCCACGGCAAGGCGAAGGTGACGATGGTGCCGAAGTATCCCCAACGCCGCAGGTCGCGTGTGTTGCGCGCCCAGCGCAGTTGGTGCTCGAACATGGCGCGCCATCCGTAGGCTGGCAGAGAGGTCTCCACCACCTCGTCGCAGAGCGCGACCGTGTATCCCGCGCGCGTGACCGCGCCGCCGAGCTCGCAGTCGTCCGCCAGGACGTCGCGCAGGGGCTCCAGTCCGCCGGCCTCGCCCAGCACGCTGCGCTTGAGCGCCAGCGTGGAGCCCATGGCGAACCTCATGCCGCCCTCCGTCATCCGCGCGCTGAGGACGCCGGGCGCAAAGTCAGTGGCAATGGTCAGCGCCTCCACTCGCGAGGCCAAAGATGCTCCGGGGGCGGCGTGGTAGAGCGCCGTCACCAGGCCGATGCGCGGATCGGCGAGGCGGGCCATTACGCGCGCCAGGTAATCGGGTGAGACAGTGATGTCGCTGTCATTGATGAGCAGGTACTCGTGCTGCGCCGCACGCAGCATCTTCACCAGGTTGCTGACCTTGCGGTTGTTTCCCGTGGCATCGCCGCAGACGATCAGCTTGATCTCGCGTTGGGGAAACTCCCGCCGCAGGCGTTCGACATCGGCCACCGCTTCGTCATCCGCGGAGTTGACGCCGAAGATGATCTCGAACTCCGGGTACGTCTGGGTGCAGTGCGAGCGCAGTGCTTCGTAGAGATTGCGGTCGCGTCCGCGCAGAGGCTTGAGAATGCTGACCGGTGGAGCAAATGCGCCTGCCACAGGCGCCGCACGCTGCTCCCGCAGGTAGCGCAGAGCGGCGCAAAGCGAGAGGACGAGAAAGAAGATTCCTCCGCATGCGAGCAGCGCGAACGCAACCGCCAGGATATTGAGCGCTGAATGCATCTGCTGCAGAGGTTAACAGAACCGCTATTCGTAGCGCAGCGCCTCGATGGGGTCGAGGTTGGCGGCCTTCCAGGCCGGGTAGATGCCGAAGACCAGGCCGATGGACCCCGCGATGAAAATGGCGGCGCTGACCCATTCGATGGACATGCTGGCGGGCAGCGGCGAAAGGACTCTCACGAGCAGAGTGATCATGCCGCCCAGAGCGATGCCGATGACTCCGCCGAGGGCGCAGAGCAACATCGCTTCCAGCGTGAATTGCAGCAGCAGGTCGCCCTTGCGCGCGCCGATGGCCTTGCGGACGCCGATCTCGCGGGTGCGCTCCGTCACCGAGACCAGCATGATGTTCATCACTCCCACGCCGCCCACGAGCAGTGCCACACTGGAGATGGCAAACATGAAGATGAAAAAGCCGCCCGAAATCTGGTCCCACACCTGCACCAGAGAATCCTGGTTCATGATGGCGAAGTTGTCGGCCTGCTGAGGACCGAGCTTCCGCCTGCGCCGCAACAACTCGCGCATCTCGTCCATCGCCTTCGGCATGTCATCGCGCGAGGTCGCCTTCGCCGAAATCCACACCTGCTTCAGCTCGGGATGGATCTTGCGGAAGGTGGAGAGAGGAAAGACCACCTGGTTGTCTTCCGGGTTAGAGCCGCTGCCGAAAGCCGTCTTGCGCCGCTCGCCCACGCCGATGATGGTGAACAGCTGGCCCTCGATGTTCAGCTCCTTGCCCAGCGGGTCGGCATCGCCGAAGAGCTGGTGCGCGGTTTCATAGCCCATGACGATGACGGGTGCGCGGTTCTCCTCTTCGGACTCGGTGAAGAAGCGGCCCCGGGCCATGCCGAAGTCAAACACCGAAGCCCAGGAGGCGTTATCGCCTTCCAGGATGGTGTTCTTCACGATGCGACCTTCGTACTTCACGCTGTAGCTGCCCACGCCGAACTGCGGCAGCTGCAGGCGGATCCCGGCGCAAACCGCCTTGATGTGCGGCAGGTCCCGCATGGCCCGGGCATCGTCTTCCGTCAACTCTTTGCGGTTCAACATCTCCGCCGTGGGACGCCCGAAGACGAAGGGATCCATGTGGAAGGCGAAGATGATGTTCGACCCCAATTGCTGCACCGTGCCCTGCACGTTGGAGTTCAGCCCGCGCACAACGCTGGAGATGCCGATGACGGCCGCGATCCCGATGACGATGCCGAGGATGGTGAGGCCGGAGCGCATCTTGTTGCGCACCAGGGTGTCCACGGCCATGCGCGCGGTTTCTCGTGCCACCAGGCGGGCCATCAGAGTTCGAACCTCAGAGCGGCGATCGGATCGAGCATGGCCGCCTTGCGCGCTGGATAGACGCCGAAGAACACCCCGACGGAGCCCGCCAGGATGAGAGCCGCCAGAACCGCCCAAAGCGTCACTGCCGACGGCATCCCAATCTCATAGGTCACGGTGCGCGCGATGAGTATGCCCAGGAGCACACCAAAGAACCCTCCGGCAAGAGACAGCATCACCGATTCGATGAGGAACTGCTTCAATACGTCGTCGCGGCGCGCCCCCAGGGCCTTGCGGATGCCGATCTCGCGCGTGCGCTCAGTGACCGAAACGAGCATCATGTTCATGATCACGATGCCGCCGACCACCAGCGAGATGGACGCGACTGCGACCATAACGGCGAAGAACGAGTTGCTGATGCTCGCCCAGATAGACATGAAATTCTCGTTGGTCTCAGCCGCAAAGCTGTCGGGCTGGCCGGGACGATCGTGGCGCCGCGCTCGCAGGATCACCCGCGTCTGGTCGATGGCATCTTCCAGCGGCGCGCCCATGCCGTAGGCCTTTCCCCAGATGCGGACCATGGCGTTGTGCTCGCCGTACTGCGTGAACCAGGTAGTCTCGGGGATCATCACCCAGTTGTCCATGCTCTGGCCGAGCGTCTTGCCGCGGGGCACCGCCGCGCCGATGACGCGGTAGATCTTCCCGTCCACGCGGATCTCCCTGCCCAGGGGATCGGTGCCGCCCATCAGGTTCTCGCGGATGTCGTGCCCGATGACCACCACCGCGGAATTGTTCTGCAGGTCCCCGTCGTTGATGCCGCGCCCTGACTCCATCTCGATGTCATGGATGAAAGCCATGTTCGGGGTGACGCCGCGAACGAAAGTGTCGCTGGAGCTCTGCTCGCTGTACTTCACCTTGCCGAGGAAGTGGATGGCGTCACTGCCCACATACAGGCACTTGGTGCAGGCGTCGGCCACGGCCTCGTAATCCTCATAGGTCAGGCTCTTGCGTTTCTGGCCTTCCAGAAAATCGTCCGGGTTGGTGATGATGTTGGGCTGCTTGTTGACGATGAACACGTCCGCGCCCAGGTTGAAGAGCTTCTCCGCGACAAAGCCGTTGATGCCATTGACGAAGGTGACCACGGCAATGAGGCAGGCCACGGCGATCACCACGCCCAGCGTGGTCAGAAAGCTGCGCAGTCTGTTTGCCCAAAGCGACTGCAGGGCGATGCGGATGCATTCCAGCGTATTCATGGATTCTGGCCGAACAAGCCAGTTTACCAGAGGGCGGCAGACCCGCGAACCCGTCCCCTGCCGGGTCAGAATGCGTGCTGATTTTCACGTGCGTTGGCTTGTTGTTCGTTGTAGGCTTGGCGCGAACCATTCTTTTCCGGAGAGTGCTTATGCCTAGAAAGCATCGCGTTACTTGCCTATCTGCTCTTGCAGGGACTGCACTCGTCCTGCTCTTCGTTTGGGCCGTCTGCGCGCCCGGCGCCGCCCAGGCACAGACGAAGTTCAGCATCTCCAAGTGCCCGGACGGCCCCCTGCCGCTCCCGATCACGATTGACTGCTCGCACACCAAGGACCCGGCCGCGCAGGCCGCCTGCCGGCCCTTCCTGGAGACCACCGCCTGCAAGGTCTTCCCTGCCTACCGCCAGATCACCGGCATCAAGATGGAAGACTTCTGCAAGACGTTCCAGTACGTCATCTACGACCAGGACAATTGGCCCTACACCAGCGCCGGCGCCGGCGGCATGACCATCGGCTGCAACGTGAGCTACCAGGCGCGCTACTCGGTGCTGAGCTCGTTCGCCATGGGCCCCTACGACGTGCATGAGATCCTGCACGGCTACCACCACGGAATTGGCAGGGTGCCTGACCAGCACGTTCTCTTCAGCTCGAGCATGGCCGAGGCAATCCGCGTCATCGGCGACGATGCGACCTACAGGAAGCGCCTGCAGAGCATCAGCGACGAGACGAAGAACCTGGAGAAGGAGTTCCAGGAGGACAAGATCAAGCCCCAGGACCGCTGCAAGGTGGCCAATACGCTGTTCGACGAGCTGCTGTATCTGAAGAACACCAACATCGTCTCCGAGTATTACGCCTGGCTGCTGCAGCATCCGGAGAAGGGCAAGGAGAACCCGCAGGTGCGCTTCAACCGCATGTTCAATGCGGTCAGCAAGGGTGAAGCGCGCAGGTTCATGGCCCAGCACGGCTGCGACGTCTTCTGAGGCGAACCGCGTTATACTGGAACCGTCGTTGCCGGACCGGGTGATCGCTCAAAGTTCGCTGACCGCGGCCGCATGGCCGAACGGAGCGGGCGGCGAGAGGAAAGTCCGAACTCCGCAGAGCAGTGTGCCGGATAACGTCCGGGCGCGCCTGCTTCAAGGCAGGCCGACGGCCAGTGCCACAGAGAACATACCGCCTACGTCCGCGCGAGCGGGCCGGTAAGGGTGAAAAGGTGCGGTAAGAGCGCACCGGCCGGGCAGTAATGCTCGGCGCATGGCAAACCCCACACGGAGCAAGACCAAATAGGGGAGAAGTGGCCCGCAAGGGCTTACGGGCCGGCTCGGTCCGTCAAACTCCCGGGTAGGTCGCTGGAGCCGCGCGGTAACGCACGGCCAAGAGGAATGATCACCACGCCGCGCAGGCTCCTTCGGGAAACCGCCTGGCGTACAGAATTCGGCTTACAGGTCCGGCAACAACAGTCTTCTGCTAAGCGTCTAGGCGTGAACTGGTAACATGCGTAGTAATGCTTGTTGGGAGATGCAAACTCTGTTTGGAGGTGGCTGAGCTTCGTAACAGCCATTTTCTCCCTGCCTCTTTGTATCGGAAGAGCCGCACACCGGGTGAGAAGAACCCGAATCCCATACTCGTGACGCGTGACGTCAGCGTTGCTACGTCTGAGCAAGTGACAGACTTCGTATTATGTTCCGAGTGTGAGAAACGGCTCGATGTGAACGGTGAGCGTTATGTTATGTCGCAGGTTAACGACGGCCGAGCCTTTCCGTTGCTTGACGCTTTGACCGCAATTTCCCCGGTCCGCCTAGGTCCGGGAGGAGGAGGTAGGCCAGAGTTTCTCTGCTATAAGCAATCGACGACGCCGTTCATTAAGCGGGACCATCTAGCATATTTTGGTCTGAGCGTCTTCTGGCGTGCGTCGGCTCATAAGTGGCGCGGCATCACTCCAATCGACCTCGGCAAGTACGAAGAGGTACTCCGAACCTATTTGCTCGGGGGAGCGCCCTTCCCCGCCAACATCGCGGTGCAGCTGATTGTCTGCACGGACAATGCCTCACAAGCCACGTTCTTTCCACCAGCGCCTTCGCTTAGAACGCGAGAATCCTTCCGGGCTTACTCATTTCAGGCGAGAGGGATCGTCTTCATCTTGAATGTCGGGAAACTTCTGCCGAACCCCTTGAGGGACTTGTGCTTCATGACAGGGCCGCAGAAGTGGATCGTCGCGTGTGACTGGGAACCGAAAACCATTGAGGCATTCCGCGAACTCGGACTTGGGGACAGGCCATTGAAGCTGGGACACTGAGGGGCTCGGAACCTCGGCCCACTCCTACCTCCGCCCCGCCGCCACCTCCTCGTACACCGCCAGCATCTTCTTCGCCGAGACGTCCCACGAGAAGTGTTTGGCGCGCTCGCGCCCGGCGGTCTTCATCCGCTCGCGCAGCTCCTGGTCGGTGAGCACCATGTGCAGGGCGCGGCTGATCTCGAAGACGTTCTCCGGGTTCACCAGCATGGCGGCGTTGCCCACCACCTCCGGCAGCGAGGAGCAGTTCGAGGTCACCACCGGCGTGCCGTGCGCCATCGCCTCCAGCGGAGGCAGCCCGAAGCCCTCGTAGAGCGACGGAAAGATGAAGACCTTGGCCACGTCGAGGAAAGCGCGCAGCACCTCGATGGGCACAAAGCCGAAGAAGCGCACGTCCGGCTGCACCCCGGCCTTGATGACCGCGCGGCGAATGTCCGGGTGGCGCGAGACCTCGTCGCCGACGATGATGAGCTTCAGGTCAGGCAGCACGCCCTCCTTGGCGAGCTGCACCTTGAGGGCGCTGAAGGCCTCGATGATGCGCACCACGTTCTTGTGTGGGCTGATGCGCCCGGCGTAGAGCACGAACGGGAAATTGACCTGGAAGCGTTCCAGCAGCATGGCGCGCTCAGCCGGGCCGGTGGGCCCCAGGCTCAGGCGCTCGTCCAGCGCGTTGTACACCACCTCGATCTTCTCCGGCCGCATGTGGAAGTAGCGGGTGATGTCCTGCTTGGTGAAGGCGGAGACGGCGAAGATGCGCGCCGCGTGGTGCATGGCGCGGTTCGTCATGTAGAAATGCAGCGCGCGCATGAAGCTGCCCTGCGCGCTGGTCCGGTAAAGGTAGTCGAGCAGGTCGTGCACCGTCATCACGTAAGGCACGCCGACCGGCAGCGGCCGCCAGAAGGTGTGCGGGATGTGCACCAGGTCGCAGTGGAAGCGCTTCACCACCGCACGGAACTTCAGGAAGGTGGAAAGCGTCGCCTCGGCTTCGGGGAAGCGCACCAGATGAAAATTAGAGGGAAGCGCGCCGATCTCGTGGTAGCGCTCGGGGGTGCCCAGCAGGAAGTACTCGTTCTTGTGGTCGAGCCGGCCAAGGGCGCGCAGCACGTTGCGGATGTACGTGGCCACGCCGAAGTCGTAGAGCCGCCGGATGTCGAAGGCGATGCGCACGGCAGTAGTGTACAGGGCGGGGGCAACGTTCCGGCGGGCGTTTGGAGAAACGCAGCTCAGGTGACCCGGCGATTCGAAAATGTTTTTGACACTGTACAGTGATGGTGTACACTATACACATGGCGCAACCGCCTCGCATCCGTATTGACCTCGATTCGCCCGTCCCCGTCTATCGCCAGATCATGGACGCCATGCGCATCCTGCTGGTCGAGGGCGCGCTGCGTCCCGGCAACGCCATCCCCAGCGTGCGCCAGCTTGCCCTGGCGCTGGGCGTGCACTTCAACACCGTGGGTGAGGCCTATCGCCAGCTCGCCGAAGAAGGCTGGCTCGACCTGCGCCACGGTCGCCGTGCCGTGGTGCTGGCGCGCGGCAGGCCGCCGGCGCTCTCCGCGGAGAAGACGCAGGAATTCCGCAACCGCCTGCGCACGCTGGTGGCTGAAGCCAAAGCGCAGGGCATGAACCCGCCCAGCCTGGCGGCGGAACTGCGCGCCCTGGCGGAAGGACTCTCGCGATGACCGATGCTGCCATGATGACCGTGGTCTACCTGACGATGGTGGGCTTCATCCTCCTGCTGCCGTACCTTTCGCGCGGCGACGTGCTCTTCGGCGTGCGCTTCGCACCCGGCGTGCGCCACTCCGAGATTGGCCTGCGCCACCTGCGCATCTACCGTCTGCAGGTGCTGGCGCTGGCAGCGCTCGCCGCTGTTCCGCTTCTGGCCTGGCACGACTACCGCGCCGTCCCGCGCAGCTTCTTCGCCGTCGCTGTGCTGTTCTTCGTGGTCTTCTACTCGCATTGGCGCTCGCTGCGCCGCCTCGCGCCCGATGCACTGCCGGTGCGTGAGGCCGCCCTCTCCGAGCCGCAGGAGAACATGTCTCCCTGGTTCTGGCTGCTCCTGCCGGCAGCGCTCATCCTCGCCGCCGCCGCCGTCTATCTGCGCCTGCACTGGGAGAGCATTCCACCGATCGTTCCCGTGCATTGGAACGTACACAACCAGCCTGACGACTGGGCGCTGAAGAGCATCCGCTCCGTCTACGGCCCGCTCCTCGTCGGCTTGGTGATGACGTTGTGGACGGCGCTAATGGGCATGGCCATTCTGTATGGCTCTCGCCGCACCGACCTGCGACCCCGGCTGGTGGTGATGCTGCTGGTCTGCGCCAACGCGATCGCGCTGCTCTTCAGTTGCATCGCGCTCATGCCGCTGCTGCGCGTGACGGCTTGGCTCATGCCCGGGCTGCCGCTGCTGCTGATCGTGGGATCTCTCGCCTGGGTGCTGTGGGCGCTGCGGCGGACGCGCACGCCCTCGGAGCCCACGCCGAACGAATGCTGGTATGGCGGCATGATCTACTACAACCCGCAGGACCCTGCCATCTTCGTGGAGAAGCGCGTCGGCATCGGCTACACCATGAACTTCGCCAACCCGCTGGGCTGGCTGCTAGTGGGGGGAATCATCTTGGTGGTCGTGGTCATCGGTCGGGTGATTGGCCACCCCGGCGCGTAAGAGCCTAAGCACAAGAAAGCCCTCCCGGCGGGGAGGGCCATTGTCCGTCAAATCCGAAGATTCGAAAATCCGTAAGTTCGAAAATTCCTACACGCTCACCATGCTCGGTGCGTGCGCCTTCCTTAGCTCGGGATAGAGCGGGAACTGCTCGCACATTTCCAGCACCTCGCGGCGGATGCGCTTCAGCACATCAGGCTCTGTGCGATGGTCAAGCCCCTCGGCGATCCAGTGGCCGATCTTCCGCATCTCGGCTTCCTTCATGCCGCGGGTGGTTACCGCCGGCGTGCCCACGCGGATGCCGCTCGGCTTCAGCGGCGGATTGGTGTCGAACGGAATGGCGTTCTTGTTCACCGTGATGCCGGCTTCGCCCAGCGCCTTCTCGGCCTCGCTGCCCAGCATGCCCTTGCTCCGCCCCAGCGCGCCCTGCGCGCCGGGGACCCCGAAGACGTCCACCAGCATCAGGTGCGTGTCCGTCCCGCCGGAGATGATGCGGTAGCCGTCGGCGGCCAGGATCTCGGCGAGCACCTTGGCGTTGGCCACGATCTGCGCCGCGTACTGCTTGAAGCCAGGTTGCATTGCCTCATGCAGGCAGACCGCTTTGGCCGCCATGATGTGCACCAGCGGCCCACCCTGGCATCCGGGGAAGACGCTCTTGTCCACCGCGGCGGCCAGGTCCTTGCAGTCGAGGTGCGGGCCGCTCTTGCAGAGGATCATGCCGGAGCGTGGTCCGCGCAGCGTCTTATGCGTGGTGGTGGTAACAATCTGCGCGTGCGGCACCGGCGAAGGATGCACGCCGCCCGCCACCAGCCCAGCGAAGTGCGCCATGTCCACCAGGTAGAAGGCGCCGACCTTGTCGGCGATCTGCCGCATCCGCACAAAGTCAATCATGCGCGGATACGCCGAGCCGCCGCCGATGATGAGCTTCGGCTTCTCGCGCTCGGCGATGCGCTCCATCTCGTCGTAGTCGAGGGTCTCGGTCTCGCGCGTAACGCCGTAGCTCACCACGCGGTAGTTCTTGCCGCTGAAGCTGAGCTTGTGGCCGTGCGTCAGGTGCCCGCCGTGCGCCAGGTCCAGGCCCATCAGGGTGTCGCCGTGCTGCAGGACGGCGGCGTAGGCGGCCATGTTCGCCGAGGAGCCGGAGTGCGGCTGCACGTTGGCGTGTTCGGCGGCAAAGAGCTGCTTGGCGCGGTCGCGCGCCAGGTTCTCCACAATGTCTGTGAACTCGCAGCCGCCGTAGTAGCGGCGTCCGGGATAGCCCTCGGCGTACTTGTTGGTGAAGACCGAGCCGGCGGCCTCCAGCACCGCCTGGCTGACGAAGTTCTCGCTGGCGATCAGCTCCAGCCCCTCGTGCTGGCGGTTCTCTTCGTTGGCGATGGCCCGGGCGACCTCGGGATCAACGGCGCTCACTGGGCGCGACATGAGATCGGAATTGGTAGACATGGCAGGCTCCTTGGCAGACGACCCTAAAGCTTACGACCTTTTGCGTGGATTCTCAAAGCCGGAGTGACGATGGGTAGTGGTGCCGTTCGATTTGCACAGACTTCTATTCTGACAATTGGATTGCTGATGGCCGTCCTTCTGGGATCGGCCTATGGAGAATTGGGCGGCACTGGCTCCTTGCCAATAACTAGGTACAACACATTGGGTTTGAATCCGCCAGGGATCCCCACATCGGACGGATCAAACCATGTTTTTCGGCTTGGGAATCCAATCTCGGAAAGAGCATCCCTCATCTTCTTGATCCAATATTCCATCAAAGGTGAATCCGACCTTTTCAGGCAGCCAACTTCGATGCCATATTTGCTACTCATACGCGGAACGAAAGTGGGTGTCCACTTAGCATCTTTCAGCGCTGCTTCGATGTCGTCTGCAAAATCGATACATTCGGTGTCAAACGCACAAAGCCCGACGGTCATCAATTCTGGTTGCTTGTCTCCGAGAAGTGCGGCTAATTCTTTCCTTTGCTTACCCGTCAGCCGCCGTGGCTGCAATTCTTTTTGTAGTTTGACGCGTGCCAGCCGTTCACCCTCAGCATCTTTGCGTAATTGCCCTGCTTCTTTCTCGTTTGCCGCAGCCCGCCCGTTAGCCTCTTCCGCCTTTTGTTCTACGTTAGCAATGATCTGGTCCGATAACCGGGACGTTCGGACTGCGCTTAATAGTTCCCCGGCTATTCCAAAGATAAGAATTATCAGAGATAGCCGCGCTAGTTTGTGCCCAGCTTTCTCGATCTTCGGAAAACATTTCTTCGGAAGAGATGTAAACTCCGCTAAATATTCGCCCACACAACCAAAGCCCACAATCCCGGTGAAAACATATCCGGCTAATTCCCAGCAAGCCAATGCCGATTTGAGTGACGCGACTTCGGAGTCTGTCAGAATCATTTTGTTTTACCACAAACGCGAGCCGGGTGGCCCGTCCAAGCTCCGCTTGGGCGGGGAAGTTATCCGCACTCTGAGACCTTGAAACCTGCCCTACCTGTGCTCTTCCTTGTCCAGCGCCGCAATCTTGTCCACGCGCCGCTGGTGGCGGCCGCCGGCAAACTCCGTCTTGAGCCACAGGTCCACCAGCCCCAGCGCCTTGGCGGGGTCAATGATGCGCGCGCCCAGGGTCATCACGTTCAGGTCGTTGTGCTCGCGCGACATGGTGGCCTCATAATCGCAGCAGATGTTAGCCGCGCGAATGCCCGGCACCTTGTTGGCGGAGATGGCCATGCCGATGCCCGAGCCGCAGACCAGAATGCCGCGGTCGGCGCGCCCCTGCGCCACGTCGTCGGCGACGAGCTTGGCGTAGGCGGGGTAGTCCACCGACTCCGGGCCGTTGGTGCCTTCATCCTTCACCTCGTAGCCCGCAGCCTGCAAATGCTGCTTGATGGCGTTCTTCAATTCGTAACCGGCATGGTCGGCACCCACGGAGATCTTCATAGGAGGGTATTTTACGTCAGGGGCTGGGAAGGTTTCGGGAAGTTTCGAGACGTTTGGGGAGGTTTCGAATTCGGCGATGCTCGTGCGGTTAGCTCTTGGGTGCGTCCACTTGAAGGCTGTCATTCTGAGGTGGAGCGAAGCGGAACCGAAGAATCTGCTTTTCCAGTTGGCAAGAAGCAGATCCTTCACATCGCGGCCAAAGACGGGCCGCTCGTTCAGGATGACAGCTCGGCAGAAATGCTCGAACCATTGGAAAGCTACTCTAATGGCCGCATTCACACACTTCGCCGCGCATGGCACGGCGGGCTTCAATGACAATTGCGGGCACACAGAGCACGGCAGCAGCAGAGTCCACCCAGGGCATATGCAGCGCGGCATTGGCCGCCAACCCCAGCAGCGTGACTGCCGCGAGGTAGGCGCAGGCGGCCGACTGTACGGCGTCAGCGGCGAGGGCGCGGTCGTTGGTCTGGCGGGCGGTGCGGCGCTTCGCCCAAGCCAGCAGCGGCATCGCGACCATCGCCAGCGCGGTGATGATCATCCCCGGCCAGCTCGGCGCGGCTTCGCGCTTGCCCCACAGCGCCAGCGCGGCGATGAGCACGACGGCAGCGGCCAGCGCGTAAAGCAGCCATCCGGCAGCGCGTGCCGCGCGCTCGCGGCTGAGACGCATCGCGGGTGAGAACTGCAGCAGGACGACCGCCGCCGAGAGCATTTCGATGAAGCTGTCCGCCCCAAAGGCCAGCAGTACCACGCTGCGCGCCGCCCACGCCGCCCACAGGGCGACACCGCACTCGGGCGAGCACCCAGACGAGGGAAACGCTCTGCAGCCAGAGGACACGGGAACCTGCCGGCCGCGCAGCTTCATGAGTTGTGCAGTGTTCGCCGGACCCGGGTGTGGGTGCCATAGTGTGGTTGAATGCGGTTACTTGTTGCGCCACACCGGGCGCCGGTTCTCAAACACCGCGCGCACGCCCTCCTGCGCATCCTCCAGCATCATCAACTGGTTCAGATAGATATCTTGCGAGCGCTTGATGGCCTGCTTGAGCGGCAGCCCCTGGGTGGAGGCGATGACCATCTTGGTCATCTCCAGCACCGGCCCGCTGAGCTGTATGATGCGCTCCACGATCTCGTCCACCGCCGACTGCAGTTCGTTCTCCGGCACCAGGCGGTTCACAAAGCCACGCTCGCGCGCTTCCACTCCGCTCATCGGCTGGCCGGTCAAAATCATCTCGTAGGCGCGCTTGGGGCCGATCATCGCCGGCAGCATGACGCTGGCGAAGGGCGGGAAGACGCCGACCTTCACCTCGGGCTGGGCGAACTGGGCGCGCGGCGTGGCGACGATGAGGTCCGCGAAGGCAACCAATTCGCAGCCCGTGCCGATGGCCTGTCCGTCCACCACCACGATGAGCGGCTTGGCGCACTCGCCGATGGCCTGGAAGACGGAGTTGAAGGCGTCCAGCGTCTGGAAGATGTGCTCGGTCTTGGAATCCTCGCGCGAGATGCCGGAGGAGAAGACAGGCTGCGCGGAGTCCATGACGACGCACTTGATCTCGTTGCGCCCGGCAAGCGCTTCCAGCACCAGCGCCATCTCGCGCATCATGGGCACGGTCAGCAGGTTATAGGGAGCGTGGTCGAGGGTGAGTCGCGCCACCGAGTCCTTGACCTTGAACTTGATGAAGCGCAGCTTGGGCAGCAACAGGCTCGTGGTGTCGGTGTCCGCCATGGCCGCGATTATAGAATCAGCCGGGCCCCGGGGGTTAGAGAATCGGAAAATCTCTACACCTGGCCGAAAGCCCCTGCCACGAAGCGGCAGATGTGCCAGCCGTCCATGTACTTATAGGGCGCCTCGCCCAGGGTGTAGTGGCCGCAGGGCAGGGACTTGATGAGGATGTCGTGTTTCCGCCGGCGGAACTCGGCTGCAATGACCCGGCTGAACTCGGGCAGGAAGGTCTGGTCGTACTCGGTGTAGATCATCAGCGAACGCTTGGGCCAGCGTTCGTACCGATCAAAGTAAACGAAGGGGCTGATCCCCAGTAGCACCTGCCGCAGCTCGTCCTGCGTGAGCACCTTCTCCACGCCTTCGCGGATGTGCCGCGTGCTCTGCCCGGTCCACACCACGTCGCCAAAATAGGTGGAGGCGTGGTTGTAGATGTTCACCTTGAGCCGCCGGTCGTGGGCGCTGGCAATGAAGGCATAGCAGGAGCCCAGGCTGGTGCCGATGACGCCAATCTCGGTGTAGCCCTGCTGCTCGAGCCAGTCGGCGGCGCAACGAATGTCAATGATCGCCTGGCGGGCGGCGGCGATGGTACGCCCCATGTTGCTGCTAACCGCGTAGTCGGCGCGGGAAAGCTCTGCCGGCATGCGCGCGTCGTGGTAGGGCATGGAAAGCCGCAGCCCGGCCACGCCCAGCTTGTTGAAGATGCGCGCCAGGGCGTTGTGGCTGATGGCGTCGGCGTTCCACTGCGGCAGGATGATCATGGCGCGCCGGCCGGCGGCGGGGAACCAGCGTGCGTTCGCCTGGTCGTTCTCCGGGAAGCCCGAGCGCACCGGCGACGTCCACCGCAGGAAGCTGCCGAACTGGCCTTCGTACTTGCGGTCGAGCCGAGGGTCGGGATCGCTGCCCGTCTGGTAAGTCTTGATGGGATGGCGCTCGAGGCGGAAGTCGTCGGGAACGGTGTAGCCGTAGAACTCATCGCTGTGGCGGACAATCTCCTCGTTCATCGTGACGAAGAAGTCGCGCACCGCTGCCGGGTCATCCGTCTGCGGCAGGCGGCCGTTGACGGTAGGGAAGTCCTTCACCCACTCCAGGCCCCACTCGAAGGGACGCACCACGCGGTTGGTGTCCCGCGTCGTCAGGCGGTATTCCCAGTCGTGCATCCATCGGCGGTAGCGTCTGCGCATAAGTAAGAAATCTATGGATTACATCCGGAGTCTAGCAAAGCGTAGCGTGCGGGGAAGCCTGCCTCCAGCGAAATGCAACGGCAAGCAGCGAATGGGTGATTATTCGACGTAGATGCGCGGCACGCGCGGCGACAGTCCGCACAGGATCTCGTAGATGACCGTACCGGCCAGGTCGGCGTGCTCCTGCGCACCCACCTGGCAGTTGGCGCTCTGCCCGATGAGCAGCACCTCGTCGCCGAGGGCCGCGCCGGGTATTTCCGTCACGTCCACCGTAGTCAGGTCCATGGAGATGTTGCCGACGATCGGCGCGTAGCGGTCGCGCACGATCACCCGCCCGCGGTTCGAGAGATGCCGGTTGTAACCGTCGCCGTAACCGACGGGCAGCACGGCCACGCGCGTGGAGCGCTTCGCCGTCCAGGTCAGGTTGTAGCCCACGGCCCGGCCCGCGGGGATGTCGCGAAGGGCGATGATGCGCGTCTTCCAGCTCAGCACTGGGTGCACATCGAGCCCCGTCTTCTCGGCCCCCGGACCCGAGCAGGGCAGGTTGTAGCCGTAGAGCAGCAGACCCGGACGCACCATTTCGCGCCAGGTTGCGGGTCGCGCCTCCACCGCGCCTGCGTTCGCCAGGTGGGTGTAACGCGGCTGCAATCCGGCGGCGTGGATGGTCTCCATGGCCTGGTCAAAGCGCGCCATCTGTTCCTCGGCGTCGGGTGCGTCAAGCACCTCGCTCGAAGCCAGATGGCTGAAGACGCCCTCCAGCATCACGTAGGGAGACTGCTTCAGCCGCTCCAGAAAATCCGGCAACTCTTCCAGCGGCAGACCGAGGCGCGACATGCCGGTATCTAACTTGAGGTGCACGGCCAGGCTGTGCTGCGGACGCCCAAGCGCCTTGGCGGCTGTCTCCAGCGCGCGCAAGTGCCCCGGCGTGGCGATGGCCGGCGTCAGGTTGTGCCGGATGACCGCGTCTTCCTCGTTGCGCCAGATGCCGGTCATCACCAGGATGCGGGCGCGCACCCCGGCGTCGCGGACGGCGAGGCCCTCCTCGGTGGAGGTGACGCCCAGCCAGTGCGAACCGGCGCGCTCCAGGGCGCGGGCGCACTCGACCACGCCGTGTCCGTAGGCGTCGCACTTGATGACCGAGCACACGGTCACCTTGGGGCCGACGTGTGCGGCCACCGCGCGGTAGTTGCGCTCCAGCACCGGCAGCGCGACCTCGGCCCAGTTGGGCCGCGTGTGGATGGAGAACTTCTGCTGTGTGGATGACAAAACGAGATTCCTGGGTGAACAAGTGATTATAAACGGTTCCCAGTATCCAGTTTCTGACTCTCGGGATTCAATCGTCGGGACGGGGCTGTATTCTGGATGAGCGCTGGAGAGCAGAACCTAGACCCGCCCAGATCGCAATCGCCAATCTTCACTCGGCAATCGTCAATCTTCACTTCCCGCGGTCCCGCATCCACTCGCTCTTTTCGAGGGTCTCAAAGCGCGTGGAACCGCTCAGAAATGCCAGTTGGACCGTCCCCGTGGGGCCGTTGCGCTGCTTGCCGAGGATGAGCTTGGCCTTGCCCTTCACCTCGGGGTCAACTTCGTCGCGCTGGTAATACTCCGGACGGTAGAGGAACATGACGACGTCGGCGTCCTGCTCAATGGAGCCTGATTCGCGCAGGTCGCTGAGCTTGGGCTCGTTGTCCTTGCTGCCGCGGGTCTCCGGCGCGCGGCTCAATTGCGAGAGCGCCACCAGCGGCACCTTCAAGTCTTTGGCGATGGCCTTCAGGCCGCGGGTGATGGCCGAGACCTCTTGGGTGCGGTTCTCATAGCGGCGACCGCCGGGCGCGGAGGCGGACATCAACTGCAGGTAGTCCACCACCAGGAGGTCCAGCCCTACGGTGTGCTTCATGCGCCGGGCCTTGGCGCGCAGTTCGGTCACGGAAATGCCCGCAGTGTCGTCAATAAAGATCTTGGCGCGCAAGAGGTCCTCGAGCGCGTCCCGCATCCTGGCTCTGCTTTCCTTGTTCAGGAAGCCGGTGCGCAGGTCGGAGCCGTCTACCCTGGCCTGCGAGCACAACATGCGCCGCAGCAGTGCCTCGCTCGACATCTCCAGCGAGAAGATGGCGACCTTCTTGCCGTCCTTCACCGCGGCGTTCTCCGCGATGTTGATGGCGAAGGCGGTCTTGCCCATGGCGGGGCGCCCGGCGATGATGACCAGCTCCGAGCTCTGCAGCCCGCTGGTCATCTCGTCGAGGTCGGTGTAGTGCGTTTCCAGCCCAGTGATGCGGCCGCTGCGCTCGAAGAGGTTGTCAATCTTGCCGCCGAAGGACTGTTGCGCCACCTCCTTGAGCGCGATCAGTTGCTGGTCACCGCGCTCGTCGGCCACCTGGAAGATGGAGCTCTCCGCGGAATCGAGGATCTCCGCCGCGGTGTCGGCCTGCTCCAGCGCTTGGCTCATCATGCTGTTGGCGGCATGGATGAGCCCGCGCAAAAGGGCCTTGTCGCGCACGATGCGGATGTGGTGTTCGAGCGAGGCGCGCCGCGGCACGTTGTCCGTGAGCGCGGAGAGGTAGGCGACGCCGCCGACCGCATCCAGTTCTTTGTGGCGGCCCAGCTCGTCGCTCAGGGTGATGAGGTCAATGGGGCGCGCGTTCTCGCTCAGCTCGGCGATGGCGGCAAAGATGCGGCGGTGGGCGTCCAGAAAGAAGTGTTCTGCGCGAAGCGTGCTCAGCGCCTCGTTGGCCAGGTCGTTGTCGAGCAGGATGCCGCCGAGGATGGAGCGCTCGGCCTCCGGGCTGGAGGGCAGTCCACGTTCGAGATTCTGGTCGAGAGTGGCCATCGCTACCTATGGATGCTAGTTGAAGGCGGCTCGATTCCGCGCTGTGAATTTCTCGGAAAATGGCGAATGTGGAGGAAATCACCCGGACGGCCGCGGGCTGTTGCGCGATTCAATTCTTCAATGTTGCAATCGGACAATCCGACAATCAAGAAAAATCGGCCCGGCAGCGCCAGCCGCGCACACCGGGCCCGCGGAGAGATGGTCACGCGCGTGACTTGGTTCCGCCGCCGTATTGCGGAAACCGGGAACCTCGCATCCTGCGGCAATGGGCGGGCGCAGGTGAAGGCCTGCCTCTGGGCCGCGCCTTGTGGCGAAGCTGAGTTCGCCGCGGACGCCGGCCGCCCGCCCAAGCCTGCGCGCGCGAGAGTGGGCTCGCATCACGCCGGATTCGGACTCCCCTTCCGGAATCGCCGGCCGCCTGTTGCCAAGGCCGCTGCCGAAGACTGCGTCTGCGGCGCTGCGGGCGGCACTCGCGGACCTTCGTCCGCGAAGCTTGCCGGTCGGGCGAGGGCGTCGCGAATGAACGCGCCGGCACCCGCCGATCCAGCCACCGTCCCGGCTCACGACTCCGGGAAGCACCACGCACGGCTACCTCGCCGTGTGTTCCGCCTAGATTGCATCAGCTTCGGACTGCGCGCTTCGCCTCGTCGGGCTTGCTCTGTGGGTATGCTGTGAATTTCGCAGATTCTTGTGGAAGGGCGTGGAAAAGCCGGGCGAAACCTGCGAACTCTTTTCTGTGGACACGCGCCCGCCCCAGCGTGAAAATCACTTTGCCAACGGTCCCCCGCCTAGGCCACTTCGCAAATGAGCACATCCAAGAACAAGATTGATGCCGCGAAACGTGCGTTGCTATGGCTGGCCTGGCTCGCCTACACGATCATCCCGTTGGTGTTGGCGTACCGCCGGCATCAGCTCTCCCGCGACCAGAAAGCGGGAATCTGCATCGTGCTTGCAGTTTTGGTGCTCGCAGCGGTGCTCAATCTCTATATCAATCACCGCCGGCGCGAGGCCGCGTTCAATTGGACGCCCATCATCGGCACCGTTGAGTCCGTCTCCGACTGTGATGATGACGGGAAAGACACCGGAGCGTATTACGTGAATTTCTCCTAGCCTCCTCGGGAGAGTACTACGCTTTGACCTTTAGCCTCCCGAAGCGCCGCTGGCTCTCGGATCCCACCTCTGAGCTGAAGAACACTCCCATCCACATCCGTGTGAACCCGCAAAATCCGCAGCAAGTAGTAATCGAGTCGCAATCGGTACCGGGATTGCAGCCCGGCCGCCAGCCGGAGTTCATTGTCGCCCACAAGTGAGGTACAAGAAGAAGGCAGGACACTTGGCCCTGCCTCTCACCCTGACAATCAGATTGCGTTAGTCGTGCACCCCGTCCATGAACGCCCGCAGCTTGCGCGAGCGCGACGGATGCCGCAGCTTGCGCAGCGCCTTGGCCTCGATCTGCCGGATGCGTTCGCGGGTGACGGCGAAGGACTGGCCCACTTCCTCCAGCGTGTGTTCGCTGCCGTCCTCCAGGCCGAAGCGCATCTTAATGACCTTCTCTTCGCGCGGCGTGAGCGTGCGCAGCACCTGTCCCGTCTGCTCCTTCAGGTTCACGTTGATGACGGCCTCGGCGGGCGAGACCACGGCGCGGTCCTCGATGAAGTCGCCGAGATGCGAATCCTCTTCCTCGCCGATGGGCGTCTCCAGCGAGATGGGCTCCTGCGCAATCTTCAGCACCTTCCGCACCTTGGCCACCGGGATGTCCATGCGCTTGGCGATCTCTTCGCTGGTGGGCTCGCGGCCCAGCTCCTGCACCAGTTGCCGCGACGTGCGAATGAGCTTGTTGATGGTCTCGATCATGTGCACCGGGATGCGGATGGTGCGGGCCTGGTCGGCGATGGCGCGCGTGATCGCCTGGCGGATCCACCACGTGGCGTAGGTCGAGAACTTGTAGCCGCGGCGGTATTCGAACTTGTCCACCGCTTTCATCAGTCCGATGTTGCCCTCCTGGATGAGGTCGAGGAACTGCAGGCCGCGGTTGGTGTACTTCTTGGCGATGGAGACAACGAGGCGCAGGTTGGCTTCGATGAGCTCGCGCTTGGCGTGCTCGGCGTCCATGTCGCCCTGGATGATCTCGCGCTGCGTGCGCTTCAGTTCGGCGAAGTTGGCGCCGGCTTCGCGCTCGATCCGTTCGATGTCCGAGCGCAGCTGCCGCACCTGCTTGCGCAGTTCCTTGCGCTGCTCCTCGCTCTTGGCCAGGTCGGCGCGCTTCTCCAGGTTCTGCAGTTGACGGTCGAGGGCCTTCATGTTCTCTACCGTCTTGTTCACGCGCTCGATGAGGCGCTTGCGCTCGGTATTGGTGAATCCGAAGAATCGGATGGCGCGGCTGACCGCCACTTGCGACCGGCCCAGCGCCCAGCGCGTGCGCCGGAGCTCCCGCGCCCGCTTCTTCTCCTTCACCGGGATGTCCGCCAGCTTGACGGTGAGCTGCTGCGCCTTCTTGTAAGTCTTCGCCAGCTCATCCACGCGGCCGATCACGTCCTTGAGCCGGTTCTCCTGGACCTCTTCGGTGATCTCCTCCTCGTCGAAGACCACCACTTCCTTCACCGAGCGGACGCCGCGCTTGACGTCGTCGCCGATGGCCAGCACTTCGCGGATGATGATGGCGGAACGCGAGAGCGCCTTGAGCACGCGCAGCTGCCCGCGCTCGATGCGCTTGGCGATCTCAACTTCACCTTCACGGGTGAGCAAGGGAACGGTGCCCATCTCGCGCAGATACATGCGCACCGGGTCGTTGGTCTTCTCCAGCGCGCCCGGCGTCAGATCGAGCTCTACGTCCTCGCCGGCTTCAACGTCCTTCTCGAACTTGGCTTCTATCTGTGCGGAGGGCAGCTTGGACTCATCGAGCACACTGATGCCGTGGGTGCCGATGGTCGCCAGCAGGTCGTCCAGCTCGTCGGCCGAGCTGATGTCGTTGGGGATGAGGTCATTGACCTGATCGTAGGTCAGGTATCCCTTTTCCTTGCCGGTATCAATCAGCTTCTGAATGTCTTCGAACTTGTCGTCAAGAGCCAAACCAAATCCCTCTTAGCGGCGCCTGTACGGCGGCCGACAAGACTGCACACTGCGGCGGGAGCGGCGACGGTGTCGCCGACAGAGGTCAAACCAATGTATTTTATCAGCCTGGAGCACCGCTGAACAGCCCCTCGATCGCTCCTCTGCTCACGCTCGCGCCTTAAGCCGTGGTTGATAGGTTAGATGTCGGTTAACCCGGATAGTTGCGCTCGGACACCGGAAAAAGTGCAGTCAGGTGCGATATTTGAAAAACTTGCGTCGTTTTCTGGTGACATCAGTCCAGATTCCACTCCCCGGCGATACGGCCCTGAATTGTGCGCAAGAGCGACGGCTCCGACGCCTGCAAGTTTCCGGTGCATCTCCGGCCCCTTTGAGCTATGCTGGGCTGCTTTTCTGTACGACTTTTCACCGGGTTCCTGTCCGCCCAGCTTGCAAGGCCAGGAAGGAGGCTTTCTTTGTTCTGCCCGAACTGCGGTTCCCGACTCGCTGATAATGCCGTCTTCTGTACCAATTGCGGAGCATCCATGCGCGGTGGCGCCCCCTGCCCCTCAGCCGCCCCCGCAGCCTGCAACGCCACCTCCCGGCGCGCCTCCGGTTTACCAGGCGCCGCCTCCGCAGCCCATGTATCAGCAGCCTGGGCCGGCGCCAATGAACATTCCCAACTATCTCGTGCAAGCCATCCTGGTGACGCTCTGCTGCTTCTGGCCGGTGGGCATCGTGGCCATCATCAAGGCCGCCAGCGTCAACGGCATGATCGCCCGCGGCGACATTCAGGGCGCAATGAAGGCTTCGGCGGACGCCAAGAAGTGGTGCTGGATCGCGGTGATCTGTTGGGGCGTCGTGGTTGTGATCTACATCCTGCTGATGATTCTGGGTGTAGCGGGTTCCCTGATGCAATCCAGCCCGTCGAATTTCTGATGCCGGATCGGCGTCTGGTTGTCGGCAGTACCCTTGCATTTGCCGGCGTGGTCTGTGCTGTCTGCTTCCTGCGGCCGCAGACCACGCCGCTGCTTCCGCCCTGCCCGTTCTACGCCCTCACCGGACTCTACTGCCCGGGCTGCGGCTCCACACGCCTGCTCTACTGCCTGGTCCGCGGACACCCGCTGGTTGCCTTCGCGCAGAACCCGCTGGCGATGGTGGTGCTGTTGCCGGCGGTGGTGTATGGCCTACTGCGCCAGCTCCTCACACCTTCGCGGCCCCTCTTTACCGGCCTGAGCGCGCGCGCCATCTGGATCTTCGCCGCGGTCGTGGTAGCCTACGGCATTCTTCGCAACCTGCCGTTTGCACCGTTCAGTTATTTGGCCCCCGGCGGCTTGGTTCGCTTCTTCTAGACCAACTTAGTTAATAGTGTAGAAGCTGAATGGGTGCTATGTTGCGGGTGGCGATTCTCCCGACAGCGCGACGATGGCGAGAGCTTATTCAGATGATCTGCGGTGCCGCATTTTGCG
>Ga0209777_10002562_pt1 | contig 23697 bp, 17 predicted proteins | sample FrelakmetHBP12HB_FD_187147 | JGI IMG/M metagenome (GOLD analysis project Ga0209777, IMG submission 187147) | Freshwater lake sediment microbial communities from the University of Notre Dame, USA, for methane emissions studies -HBP12 HB (SPAdes)... | ecosystem: Environmental > Aquatic >... | reverse complement strand
CCCCGAGAGCCTGGCACCATTTTATATTTCCCTTTGCGGTCTTCAGCACCGCCTCAAACTTCATGGGTTGTTTTGTTTCTATAAGCGCGTTCATTTTACTTTCGATCATCTCACGATATTCCGGAAGGTAGTATCCGACATGCTCATGTAATCCCGGTACAGGCTTGTTGTAGTCTATCTCAACGATATCGTACGTCCCTTTAGACCACGTTGCCTTGCCCGTTGTGATATCCATTTCCCATCCGCCTAGCTTGGCTATGACCCCTACTTCGTTCAACAACGCTTCACGTTCTTTCAACTGCTGATCCGCCTGCACGCGCTCGGTAACATCGCGCGCATACAGATTAACGTCTTTATCCTTTGGCGCAGGCTCGATGGAAATCGAGAAGATACGCTCCCCGCAGGGGAGATCAACCGTTTTCGTTGTTTCAGTTTCAAGGGCGTCGCCGGTCAGGTTCTTCAACACTTCAGGAGCAGGTTTGCCTACCCTCAATTTCCACTTTTTCAGCAGGGTGAAAGCAGCCGGGTTACCATAAAGCAGGATGCCGTCCCGGGCAATGCGCAGCACCGGGTTGGGGTTTTCGGACGGGAAGCGCGCCAGGCTGCGGATGGTCTCTTCCGTCTGTTTGCGCTCAGCGATCTCGAGGACAAGTTCCTTGTTGGCAATGGCCAACTCTGCCGCCCTTTTTTCTTTCTCTTGGTTTTGAAAGGCAAGTTCCTTGTTGGCTATTACCAACTCTGCCGCCCTTTTTTCTTTCTCCTTGTTTTGAAAAGTAAGTTCTTTGTTGGCTATTACCAGCTCTGCCGCCCGTTTTTCTTTCTCCTTGTTTTGAAAGGCAAGTTCTTTGTTGGCAATGGCCAGCTCTGCCGCCCTTTTTTCTTTCTCTTGGTTTTGAAAGGCAAGTTCCTTGTTGGCAATGGCCAGCTCTGCCGCCCTTTTTTCTTTCTCTTGGTTTTGAAAGGCAAGTTCCTTGTTGGCTATTACCAACTCTGCCGCCCTTTTTTCTTTCTCTTGGTTTTGAAAGGCAAGTTCCTTGTTGGCAATGGCCAGCTCTGCCACCTGTTTTTCTTTGTTGATCCTGGCTTTCCCGATCACCTTCTCCATATCCTCCCTGGCGTCCTGCAAAGCACCCTCTGCCATCTTGCGCTGGGTGCCGTCCAGCGGAGCACCGGGCTGCGGGCTGGCAACCTGCGCAGTGCGTTTTTTCGGCTTTGTGCTCACTGACTTAACAACAGGTTTCTTTTTGGAAGTCATCAGCTTTCTCTCCTATTCGGAGATGAGTAGCCTGGCAACCAGACGGTTAATAAGCTGCCTCTTCCCATTCCCCCTGAACCTCGATGCTGCCGTTGTTGGCTTGCGCCAGTTTCTGGTTGATGATCAGTTTCCGCCCAATCCATTTGGGCTTGATCACCCAATTATGCCCATATCCAATACTATACTACGAAAAGGAAAGAAAGCAAGAGTTCAAAGAATTGGAAAAAGTGTGTTTTTGAAGTCGAAGGAACCGGTCCAGCGCTTCAGCGATCGACCGCACGGTGGGGGCAAAATCAAACGCCCAACCAAAAATCCGGGTGATCCTTTGAATGAACCTGACTAGGCTGATTCTAAAGCTCAATAGGGGCGAGGCTTGCCTTGAGCATAATCGAAGGGTACTCCCTCCTGGCTGTCACCCATTTCCCGATTACCTGATCACGATTTCCGCTTTTTCCCTCTTGAATTAACTGAACAAATGTTCTATAATAACATCAAGCACGGTGAGGCTCAACACAACACCGCGCTTTTTCATGCTCAAAGCCTCCCCGAAGCACAGCGAAGGGGAAGGCGGTCCGCTGGAGCTGGTGTTAGGCGTTATTATTTGAACTTGAAAATCTCCATTTGATCGGGTTGTCCTAATGGCTCTGAAGCGAGGCCGAATCCGACAAAGTCTGGCAATACATTATTGAAGACCACATAAGCGCTGATACCTGGTGAAAGTCTATCACCAGATCCAAAATATGTTACCGGTGTGTCATTAATACCTGTAAAGCCTTCAATCGAATTATTCTTATTTATGGATATTGCTCCTCCGCCCGATGGCCCATGTCCCCAACTTAAAATCGATGTGGCAATCGGCACTGCAAATCGCCAATACATGATTTCTCCAAATCTTGGCCGAACTTCAACAGCAGTCTGTGAGGATATTCCACCGTATCCATTATGAACTTGCCACACATATTGGGTACGTTGTTCACCGGAGATTGCTGGAGGCCGTCTTTCTAGCCCCGCTTTTATTTCTTCTTTCCATGTGGGGCTGGCTAAACTAACACAGAGACGCACCCTTAATGCGGGAGGTACATCATCGATTCTGACGCCATGTAGCAATCCTATCAGTGGAAAAGTTCCTCCTTTAGAACTTAGCGCCCGATCTAAAGCATAAGCCAATTCCTCCCGACAGGCTTCGCTTGAGAGGCTATTAGAAGTTAATAAGTAGCCCCATCCTTCAATAGGATCTTTTGTGATTCGGGTTGCAATCTGTTCCCAGAGTCTTTGCCCAGGAACGATAGCTATCTTGTCATAGGTTGCCTCTATTCCGGCGGCACCTAGCTCTTGTACAAGGTATCCAAAATCCCCTTGAGCGTTATCCGCCCATGCGTATGTAATCCATATTCGAGGTTTTGAACTGTTCATTTAATTTGTCCTTTGGCAAGCGCCTAACTATGATTCTATAAGTGAAACTTTTATATCATGCATTTTGATCATAGTAAATGATTCTTTCCGAAGTTGGTCAATGACCATGAAAAAAACCTGCCCTCACATCCCTTTTCTATGAGTTTGTGAATAACCAGCCTGTGGAATATCGACTTCACCTCCAGCCCCCTCCCTAAACCGTGACCTTCTCTATCATCCTGGCTGAGACAGGTGCATCCCCGCCCTTACGCTGGAGCCGGCGCTGTACATGGTGTCGGTCTGTTCTTTGCATTTCAATCAACTTATTTTATTACTCGAAATCTTCCTCGACCTAATTTTTCAAATGCTTCATCTCTATGCAATAGGGCGTAGATAGACTTTTCATTAACTCGACGCCCCATTTCACCTAACTCTTTAATGACTTGCTTGTAATGAAGTGATGTGTCCGCTGCGCTGTGGAATATGCTTATGATTGCATCTTTGTTTGTATGGTGGCCGTCTCCAAAATTAGTCAGTTGCCAATACCCATTGCTTCCAGCCGGTTGAAATTTATCCGGTGAGCTTGTTAAACGCGATTCAACATGACGAACACTAATCTTCCCACATCTGGCAGGGAATAAATATTTTAGAGCTTCACGCATTTCACTAAAGTGCCAATAATAAATGTCAAGCTTATCTGCTAGTTCCCAAGCAAGCGCTTCTATTAACTTCACGATGCTCCATTTTCGACATCCGATTTCCCCATTATTGGTAAGGTACAAATTCTTGAAAACTCCGAAGCCGGGGTCAAACCACAGAACGTCAATCTTTTCTAGTTCACCAAGCCGGCAGAATTTTTCAAGATCCATAAACTTTCGATAGTCGGCACGAAAAATACGATCTAGTTCTTTTAGTGTAGAGTAAGTTTCTTTATCAAAAATTAAGAACTGATTTGTTGGTGTGATTTCTGCGAGGTAGTTGCCGTTGATAATTTTCTTATCGATCATGCCGCATATAAATTGGCATATATCAAAATGAGATAATCCTGATGGTTGCATTTGTGTAGATGATAGAATATCGCTTACTCTTAACTCGGTTTTCTCAATTTCGCGGTTAAGGATTAATGATACCTGTCTTGTAAAATTCTTTCCCTCTTCCGAATTCCAAATATTGTCTGGAGTATTCTTCCGCTTGCCGATTTTTTGACTTACCCTTTCTGTGGATATTTCTTCATCACTTATGGTTTTAATGGTCTGTTTATGAACAAGCCGGTTCACCAGGAATTTTTGAAGTCTTTCGCCACCTTGAATTTCCCTTATATATTCAAAAAAACCAATAAAAACCTGTATCAAATCGTTCACCATCAGATAATCAGGATGACTCGGCAGTTCAGTCTCTTTTAGAGAGTCTAGTAATGGTTTCCAACCTTCTGGCAGATGGTATTCACGATATTTTCCACCAGCGTTTTTCTCATTGTCTTCCTCAAGATGAGGATAGTCTGTTGGGTAAAATGAAGGTTCTACGGGTTTATTCTTTTTGAACGACAACATTTTTTGTTCTTCCTTTAGCCATACTCTGTCAACCGAAATCGCCTCTATATAGGACATTTGTTCTAATTATAGAAGTATATACCTATTACGTCAAGGGTACAATAAAGACCTACAATATAGGCCGATGATCTTATCGGTCTTTTTGATTGACTCGCTGCTTAGTTTTGCGCGATAATCATTCAGACCCAAGAGAGTGAGGAATTATGTTAGATGGCGGTTTATGGAGATTGATAGCCCACGCTGGAGTTTTGGTTTAACTGGCCGAAGAACAAGGTTCTTAGTTGGCGATAACTACGCTTATAAAAAACATCCCTAAATCGGTATAAAAAATAAGTATCAGTTGTAACCCTCAATCTTTTATAGTATAATGAATCAAATCATCAGGCTTGATTATCGGGGAGTTATTTAGCCATCTAATTGCAGTCATAACATCCTGTCATTGCTAAAGACCCTGCCGGGTGCGCCCGTAACAGCAGCAGGATTGCTATGAAACCAAAGACATTTAATCGCAGCAAAAACCTTTTGTTTGCCTGCTTCACTGTTCTCTTCATTCTTGCCACAGGCTGCCAGCAGCACCCCGGCCCACTGCTAGCCGGAATCGAAGCCCTAAACATGGCCGCCGTTGAAAGCGATTTAACCTGGGGTTTTGAGAAAGGGTTTATCGCCGGCAATTACGCTTACTTCTTTACCGGGAATCTTGACGACACCGACCCGCAAGGCAAAATCGTCCGGGTAGATCTGAACAATTTCACTCCCGCAGGCGCCGCGGTGTTTCCCAAACAATACCCCAATGGACATTTTAACTCTTTTACGGACGGCAAGAATGGCTTTTTTATTGGTCAGGTCCCTACCAATTCCGAAGCCTATAAATTGGACCTGAGTAACTTCAGTGCAAGCGGGCTTACCGTACTGGAACTGTATAAATTGAATCCTGATTTGATTTATGGTTGGGGAGTATTTACCGATGGACACTACGCCTATTTTACTTCGGGTATTTCCGCCCCTAAATTATGGCGGGTAGATATACAGAACTTCGATCTGGAACATATCGAAATGGTCGATTCAATCTATTTTGGCGGCTGCGTGATCGACCACTACGGTTATTTAGCCCCAGATATCTTTTCCAATCCCGACTCCACCAGCATTGCCAGGGTTGACCTGCAAAACTTCACCTCCAGTGGTTTCACCATCCTTGACCTCGGGGTTGGCGTCCCTACTGATGTGAACTTTGGATGGTGGTGCAATGCGAACTATTATTATATTGCCCCGTGGAACAGTCCCAATCTTCTGCGCTTTGATACGAGTGACTTTACCGCCAAAGGTATGACCAACTTTAACCCGTCGAGTCCGAAACATAGCGTCGGATATGGCTATTACTCCGCCTTCAGTGACGGTCATTATGCCTATTTATTGCCGCAGGATTCTTCATCCCACGATGCAGGATCATTTTTTGGGACCGGACTAGTGGCGCGGGTTGATCTTACAAACTTCACTAGCAGCGGGGTCACCTGGCTGGACCTGACCAAGATCGACCCGAACTGGAATAATTTTATCGATGGCATGGCCGACAGCCACTATATTTACCTCGAACCTGGAGATTACACCTATCCGGGAAGCACCGGCAATGCCGACGTGGTGCGCATTTCCCTCGATTATGCTGGTTGGACTAAATAAACTTTTACAGCCTGGAAATCTACTCCTTGGCCTCTGCTGATAATGCATTATAGATAATCTGCGTATCCTAACATTAATAGGATACGCAGATCTTCAAATAGCAACCTAAAATGGGTGGGATTTTCAATTTCTTGAATATGTCCAATATCTTCTACCAAGATATCTGATTCTCTAATATTTGTTGAGTATGTCTAGTGACAGTTAATTGTAAATTGTAACCAAAGAGACTTTGAACCATAATCCTCTTGATTATTAATCGCAACAATCAAAATGTACTTCTACAGGAATTGAACCTCTAACCGCTAGGTTCGAGGTTCAATTCCTCGCCAAGGTTCTTCTTACATCCCCTCCATTCTTGGAATAATCTCTCTGCCCCTGCACGCCTGCCCGCATTTCAAGGGATGGGGGCGTGATAAAGCTCCATGTCCTCTTCGATCCTCAATCCCCAATCTAAAATCACAAATTTGAAAATTGCCTATTGACAAATTAGCACAAACGTTCTATACTATTGGTGGGCACGGCAAGGTCTCCAGAACTTTGCTGCGCCCAATTTTTTATCCACGAGACTTTGCCGTGCCGAATCTGCACAAGAACCGATGTCGTCCTGACCTTCAATCATCAATCATCAATTTAAAATCCAAAATCCAAAATGTCCACTCCTCCTCCCCCCAAGACCATCACCCAGCTCTGGTATATGCTCGATAAGCGCCTCGCCCTCATCGAGTCTGCCCAGGCCGCCCACGTGGAAGCCTACCGGGAAATTGAAAAATCCCTCGACGACCACGAATTCCGCATTCGCTCTGGTCTAACTTTTACCAGTATTATGACCGGCAGCGGCGGTCTCCTCGCCCTCATCGCCCTGATTCGCTCCTTCCTGCCATGAAGACCACTCACCCCCTCATTCCCTCTCATCCTTCAAAAAGGAGACCTATGACCAGGCCCAAACCCAAATTCAGCCTTGACCTCCATCCCATTACCCCGGAAGACCTCGCCAAGCTGCATACATTGCCTCCGGAGCAGTACTTGGAGCACATCAAGTTCGCCATGCTCATCATGGCGTCGGAACTGCTCAAGGATCCCGCTCTTACGGTCCGCCAGCGCCTCCAGGTCCTTAATGCCTGTAAACGGTTTATCCCAAAATGACCACATCCTCCAAACCCCCCCGCAAATTCGGTGGCCAGCCCGGCAACCGCAATGCCCTCAAGCACGCCCTCTATGCCCGTTTGTATTCTCCGGAGACAAAGGACACCCTTCTGGGATGGGATATGAAGGATTTCATCGCCGAAGCCCAGCTCCTGCGCGTCAGTATCGAAAAGGTCGCCAGCGTCCTTCTTTCCGAGGACGTGCCGCTCGAACAGATCGCTGCAATGCAGAATTCGCTTTCCAACGCCTGCAAGACGATCACACTTCTCATCCAGCGTTATATGCTGGTGAATACCGGCGATGACCCCATCTATCTCGCCTGGACCGATACCACCCATGAGCGTGAGTTTTTCTCCGACGGAGAACCGCCCGAATGACCGACCGTAATCACCGCATTGCTGTGCAGATCTTTCGTAACCCGGAATACTTTGTTCTGAAGGCCTCCCGGCGCATGCTGCGCTCCTACCAGCGCGATGTTCTCAACGCAGTAGTTCAATCCATCCGGGAGAAGGCCGGGCGGACCTTCGTTGTCATCTTCGCCCGCCAGTCCGGCAAGAACGAGCTCCAGGCCCAGTTGTTCACCTACCTGCTCGCCGTTCTCTCCCGCTATACCCTCAACATGGTCTCCGTTTCCCCCACCTTCAAGCCTCAGACCCTCAATGCCATCGAGCGCCTGGAGAAGGTTCTCTCCCGCAACCTCTTCACCCGCAATGTTTGGAAGCGCAGAGATGGCTTTAAAGTCCTCGTTGGCTCTTCTCAGGTCGTCTTCCTTTCCGGTCACCCCTCTGCCAGTGTCGTCGGCGAGACCGCCCACATCCTGCTCTCCGTCGATGAGGCCCAGTCATTCGATCCTCTTCGTTTTGACAAAACATTTGCCCCCATGGCTGCCGCCCACAACGCCACCCGTGTCTTCTGGGGCACCTCCTGGACCTCGAACACGCTCCTCGCCCGCGAGCGCCGCCTCGCCCGCCTCGCCGAGCAAAAGGACGGCATCCGCCGCCTCTGGATCGTCCCCGCCGATCAGGTTGCCCTGGAGGTCCCCTCCTACGCCGCCTTTTTGGAATCCGAGATCAGGAACCTCGGTCGTAACCACCCCATTGTCCGTACTCAGTATTTCTGTGAGGAGATCGACGCCCAGGCCGGCATGTTCACCCCCGCCCGCCGTGCCCTCATGCAAGCCGATCAGCCTGGTCAATCGTCACCTATTTCCGGGCAGATATATGCCTTTTTGTTGGATATCGCCGGCCAGGATGAAGCAAGAATGTCCAGCCGAGCCGGCTTCGAGCCGGCATCGGCTGTTTCGGCGCCAAGGGGCGCCGAAGCGGCGCTTTATGAGACTGCCGGCCTCACCAATCCAGGCCGGGATAGCGTCTCTCTCACGATCGCAAGCGTGGATTTGTCCACGCTCGAGACCCTGCAAGCCCCTACGTTCCGGTTCGTCACTCGCAAACAATGGACAGGGCAAAACCACCTGTCAGTATTCGGCCAGGTTAAAACACTCGGCGACATTTGGCTTCCTCAGTGGTTTGTCGTAGATGCGACCGGCGTAGGAGAGGGGTTTTGGGCCATGCTGGACAAGTCTTTTCCTACCAGGGTAATCCCCGTCAAGTTCAGCAGCCAGGTGAAGTCAGAATTAGGGTGGCGTTTCCTGTCCATCATTGAGACCGGAAGGCTGAGGGATTGCTGCCCAAATGACCAGGTCCGCGTGCAGTATGATGCTTGCCAGGCCGAGATCCTGCCCGGCCCGGGTAAGGTGCTGCGCTGGGGTGTGCCTGAGGGTGCGCGTGGGGCAGATGGTGAGCTCGTGCATGATGATTATTTGCTTGCCGATGCGCTCATAGCCGAGATCGACCGCCTTCCTTGGGCTGCCAGTACCGATGTATTCATTGGTGAAGGGTTCGAACCATTGGAGAAAAGTATATGACCAAAAAAGCAATCGTCCAAACTTCCTTGTCTGTCAAAGAGACCGACAATACCATCACTTTGGGTGCTGCCTCATGGGATGGCAATTTCAGGGACCGGCTCAATTACGACCGGCAGAATATCCTCACCCAGGCCATCACCGCCTGGCGCGCCAATCCCATCGCCAGGCGGATCATCGAGATTACCACCGAGTTCGTCATGGGGGATGGTTGGAGTTTCCAGGCTCCAAAGAATTGCGAGAAGTTCCTGAGATCCTTTTGGAACCATCCGCTTAATAATCTCGATGAGCAGTTGCCAGAATGGGCGGATGAGGCCTGGCGAACAGGCGATCTGTTCCTTCTGGTTTCGGTCGATGGCGGCGGCCAGGTGTATGTGCGTGCCTTACCCTCCGAATCCATCGGCGTGATCGAGACCAGGGAGAATGATTACCGCCAGGAGGTCCGTTATTTGAGGGATGCTACGGATCAAAATCCGTGGCCGGCCTTCGATCTTTATTCTCCCACTTTCGAATTCGTTGAGAGTAGATCCGGTATTTTGCACTTCCCACTCAACCGCGCTGTGGGTGCATCCTTCGGCGAAAGTGATCTCGCCTCAGTTCTTTATTGGATTGGCTTGTATCGCCAGTGGTTGGAGGATCGATCCCGGCTGAATTATTTCCGCCAGATGTTTTCGTTCATCCTGCAAAGGCCGTTCACCAGTCAGGCGGAGAAGGATGCTTACATGCGGACTTTCGCCGCCCGGCTTCCAAAGCAAAGCGGTGGTGTGCTTGGATTGGATCCAAATGAGACGCTGGGTGTTCTTAATCCCAATCTTGCCAGTTATGAAGCCGCCGAAGATGGTCTCGCCCTCAAAAGGATGATTGCCTGCGGCGTGGGCATTCCCATGCATTATCTTGCTGAACCCGAGAGCAGCACCAGGTCCACCGCCGAAGCAGCCGGCACTCCAACCTTCAAGCGTTTCTCGCGCCGCCAGCATTACATGATGTCTGTGGTGCAGACGTTGCTTCAAACCGTGGTCTCTATTCGGCGCAAAACCTATTCCAATCTCCCGGCCAGGCTGGAGATCACGATCGTTGTTCCAGACATTACCGAGCGTGATAATGCCAATCTTGCGATTTCAGTTCAAAGGATCGTTACCGCTTTCGCTCCGCTCTACAATGCGAAGTTAATAGAGCCGCAGGAGTTCATCCGACTTGTCTACCGCTTTGCGGCTGAAACCATGCCGGACCAGATCGGCGAGTTTGCGCCGGTCAACGTGCGCGGCGGAGGGACAGGCAAGCTGCCGGTCAACAATCCGAACGATCCGTTGGCAGATCCAGGCCAGGTAGACCAGAATGCGTCGTAGGTTCGTTTATCCTATCATCCAGAAGAAAAGCCTGGCCGGTTTCCGTACCAGGTTCGGTCAGCAAACTCATGGCAGCGGCAGGACAAAGTATTGAGTGCAGCATCCGGTGACAGTTGCCACCTGGGCACCCACGTTCGGCTCCGGAGGCCATCCAGGCATCATCAAGCCGATCTATCCCATCAGTCCTGTTACTTACACTACTTTCCAGGTGTGGGATTGCGGGCAGATCGATTTCGATATAGCGTAATCCAGGCTTTTCAAGTCAGCCCCCGGCCATGCTGCCCTGCGCGCACGGGGCGTCAAGCCCCGATGCGCCACATCGGGCGCAAGAGCGCCCGATGCAATAAATAGCTAAATGTGGATATACGGCCTTGTGCCCCTCCACTTATGCAAAGAGTAATGATCGTAGGGGCGGATCACGATCCGCCCGAAAGAAGGTATAGGTATGCAAGATAAAGAAATGAAATTGCAACTCCAAACCGGCATCACTCCAAAAGGCATCGAAGTGATCGCCATCACAGCCGGGATCGGTAATGGCTGGATCTTTCAGCCGGCCGTCTTGCAGCAGAGCGCTCCATTGTGGGACAAGGCCGAATGCTATACCGACCATACGCCCAGGAACCATTCCGTGCGTGACTTGGGCGGCATCCTGTCAGATCCTTCATGGGACGAAGCCGCCCAGGGTGTGCGTGCAATTCTCACGCCCACCGGCCCGGCTGCCCAGGTCGTCAGAGACTTGGCCGATGCTGCCATCGCTCATCCAACTTTATCATTGGGATTGAGCGCAGATATTCTTATGCGTGTCGAAGAGAATAAAGTGCTCCAGATCGTCAAGGTCAAAAGCCTCGACGTCGTCACGCATCCCGCACGCGGAGGGAAATTCGTCCGCGTGTTGCAGTCCGTAGGGGCGAGGCATGCCTCGCCCGATCAATCCGTAGGGGCGCAAGGCTTGCGCCCGAAAGGTTCAAACAATATGACTGAAGAAATCGAAGAAACCTCGACCGAAGAGGAAGAGGAAACCGATCCGCAGGAGATGCTCGCCAATAAGCTCGCATCCCTGCAATCCATTCTAGGTGAGCAGGAGCGCCAGACGAAATTGCAAGAGCAGATCGCCGCCAGTGACAAGCTCCTGGCTGAGCAGTGCAAGTATCTGCTCAACAGCGCGCTGACCGCTTCCCGCCTGCCCGAAGTCACTCAAACCCGCCTCCGCAAGTCGTTCGAGGGGACGGTGTTCCAGCCGGCCCAGCTGCAGGCCAGCATCGAAGAGGCACGTGCTGAGGTCAGCGCCCTCACCGGCGGAGCCGCAGTCCAGGGACCCGGCCGCATCCATGGCGTTTTCGATACCAGGGACCAGATCCAGGCCGCCGTCGAAGATCTCTTCGGCGCGCCGCGCGATGAGGACAAGAAGACCTTGAAGGTCGCTCACCTGTCCGGCATCCGTGAGCTGTACCTGATGCTCACCGGCGATTATGACCTGCATGGTGGGTTCGACCCCATCCGTGCCCAATTTGGCGGTACCACCGCCGACTTTTCCGGCCTGGTCAAGAATGCCCTGAACAAGATCATCGTCAGTTCGTTCGACAAGATGGGCAGGGCCGGCTATGACTGGTGGAAGTACATCCTGCTCGTGGAGCATTTCAACAATCTCAATACCATCACCGGCACGCTCGTTGGGACCATCGCCTCGCTGCCATCCGTGGCAGAGCAGGCCGAATATACCGAGTTGGCCGTGGGCGATAATCCGGAAACGGCTTCCTTCACCAAGTACGGCGGATATATTCCGCTGACCCTGGAAGCCATCGACCGGGACGAGACCCGCAAGCTCAGCCAATATGCCATCGAGTTGGGTAATGCTGCCATGCGCAATATTTCGGAGCAGGTGGCAGCCATCTTCAGCGCCAACGCTGGCGCAGGCCCAACCATGGCCGATACCGGCGCTTTGTTCAACGCCACCGCCGTTACCACCGCGGGCGGACATGCCAATCTGCTCACCACCGCGCTGGGCGCAACCTACGTGGCCTGGGAAGTGGTCGCCGCCGCCATGTATAACCAGCCCATGCTGGTCAAGCAGTCAGCCAGCTATTATGGCACCGGCAAGAAGTTGGCTGTTGATCCTAAGTTCTGTCTCGTCCCCCGCGCTCTTAAGGGCCAGGCCGAAGCTTTGTTTGTGCCTCGCTGGCAGGGATTGGTCCCCAGCATTGCTACCGCTGGCGGCCCGACTTATGGTGGTGCGGTGCAGGTCCTTACCGTCCCGGATTGGACGGATACCAATGATTGGGCCGCCGTCGCAGACCCCGCCGTCGCCCCGTCCATCATCCTGGGCGAACGTTTCGGCATCGCGCCGGAAGTCTATATCGCCGGGAATGAGACGGATCCTGCCGTGTTCATGAATGACGAACACCGGCTCAAGGTGCGCCAGTTCCTCGCCCTGGTCGTGGGTGACTTCCGCCCGCTGGCCAATAACCACGTCTAGCCAAAGCGGCGTCAAGCCGCTATTGGCTGTATCGGCGGCACGAGCCGCCGATGCTAATCAACTTTCAACTATCTAATTTATCGGTGGAGGGGCGAAGTCCAATGCCCCTCTGCCAGGAGAATATAAAAAATGATCCATAATACGCATTTCGCTCAGTACATTCCTCCCGAGGATTTTCATATCGTCACCGGCACATGGACGTATGTCGCCGGCCAGGTCACCGGCACGATCTGTGCCCATAAGGCTGCTGCAGCCGAAACTTCAACCTTGAATGTGCCTATTCTCATCCCGTCCAACTCGATTGCTTTGAATGGGTGCAAGCTGGTCTCGGTTGAATTGGATTATGAGATCCTGATTGCAGCCTGTACTTCCGTGACAGCCTCAATCGTCAAGGTCGTGCGTGGCCTTGATACCGCCGTAGCGGTTGTCTCGGCTCCTGCTGCTACACAGGACTTGGTTGCAGCCACCACCGCAGCCACGGTTGACCAGCACAGATTGACTGTGTCGCTCACTGTTCCCGCGTGGATTGACAACGACGAATATTATTTCTTGAAGGTTATTTTCATTTCGCCAGGTACCACGACGATTGATCTTCTTGCCGCCGTTGCCAACTTCACGTTCCGTGCCTAGCCAAGGCGGCTTCAAGCCGCCGTTGGCTGTTTCGACGGCATGAACCGTCGAAGAGAAAGGTTAGGGCGTACCAGGCGCTCTCTCCCTCCTTATTGGTAATGCCCCTGACCGGAACCTCCCCGGCCAGGGGCAGACCAGTAATCTCTTTTTTCTAAAGGAGCTCCAATGAATTTAGATACTTTGCTCGTCGGTTCCATCCCGCTCATGCTCGTGATCTTCGGCCTCGTGGAGTTCATCAAGTCACTCGGCCTCAAAGGTAATTTGCTGACGGTCGTCTCGCTGCTGTTGGGACTTGGTTTCGGTATGGCCTTCCGTATCTCCTCGACCGGTATTCCGATCGGCTTTGGCGGTTGGTTCGAAGCAGTTGTATTCGGCCTTGCCATCGGATTGACAACCAGCGGTTTCTATAAGTTTGCCGATGCGCGCTGGCCAAAGGTGGAATGATATGTTGAGACCAGATCTGATCGTTCCTCCCGTTCCCTCCCTGGTTCAGGCTCTCGCTGACAAAGTGAAGATGAATCCAATTGCCTGGCATATCCTGCCAGATAAGGTGATCATCATCTTTGAGCAGGGTCCAAAGCTGACATTCGACCGTGATGATATTGAGGTCAAGGTCGCCATTGCTCCACCGGTCAAAAAGGTTATCGCTCCTGCAATCCAGAAACTGCCTGTCAAGCGCCAGGCTAAAAAGCATTAATTTCAATGCCTGAAAGATTATGCCAGTATTGTAATGAGCCTTTGCCTGCCGGCCTTCATCCTCGGCGTATTTATCATTTCGAGTGTGCAAAGATCGTATATAACGTCCGCCATGTGAAGTACAACCAGGAACGCAGGCAAAGGCTTCTCCATCCCAGGCATAAACGAGATCCAATGCTGATGCTTGGTATGGATTATGTCGATTGGAAATTGAAAGGAATTAAGCCATGAGTGCCATTGCCGCTTATCGTACATCCGTTCTTGCCTTGCTTTGTGATGCTTCCGCTGCCATCTTCTCAACTAATGATGTGGATCAGTCCCTACGATGGGCGCTGTCAGAATATTCGCTTCGCCGTCCGGTGATCCGTACTTATTCTTTTGACGTAGACGATACTACAAGTACTTTTCTCCTCCCAGCCGATTTCATTACCCGTCAAATCACCAAGGTTGAATTGTATGATGATGATCCGGATCAGGTCTGTGAACTTCCTTTTGTTGCAAATTATTATGACGAAGGATGGGTCATTCATTCTCTCGATTATGAGATTGCCGCGGGTGGCGTTCTCACAATCTATTATTCTGATGTGCATCAAATCGATGGCCTGGATAGTGCGGCCGGAACCACCATCCCTGCCGCTGATGAAACCTTGCTCCAGACCGGCGCCGCCGGCCATGCTGCACAGATGCACGCCTCGAGCAAGGTCGAGACCATCAACATGAATAATGATGTGGTGCTTCTCTATCGTGACCTTGCCAGGGATTTTCTTACCTCCTTCAATGCCGGCATCCTCAAAGAGCCAGGTATTGCCGTGGCTGCCATCACTTTTCCCGATATCAGCATGGTGTTCTGATGCGGACTTTGGACGCCTCCCTTCTCGCCGCTCTGGAAAGCGGTAAATTCAAGCCTTATCTCCAGCTTCAATATGCGATTGGGGACGATTTCGAGTGGACCGATGCGCCTTATGACCTGGTTGGCTATGTCCTGGGTGGCTGCGAGCTGCATGTCAATACTTTTGGCACCGAAGATCGTTATTATGCCATCCGTTTGAAAAGGGGCGTGGTGATCAGCGGCACGCCTGTCTATGTCACCAGCTCAACTTATTTTGTATATGATTATTCGGTTTCCCAAAAACACAATCAACTTATTAGGGCTTCCATCCTTCCGCATGGCAATTATAAAAAGCTCATCTACACCGGTGCCGGCAAGACTTACAATCAGGTGATCGATTACGTCTGCAATCTATTCGGCTATACGGCCAGTTATGAGGATGTTGGCTCCGCTCCGTGGATCAATACCTTTTCCGTGGACGAGAACCTTCTCAATCTCCCCGCCCCATTCGATTTATTCAATCTTCTTCGCCAGCGTTTTCTTATCTATGCCCAGGACAATCTCAGTAATCAGATCTATTTCAGGTCGTGGTTGGATGATAGTTTCGTAGGCACATACACCCATCCCTCTCTTGAAACTGTCACGACTTTTGATTGGGTGAAGAAGTATCAATATAATGTCCGTCTGTTCATGTGGCTGGATGAAAATAAGACTTGGTACTCTTATCCTGTCTATGCCGGCCATGAGGATTATCCAATTTATGACCTTGGCTTCATAAAGAATGGGGAAGGGTATCCAACTGCCTACCGTTCCTGGCACTGTGAAACTGACAAACGTATCTGGCATTTGAAGTACCAGGATGGGGATATCATCCATACCAGTTGCGGGACCTATCAGGTCATGGTTCATGAAGTCTATAATCCTTTGGAAAATCCCAGCCTTTATCTCAAATTCATTGCCTTGCCCAAGTTGGGCGGTTTTCCGATTGACCAAGTTCCCATGATCGAGATCACCATCCCACCCAGCTCAGTCTATAACAAAGAGCGCCATTACTGGATACCAGCCCCGATCCATAAGCCTTATATCCATCATAAATAAAATGCCTACTCATTTCGATCCTTACTCGCCTATTTACAGCAACAATTATGAGGGCAAGATTTTAGATGCTCATCACAATACCGTCCAGGGAGCTTTTGATCTTCTTGAAAATCATGATCATCTTGCGATTGTTACTTCCTCTCCTACTGGAGAGATATTGGGCAAGTCATTCGCACTTGATACCTCAACCGCAACCCTTTATGTTTGGGATGGTTCCTCCTGGTATCCAATTTCCGGTTCAGCTCCTGTATATTCAGACATATTGCTCGAAAGTGGCAGTTATTTCCTGCTTGAAAACGGATTCAAACTCATTCTTGGCTGATTCTTTTTTTTACCGTTCTTATTTGCGCGGTACCCTGTAGAAGCCTGTCACGGCTCGAATTCGCATCAGTTATATATTATGGAAACATTCACTGGATGGTTGTTTGACGTATACCCGAACAAAACGAACCTGACCCTCTGGCTGATCGGCGAGGACGGGCAGCGACATCGCTTTGTTCAGGATTTCGCCGCGACGGTTTACGCGGCGGGTCCAGCCCCGCGGCTGAGAATGCTCTGGAGATGGCTCAAAGAGCAGCCCATTCCTGTCCATCTGGCGCGTTCTGAAAGGAAGGATGTATTCGAGGGGACTTTGGCGCCTCATGGCGCCAAAACAGCCGATGGCGGCTTGAAGCCGCCTCGGCTAGTGACAGTTCTGGCTGTTGAAATCCTGCAACCAGTAAAGCTGGATGGATTATTCAGAAAGATGGTGGCTGCTTTCCCTGACCTGACCTGGTACGATGGCGACATTTCCCTGCCACTTCGCCATGCGGCGGCTTACGGCATCTTTCCGCTGGCGCAGGTGCGGCTGGAGGTGCGCGCAGAAAAAGTTGTGAACATCACCCCTCTGGATACACCCTGGGATCTTGAACCGGTTCCAGCTCCGCTGCGCATCCTGTCGCTCGAACCAGACTGCGACCCGGCGCATGGAAACCCCAAAGCGCTCATTGTCTCTTATGAGCGCGTCCGGTATGCCCTGCCTTTGGAGAAAATCAACCCGCTTCTGATCGGTCTGGCTGCCGACCTCCGGCGCTATGACCCGGACGTGATCCTGACCTCCTGGGGCGACACATGGCTGATGCCGCTGCTGTTGGGACTCTGCAAAGAGAGCGGGATGGTGCTGCCTTTGAACCGGGATGAAAGCCAGGCGGTGGTGGAACGGAAAGAGCACACCTATTTCTCGTATGGCCAGATCGTGTACCGCGGGCGGCAAGTGCAACTGCGCGGCCGCTGGCACCTCGACCGGTACAATGCCATGCTCTGGAACGACTACGGTATGGCAGGCGTGCTCGAGATGGCGCGCGTCACCAGGCAACCGGTCCAGGATGCTGCCCGACTCTCACCGGGAACGGGAATCTCGTCAATGCAATTTGTGACCGCTCTGCAGAAGGAAATCCTGATCCCGTGGCATAAGAACCAGGTGGAGACGCCCAAGACGGCCATGGAACTGATGCGGTCGGACATGGGCGGGATGGTGTACCAACCCACGGTGGGTCTGCACCGCGACGTGGGCGGGATCGATTTCGTCTCGATGTACCCGGGGATCATGGTGAGGTTCAACATCTCACCTGAAGTGCCGCGCGCAGGAAAAGACCTAGAACCTGCGGAAGGCGAACCCGGGATCATCCCGATGACGCTGGCACCGCTGCTGAACAAGCGCCTGAGGCTCAAGTCCGCTCTATTAACGTTCAACAAGTTCGACTGCCGGCGCCCTGTATATCAGGAACTGGCAAGTGCACACAAATGGCTACTGGTAACCTGCTTTGGATACCTGGGTTATAAGAACGCCCGCTTTGGGCGCATCGAAGCCCATGAGGCGGTGACCGCATACGGGCGTGAGGCACTGCTGCGCGCCAAGGAAGCCGCCGAAGACCTGGACTATGAGATCCTGCATATGTACGTGGATGGGTTGTGGGTGCACAAGGAAGGCTGTAAGAAACCGGCGGATTTCGAGGCCCTGCTGGCCGATATCACCGAACGGACCCGGCTGCCCATATCAATGGACGGGGTATACCGCTGGGTGGTGTTCCTGCCGTCGCGCGTGAACGAGCGGGTGCCGGTGGCGAACCGCTACTTTGGCGTATTCCAGGACGGCTCGATCAAGGTGCGCGGCATTGAAGCCCGGCGCAGGGATACGGCGCCGTTCATTGCCGAGACGCAGATGGCCATCATGGAGATCCTGGCAAAAGCGGAAGATGCCGATGCTTTAAAGGATGTTTATCCCATCGCGCTGAAATATGCACAAAAGCAGGAGGAGCTGCTGAGAAAAGGACGTGTGCCAGTGGAAAAATTACTGGTTGCTCAAAAACTGAGCCGGGAACTGGGAGAGTATTCGTCCCCCTCGCCGTCAGCGCGGGCGGTGCGCCAGCTTCAAACGGCCGGGAAAGCCGTGCGGCCCGGGCAGCGCGTGCGATTTCTGTTCACGCTGGGGAAGCCGGGGGTGAGAGCCTGGGACGTGCCGGAACAACCGGACCCGCGCTGTGTGGATATAAAGCGATACCAGACCCTGCTCGAGCGGGCGGTGGAGACGGTCCTGGATCCCGTCCGGCAAAGCATATACGGCGGGAAGGATGAGGAAAGTATGTATCTATTCCCGGTTAAAAATGCCGAGCCGCTGGGTGAGGGGGGCACCCAACGACTCGACGCTCACAGTATATCAAATTTTAATTACTTGTCAATGGAAGTGGAAGACGAGTCAGGTTGTTCTTAAATTCCTAATCTTTCAATTTTGCATCTTCCGTGTCACTGTGCCAACCATCGCCCCGAGGGGCGGTTTCGACACCTCATGGTGCCTAATTAGTTGACACCTGCACTCCCTGGCACTGCCTGCCAGGGCAGGTGTGCGTGCGGTGCAAGTGTGGCAGCTTGGCCCACGGCTGCTTTGCGAACGCCGCCTCGGCTAGAAGAAGATCTTGGGGTGTTGGCGGACGGCATAGCCGTCCGCCAACACCCCAAACCCCGAGTTTGTGAAAACCGTGGTCACTGTGCTATATACCCTTTCCCCAAGGATGGGGGACAATCCCGACTTTTAATGCAATTGCATTGGTCAATGCTGCATCTTTAGGGTACACTAAAGCAAGATAAGCGATGAACTGGCCGTACGCGTTTGCCCTGGTCGTGTCTACCGTTGCAGCCATATATGTGAGTATAGTGGCCTGGGGGCGACGCCCCGCGCCGGGTGCTCGTCCACTGGTGGCGCTGGGAGGGGCAATCGCCACATGGACATTGACGTATGCAATGCATTTTTTGGCCGTAACCGAGCAAGCCCGTTTCTTCTGGCTGCGGGCCACCTACCTGGGGGTGCTGACCGTTCCAACAATGTTCCTGGCTTTTGCCTTTCAGTATGCCAACCGAGAACACTGGTTAAAGAAAAGGATCATTGCCCTTCTCACCATCGAGCCGGTGGTGACTTTCATCCTATTGTGGACCGATCCCTGGCACCACCTGTTCTTTGGCGGCAAGCAACCGGTTGGAATGATCATGAATGGCGGCCCCTGGTTCTGGGTCAATGTTATTTATTCATATGGGTTGATCTTGTTTGCAATGGTCCTGCTGATCAATACATACCGGCATACGGCGCGTCCCGTAAGGGGACAGGCTGCAACGGTCCTGGCCGGGGCGTTGTTACCCTGCGCAGTCGATATTATCGGTTTGGCGGGTCTCAATCCCTTTCCCGGCCTGGATTTAACTCCCTTTGCTTTTACAATCACTTGTGTCTGTTTCACACTTGGCTTTTCGCGTTACCGGTTGTTGGATCTTGTACCCATTGCCCGTGATACTCTAATTGAGAGTATGAATGACGGTGTGATGGTTCTGGATGTGCGGAACCGTGTCGTGGATGTAAACCAGACAGCTCTGAAGATAATTGGAAAACCCGGGCAAATGATCATCGGCGCTCCAGCAGAAACCGTCCTTGCAAATTTCGGTGGAATAATCAACCAGTTTAGGGACACGCTGAATACCCGTCAGGAAATCGTGATCGGCGAAAAAACATTGCTTTATTATGACCTGCGCATCTCGCCCATCTATGACCGCAAGGGACAGTTCTCCGGCAGGCTGATCGTTGCCCGCGATATAACCGAACGCCGTTTGACGGAACAGGTTGAACACGAACAGCGCGTCCTGGCTGAGACGCTGCGTGATACTGCCGCTGCGTTAAACAGCTCGCGCACCATTGAAGAGGTATTAGACCGCCTGCTGGACAATGTTGGACACGTTGTCCCATATGATATGGCAACCTTTATGCTGCTTGATGAAAAAAATTTTGCGCGAGTCACCCGTTCGCATGGATATCAGGAGCATGGCCTGGGTGAAAAGCTATCAGTTTTTCCGGTGGATGAGTTTCCAATTTATAGCACAATGCTGCAAACAGGTCAGACTGTGGTGATACCAGATACCCATCAAAGCAACCAGTGGGTTTTGATGGATGGCCTGGAAAAGATTCGTTCTTATGCAGGCTCACCCTTGCAAGTGAAAGGGGAAGTGATCGGTTTTCTGGACCTGACCAGCCTGACCCCGAATTTCTATAATCAAACCCACGCTGACCGATTAAAGGCATTTGCTGACCAGGTTGCGATCGCTGTTGAGAATGCGCGTTTGCTGGAAGAAGCCCAGCAACGCGCAGACGAGTTGTCGACCCTGCTGGATATTGGTCTGGCTGTCACCTCCGGCCTGGAGATGGATAAACTCCTTAGAGCGCTCCTGGAGAAGTGTCAGCGCGTCCTGCCGATCGAAGCCTTTTATATTGCAACCTACGATAATGAGACCGAGATGATCGGTTTCCCCCTCTTTTATGACAAGGGGGAAACCATTGTATTGTCTCCGCACACAATACACCAAACTCCCGGGCTGACCGGGTATATTATTCAATCCCGGCAGATGCTCTACATACCGGACACCCTGGCAGAAGAAGCCACGCGTAAATACCCCATCCTCGATTTTGGCGGTGAACCGAGCCGTTCTTATGCTGGCGTACCACTTCTGGTGGGAGACCAGGTGGTAGGCGTTATATCCATGCAAAGTTCCGAGCTGGATGCTTATCACCCGGAACAGATCCGGCTATTGGAAACGATCGCCACCCAGGCAGCGGGGGCCATCGAAAATGCCCGGTTATTCGAAGAAGTGCGCCTGCGCGCTGAAGAGATGACGGCGCTCTTTGATATCGGCATTACGATCACCTCGGGCCTGGACATGGATCAGGTTTTGAAGACTTTGTTGGAAAAATGCCGGCAGGTACTCCCCGTGGAGGCTTTCTATCTCGCTATCTTGGACCCGGACACCGGCCTGGTCCACCATCCCCTTTCCTATGATATGGGCGAATACCTGCAGATTCCCACCCGTGACATTCGCCAGAATCCCGGGCTAAGCGGTCAGGTCATCAACAGCCGCCAGACGCTGTACATTCCGGATATTACCTCCCCCGATGTAAGTACGACTTACCAGGTTTTCCGTACCAGCGGCAGGCAGACGCGGGCATATGTCGGAGTGCCCATGATTGTAGGGGATCGGATCGTAGGGGTCATTTCCATGCAGAGCTACCAGCCGAATGCTTATGATCCTGCTCAGGTCCGCCTGCTGGAAACGATCGCCACCCAGGCCGCCGTAGCCATAGAAAACAGCCGCCTATATGCGAAAGCCCAACAGGAAATCAGGCAACGCGAAAAGGCCGAGCACCGTTACCGGGCTTTATTTGAGCAATCCCATGATGCCGTATTTATTCTGGATGTTCATGGGAGACACCTGGAAGTCAATCAACGCGCGGCCGATCTGCTTGGTTATACGGTTGAAGAATTGTTACAGCTGTCTGCAATAGACATTTCAGCTCAGAAAGAAGAGACTGGAGATGTATTGGAACGGTTAAAGAAGGGTGAAAATGTCCCTCTCTATGAACGTGTTTTCATAAAAAAGAATGGAGAAAAAGTAACCGTCGAGATCAATGCTGAACTGGTATGTGATGATGATGGCATTCCCATTCATATTCAGAGTGTGGCCCGGGATATTTCCGAACGCAAGCAGAACGAAGTTGAATTGCAAGAAGCCAACCTAAAATTACAGAACCAACTTGAGGAGATTAGGACATTACAGGCCCAGTTGCAGGAACAAGCCACCCGCGACTCGTTAACCGGCCTCTTCAACCGTCGTTACCTCGAAGAGGTCCTGACACGCGAGTTCCTGCGGGCCGGGCGTGAAAAAAGCGCAGTCTGTTTGATCATGATGGATATTGACGGATTCAAGGCGTTCAACGACACTTACGGGCACGATGCCGGTGACCTGCTCTTGAGAAGACTGGGTGAATTCCTGCGCTCTGAAATCCGTTCCTCGGATATTTCCTGCCGCTTTGGCGGTGAAGAGTTCTTAATTGTAATGCCTGGTACCATGCTAGAGAAAGGCTACGAACGCGCCGAGCATTTGCGCGCCGCTTTCTTGTCCCTCGACATTGAGCACATGGGGGTGAAACTGCGTGCCACATTGTCAATTGGCGTGGCAATCTACCCGCAACACGGTGACACTTGGGAGGAAGTCCTACACGCTGCTGACCAGGCAATGTATGCCGCAAAGGATGCAGGGAGAAACTGCACTCGCACCGCCAAATAAAAACACCCTGAGGCGTTTTTTTATTTGCTCGTTGTAGATTCCAATGATCGATTGATAGAGATGTGGGTGTTGGGCTAGCTTTGCCGACCCAACACCCATTTTTGCCCCATCACCAAGGTGATTCCCAGAGAACCTTTGTTATTTCTTCTTTGGCTCGGCCATTTCCTGCCGGACGGTGTTCAGCAGGCTTTCGGCTTTGAGTTCGTTCAGAGTGTAACAGGGGGCCTCGAGGTGGTCGGCAAGCGCTTGGGCCAGTCCCTGGTCGAAGGAAGCATGTTCCATGTTGATGACCACTGTCCGGTAGCCTCGACCTGCGATCTGCTCGGCGAACCCGAAGGCTTCCTCTTGCGGAGGCAGGACGCCAATAGAAACGTTCCCCGCACCATCAGTCAGGATGATAAGTAGCGGTTCCACGTCTGGATGGATGATCTGCTCCTGCGCAAGCACTTCGTAGGTCATGAGCAGACCAGCCGAGAGTGGCGTCTTTCCACCTACAGGGATGTCGGACAGGGCACGCTGGGCCAGCGTGATGGAGTTCGTCGGCGGCAGGATAAGCGTGGCGCGGTCCTTCTGGAAGACGATCAGACCAACCCGGTCGCGACGCTGATAGGCGTCTGTCAGCAGGGACAGGATGGCGCCTTTCGTGGCGGCCATGCGCTCTGCTACGGCCATGGACCAAGAAGCATCCACCAGGAACAGGATCAGGTTGGCGGCTTTCTTGACCCGTACCTTGCGCTGCAAATCACCCTTCTGGATGGCGAAAGCCACCTTCTTGCGCTGCTCGATGCGTCGTTTTTGGTAGGGCGCCGCGGCGCGGATGGTGGCGTCGAAGGCCACATCGTCAGTCTTGCCGTTGGCCGGGCGGGATTGGATGTAACGGCCTCGTTTCCGCTCGGTATGAGTGCGCGAACGGCGTCCAGAATGCTGACGGGTTAATTTGTCGAGGGGGGTGTCGAGTTTACGAGGGTCAAAGGTCTCGCCGACTTTGACCTTTTTACCACCGTCCCACCAGTGAGCATCTTGTGGACCGAAGACGGCCTGCTGGGGGGATGGTTCG
>Ga0209777_10002561_pt1 | contig 23697 bp, 22 predicted proteins | sample FrelakmetHBP12HB_FD_187147 | JGI IMG/M metagenome (GOLD analysis project Ga0209777, IMG submission 187147) | Freshwater lake sediment microbial communities from the University of Notre Dame, USA, for methane emissions studies -HBP12 HB (SPAdes)... | ecosystem: Environmental > Aquatic >... | reverse complement strand
TCCCAGACCTTGGCTAAAAGCTCGGCCGGCAGTTCGTCTTTCTCATCACAATCCCGGGCAACCGGCCTTAACTCCTTCTCGGCAAATTTGCGCATCATGTCCTGAATCTGTTTCTGGTCTTCATCTAACGTAAAATCAGCCATTTATCTTCCTCCTTCTTTTTTTAGAATTCCTTTTCTCTTACGTTGGGGACCTATAGAAATTCTCTAATTCCTACAAGTCATCCGCGGAAAATTATCGGCATGGGTCAAAAGAGCATCCAATACTTCCGAGCGCTCGTTCACTTTTTCAGCTTTTTACCATAGTTATCCCAAATAAGTCAAGGTAAAAAAGGGGTGAAAAGGGTCAAAAAGGAAATATAAAAAAAATTTTCTTGACAGGAAGTCGTCTTCCCCTATAACTTAGCAAGGTTAATAGAGTAAGTTTTTTTATTTGGTCGGATCATCGTAAAAAAATTCGGTTTATTCGAAACATCTTACAGAAAATAAAAACCCAAGAAGGAGGAAAGAAATGAAGCTTGAAGACATCAAAACAATTGGAGTGCTCGGCGGTGGTGTAATGGGCCAAGGGATCAGCCAGTCGGCGATTATGGCCGGATACAAGGTTATCTGCCGTGATCTTACTGATGAATTGGCCGCCAAGGCCAAAGACGCCATCGCTAATGGCCGTTACGGTTTAGCGGGAGGCGTACAACGCGGCAAGATGACCCAGGAACAGGCCGACCAGGCCCTGGCCCTGCTGACTACAACCAGCAAGATCGAGGACATGAAAGACGTTGACCTTTTGATCGAAGCCATTGGTGGCGGCCCCGGCCAAATGGAAAACAAAGACATGAAACTCAAGGTGTTCGCCGATTTGGATAAGGCAATCAATAAGAACGCCATTTTCGCCAGCAACACCTCATTTTTTACCATCGCCGATCTGGCAGCGGCGACGACTCGTAAGGACCGCTTCATCGGTATGCACTTCTTCAGCCCGGTAACTGCTATGAAAGGCTGTGAGGTCATCTATACGGCCGATGTGAAGCCGGAGGTAGTTGACCTTATCATGGAGTTAGGGCGTAAAATGGGCAAGTTGACCGTGAAGGTCAAAGATGTCCCGGGTGATACTGGTTTTATCGGCAATCGTATTTATAAGGCCCTGACGTTGGAAGCGTTGAAAATCGTCGAAGAGAAAATCGCCACAGGAGAAGATGTAGATAATGTGATGATGACCGGCTTCAACTGGCCTGCCGGACCTTTGGGCATGGGAAGAGGTGCACGAGGTGGCTGGAAGTAAAAGAAACGAAGTTTAACTTAAGCCGATATCAGGGGGGCGATTTGCATCGCCCCCTTTTTTTTGGCTTGAGGAAAAAGGGGATAACACGTTAGTGTATGATCCTGATTAGTAACCCCGCTTTTTATCCACTACGTTGATGAGCGGCTCTCCACACTGGTAGCGTCTCAGATTTTCGAGGAATATGGCCATCACCCTGTCAAAATAGTACGGGGTTGAACCGGCATAGTGCCCGGTAATGATCACATTTTCCATGTCCCACAATGGTGAATCCTGAGGCAAAGGTTCCGTCTCAAAGACATCGAGGCCGGCCCCGGCGATCCAGCCTTCCTGAAGGGCCTTGATCAGGGCTTTTTCCTGGATTATGGACCCTCGGGCAATATTGATAATGTGGGCCGATTTCTTCATGCTTTTTAGCTCTTTTTCCCCGATCATTCCTTTTGTTTCCGGGGTCATTGGTGCGGCGATAATGACCCAGTCGGACTGGGACAACAAGTCCATGAGCCCTTCCGGCCCATACATCCTGTCGACATAAAGAGAAGAGCGTTCCGGATTGCGACGTAAAGCCAAAACCCTCATATTCAATCCTTTGGCTTTTTCGGCCGTCTTTTCCCCGATCTTCCCGAGACCGATCACTCCCAGGGTCGCTGAGTCCAACTCGACAACTCGTCCACTGCGCGTCCATTGGTGATCACCCTGTTTACGGATAGAGAGGTGAATATCACGGGCCAGAGCCAGCATCAGGCCCAGAATATGTTCGGCAATCGGTATGGCATGAACCCCCGAGGCATTGGTCAAGATAAAATCCTTCTCGATAATGTCCGGAAAATTGAGTAACCAGTCTGTTCCGGCAAAGTCCTGCTGTACCCAGCGCAGATTGGGGAGTTCACGGTAGCGGGCAGGCGCGAGCCGTCCGAAAATCATCTCGGCTTTTAGGGCAAACTCATGGATCCGGCTTTCCCATTCCTGTTTGTTTTTGATGATAATCAATTCGGCATCGGGAGCAGCCTGTTTAATCCTCTCAAGGTTTTTTTCGTTCAAGGTCGCGGCATTGATGAACAGGCCGTAAGGAATAATCATGGTGCCGATCTTATGTTCTTTCATGACAAACTCCGATTGGTTAACCTATGGATTTAGTGCAAAAGTATTGCAACGATCAATGCCGCCTGGGGTAGAAAGATAGTTTTTGTTTGCGGTTCGGCCTTTGAATGGAAATTTCTTGGTGCCCCCGGCGAGACTTGAACTCACGGCCTACAGATTAGGAATCTGCCGCTCTATCCACCTGAGCTACGGGGGCGTAATGGAAAATATAATCGATTTTTGAATGAAACTCAATAAGAATGATGGTTTGTTCTCCCAAAGAGTTGTGCGAAAGGGGTCGAGGATTCAAGGGTCATGGAAAAAACAAGGTGAATCATCGATGATGAACTCGTAAAAATCGTCAAATGGGACAGCACAGTAAAAAGCTATCCCGCCAAAGGCGGGACAAGGCGTGCAACCCGGGACTCACCCTGAAAGGGTGGGACTGAGCGTTGCTATGTACGCGAAGAAATCCTGAGGAATGAGGCGTGCCTAGAAGTAGGCCGCAATAAACCTGCCCCGGCGAAAGCCGGGGAAGGGTGCAGCGCAATCCCGCGAAGTGCGGGACAGATGGACTTTTTACAAAGTCGTCATCGATTATCCGGGTTGGCTCTTCAAATAACCTACAAAACCGGCGATGCTATTGGCCATAAAGAAACGTTCTCTTTGTTGGGACAGGGTGTCCATTTGATGAAAACAAGTCAATAGGGGGTCCTTTTCCAAAAGGTCCTCGGTCGCCCGTTCCACCACATCTGCAGGGCCGGATTTCAGGACCTCGATAATGCAGTCTTTCCAGCGAAAAAGCTGCTCCCGATATAATCCAAGCATTTTTTGACTGCTCGAATAACTTCCGGCATGACCAAAGTAGATGGTCTGGTCTGGTAAAGCCAACATCCTGTCCACACTATTCAAGGTTATCTCAAAGAAAAAGCGGGGCGGGGTCGGCGGGCGAAGATAAATTTTTTCCCCAAAGGACACAAAAATGCCGGACGATTCTCCGCAAAATAAAAAGTCATGATAAGAAAAACTCAGATGATAGGGGGCATGTCCAGGTGTTTCTAGAATAGTCAGCCCATTTAACGACCAGGCATCATGAGGAATGAGACGTTCCGCTGGAACCGGATCTATAGGACCGTAGGCGATGGCCTTCTCGCCCAAGGTGGCTAAACTTCCTTCCCACAGCCTGGTAGGATCAATTAAATGGGGCACTCCTTTGGCAGGAGCTATAACCTTGGCCGTCGGGAATCGTTCTAAAAATGGAGCTAATCCTCCGGCGTGGTCGATATGGATATGAGTCAGCCAAACATAGTCGACTTTATGAATGCCCTTTTCATGTAATTGAGCGATTAACGAATCGATCGAAGCTTTAGGGCCAACATCCACCACGATGGTCGGGTCTCCCTGGATAACCCAAGCCCTGATAAATTTTTCCCATCCCGGTATCTTTTGGGGGAGTTCAATAAAAAATGGTGGAGATAAAAAAGGAGTTGCCATGATTTATTCTTTGGTTTTCAATATTAAAACCATTAGGGCAAGTTCATCACGATCCAAAGGACATCCCATGGCGGGTATAGGCATATCCTACCGTCAACATTAATAGTTTTTCCTCTATTTGGGCAGGGTCTTTTGATAAAACTCGAGATATTTGACGAGTTCCCGTTTCATATCTTTTCGTTCCGTCACCTGGTGAATGCCACGGATATCGAAAAAATAATCCTGGTGCTGATAAATAAGACCCGATAATTGCTGGAGCGAATTGGATCGAATCAGGCCTTCATCTACTTCAAATCCCCTGGATTCCATGACCCGGGGTCCGGTAAAGATCACTAGGGCATTGGGTTCGGCCAGGATAACGTCTCCCAAAGAGGCAAAGCTGGCAATGGCTCCACCGGTTGAAGGATCGCCCAGGATGGAGATAAACGGCAGACCTTGGCGCTTCAACCGATTGACACAGACGATGGTCTTTACCATTTGCATCAAGGCCAGGATCCCTTCGTACAGGTTTGCTCCGCCGGAACAACAAAGACTGATAAAAGGTAATTTTTTTTCTATGGCCAGATCAATTGCGCGATTGAATTTTTCTCCAAAGGCCACGCCCATCGATCCACCGCTGAAATAAAATTCTGAAATGGCCAGTATAACCGGTTGTCCGAAAATCAGGGCTTCGCCGGTGACCAGGGATCCATTAAAATGAGAACGTTGTCTGTCCAGAAAATCCCGGTAATAACTAGTCATCGATTGGCTGTCAAGAAGACTTTCCGCCGTTAAATTCCTGTTTATTTCAAAGAAACTTTCCGGGTCGGTGAGACATTCTATCCAGCCGCCGGCATCCAGGATGTGCTGTCGGTTGCAATAAGGGCACACCTGAAAATTTTTTAGGTATTCCTCAAGTTTTATTAATCGGCCGCAGCCTCCGGAAGATTTTGGGCTTCGTTCCTGACCGCAGCGAATATACTCCTGGTTGAGTTCCAACGGTTCCCTGCCGTCATAGTCGTCGGGGATTTGGGTTTGACTGTTATAAATGACCAATTGGATATCCGACGGGACTTTGTAAAAAAAATTTTTGATCGGTTTTTCCAGGAGCTGTTTCAATTCATGGAGTTTTCCGTGGTGAAGGGGCAATCCATAGGCCAAGGCTCTCTTTTCCCGGTGTTCCAGAAGAGTTTTAATCTTGGTATGGAAAAGTTCCCGAAAGGATTTTTGAAGATAATGTTCAATCGGGGCGGCAAAACCTTTCAGGTCTTTAATGTCTTCGGGTACGGACAGGACCTGATCGATCACTCTCATTTTTTTAAGATCTTGGGCGGTAGGTTTGGAGATCAACAGAGCCTCCCGGATTCGGGAATCGTCCCGGAAAATAATGGAGGCCATGGTTTCAGGGGGGGCCGTGGCATATATGGCATCTTCCAACTGGGCCCGGCGGTCGGTCACCTGAAGGGCCAGGGCCCCTCCGCTTCCTCCTTCGCCGATGACTACTGAGATCGTCCGGATCGGGATGGTTAAAAATTCATAGATTAGATGACTGATAAAATAGGCCTGAAACCGTCGAGCCGAGGTCATGGAAATATCGGCTCCATAGGTATCGATCAGACAAAGAATAACTAGTTCATTGGGATCCATGGTCCGGGCCTGTTTCAATATCCCCAGGATTTGGGAATGTTCATCCGCGGACAACATACCCAGGTTGAGCTTTTTGGCGTTCTTGGGATCCCGCAATTTTTCCAGGGTCGGTTTTTCCTGACCGATGACCAGGACCCTCTTGTCGAGATATTTGGCCTCGCCGCATATCAAGGATTCTCCGGTCGGAGAAAAAGGTTTAAAATGAGTAAAGAGGGTTTGTATGAGGTGCGAAGATCTTGGACGAAAAGGGTTCCGAACCCTACGTTTAAAAATTTCGACAATATCTTCTTCTTTCATTGAGATACCCTTTCAGATTTCTTGATACTAAGGGTTTATTTATATCTAATAATAACCGATCAAGTCAAGAATAAAGGGAACCGGCCTTTCTATATAAAATTTCCTTGCATGATATATTGCTTCTGAATATAATAAAAATTAATGGTGAGTGTAGCTCAGTTGGTTAGAGCACTAGGTTGTGGCCCTAGGGGTCGAGGGTTCGAGTCCCTTCACTCACCCCATTTTTTTGACTTGATAAGGGCACAAGAAAATATCGAGAGTTAAATCATTATTCCATGAAACGGTTATTACTATTTGGGTCTTTGTTTGTTTTTGCTCTGGCCCTCTATGCCTGTTCCCAGGGCGGTTCTAATTCGGGCGGTGGCAGTTCTTCAGCGAATTATCAATTCCTTTATGATCACAATGCCAAAGAATTGGATGGGCATACCATCCGCTGGGAGTCAAACACGATAAAGGTGTATACCGGCGGAATACCAGGGGCTGAATCGGCTATTAATCAATGGGTAGGTCCGGTCAATTTTAACTATGTGGGTTCCTCCCCTTCAGACGGGATTTCCTTGAGTTGGACCAATTCGAGCAGTTACTGCGGCCAGACCACGACCTATTATACCAATTCCGGAAAGATTTTGCAGGCCATTGTTCAGATTGCCACCAATCAAGCCGGATGCCGAGGAGGTCTTGATAATACGCTTTCCCATGAAGCGGCCCATGGCCTGGGTTTTTTTGGGCATACTGCCGATGGAGGACTTATGGATCCCGATGGCGGCAATTCGAATATCACTACGCCGGTAAGGAATTTCATGAGCCTGCTTTATTCCCACCCTTCTGGCTGGGATATTAGTTCTTTTCTTTCTCTGAAAACAAAATTGATGAGCAGCCGCTACCAAAAAAACGGCACACAAATCTTAGTGAGGGTGGATTATCGATGAGGCCGGCATTTCTGTTCATCCTGTTTTCTTTGGTCATTTTTAGTGGAACGGCCTGCAAGGAGGTTCAAAAAACGTCCACTCCTGCCGGGATTAATGTGATGGTCCATGATATCCCTTGTGAAGATGTTATAGCCCAGGTTATTAAGGAATGCAAAAGCCAGCGCCATCCTTTTGAATGGATCGACAAAGGACAAGGGATTCTATCGGTCGGGCCCCTAAACACCCCCCCCTTGCAAGCAGACCTTTTTATCAAAATGGAAGAGATATTCCGATTGGAAATAAAATGTATTGATCCAATTAGTACTCGAATTTCAGTCCAGATACAATTGAAGGGCTTAGCTTCGGATCATCAGTGGCTGGAGGTTAACGACCCGGATAAATTAAATATCTATGGGAGACGGTTTTTAGATAGACTCATCGTTAAATAATCAAAATGGACTTCCTTTCAACGACAGGCGATCAGGATATCGGGCCATTCATCATTCTTTTCAACAAACTCCCTTTCGAATCTCCCTGTTCATCATTATTCATGTTTTTATGAGACGACAAATTTTATGATTGACCCGCCCTTCTTATTTTCAACCCAACGATGGGAATTCATTTGGAAGCTGGTTCAAAAAGAACTGAGTTCTTCCTTGAACAGCCACGGCTGGGACCATGTCAAACGGGTCTATGAGCTTTGTCTCAAAATAGGAAAAAAAGAAAAAGCCGATTTGACGATTTTAGGTTTAGCTGCCTTACTGCACGACATCGGCAGAAAAGAAGAGCAGGCCTCCAAAGGAAAAATCTGTCATGCTCAGGCCGGGGCAGATAAGGCTGAAAAGATTTTATCGGGAATGGGAGTGCCGGATCAGATTAGAAATGATGTATTGGAGTGCATCCGCAGTCATCGGTTCCGAGGCAAACAGGTGCCCAAATCTCTGGAAGCGAAAATATTATTTGATGCTGATAAATTGGACTCCATAGGGGCCGTGGGTGTCGGCCGGGCCTTTCTTTTTGCCGGGGAAGTCGGGGCCAGGCTTCATAATTCCCATCAGGACCTTTCAAAAACCGTTTCCTACAGTCGAGAAGACACTGCTTATCGGGAGTTTCAACTCAAATTAATAAAGATCAAAGAGCGGATGTTGACCTCTTCGGGAAAATCCTTAGCCGAAGGTCGGCATCGTTTTATGGTTCACTTTTTTAACCGTCTGGATGCTGAAGTACGTGGAGTCAGATAAAAAAATTTTCACCGCAAAGCCGCAGGGAACGCAAAGAAAGATTTTGTCGATTGCCGGGGAGGGGCCAGCAATCGATAACCTTAGTTACCCTCCGGGAAACTCTTTTCCTGATTTTCAAGGAATTGATAAGATATGGATCTTAACCAATTAAGCAGTAAAATTATAAGCGTCGCCATTGAGGTACATAAAGAATTGGGACCTGGACTGCTTGAATCAGCCTATGAAGAATGTATGTGCTATGAATTTCGACTTAGAGATATCGGTTTTGAGAGGCAGAAACCACTACCAATCACTTATAAAAGTAATGCTTTGGAGTGTGGTTATCGATTGGACATCCTTGTTGAAAATGCAATTATACTGGAATTGAAAGTGTGTGAGAAACTTGAGCCCATTCATAGGGCACAGCTCTTGACATATCTCAAATTATCAAACTTGAAACTGGGGTTGCTTCTGAACTTCAATGTTCCTCTAATGCGGGATGGAATAACAAGAGTAGTCAACGGATTGGATGAATAGTCTGCTTTTCAGAGGCTTGTTATTGCTTTCCGTCCTCTCAACGGAAAGCAATAAGAAATATTTCCTCTGCGCCCTTTGCGTCTTGGCGGTGAATAATAGATTTTTATTCATTAAACATCATTCGATTATTACTTGAATCAGGGGAGGAGTCATTGAACAAGGCCATTTTCCTGGACCGGGACGGGGTTATTAACGAAGATCGGGTAGATTATGTAAAATCTTGGGAGGAGTTCCGATTTATAAAAGGAGCCCGCCAGGCCTTAAAACAGATCCATCAAGCCGGTATCCCTGTTGTGGTGATTTCCAATCAATCGGTTATCGGGCGGGGAATCATTACGGAAACTGAGTTGTCGATCATTCACAGCCGGCTGCTTAAGGAAGTACAAAAATCAGGCGGCTTTATTACAAAAATTTATTGTTGTCCCCATCACCCGGATGACCACTGCCGATGCCGAAAACCCCGGATCGGATTGTTGAAAAAAGCGGCACATGAAATGGATTTGGATTTAACAAAATGTGTAGTTGTCGGAGACAACCTAAAAGACATTCAGGCCGGAAAACGAGCAGGGTGTAGAACTGTCCTGGTTCAAACCGGACAGGGGAATAAAACCATAACCAAAATCCTAACCGGTCAAACCAAGATCAAGCCGGATTGGGTCTGCGACAATCTGGCTTCGGCAATCCCCATTATACTTGACTATTTCAAAGAGACCCATAATTAATGCGGGGAAGGAAAGAGGATCGGAGCTGGAGGAAAATTATCTCCTGCCGAGAAACCGCCCAGGATCACCATTTAAAAAATGCACCTTCGTGGGCGTTACCTTGAAGGACCTGGAGGCGGAAAAAGGTGTGGGCTGCCGAACCATTTTGGTTCAAACCGGGCAAGGCCGGAAAACATTAAAAAAAATATTTCAAATGGACAACCCCGGCAGCAACTTCCGGATTGCCGGGAATTTGTTCCGAAGCGTTGATCTGATCATCCGGCTGATGAATTCTACCTTCCAGTACACCTGAGAAAACCAAATGGGTTGAGGTTTCAATAATAAAAAACCGTCTTCGTGTCTCTTGGCCCTCGAAAAAGGGAAAGAGACCCGTAGACGGTTTTTCTTTAATGCCTTTGGAAATTAATTATTCTATTACGGAGTTAATATTCCTTTAGCATCAATGGCATACGTTTTATCCCCAGCGAGATGTTTAGAGGTGAGGGCAAAACCTGCCTGTGTACCGTTAACGACGGTAACCGTTACATCCTTTGAGGGGTTATACCCGGCGGTTTGAAGATCAGCAAGGGCTGCCGTACCGGCCGGGTTGTCTCCAAAATAGGCTTGCCCTGCCGTATAGGCATTTTTGATGTCCGATAAGGCGGCGGCATTATAAGCTCTTACACGATAGGCCGAAAACTGCGGGATGGCGATGGCCGCCAGGATACCGATGATGGCGATGACGATCAACAGTTCCACCAGGGTAAAACCTTTTTGATTTTTCTTTTTAGTAATTTTTTTCACCATGATCATTTCTCCTTATTTATTTTTGATGTCTATTGTAAAATAAAAATTTTTTTAACTATAATCCCTCTCACCATTGAGTCTTCGGATTACCACCTCCTTGCATGATTTTTTTAGGATGGCCTGTTTTTCATTTTTATCATCTTGTCGCCTTTTTAATTATGCAAGATGGATACCAAAAACGATTATAGCTTTCAGAATAAAATAATTTATAATATCAATTAATTAAAGAGACGAAAAAAGGGGGGATTAAACCGGATAAGTTTTGTTTAACAAAAATTGTCTGGAAAGGACAAAAAAGTGTTAAAAACAGGATGCCAACAGGACCGATGGCTTGGTCAAAAAGGCCCCCCTAAAAATTTCCATAGGGGGCCAGGTTGAGAACCAGCCCTTATAAAGAATGGACGGTAACTCTATGTGACGCCCGGAGGTTTAAATATTTTTTTACAACTTCTTTATTTTTTTTTGCTAAGCGTTTCTCCGAGTTCCTTTGATCTATTGGTGGCGGCCTCAACGGCATCCATCAACATGCCGTGCAGCCCGGCTTTTTCCAGGACATGAAGGCCATGAATCGTGGTCCCTCCAGGGGAAGTGACCATTTCTTTGAGTTGGCTGAGAGGCCAATCCATTTTGCGGGCCATTTGACTTGCCCCCCAGACTGTCTGGATAGCCAACTTTAAGGCCACTGAACGGGCCAGGCCCATTTTCACTCCGCCCTCGGTCAGCCCTTCCAGGATATGGAAGACATAAGCCGGCCCACTGCCCGAAAGGCCTGTTACGGCATCAAGTTGAGATTCTTCCACCCTCACCGTTTCCCCGATGGCCTTAAATATGGATTCGGCCAGGGCCAGATCTTTTTCATTGGCCACGTCGTTTTTTGACAGGGCACTGATACCCGACAAGACCAGGGCCGGGGTATTGGGCATGACCCTGACGATCTTTGGGGCTTTGGGAAAGAAACCACTCAGATAACTCATCGGAACTCCGGCGGCAATAGAAATAAGGACTTTTTCCGGTGACCAGATGGGAGCCAGAGCGGATAAGGCTTTTTCGACGTTTTGCGGTTTGACCGCCAGTATTACCGCCTTTGAAGATCGGATGACCTGGGGTGCGTCATGGACGGCTTTGACCCCATAAGTCTTTTTCAAGTAGGACAGACGTTCCTCGATAATATCGCAAACCCAGCAATCGGCAGGGATAATGGTTTTACTGCCCAACAGGCCCTGAATCAGGGCCTCGGCCATATTGCCGCCGCCGATAAAACCCACAGGAATTTTTAGTTTCATTGTTTATCCTTCCGTTAAAAATTCATTTTTATATATGTCAAATAAGGTCATCAAAAAAGAAAGGACGATAGGTCCCAAAATAAATCCCAAAAAGCCAAAATAGATCAGTCCACCCAGAATACTTAGAAAAGTGAGCAAGGGGTGCAGATTGGCCGCCCCTTTAAGCAGCATGGGGCGAAGGACATTATCGGCACCGGAAATAATCAGGGTTCCCCATAGAGCCAGGCCCAAGGCCAGCCAAAAGGAAGAAGTGAAAGCCAGATAAAGGGCTGCCGGTATCCAGATGATACTGGTTCCAATTAGAGGGATAACCGAACTGAAGACCATACACACACCCCAAAAGGCCGACGATGGGATGCTGAAGATCCAAAAGCCTATGCCCCCCAATAATCCTTGAGTCAAGGCGACAATAATGGAGCCTTTTAAAGTGGCTTTAGTGGTTCGTTCCAATTGAAGAATAATCCTATCGTGATGGGTGACCTCCAGCGGGCTGAGCACTTTAATCTCGTGTAGAAATTTTTCCCCATCGATCAACAGGAAAAAGCTGATGAACAGGACAATAATCAAATCAAACAGGGTTCCAGCCACCCCTTTGGCCAGGGAGGTCATTTCGGTATAGATGAATTCCGAAAAAGTGGTCAGGAGTTTCCCAACATATTCCTCAAGACGCAGTGATTGAATATCGATACGCCAACGATCAAAAAAAAGGTTGAAATAGACTAATTTCAGATCGATTGCTTTTTTAATGGATCCGTCCTGAAGACCCTTGGATATTTTTTCATATAAATCCAGAGATTGACTGGTAACGACACCGGATAATAAGGAAACCGGGATAAGAAAGGCCAGTAACACAATAAGGATAGTCAGTAAAGCCGAAAGAATTTTCCAGCCTTTAAAAAGCTTAAGAAATTTTTTGTAGAGTGGATAGAAGATCATGGCTATCACGGTGGCAACAAAGAGGTCTGTCAGGAAAGGACGGATAACCAGATAGAACAGGTACAGGACCCCGAGAAGAAAGGCTATGAAAACGTAATTGGAGAAAGGCGTTGAGGAATCCTCATTTCTTTTAAAATAGGGTCGGCTCATAACATCACTTTTTTAAGGGTAATCAATTTCCTTTATAGCCTATTCAAACCTTCTAATGCAACCGGAAATATTGCCCCTTGGCAGGTTGCTGAAAAAGGCCCATCTGCTGCGTTGCCCTCACCCTCGTCATTGCGTCGTACTTCTATGTACGCCTCATTCCTCGGGATTGCGGGCGCCTTGTATCTGGACCTTTTTGAGCAACCTGGGAAAAAGAGTTTTTCTTCATCCTGTTTGGATGTGAACAGCGAGCAACATTCCCCTTAAGCTTGCCGGGTGGATTAGCGCGTGAACTTCAAGAAATGAAATTTATCCAGACTCAGAGTAGAAAAAAGATAAGAGATGGCTTATAGTGGATTCCATGAACCCTGTATTCCATCCCCAATTGGTTAACGGCCCCCTGGGAGATCCGGCCCTTTACATTGATATGAAATTTGCCCAACAGGCCATCCTGTTCGATCTCGGGGAAATCCGCTCCTTGACGCCGCGTAAAATTTTAAAGATTTCCCATGTCTTTATCTCCCATACCCATATGGATCATTTCATCGGATTTGATCATCTTCTCCGGATCTGTTTGGGCCGACCCAAGGTGATGAACTTGTATGGTCCGCCTGATTTTTTGGACCAGGTAAAGAATAAAGTCTCGGCCTATACCTGGAATCTGGTCGAAAACTATCCCTATCCTCTGGAGTTAATGGTTGTTGAAGTTCACCCTGATCGGATAAAAACAGCTCATTTGAGATCCTCAACAGGTTTTAAAATCGAATCGAAAAAAGAGTCGAAATCCTTTAACGGGATACTTCATGAAGAAATGTCTTTTTTAGTCCGAGCCGTTTTTTTAGACCATAAAATTCCCTGCTTGGCCTTTGCCTTGGAAGAGAAATTTCATCTTAATATCATGAAGACCGAACTGGATAAAATGGGCCTGATCAAAGGACCCTGGTTGCGGGAACTCAAGGAAGCCGTCTGGAGAGGGGAAAACGAAAGGTTTCCTATTCGGACCTTCGGATACACGAATGGGAAGTTGAAGGAACAGGTATTCTCCCTGGGAACCTTACAAAACCGCATCCTTAAAATCACGCCCGGTCAAAAAATCGGCTATGTGGTGGATACTATTTATAACGAAGATACCCAAGAAGCCATAAAGAACCTGGTATCCGGTGCTGATCATCTCTTCATCGAAACAGCCTTCCTGGAGGAAGACGGCCAACGGGCAAAGGAGAAATACCATCTGACGGCCAGGCAGGCGGGGACCATTGCCGGCCGGGCCGGGGTGAAGCGGATGATCCCTTTTCATGTTTCCCCTAAATACAGTTTGGAACCAAACCGGATTTTCCAGGAAGCTCTTCTGGCCTTCGAGAAACCCTAACAATATGAGGAAAAAATCTTTTTTATAGGTTGCTCAAAAAGGTCCTGCCGGCCTCCGTGGAGGCCTTTTATATAGGTCGGCATACGGCTTTCGTATGAAAGCCTCTTGAGGAGCTCGGCAAAGCCGAGCGGACCGACCGGCTACAAGGCGCCAAAAATTACAAGGAATGAGGTGTAGATAGAAGTACGTCGCAATAAGCCTGCCCCGCCAAAAAGCGGGGAGGAATGAGGGCAATCCCGCCGTTGGCGGGATAGATGGGCCTTTTTGAGCAACCTGCTAAGCGTTTGTGAAAAAAAACTATGGTGAAAGCGCTGATTTTGATATAAAAGAATCAGGAGGATTAACTATGGAAGAAGATCACCGCCCCTGGGGATATTATCAAGTCCTGGCCGATGAACCCGATCATAAGGTCAAACGGATCGTTGTCTATCCCGGCAAACGATTGAGTCTCCAAAGACACCGGCTCAGAGAAGAACACTGGTATATACTCTCCGGACAGGCCCTGGTAACCAGAAATCAGGATAAAATCCAGCTAAAAAAAGGTGAGGCTGTGGATATTCCCCAAGGGGCTGCACACCGGATTGAAAATATCGGTTCGAATAATGTGACTTTCATCGAAGTTCAGTCCGGGGATTATTTCGGGGAGGACGATATCGAACGGCTCGAGGATGACTTCGGGCGGATTTAAAGATATGGAACTTATAGACCAAGCTTATCTTAAATCAACGTCCATCATCGACAGCGATCATCCAACCATTGTTGAATTCGCTCAAAAGGCTATCGGCAGGAGCCGGGATATTGTCGATCAGGCCGTAAAAATCTATCTGGCCGTCAGGGATGGGATTCGTTACGATCCCTACTTTCCCTTTTATCGTCCTGAACACTATCGGGCCAGTAATATCCTGAAAATCGGACGGGGATATTGTGTCTGCAAAGCCTCTTTGTTATGTGCCCTGGGCAGAAGTTTGGGAATCCCATCCAGAGTGGGGTTTGCCACGGTTCGCAACCATCTGGCCACCAAGCAGTTGTTGAAACGTCAAGGGTCTGACCTGTTCGTTTACCATGGATATACGGACTTTTTCCTAAATGGAAAATGGGTCAAGGCCACCCCAGCTTTTAATAAGGAATTGTGCCAACGTCATAAAGTTGCCCCCTTGGAATTCAACGGTCTGGAAGATTCAGTTTTTCAACCTTATAATTTAGATAACCACCTTTATATGGAGTATACGGAATTTCTAGGAACCTATGCCGATATTCCGGTGGATATCATCGTGGCCGGTTGGGAAAAGGCCTACGGTCGGGAAAGGGTCCAGGCCTGGATTAGAGAGCTTGAAGAGGCCCAAGGAAAAACGATCGGGAATTTTTATCAAGAAGATGTCATTTAGATAACTGAAATAAATCCCTTCAGGAGGAATGATGTCAAAAAATGGATTAATGGAAACTCAATTTGACGGCTTGAAACTGGTTAACCGGGGAAAAGTCCGCGATATCTATGACCTGGGGGAACACCTTTTGATCGTGGCCACAGACCGAATCTCAGCTTTCGATGTGGTCATGCCCAATCCCATACCAGAGAAGGGGGTAATTCTCACCCAGATATCAAAATTCTGGTTTAAAATCATGGAGTCCATTATCCCGCATCATTTGGTTTCCGCTGAGGTTAAAGACTTTCCGCAAGTCTGCCGGCCCTATGAAACCGTATTAAAAGATAGGAGCATGCTGGTCAAAAAAGCCAAACCCTTACCGGTAGAATGCATTGTCCGTGGTTATCTTTCCGGTTCCGGTTGGAAGGACTATCAGACTGCAGGGAAAATCTGCGGGATCCCTTTGCCTCCGGGATTAAAAGAATCGGAACGCCTGGATAAGCCCCTATTCACTCCTTCCACCAAGGCGGAGATCGGGACCCATGATGAAAATGTCACTATGAAAGAAGTGAGATCTCTTTTGGGTGAAGATTTGGCTGAGTTGTTGTCGAAAACGAGTTTGGCCATTTATGAAAGAGCCAGGCTTTTGGGAGAACAAAAGGGAATCATCATTGCCGACACCAAATTTGAATTCGGGAATTTTAATGACCAGGCTATTCTGATCGATGAGGTCCTGACCCCGGATTCTTCCCGGTTTTGGCCCAAAGATCAATATAAACCCGGGGGGCCTCAAAGCAGCTTTGACAAACAGTTCTTGCGGGATTACCTCGAATCCCTTCGGTGGGACAAAAAACCACCGGCCCCGGAGTTACCGATCGAAGTTATCCAAAAAACCAAGGCCAAGTATGAAGAGGCCTTGCGGATACTGACGAGTTAGAAGAATTCTTTTAGTACGAAAATAGGATTCGAGGATTCAAGGGTTTTAACTTCCATGCCTTTCACTTGAATCCTCCTAAGCTCGTCGCAGGCCCTTGGCCCCTTGAATCCTAAAAATAAATTTCATGTTTCGTGGGACCCGCTGCAAACGGGAATGAGTTTAATAAAAAGAATAAATATCAGGAAATTATTTTCGGCTTTGGATAAACCGGCTGACTGACCGATCAAAGGTCTTCTCCACGGCATACGAAAAATAACAGGCCGGCAGTTCGCCGTTGCGGCGAGGATAATGGAGACATTGACAACACAATCCTTTTCGTTCACAAGGATCATAACTGCGATTGCAACGTTTTTTGTTTTCTTCGACGTTTGGATATTTTTCACGCATGACGTCGAATGTGGCCATTTAAAAAACCTCCAAGTTTTGTCGTATCAAAGATAAGTCATGGTACCTTATTTAGAATTACCCCTTCAAGACAGCCAAGAATTTTTTTGTTTTGATTTACCCACCAAACCTTTGCCGGAAACAGGCAAAATATTGGTTAGCGGGGCCTCAGGCTACATAGGAGGTCGGCTGGTTTCTGAATTATTGGCCAGGGGATATCAGGTCAGAGTAATGGTCAGGGGGGCTCCGGCCTCAAATCAAAGTCTCTGGCCGGATGCTGAAATGGTCATTGCTGATGCCACGAATCTCGATCAGCTCCGACAGGCCTTTGAAGGGATCGATACGGCCTATTATTTGATTCATTCCTTACGCCTTGGCCCCACGGAGTTTCAGATGGCCGATATTCAGGCAGCGTCTGCCTTCAGGATGGCAGCCGAGGAAAAAGGGCTAAAAAGAATCATTTACCTGGGAGGTCTTGGGGACATCCGGAATCCCCTTTCCCCCCATCTCCGCGGCCGGATGGCCGTTGCCGAGCAATTAAAAAGAGGAAGGACACCTTTAACGGCCCTGAGGGCGGCTATCATCATCGGTTCAGGCAGTGCTTCTTACGAGATCATTCAACATCTGGTCAAAAGATTACCGATAATTTTTATCCCTCCTTGGGCAAAAAATCGCTGCCAGCCCATTGGTGTCCGCGATGTCATCAAATACCTGGTCGGATGCTTGGAGGTCCCTGAAACTTCCGGGAGGGATTTCGACATCGGCGGGCCGGATATCTTGACTTATGAACAAATGCTTAAAGTCCTGGCCAGGATTCTTCATTCCAGGACCATCTTTATACCCTCTTTTTTCTCCTATATGCGATTTTATACCTACTTGGTTAGCTTACTCACCCCTGTTCCCAATACGATAACTAAATGTTTGATGGAAAGCTTAATAAACGAAGTCATCGTTCAGGATGATTCAATTAAAAAATTGATTCCTTTTGAACCTATTTCATATCGAGAGGCCATCATACGGGCCATGTCGCGCGAGGAACAGGATCGGGTGCATACCCGCTGGTCCGACGCTTATCCTCCGGCCCATGTCCTGGCCCTAAAGCTGCACGAGCTTCACGGGCAGGTAGCCTATACCGCCCGATATTCTCTGCTCACCGAAAAAGGATCTGCCGCTATTTTCCAGTCGATCTGCAGAATCGGGGGCAAGGAGGGTTGGTTTCACAGTAATTGGATCTGGAGAATCAGGGGATTGCTGGATCGAATATTGCTTGGGGTAGGGTCGATTCGAGGTAGAAAAAGTCCTTTTACATTGGAGATCAATGATGTCGTTGACTTCTGGCGGGTTGAAGATCTTATCCAGGATGAAAGACTTCTTTTGCGGGCCGAGATGAAATTGCCGGGGAGGGCTTGGCTTGAATTTCATATTCGAGACGAAGGGGAACGGAGAAGGTTGTCGGTGGTCACTTATTATGACACGTATACCCTATTTGGGAAATTCTACTGGTATCTCTTCCTGCCTTTTCATCATTTTATTTTCAGAAACCTTATTATGGCCATTGAAAAAATGAGCTGAGAACTAACCAAAGATATTTGAAATTTTTCTGTTGCGAGTTACGAGTTTTTAGGGGAAGGGTTTCGATTTTTAAACCCGCAACCCGTAACAAGAATTAAAGTTAGAGATAAATTCTCAGATTATCTGACGTAAGAATCTAAAAGCCTTAAACTGAAACCGGGAAATGTCATTTTAGAATCAACGGTTGCTTTTTTTTTCCTCTAAGATTTTTTTCATCATGCAAATATTATCGGTATGACCGGTACGCCGAGCCGTCACTCTCCCTCGAATCGGTCTATTGAGCAGATAGAAATCTCCTATTAAATCCAGAATCTTGTGACGGGCAAATTCATCGGGAAACCGAAGTTCGGTATTGACCACCTTCTCATCATCTACCAGAATGACATTGTTGAACCAGCCGCCTTCTCCCAATCCCAGCCGGTCAAGCATCTCCATATCTTTAAGAAAACCGAATGTTCTCGCCGGGGCGATATTTTTCTTAAATTCTTCTTCACTTTCCATAACGAAATCGTAGGCCTGTTGTCCAATAGGAGGAGGATAGTCCAGAAAATAGTGAACGGAAAAAATATCGGCCGGCTCAATGACCAGAGATTTTTCCCCATTGCTTATCTCCAATCGCCGGTCGATAATCAGTTCCTCAACTCGTTCTTCCTGTTCCTCTATCCCGGCTTCCTCGATCAACTTGCAGAATTCAAGGGCCGAGCCGTCCATGATCGGAACCTCTGCGATCATTTTCACCATCAAGTTCGTTATCCGATAGGCATGAAACACGGCCATGAGGTGTTCGATGGTTTTGGCGACGGCCATCCCTTTTTTCAGTGAGGTGGCCATTTCCGTTGTCTGAACATAGTCGACGTGCAAGGGAACAACATCATCGGAAGAAACGTTTCCAAAGAGAATCCCCCGGTTTGGGGGAAGGGGCTGTAACAGCAAGCCGGTTTTCATGCCGGAATGGAGTCCTGTCCCGTAAAGGACCTTACTTTTCTTAAGGGTACGCTGAAGCGGGAAAGCACCTTCTTTTCCCTTGGTCGTTTTTTTAATTAAAAAGGCGGATTCCCGAATAGAGGAAAGTGGAAGTTCGTCGATGTCTTCAACAGAATCTTCGAAGGATTTCAATCTTTCTGTGAGGGGATTTTCCTGGGTGACGATTTCGGAGGACTTTTGGATTGAGAGAAGATCTTCCTGGTAACTGATGGCCCGGTAAACCGTTTTAAGAAGAACGTCTATGGACAGGGGTTTTTCAATAAAATCAAAGGCCCCAAGTTTTACTGCGGCCATAGCCGTGGATATCGTAGCATGGCCGGAGATCATAATCACCAGGCAATCCGGGGCAACCCATTTCATCCGCTTCAGTACCTCGATCCCGTCCATCCCCGGCATCCAGATGTCGAGGAGCGTTACCAGGGGGAGTTCTTGTCTGAAAAGATCGATAGCCTCCTCACCGCTTTTGGCTGGGATGACGTCAAACCCTTCATCTTCAAGAACCCCGGTGATGGATTTAACAATTCTCTCTTCGTCATCCACAATGAGGATCTTTTTCTCCATGAACCCCCCTTTCATGAGTTATGGTCATGGGTTATACAGTATCTTCTGGCACCGGGAAAGCGATATCTTTGGTTGCTATTCGTGTCGGATCATAACGAAATTTATCTGCTTAGTCAATAAAGACCTCATGGTCGAATATTTTCAATGGGTAGCAACAGAACACATATCCCCAAAAAGGGGAAGCCTTTTTTCTTCTTGACCCTTATTGGCCCCGTATTTTATATTCATTTATCAAAAAAGTTTTTCTTAGGCGGTTTCTTTGATAAGGCAGGTTTTTTATCATTAACACTACCTAAATAGTCATACCAATGGCGTAAGGGAGGTTGACATTATGGATACCCTCTTGAACATTCTTGATTCATGTCGGGCAGGTTGGAAAGAAAAGAAATATGTTAAAGACTTTATTGCCATTCTCAGGGAAAAGGTCATCCCCAGCTATCCTTTGCTTGAATCAAAAATAGAAAACCACAAAGCCGTCTTTCCGAAGGAGTGGGATCAGTTGATTTCCGCCTTGAAAGAGGCGAATATTTTTGAACAATTTGTGCCCCTGGAGTATGGAGGACGAAAAACCTCTGAGTTGGATACCTACTGTTTGATGGAACTTTTGGGTTATGCCTCTCCGGGTATAGGTATCATCTTTGTTTCCCACGGGCGGGCCATTGATATCGTCTGCCGGGGAAATCAATCTCAAAAGGAAGAATATCTTCCCAGGATGGCCGCGGGACATTTAGGGGCTATCGCCATGACGGAAGAAAAGGCCGGTTCCGATGCCAGTGCGATCGGGCTTATGGCCAGAGAAGCAGATCATCATTACCTGCTGAATGGCCAGAAAATTTTTATCTCCAACAGCGGGCTGGCCGAGATATATACCGTTCTGGTCAACACCAAGGGGATCAAAGGACCGCGCTCCTTAAGCTTATTTATTGTTGAAAGTCAAACTCCGGGTTTCTCGATAGAAGGATTGCCCGAAAAAGATGGATTAAAAGTCTTACCTACAGGACGTCTTATTTTTAAAGACACGCCCGTCCCTTTGAAAAACATGGTCGGAGAGGAAGGGGGGGGGCTTTTTCTAACCCTTGGGGTCATCGATCAGGGGAGAATTCATATCGCCGGTATCTGTTGTGGACTGGCTTATCGAATTTTTCGTGAAATTTACCAGTATGCCCTTCAGAGAAGGCAATTCGACCATCCCTTGACCAGCAGTCAGGACATCAGTTTCCAAATTGCGACTATGTATTCGGAAATGAATGCAGCCCGAGGCCTTTGTTTACAGGCCCTGGATCAAGTCGGCCAGCCTTCTTACCGGCTATGTTCTTCACAGGCAAAACTGTTTGCCTCCCAGATGGTCATGGACGTGGCGGCTCGAGCCCAGATCTTGATGGGCGGAAGGGGATATCTCCGAAACGACTTAATCAATCAGCTGGGAGCTGACGCTAGGGGCATGGAATATCTGGAGGGAACATCCAATATCCAAAAAATGATTATCACCAGCGAGTTATTTAAGATGTACCATAAAGAAAAAGACGATCTGGATAATACCGGTTCATAAGGCAAAAAGACTCTTAAAGGTTTTTATTTCATAAAAGGAGCTTTGAAACAGGCCCTATAGAAAAGAACTTGATTTGTTCCGGCCCCTTAGGGTATAGACCACAGAAGAGATTGAAAGACTCATCAAATTATAAATTAATCTCATTGACGGATTCAGTCATCCCAAGGAAAAATTAAATGAATAAGGCCAAAGAAGTCATGGTGCATACAGCCATAGGTAATGGAATGATCGATCGGAACGGTCCAGCCGTAGCCGTTGCCCGGATGGATGTCGATAGATCTTATGGGGGGATAGGTCTCCTGCTCCAAAAAGTCATTCGAGACTCTGATACGTCTGCCTGGGAGGAGATCAAAACCAAGATCAATTATATTTATGGAAACCTGGATACAGCTTTGTCAGCCTTGGAGAAGGAAACGCCCTTCCTTTCCCAAATCCATGAAAGACTCCGGAAGGGTCAGAAGCTGCTCTTCAAACCGAATCTGGTATCCGTTGAAAGCTATGAGCCCTATACCTTTGCCCCAAGCCCCGGCAGCACGGGTGTTACCGATTGGACCTTTGTGGCCGCCGTGATGAGATGGTTTCACGACCGGGCAGGCATCAGTTACTATCAGATGAGTATCGGCGAGGCGGCCACGGGTATGTCCAGTTTTGCCGCCGGTTACCGGCATCTCAAAAAAACAGGCCGACCCGTGACCACAGAGGCGGTCATTGAAGGCCGGTCTGATGATTTTTACGGCGGCTGGGGATTCTATTTCATCCGCAAGTATCTTTCAGAAGTCTCCGATTCCTCCAAAAAGGATGACCCGATGCAGGGCCTGGAAGAAAGCATGGCCGGTATTTATCTGCCCCCGGGCAAGGTCCGGGACAAGCTGATGGTTTATGATTTAAACCGGATCTGTGACGATATGTCGAAAGGCAGAGACATCCCGGTCCCTGATCATGAAAATTTTGAATCGATCATCCTCCACAAGGTTATTGTGGGCGGTGATCCGTCCGATCCGGATGATCGGGCCCTTTATCCAGGGTGCATTCTCATCAACCTTCCAAAATTAAAGATTCATGCCCAAGCCCTTTTCACCAATGCGATCAAGAACCTGGGAATCGGGCTCTATCCCATGGAAGTTTCCCGATCGAATGATTGCCAATGGGAATATTCAACGCCGCCGAATACAAAAGTTCCAGGGATGAAAGGTGCTATCCCTCATCAGGTGTGGGTTCCTGAGTTGGACCCGAAGACCTTAATCCCATTAAAAAATCCCGATGGGACCTATCGAGTAAAAAAGACCGGTGGGCTGACGGGCACCATGCTCGATATCGTCCAGGCCGTGGCCAAACAGGATATTTTCATGGTCCACATTGTCGATGCCCTGGAAGCCATTAACAGGGATCACACTGGAGTAGGTTTAGGCGTTAGGGAGCGCGAGGGACTGGCGGTGGCGGGATTAGATCCCGTGGCCACCGATCTGTTCTGCGCCCGTTACCTATTCAGCAATTGCGGCCTGAAGGAATCGGAAGAAGCGGGGTTGGATGATGGGTCCGGAGGCCGCTTTCCACAGGCGGTTCCGGTTCCCTTGCTCCAACAAAAGGCCATCATTACCTCCAAAGGCTATGACTGTCCTCTCAGCCGGGATTTCTGTTTAAAGAGAGCGGAAAAACGCGGCCTCGGGCGACGCCAATATTATGTGATCGGACATGACGCCTTAACCGACCGGTCCCTGGCTTCCTTCCGGGGAAGGCTTGGTTCTCTGGACGACGACAATTTCAAGGAGATTGTCACCACGGCCTTTTATACCGACACTTTTAAGGTGCCCTGGGATATGCAGAAAACTTTTTTTGCTTACTTGGATGCCGTGGACCAACTCCAGGGGACCTCCTTGAAAAAAAACTTTCTCGATACCTTTGACGAAGACGGTAATGGGATTGTAACTTATGAAGAATACGGAAAGAAAGGGCTTTACGGAACCCAAATGTTTTTGGGGGGACTCAGTCAGAGCCTAAAGGCGGAAGAAAATGAGTCCGAGACCTTCCGCGCCGCCTATGCCGTACTGTCCACCTCCCTGCGATGTTCCAATCCGGAATGGAACCCGGAAGGTCATCAAATCACCAGAGAACAAATTTATGGTTCGGTCTGCGGTGTTGCCCAGCTCATGTCCTTTTCACCGGTCGAGCAGGAAGACCTCTATGTTCCCGGTCTTATGTGGGGCAAAGGGAAATGGCCCAGCTATTCTCTGGCCTATGATCGTTATCTTAAGCAAATGATTTTCGGATATCGATACCCGGCCAGGGTTGGAATTGCCTGCCTATATGGTACTGTTTGCGCCTATGCCGATCACAGACAAAACGATCGGAAATTTATCGGCAAGGGGCCTGGGTTTCCCAACACCAAGGGGCCTCAGATGTATGTGGAGGCGGTGCGAGAGGGCCGAATGAAACCTTTGGATTTCACCTTCTACGTCCCGACCGGAGTCGGCGGAATGGACCTTCCCAATGTTCAGGAAAGCGACGATTCCAACCAAGTGTTTACCGTTCTGTTTGAAGGTGGAAGCATCCAGTGGCCTGATATGCGATATGGGAATTCAGAGCTCGACCGATGAAGGTCCGCTCAACGACCTTACCTGGCCCAGTTTAGCCCTGAAAATGATTTTTATTTGAACCTTAAGCCTTGG
>Ga0209777_10002560_pt1 | contig 23697 bp, 19 predicted proteins | sample FrelakmetHBP12HB_FD_187147 | JGI IMG/M metagenome (GOLD analysis project Ga0209777, IMG submission 187147) | Freshwater lake sediment microbial communities from the University of Notre Dame, USA, for methane emissions studies -HBP12 HB (SPAdes)... | ecosystem: Environmental > Aquatic >... | reverse complement strand
GCTTGATGAGTACAGTACGGAGCAGGGTTATACGTTCCTCAGACCGGAACAATGCAGGGAGATTGTGGTGTCGTTCGTCCATGGTTCCTGAACACTATGTTCACGTTCTATGAACAAAATGTTTGCGGATCGTGAACAAGAAAAACATGATCCCGGGTCAGGACTCTCTCTTTAGAACACCCGGGAAAGATACATTTTACTCCATATAATCTCCGTCGGAGACTTCCCCTGCCATGCAATTGCCGACCCTAAAATTGGCACTAATTCGCGAAAAACGAGCACTATTATTTCCGGATAATCTCATAGCAGGTCCAGTTTTATTATCCGGGCCTGAACCGGAGCTGAAAATGACCGCTAATAGCACCTATCGGGAGGCAAAACCGGAGGGGGCGAGAAGGGTAGCACGGTCACCGTCAACAGAACAACGTTAAGAGGCATTTAATCGGATCATTTTCACGTTGGAGAACCCACGGGGATTCAGCACGAACAGGATACGGAAAATATACTGCCCGGGCATGTTGGAGGACAGAAAAGGGAGCCGGATAGGATTTCCCTATCGGTTATACTTCAGCTCAACGGGATAAAATCAGGATGCACGGGGATATTCATCGATTTTTGTCAGAATTACCTCTCCCCCGAGTTTAACCAACGTGACATTCCCGACAGTTCCTGAGTCCACCATCGCACCATTCGGCACTTCGATGGAATGTGCTTCGTTCGAGTCGTACACCGCAAGGAACTGGATCCCGGACGGGTTATAGATCCTGCATATCCCGTCAGGGGCACAGTCAATGATGGAACCGTACGGCACTTCGTTGTTTGTCACCTGGGTTCCCGGTGGAACGATCCTCCATTCTCCTTCCAGCATGACCGGTGAGAGCGTCACATTCACCACAAGGGTCGGTAACGAAAGGCCGGACCAGTTAATATAGTTGCCATTTTTCGTGTTTGAATGTAATGTTGCGATTATGTCGACCGAACTCATCGCGTTTGCCTGCAGGTTCTCATCCCGTGTTTCGACAATTATATGGTATTTTCCCGTGTTGAGCCGGGAGGTATCGATGATACCGGAATACTGGTTGACAGCCTGTATGCCGGAAGAGACAACGGCGTTTCCCTCTGCAATCTCATGGGAAAAATCATAATTTTTTGGGGTCGGGTGGGTGTTGACGGTGATAACGGTGATCGAAAGCGGTGTCCCGGCAGGGAGACTGGTGGAACCCCGGACAGTCAGTGCACCCGGCTGGACCGGGCCGACAGGATCGATCGTGATCCAGGCATCGACGCCATTGAGGAAATATATTGTGTCGGAATTGCCCGCTGCCGTTATTCCCTGTTCAAGGTAATCGGCCTGCGTGGTGGGATAGGTGCCGGCATCGTGAAGGTGGGCGAGAAGGGAAGCGGCTGTCCGCCCGCTCCCGGTCACGACCGCCTCACCGCTGGTCGCATTCAGCATGACCGTAAAATGATCAGGAGGTGAAGGGTACTGCACGACAATCGCTGATGAAAAGTTCCGGGACAATAAAGCTGTCTTTGGGGAATCCAGGGTAACCTGAAATGTCCCGTCCTGGTTGACCGGAATAATGGTTGTCGTGATATTGCCATCCAGCATCCAGACCTGCACTTTTGTTACCGGCCGATCGTCCACGGTCCCGTTGATCGTGAACGGTTCTCCCCGCAGTACATTGATGGAGGACCGGGGTTCGGGCGTGGATGACGTATCGTCTGGCCTTGTGACAAGGGCACCGGTCGTAGGGATCGGGGAGCTTGCGCTTATTGCAGGTATGCCAGTTGTTCCTCTCGGGAGTGATGTCACGTTTGCAGGTCCCGCCGGGGATACACATCCGGAAGCGGTGACCAGGATAATAAAAAACAGCAGGACAAGAGACCAGAAGGTTGACCATTTCATGCGATAACACCAGTATCAGGAATGTTGTGGGGGCGGCTGTTATAAGGGTTCCCCGACACCCTGTTGACGATGACGGTTTCCTTTCTGGATGCATCTGATCCGGAATACATTTTCAACCATTCCCCGGGCTCTCAAATAATTACGACCCATCATCCAAACGCATTTCACTCCCAAAAACATAAATCCGGATGAGCAATGAACATTTCTCCGGTTGCATTGGGGATCCTCTTTCTCCTTGCCATACTTATCGCAGGATGCACAACTCCCTTGTCACCTGCCCTGCATGCACACAAGAAAACCCCGGGCAACGAAGAGAACACCATCCTTCCCGTTACTAGTCAGCCTGCAATAGGTACTCCCTTCCCCTGGGCCTCAAAAAATGCCGCAATAAATACCTCAACCATCCCGCTCCTGCTCACTGACGCGGACTGGCACATGGCGGAAGGATGCGGGTGGACGGCAGAGAATATTTCAGAAAGTGCAGCACTTTTTGAGGATAATTGCCAGGTCAGGAACCTGCTCGGCGATGGCTGGGAGATCGTCGGGATCGGGTATGATATGAATTTTATCGGAAGCAGGTGCCGGATGTCCACCCATCCGGATGCTGCGGGTTCATGTGACTCGTGTCTAGATGCCGGGCCGACACTCGCCCTCCGGTATAAGGAGATTATGACCACAGAATTCCTGGCAAATATACCGGCAAAGACCGTGACTCTTTTCAAAACGGATATGCCCGACGGGACAGGGTCCATCTCACGCGACGGTTCTGACATCATCATGTTCCGGAACGGGACCGTGTTGTATTTGCTATCTCATATACCGTCGGAGAGAGAGGTGGTTGGGTCGTTTCAATCCCCTCACCGTCGTATCAACGCCACGGAAGATCTTCATCTTTCATCCCCCAATCCAAGCCTAGTACGTCCCCGGATTACCCTTCCGGGAGGTCTTTTTCCGGAATTACCTGCAAAAAACGGTACACTTTTACACATTCTCTCTAAAATCGCCCGTTCTGCTCGATTTACGGCAAACGGGGCTTTTTACGCGGGCGTGTGAAACCCTAATAGCACCTATTGGGAGGCAAAACTCAGGGTGGCGAGGGGGGTAGCACGGTCACCCTCATCAGAACAACGTTAAGGGGCATTTAATCGGATCGTTTTTACATCGGAGAACAAGATAGATTTTGCCCTGATATCTGGCCGACCCCCTCTTCGTACAAAAAGTCCTGGTGGAACGTACTAAACAAGGGGTTGTCGGATCCCAATTAGGGCTCTCCATACCATGGGGAAAAAGGTATTAAGCATGACATATTCATTCAGGATTAAAGATAACGGTGAAAGAACATGCTCTACCGGAAAATGTTCAAAGCAGCGCCGGAACTCTCCATTCTCGGGTTCGGGTGCATGAGACTCCCCGTGAAGGAAGACGGGAAGATCGATGAGGACCATGCAACGAAGATGCTCCGGTATGCCATCGATCACGGGGTGAATTATGTTGATACTGCATATCCTTATCATAATGGTGAGAGTGAACCCTTTGTCAGCCGGGCACTCTCCGGCGGCTATCGTGAAAAAGTTTACCTCGCCACTAAGCTTCCCAGCTGGTTGATCACGTCCCGCGGTGACATGGACAAGTACCTTAATGAGCAGCTGGTCCGGCTGAACACCGATCATATTGATTTTTACCTGGTGCACGGGCTCAACACGGTGTTCTGGAAGAACCTCTCGGGGCTCGGCATTACGGACTTTCTCAACGATGCGATTGCTGATGGCAGGATCCACCATGCCGGGTTCTCGTTCCACGACAGCGTGACGCTTTTTAAGAAAATCGTGGACGCCTATGACTGGACATTTGCCCAGATCCAGTACAATTTCATGGACGAACATTATCAGGCGGGGACAGAGGGCCTCCGCTACGCGGCGAAAAAGGGGCTCGGGGTCGTGGTCATGGAGCCGATCCGGGGTGGCCTGCTGGGGCGGGATATCGCAGGAGTGCGGGAGATCTGGCGGGAGGCAAAAACCTCTCGCAGTCCTGCCGGATGGGCGCTCCGCTGGGTCTGGAACCACCCGGAAGTGACGGTTGTCCTCTCGGGTATGTCGGCCATGGAACAGGTTAAGCAGAATGTCGCCCTTGCCGGGACAGGGCATGCGGGTTCTCTCACGAAGGCAGAACTCTCCCTGTACGGGAAGGTCAGAAAAGAACTTGAAAAGCGGGTTATGATTCCCTGCACCAACTGCGGGTACTGCATTCCCTGTCCGAATGGCGTGAACATCCCGATCTGCTTCGAGGAGTTTAACAAAGGGAATATTTACGAGGCCAAAGAGCAGGCCATGCAGCACTATATGATGCTCTGCGGAGGTTTCTTCGATAACCAGCCCCACTTTGCCTCTCTCTGCAAAGAGTGCGGGGAATGCGAGGAGAAATGTCCCCAGGGTCTCCCGATTCAGAAGCACCTGAAAAAAGTTGTGGAATATTTCGGAAAATAATGCAGGGATGTTTTGTAATCCGCTGCATGCGCTGATTTCCTGGTGGCACGAATAGAAAAAATACCCCTTATTTTCACTTCGCCCCCTACGTCTTATATTCCTTGAAACTCCATACGGAAATAGAGATAAAACCATTTCTCCATCGGAAAATCTATGCATTTCCAGGAGCCTCCGTCGTAACCGTTCTTCCGTACCCCTCTTCATACAATTCTTCCAGGAGTTTTCGATCAGATAAGGGGTTGGCGGATCTCAATCGGGGCTCGGTTTGGGCTTTGTTTTGGAATTTTGGGGAAACGGAGGCTGTTATGGGCTTGGGTAGGAACCTTACCAAGTAGGGAAAATATGAGATTTTGAGGGGTTTAACGAAGGATAGCAGATCATGGGAATGGCCCGGTGAAAAACAATACTGCTAAAATGTCAAAGAAGACCCGGGCACCATGGACACCATTTTCACGATTTCCGGGATCTTTTTTCTGTACAATTTTCTCGTAAGACTTTCCGGAAAAACAAGAAATGGTGTCCATAGTGTCCAATCACGGTTTGAAACCTACACCTCACCTCTAGCTTCTCTTCCTGTCCGAAGACGGGTTCTCTCCAAGGGAATTTTGTCAGATCGAAAAAAATTAGAGGGGATACGGAGAGGTTGCGGAGGATCGGGAAAAGGATTTTTCCGGAATAAATTTGTTTTGAGCACCTGGTAAAGATTTTCGAACAGGATTTAATTGATACAAAGTATATGGGATCATTGTGCCACTGAAGGCAATTGTTGACGGGGAAACAATTATCGGCCCGGACCTTTCAAAGGAAGAATGGACAAACCTTAAAGTACGGCACAGGAACGGCCTCCCCATCACGATGGGGTGTTGCGGGGCGCCAGGACATTTAAGGATATCAAAAACCGGGACGCAGCACTTCTATCACGCGGTTGATGCCGGATGCAATTATGAACAGGAGTCCAGAGAGCATCTGGAAATCAAATACCAGATATACCGGATCTGTAAATCCGAACAATGGGAGACATACGTCGAATTTCCGGCATCGGACCGGACATGGATCTCGGATGTATACGCAATCAAAGATGGCAGGAAAATTGTTTTTGAAGTCCAGATAAGTACCATTTCTCCGGATGACCTGGAAGACAGGGATAAAAAATACCGGAACGAAGGTATTGAATCGTACTGGTTACTGGATAATTTTTTGGAAAGATCAAAGGATTTTGCATCCTGGTATCATTCTCATCTCAACGAAGAAGACGATCGACGGGGGGAAACAATCCCCTACATTGACGATACAATATTTGAAACAGGTCCTGAAAACCATATTTTCATTGCAAAGGGTATCCGGAGTGTCGGACTGAATGCAAAGGACCAGACGCTGTTCACGACCAATAACCCGGAAATCCCGCTGGCGGTCTGGGTCAGGGAAGCCCTGAAGGGAAATTACCAGAACTATCTCAAAGAGACTTCCGCTGCCTATCATCATAAGCGCCAGTTAAAAAAACTGGCTGCTCTCTTTCTTATTCAGTTCAGGGAATTTTATCAAAAAATCATCCGCGATGGGACGTACAGGAAAAGGGTTGATTCCTGTTACCGGATCTTTAAAAGTGACAAAACATTGCGAGAAGAGAAGGCATTGCAAAAAAAGTTTGATGAGATCTATGCCGAAATAGGCTGGCTGGAAAAGGAATATCATTCTTGTATTGCGGAAAGTTATGGCTTGTTTAGGTGGAAGAAAATTCCGGAGAAGGATGTGACAAGGCCTTATTTCCGGCTCGAATCGGAATCGAAGATCAGGAAATTGCAGGAATACGTTAAGATGTTCAATCTATGGGAAGCGTCTTTTACTAGTGCATTCGGCAATTTGGAGAGGGAATTCCATGCCGATAAAAGATGATGTGAAGAATGGGATTTAACCTGTCACATACTTCTTAAATGATGTACTACCATCCTTCCCGCGCCCATCGTTCCCTCGAATGGGTGCCAACTCCCTTCGCTGCGAAGGGTGGGCTAACTACCGGGAACTAATAGTGAGTGAAAATGAGAGAAAAGCCTGATTTTGACATGAGTCAAATTGTTAATCGATCTGTTTAGATTTTAACAATTTCAATATACTTAATATTTTTATTTTCCTCAGAAGAAACCATCGGCGAGGGTACTTGTGGGGATTTATATACCATATCTAATTCAACAATTATCATTCCTTCTTGATTTTTTGGAATTGAACACAGATTATAGCTTGAGTCATTTTGATCTTTATACCCTTTTTGAATTAAGCTAAGGAAATAGGATTTTTTTAATTGGCCGAAAATTGATGTTCCTCCAAATTTAGCGGCGTTTGAAAAAATAATATATGAAGGACTATCCGTGACATGCACATGCGCATTTTCATAAAATCGTTCTATCGATGGATTGTATGAAGGAACAAGGATTAAACTCGATTTTCCTTTTAAATCGTTATGATAAGCACCAAAGTCACGACAAATTAAAATTGAAAAGTCACCGAAGTGAGTTTGAAAGGTGTGAATTGTTTTTGGTCCACTTTTCATTCCTAATCTTGTAATTTGAGGATCTTCAAAATCCGATGGAGTTATCTTCTTTTGAGTTGCAACAATTTCTGAATTATAAAGTACACTCGTAATATTTTCATTTCCTTCATAATAACTTCCGAAAATAATTACAATTTCTGGAAATTGATTTTTAATATCAGCAATCCAACTTTTTTTTACACATAATTCTGGAAATAATATTAAATCGATATATTCTTGTTTTGCATAACGCAAACATTTCAATATTTTTTCCTTTGTTGGAATTTCATTAATTAGTGATGGAGGAAATGTAAGAGTCAGCTGATAATCCAACTGAACTGACGCAATTTTTGCAATATTTTTAGTTTTTTCACTCATAAATAAATCGGAGGTGGTTAGAAGTTTCTCGCCTATAGCGGAAATAATAGATATGATTCTTTTTGCTTTTTGAATTGGATCGGTTTCAGATTTGGCATGCTGAATTAACAGGCAAATATCTTGTTTTTCCTTCCGGGTTAAATGGCCACAGATTTTTTCTTCAAGATTGTCGATAATCTCATTTAATCCAACAGGTAAATGCAATTCATCAGATAAAGATAAATTTTGGGCGAGAACATGAGTGTCTTTCCCTAAAGATTCTTGTATCGTTCCTTTAGTCTTTTTGCAAAAAATTTTTGCTTCTTCTTGCAATTCGGAAATTATTTTTTTTATTCTTTTATCGATAATCGGCAAACCTTTACTGAATATTTTGGTAGCCATTGGAGCAGTTGCTTCGGTGTTTTTTAAGAAAAAAACTGCACTATCACAAAATTTTCTATAAGAATCTAAATTGCTCTTTAATGATTGGAAATCCTTCTGTCGTTGAGCCTCTTTTACTGCATTTGTTAATAATTTTATTACTTTGACCAAATTTTTTCGAGTTTCAGATTCTCCTTGTGCAGATCTTGCATCAAATAAATATTGTTCGATATCGCTGATTTCATTAATATCGGTGAACGCAAGATTCCAATATGCTTTGTAAAGAGGATAGCAAAATCTTGCCTGATTGAAAAATTCTGCGCTACCTAATGAACTTTCAAAGTATTTGATTGCGAGATCCAAATGCTCTTGAAATTGTTCAAAGGTTTCAGATTGGGTTGCAATAAAAATATTTATTGTACCCATTGAGTATTTTGCTGAAGCAGATACAACATTATCAGAGTCGTCCATTAGTTTATTCAAATCGTTCAAAGTTTGATCTTGGTATTTTGCGGGGATATTACAATAGAATTTTCCTAAAGATTCTGCAGCGCAACCCCTAATTTCAGGATTTTTATCATCAGCAAGAGTATGTAGCATTTCCGAAATAGGAATGACTCTTTCATCTGGAATTAATGTGAATGCATTTCCGATACATTCGATTAATTTGGCGACGATAACATTATCCTGAAGAATCAATAACTCCTCAATATCTTCCCAAGCTTTATTCTTATCCGCATCCGGGATCAAACTAAAAATAGAATCTAACGATGTTACAACTTTATATTTAATTTCGATAAATGGTCCATCCGTTTTAATGAAATTTGTTATAATTTGCCATGCTTCATATCGCTGATTTTCGGGAATTTGATTAAAAATTTTACATGCAAAGTAAATTGCATTATATCTAGCATTCGAAGATGTCATTTTGTTTAGAGCAAAAAAAGCATCGAACCCTTCAATTTTATCCTCTAATTGATCAAAAATTGTTGTAATTATTGATAAAATCCACGTTTCTTGTTCTTTAAGAACAACTGATGAAGGTCGGCGGTAATATTTGCCATTCCACGAACAACCATTTAAGATTGGGACAAGGTTTACTATCAGTTCTATCCATGCATTATTTTTGTTTGATAGTAATGGAAATATTAAAAAAATAGAATCGTGCGCTAGATTTATATTCTCTTCAGAGATTTTACATATATTTGTAAATAATTTTGAATAATTTGTCAATAGAGGTAAAGCATATTTAAAAAAGGATGCAGCAATTGGATCATTATGTGCATCAACAACAAATTCATGCAAATCTAAAAAATCAATACTACTTTTCCAAATTTTTTCATTTGACTTCAACCAGGCAATAGCACTTTCCTTTTCAGAGTTATTCCCATAAACTAAATCATATATAACCCAAGATGGATGAAAAAAGAAAACATGTAGATACTGACGAAGCTCTTTATTTGATCGTAAAGATTCTCGATATCTCCAAAAACTCTCTCTATCGACATCAGTTTGATATTTCGTTAATTCCTTTTGATGATCTGTTATCCATTGAATAGCAGCATGTTTCTCTTTATTGTTGTAGAGGATGTCAGAAATTATCCAATTTATATCAAAAAAGTATTTTTCTAAAAAACGACGTAATTTGATATCGCGGCGTGCTTGCTCTTTGAGAGATTGTACATCTGCTTTTGATAGAGATTTATAATGATTTTGCCATTCGTGTTCATTATCAATAAGCCATTCTACATGACGTTCTTGAGAGATTCTACTGTAATAATAGTAATGAATTATTGCTTGGATGTAATCTTTAAAAGATTCGGTTTTAGTTCCCATTTTTCACCGTATTATAAGATAAATCAGAATTATTTCTACAAATCATCTTGAGATAAATCTCAAAAATCTATTATGTATCAAAAATGTCTTGAAATTAATTAATATTATTTATTAAATCGACTGAACATTTTCATGGAAGAATCCTATCCGCTTCAAGAGGGTTCACCATTCCTGGTTCCAGCAATATTCTCATAAAACCACTGGCCTAATGCTCAGAAGGGCGAGTGTGCGGAAAACACTAACTTTCACCACCTCCCCCACCCACATATATCCGATAAAAATCCATTAACAAATATTAGATGAACCTCCATCCACATCGCCGACACCCACCTGAACCTTACCGAGTTCAACCGCCTCGATCCGGAGAGCGGGATGAATCTCCGAGAAAAGCGGGTCTATGACAATTTTCTCAAAGCGATAGATGAGATCATCCACCAAAAACCCGACGTGCTCGTCCATGCAGGCGACCTTTTGGATGTCGTCAAGCCCAGGAATCGGGCCAATTAACCAGCATTTTTGCGGGAGCATTCCTGGTGCCTTACCCTTTTATCCCCCGCTGCCCAAAGGACATCTATGAAACTTCTTGCATTCAACGGGAGCCCCCGGAAAAAATGGAACACGGCACAACTCCTTGAACATGCGCTTGAGGGTGCAGAGTCAGAAGGGGCAAAGACCAGATTGTATCACCTGTATGATCTGGATTTCAAAGGCTGCATCAGCTGCTTTGCCTGCAAGCGGGATGGCGGAAAGAGCTACGGGCACTGTGCGGTGAAAGATGATCTCCAGCCGGTCCTCCAGAAGATAGAGAAAGCCGATGCAATCCTGATCGGTTCGCCCATCTATCTCGGGATCACGACCGGAGTTACCCGCTGCTTTCTGGAACGGCTCATCTACCCGTACCTTGCCTATGATGCGGAGCGGTCCTCGCTGTTTAAGAAAAAGATAAAGACTGCCTTCATCTATACGGCCGGGGCAACGGATGAGATGGTGCACGAGATGGGTATTGACCGGAACGTCAAAGGTACTGAAATGGTAATGGAGAGGACCTTCGGATCGTGCGAATCGTTCTTTGTCACCGATACGCTCCAGTTCAATGACTATTCTAAATATGTTGCCCCCCGGTTCGATCCTGAAGCAAAGAAGGAACGGCACAAGGAGCAGTTCCCGCTGGAGTGTAAGAAAGCGTACGAACTCGGGGCCCGGCTGGTCAGGCAGGGGGAGTAAAAAAAATTATTATCAAGAGCCAGATGCCCCTATCCAACAAAAACAAAAAAATTAATCAATGTTCCAGTATGCAAGTTTGATGCTGGTGGAGACGTTCCCAAAATCATAATACAACACCAAATTTTTTGCCGTTAAGGGAACCTCAAAATAGATTGTCCTGTTTATACTTTGATTTTTGTCGAGGTCCGTCAGATAACTTCAGTTGGTATAACTGGTTCCATGATTGATTATGGGGTCAAATCTGTTGCCTTCAGAATCCCTGATACTGAAATCCCCGCTTGATACCATTATTGTGTCGGGGCCAATATTTTTCACACTAGTACTGACAAAGACGAACGTATAACCGGTCTTTGCAAATTCAGCACGTGTCCACGCGATTTTCCCACTCACCCCACCCCATTTAAACGCAATCCCTTTTGACACTGAATATACCGTTACCTGTTGTTCAGCGTTTTGGGCAGTACCAGGGAGAGGTACCTTCACGGGTTGGGGAACGACCGATGGTGCAGGAGGAATTACGGTAAACCTCGTCCAGCCTTCATCGAGCAACGGCCGCATCTCGCTCGCATTGACGGTGAGCCCGAAACGGTAGGTCTCCAGGCAGACATCGCAGGCCTGGCATGACACCCCGCCGAGCTGGATCTTTTTCACATCCATGACATTGATGCTGTAAACGGATATGTAGTAACTCCTGATTATTTCCTCATCGGTAGGCGCCCGGATGTATACTCTTCCGGAGTTTGCTTCCCAGACCTGCCATGGTGTTTTCTCGCACATCTTTGGCCGGTACGCGAGGGATAGTTCAGAACCAATAATGAACTGGCCCATCTCGTCCCAGTTCCCGTCAATCACGGCTGAGTCCACCTTGCGGTCAATTAGCGTGATCTTGATGGTATGCGCCGTGATTACCTGGGCTGTAGCCTGAGCTGACCGGTTACCATAACCTGCATGGCCGCTCGTGAAGTTATAGGTGAGTACGTGCCGGACCGGGAATGACTCCTGCTGGACGTAACTGACGAACCTGAGATCTGAGCCGTCATATGCATAGGTCGGCGCTCTCTGTATCCAGGACTCTGCGAGCGCCTTGATCTGGCTCTCGTCAAGGGTCTTCGTGAATTCAACGGTCTCCTGGAGCTTCTCGCGGATCCTGATAAGGCCTGATGGCATGTAGTCGTTGACGTTGTAGGTCGTAACGGTCTTGGTCTTCCCGCTCGCTGCAAACGTTATGTCCGTGAAGCCGACGTCGGTCACGTGGTTCTGTCCCTCATCATACCGGTCACCGTAGGAGGTGAAGTTGTTGTCGGGGAACACCTTCACGATCGCGTCATACTGCTCCCGGGTCAGGTTCTTTTCGAACCGCTGCGTAATGTTGCCGTCGGCGGCAGTAATGGTAAATGTCGCTGTGTCCTTTGTTACGACCAGCTCCTGTACCGCGTACGTCGGCATGACAAATCCGCCGTAGAATTTGTATGTTATCACGGCGTTGCTGGTGTCAGGTTGCTGGACCTGTGTGCATGCTGCGATTATCGCCATCGCTATGATCAGGAATGCGAATAGGAATAGTATTTCAGGTTTTTTCATGTTGGTTCACGCTCCGTTACGAGGTTGTTTTCGGTACGTAATGTGATTCAAGGTTATTCATAAACCCTCTTTTGGATGCAACGTGGATGGCATGTATCGTAAGTCGGAAACAGCGGGGTCGGGACTAGGTAAGAAATATTCGGTAATGCAAGGCTGTATAGAAGATAGTCTTTTTAAGATGCCATTCCCATCAGCATTCAGCTATGACAGGACTAAAGTTTGGAACGAACACTGCAATCTTTCTCTTATTTTTTGGCGTTGCTGTTATAGAAGCTGTACAAACTCAAAATTGGCTGAAGGTTGCTTTTTGGGTAGCTATCTCACTGGTCTTTCTTTTTGCAGATTTTTCAAAAAAGAAATAGTAATAAAAAAAATAGAGTTTTTGGGTCTGGAGAAAACCTTTATTTTCCGAGGTAAACGTCTGACCACAAAAGCTAAGATACAGTATGTCCTTACATTTGATGTAAATAAAACGAAATCAGCATCATTTTTTTAAATAACACATAACTAACTGTTAAAAATGAAAAAATAAAATGTAATGAAATTTCCAGATTACATCTTTTCGAACTCAGGGTAATGACTTTGTGAACTCTCGGACCTTTACCGATGCATCGGGTCTAAGAGGTATTCCATGTCCCGACAGCATGATATCGAAATCAATTGCGGCGATTTTATTGATTGATTGTTGTACCTCACTTGTGTCTAATGGTAATGGTCCCATTTTGATGTTAATGCCGTCAAACTTCAATAGATCCCCTACAAACAGAATTTTTGATGCCGGATCAAAAAGACAAATACTTCCCGGTGTATGTCCTGGAGTATGAATGGTGGTGAGACCAGCGATGGTGTCACCGTCGTTGAGATTTATATCCGGTTCAACAGGCCTTGATCCGAAAAACAAGGGCATGAGGACTTTAACGATCATTCCCATACCACCTCTCGGTGCAGGCTGGGTTTTTCTACCGGCAACGTAGTCCGCATCCGCTTCATGAATGGCCACCTTCGCACCGCTAAGTTTTTTGAGATCGCTAGCGTCTCCCACGTGATCAATATGAAAGTGTGTCAGGACGATCGTTTTGATTTCTGAAGGTTTTCGTTTAAGAATATCCTGAATATATTTTACTATTTTTGCGCTGTTTCGGGGCATTCCCGTATCGATAAGTGTTAGTTCGTCCCGAACAATAATAAAACAATTACCATTTACCCCATCGACTTGGTGAATTCCAGGTACTATCTCCATAATCCTTCAACTCCATTTTTTTGTTTTTCTTCGTTTCCAGTTTTTTTTTAATAATTCATCTTCCTGAATAAGAATGCCCCCACTATCGTCATCACTATCGCGAAAAACCCCAGAGCTGCTAGGCATAAAATCGGGTTGATTTGAGATATTCCTGTTAATCCGTACCTGATTCCTTCAACACCATAGGTCAGAGGATCACAAAGGGTAATTGGAACGATCCACGCTGGAAGACTGCTGATCGGAAATATCGCCCCTGACAGGCCGAATATCGGTAAAACGACAAAACTCATGATAAACTGGTACCCGGTCGGGTCTTCCATTCTCGAAGCGATCGCAATCCCAAATGCAGTAAATGCGATGCCGATTAATACCATAAATCCGAAGGCAATGAGAAAACCAATTAAGTTTACTGTATGAAGCCCGATGAAGAGTGATATCACCATGACGATGATACCTTGCAGAAACGCCGTTGTTGCGCCTCCAAGCGTCTGTCCAAACACGATTGCAAACCTTGAAACCGGGGCGACAAGAATCTCTTTTAGGAAACCGAATTGTTTATCCCATAATATCTGGATGCCCGATTGAACGGATGTGTATACCACCATGAAGCAAACTATTCCCGGGATAATGAACTGTGTATAGTTCTGACCGAGCCCGGGTATGGTTACGACGGAATTCAGACCAAGACCGAGGAAGAGCAGAAAGAAGAGAGGCATGCCAATACTCCCGATAATTCTACTCTTCAAACGGAGGTACCTCTTCATGGTCCGTAACCAGATGGTATAGGTAACGTTCAGTATCATCGATGCCTCATCCTCTCATACATCTGCATATTCTGCATACTCCCCTTAGTATCCGCCTCCTGTTCGCGGATTGTCTTGCCGGTAAACGAGAGGAATACGTCTTCAAGTGTCGGTTTGTTAATGGCAAGGGAATCGATCGGTATCCGTTTTTCGTACAACAACGTTACAATCGCGCTGACATGGAGTTCGGCATTCTGAAGGCTAATGGTTACCTCCCCGTTTTGTTGCTCCATATGGGATACCCATGACTCTTTCAATGCCTGGACAATCGCTTCCGGCTTCGGGGACCGGATAGTTACCACATCCCCCCCGATTCCATCTTTCAGGTTCTTTGGAGTATCAAGGGCAATTACCTTCCCATGGTCGATGATGGCGACACGATTGCAGAGGTGGTCCGCTTCTTCCATGTAATGGGTAGTGAGAATGATCGTGATCCCCTTCTCCCGGGCGAGGGTCGCGATGTACTGCCAGAGGTGGTTTCGGGTCTGGGGATCGAGACCAAGGGTTGGCTCGTCGAGGAAGAGGATAACGGGGTGATGGAGCAGCCCCCTCGCGATCTCAAGACGCCTTCTCATCCCTCCGGAAAATGTCTTGACGAAATCATCCTTTCTATCGGTAAGTTTTACCAGTCTCAGGAGTTCAGTAATTCTCTGATTTCTCTGTGCGGAGGGGATCTGGTACAAACGGCCGTGGAAATCCATATTTTCCCATGCGGTCAGCTCGTCGTCGAGGCTCTGGGTCTGGAAAACAATTCCTATTGACTTCCTGACACCGTCCTCTTCGCGTTCAATATCCATTCCATTCACGGTGGCAGACCCTGACGTTGGTTTTAGCATAGTGGCGAGCATCGACAATATCGTAGTTTTGCCGGCTCCGTTTGGCCCAAGGATTCCAAAGATCTCACCGTGATCTATATCAAATGAAACTTTATCTACAGCCACAAGGTTGTTAAAACGCTTTGTCAGCTGATCTATGTGTATCACGACAGACATGTTACGAGGTCCCATGTAAATTTTCAAGACACTCTTCAAATATTCTCATAGTCTTCCTTTTCATATCCACCGTATGTCAATTTATAGCGGATACTAACAATTTTAGCCTGTGCTAACAAAAAATATAGTGACTGTGATGACGAAGAACAAGGATTTTTGGCGATGGATTGAGGCTGCACTTAATGTGATCGGAGGGAAATGGAAACTGCTGATCGTTATTGCATTAAAGGACGGGACTCAGCGGTATAGCGAGATCTCGCATAAGATTCCGGCAATCAGCGAGAAGATGCTGGTAAAACAGCTCCGTGAAATGGAGCACGACGGTATTATCACAAGGACAGTCTATGCAGTAGTCCCCGCGAAGGTTGAATATTCGCTCACGCTGTCTGGTGAAAAACTGATTCCGGTTTTGAAGATTCTCGGCTTATGGAGTATAATCTACCTTGGATCCGATGTTGTCGGTGAGGGGTTGTCCGAGCCAATGGAAGCAGATCCCTCCAAACTTAGTCAGCTGCTCGAAGAGCTCGACGGTATACTTAAAGATGTCGATAAAAAACTGAAACGCAAAGGCAATCCCGTTTAAGGAGCCTCTCGTTAATCACTTGTTTTTTTTGGTTAATTTCCAAAAGATATCATGGAACATCAGAATTTATTATGGAATTAAATTATGACTCATGGATGTTAGACGATTCGGATTAATATATCCAGACGGGTTTTGCACCTAAAGTCACTTTTGATCCGACTTTAGGAGCAGATACCAGACTTTGAGTGTAAGTTGGACAACGTTAATATAGTGAATTATTGGCACTATAGAAAGAGAATACAATGATTGCCATATGCAGAACAGAGCCTCCATATCACAATGCCAAAGAACATGCACGATGACCGGCCCAACCGAGCCCCAGCGGGCAACCTTTGCCGCAGGCTGTTTCTTTGATACCGAGGCCGCCTTCCGGCGTATCGAAGGTGTGATCGAAACGGTCGTGGGATACACCGGGGGATCGCTTCCCGGGCCGACCTATGAGCAGGTTGAGACCGGCACCACCGGGCATGTCGAAGCGGTGGGAATTGTGTTCGACCCTACCGTTATCACGTACGATCAGATGCTTGAGATTTTCTGGACTATGCATGACCCGACCCGTGCTGAGGGGCCGGGCGGGTATTCCGGCACGCAGTACCGGCCGGTGATATGGTACCATAACGAGGACCAGAGGAAGGCCGCACTTGCGTCCCGGGACCGCTTGGTTGTATCGGAACGGTATGCCGACGGCCCGATTGTTACGGAGATCCTGCCTGCATCCCGGTTCTGGCCGGCCGAGGAGTGCCACCAGCGGTTTTACGAGAAGTGTGCCCAGGGATTCTGCACGAGATGGCTGTGCGATGAGTGAACCTGGACGGGGTTGTTTGGTTGAACCCGGGGTGCCCTCCCTCTTCGATCCTTCCGTGCACCTTCCTCCATTTTCCCCCCACACCCCAACCCCCTTATATCCCAGTACACCCCAAATAAAAATCAACAAAAATGCACCTCATCCACATCGCCGACACCCACTTAGGCTTAGCCGCGTTCAACCGCCTCGATCCCGAGAGCGGGATGAACCTCCGCGAGAAGCAGATCTATGACAACTTCCTGTCGGCGATTGAGGTAATAATACAACAAAAACCGGATGTCCTCGTCCATGCCGGCGACCTCTTCGACCAGGTGAAGCCCAAGACCCGGGCCTACACCACCGTGCTCGAAGCCCTCGACCGGCTCCATGCAGCCGGGATCCCGTTCATCGTGATTGCGGGAAACCACAGCATGGTCAAGACCCGGTACACGACATCGCCCTATGAGGTGCTCACCTACCACCCGTCACGCATCACTGCTGCCTACAAATTCCGGTACGAGAAGGTGGAGATCGGGGATACTGTCTTCCACCTCATTCCGAACATGCTCCGCCCGGAGGATTACCGCACGGCCTTTGACCAGGTGGAGTTCTCGGGGAGCTGCAATAACGTGCTGGTGACGCACGGGCTGGCGACGGCGATCAAGGACAAGCGGCTGGCGACGGTGGCCGAGCATGAACTGGACGGGACCATCCTCTCGGACCGCTTTGATTATATTGCACTCGGGCACTACCACCGCCAGTGCCGGATCACGGACAATGCCTGGTACTCGGGCTCGACCGAATACCTCACCTACGGAGAGATCGGGGATGAGAAGGGCGGCCTGCTTATAGATCCCGGGAAGCGAGAGGTCTGCCATCTCGACCTTCCGAACACCCCGATGATTGACCTCGGGACGATCAAATGCGAAGGGGTTCACCCGGGAGATATTACCGAGGAGATCATCAGCCGCATCGTGAAGAACTCCATCTCCCTCTCGGCGATGGCACAGGTGACACTTGACGGCCTCTCACGGGAGCATGGGAAGGGCATCGATATGAAGTCGCTTGCCGTCGTGCGGGAACAGCTGATTGACCTGAAGATACGGGTCCAGGGAAGGGATGCAGAGAGCCCTGTCCCGCTCCAGCAGGATGTGCGGGCAATCGACTATATCCGGGAATTTTCTGCATTTGCGGAGAAGCAGCAGCAACTCACCGCGAAACAGAAGGAATTCATCGCAAAAACCGGGCTTGAGGTGCTGCAGACCGTGATGGAACAGCACAAGGAAGTGACAGAATGATCCTTGACCGGCTCGTGCTGAAGAACTTCAAGCGGTTCCGTGACCAGACGATCTGCTTCAAAGATGGGATCACCGGGATCCTCGGCAACAACGGCACTGGCAAGTCCAGCATTGTCGAAGCCGTTTTCTTTGCCCTCTATGGGGTGAAGGCAACCGGTATAGCCGCAGATTACATCGTCTCTTCGTTTGCTTCGCCCAAGGAGAAGTGCGAGGTGCGGCTGGACTTCCGTATCGGTGGCGATACTTTTACCGTTGTCCGCACGTTCAAAAAAGGCAGGAGTGTCACCCACGACGCCATGTTCCACAAGGACGGGAAGCTGGTGGCGACCGGGGTGAGCCAGGTGGAGACCGAAGTGAGGAGGACGCTCGGCATGGGTCCGGTGGACTTCCGGAATACCGTCTATGCCGCACAAAAAGACCTCCTGACCCTGCTGGAAGCAGATCCGTCAAAACGACGGGAATGGTTCCTGCGGGCACTGGGCATCGATTACCTCAAAACGGAAAGCCAGGAGATCCTCAAGGCACGCATTGAAGCAAAGAACGGTGGGCTCCAGCTGCTGGAGGGAGAATGCAAAGCCCTCATCGAGCGGCAGGCTATGCTGGACGATCAGTCCCTGACTGAACAGATCGCCGTTTACCGGCAGACCATGAGCGACCTCCAGAAAAAGCAGGAACTACTGGCAGAAAAAAAGAACCAGCTTGAGGAAGCTTTCCTGACGTTTTCCGAGCAGAAGATGAAACATGCCCGTCTTTCTGAACGCCTCCAGTCACTTATCTGGGAAATTGACGGTCTCATCCACCAGCGGGACTTCGCGAAAACAAAACTCATCGATCTTGCCCGGCAGGAGCAGGAATTCCGGGGACTGGAGCCTCGTCTCTCTTCATACCCGGAGAAGAAACAGGCCTTCGAGAAGCAAAGGATCCGACAACAGTCCTTTGAACGCCTAAAGACTGAGGTGCAGTTTGCGGGGAGGGATTGTACAGATCTCAGGAACCGTGCGGAAAAGATCCGTACACAGATCGCAGCCCTGGATCGGGGGTCAGCACGGATGGCCTCTCTTGGTGCAGATATCAGGAAAGCGTTATCCCTCGGTGCTGATGTGCCTGTCCGGGAGATTGAGCAGGTGATCACGTCCCGGGAGAATGAGATACTCCTTGCAACGGGCACCTGCTCCTCACGGCTCAGGCATATCGGTGAGGAACGAAGCAAACTGCTGGCCGATTATGAGGTTATAAAAAATGCCGGTGTGAACGGGGTCTGTCCCCTCTGCCACCAGAGACTCGGAAGCCACTATGCCAGCATAGGGCAGGAATTCGAATCTCGTCTTGCAGTCATCGAGGACAAGGCCGTGCTGGTACGCGGGGAACAGGAACGGGTTATCGGAGAGAAAGATCGTATCGGTTCAGTGAAACCCGCGCTTACCGGCCTCCGGACCCTGCTGGAGAAACAGAAGACGCGGGAAACACTTCTGACAGAGCTGGATGATCTGAACTCACAACTCAAGGTAAAGGAACAAGCCCTTCGTGAAGGTGAACAAAAGATAGCGGAGCTCGGGTTTGACGAGGCCATTTACGGCAATGCAGAGAAAGAGATTTCCAATCTGGAAAAACTCCAGATACGATTTTACGACCTTCGCGAAAAAATCGCCCGGAGTTCCGAAATTAACAAACAGGTGGCTGACCTGGAAGTTCAGATCACACAGAAACAGGCCGACTGTGTATTCATTAAAGCTGATATCGACAGGTCATCGTTCGACCCGCAGCAGGGTGTTGCCATCGAGAAGGCACGAAAGGAGACTGAAACCGCGGTAACAATAACCGCTACCGAGATTGCACGGACTACCGAGCGGTTACGTCACACGGAAGAAAAGATTAAGGAATTTAAACTCTTCGGGGTCCGGATTAAAAAACTGAGGAAGGAGGGAGATGACCTCAAGGAGGAGATCGAGCTCCTCAAGCTTACCCGCTCGGTCATCGCGGACTACGTGATCTTCCTCATGCAGGTCGTACGGAGCCGGCTCGAAGGAGAAGTCAGCCGGATCATCAGCGAGATCACCGGGGGGCGCTACGAACAGGTGCTGCTGGACGAGGACTTCAACCTCCTCGTGCGGGACATTGACGATGACTACGCCATCGACCGCTTCAGCGGGGGGGAACAGGACGACATCGCCGTAGCCCTGAGGATCGCCCTGTCCCGGTACCTCGCCGAGCTGCATAACGTCCACGAGAGCACGCTGCTGATCTTCGATGAAATCTTCGGGAGCCAGGACGAAGAGCGGAGGACCAGCCTTCTCACCAGCCTGCGGACACAGGAGTCGCGTTTCCCCCAGATCATCCTGATCTCCCATATTGCCGAGATGCAGGGGGAGTTTTCCCATACTCTCGTCGTTGAGATGGGGAGCGACATGGTGAGCCGGGTACGGGAGGTGGGCGAATGACCGCTCCTGCATCCTATGAGGATTCGGTGGACCAGGCACTCCGGCGAATTATCGGACACATTCCTGAGGATCTCGTAGAAAAGTTCGCCCGGGAAAGCGGGATCACGAAAGACGATATTCACCCAATCCCCCCGGGCCTTTCCGGCACGGTGAGCGCAATCGACGGGAGCAACACGATGATTGCTGAAGGAGGAAGCATCACGCTCGCGGCAATCCGGGCAGTGCGGACAACGTTTTCCGGAAACGTCCGCTCCTCCCGCTCCATCACCCCCATCACCCTCGTCACCATCGGCCCCGGCCACCGGAATATTGACTTTGATGAACTATACCGGGACTGTTTCGGCATCCCGCCCCACAAGGGACTGGATAACGCTGACCCGGAACGGGCTTCAGCCATTTTCCGCGACACGCTGGAGTACTGGGTCGCCCTGCAGACGGCAAAGACGCTGCCGGAAGGGGCACTGCTCCTCCTCGACGGGGCGCTGCGGGTCTCCAGCCAGAACCATGAACCGGTGCTTTCGGATATCATCCGGACGGCACAGGAACGCAGCCTCCTCCTCGCGGCCGTGGCAAAGCGAACCAGCGCGACCTGGGGCGGCGGGCACCCGCTCCTCCCGGCGATCGCGGGCCTTGCTGAACAGCTCGGGATGACCGGTTCATGGTGGACGAAGATCGATGAGCATATTCCTGACCATGCCGGGTACAGCCCGGGAAGGCATGGGGAGCTGTACATCGCCTCGCTCCACCCGCAGTCCCGCAGGCCACTGAAGATGGAGCTGCCAAAAGGAACGGACGAGCAGGCAGCAGCGGCAACGATGCAGGCCCTTGCTGCCTGTGCCGGTGACGGGAGGATCCCCGGGTATCCCTACCCGCTCCTCGACGCACACCGCTCGGTTGTCATCGACGAACCGCTGGCGATGCAGATACTGCAGGACATTAAATCCGGCCTCTCGAAACTCGGAATGCAGAACAGGACCTTTGAAGACCTTTTTGGTGATTTACATGGTGACTTTGAACGATATTGATAACGTGGACAAAACGAAATACCGGCTGACCGGCAGGAGCGTACTCTCCTATCGCTTCATCGCCCCCCACAGCGAGACGCTGTACATCGGGGACATCAAAAAGATCGTTGACACGACCAAGGGCCTGACCTTCTTTGCCAAGATCACGGACCTCTCGCATGACAGCAACTTCGCCGATCCCAAATGGGACACCCGCCCGTTCAGCGAACAGTTCTACGGCCTCGGGGAGGATGTCTTTATCACGGTCGATGCCGTCCCGCTCGGGTTTGTCGACGCTGGCGGGAAATTCCACAAGGCCCGCACCATCCCCTCCAAGTTCTCCACGGTCGAGGAACCGACTGCCGACGACTTTATGTTCCTCACTCGGCAGATGGGGGAGATCGAGGTCGGCCTGATGCGGAGCGGCCAGGACGTGATCCGGGATGTCGCGGTCCGGATCCCCGCAAAGGTCCTCCCGCAGCATATGGGTGTCTTTGCTACCACCGGCATGGGCAAGAGCAACTTCATGAAGACCTTCTGCGCCTCGTGCATGAAGGAGAAGAAGTTCGGCCTCCTCATCGTAGACCCGCACGGTGAGTACGTGAACGGCGGCAAGTCCTCCACCGGTGAGCCCACCAAAGGGCTCATCCACTACACGGGCGGCAGGGACGGTCTTTCCGTCTTTACCATCCGCGGCGAAACCGACCGGAAGAAGTACGGCATGAACAAGCTCTACCTCGACTACGACGACTTCCGGATCAGCGATCTCTCCATCCTCCACGACCTGAGCCAGCCCCAGTACGATATCATTGAGGCACTCTCCCGTGCGGGCGGGAAGGAGATCATCGAGTTCTTCGAAAACGTGGACCCGGAGATCTTCCCCATCAAAGATACTGGAAACCAGCCGGTGCGGGAAAACACCCTCACGTACCAGATCCGTAACTCCATGGCCGGTCCGGTCCGGGTCATCAAGCGGCATATTGAGAACCTCGTCAATGGTAACAAAGCGTTCTTCCGTCCGCAGGGCTCCTCCATGCAGGAGATTATCACCGATCTCCATGACAACAATGTTGTCCTTATCGACATCCCGGACATGGGCGAGCGGAGCGAACTCTTCGTCCTCTCGGTCATTACCCGGATGATCATGGCGAAGCACCGCTCCGAGGCCCGCGGGTACGGGATTGACGAGCGCCAGGAATCGTCCCACCAGATCCTGATCACCATCGAAGAGGCGCAACGGGTCCTTTCCGCGGGGGGCTCCTCCACCCAGATCTTCCGGGAATGTGCCATGGAAGGCAGGAAGTTCGGCGTGGGACTCTGTGTGATCACCCAGCAGCCGAAAAACGTGGACCCCAAGGTGCTCGCCCAGATCAATACCTTTATCGTTATGGGGCTTGGCGACCGGGGTGACCGGGAGATCATCATGGGCAGCGCCAAGCAGGATTTATCAAAGATGGAAATCGAGATCCAGACCCTCGACCGGGGCGAGGCGATCATCTCAACGATAGGCATCCCGTTCCCGGTCAGCACCCGGATCCACAAGTTCGAGGATTACATAAACGAGCTCAACCGGGAGAAGAAGACCCGGATAACCGACGGGCTTGCCAGCGGGTTCTGAATGTGTTCTGGCACAAAAAAGTATCGTTTTTTCCTCTCTTAATCCATGAGCGTCTTCTCACAGATGTAGACGATGACGGATCAACCAGCTTTCACTGCCACTGTTCGAAGTATTTAACCGCAGGTATAGGTTCCGGTCATAAAAGCAGGTGACGGGTTCTGGGGATCAGACGATTTCGTCTCGTTTGCATTTCCGTCCGGGTCCTGGTTTGTTGACAATTAGTACGGGTACCAGTAAATCCTTCAGCGAGTGATACTGTTTTCACTCACGGAAGGGTATAGCTGATGGTAATGAACGGTTTTTTTGTTGCGGATGATCCGGTAATCGAATTGTATATGAATCCACCCTGAGAACTTGCCGCCCAGGTTGGAGGTGTGTTATCCACACCCCGGGAGGTGTCAAACATATACGTGGTATATCCCGTCTTATTGATACTGGTGAAATTGGTTAGTGTCCAGTTATTCATTCCACTCGATGAAAATGAAGCGTAGGGGATATCTGCCGCCTGCCGGGTAAACGTGGTCTTGCTATAATCTGTTATTATGCCGGAAACAGGATTCGCCGGGAAACAATCGATTATCGAGGCATCCGGAGTACCGAGACTATCCTTGCCAACACCATATAAGGTAACTTTTGCAGAAT